>Ga0222428_100068_pt1 | contig 198572 bp, 190 predicted proteins | sample 2B5Ametagenome_FD_182471 | JGI IMG/M metagenome (GOLD analysis project Ga0222428, IMG submission 182471) | Enriched microbial communities from leaf-cutter ant dump, University of Wisconsin, Madison, United States - 2B5A (version 2) | ecosystem: Environmental > Terrestrial > Nest > Insects nest...
AAGTATCTTCCTAAATCATTTGAATCGTCTTCTTAATGAACTTCCTAACATTCCGTTAGCAGAGTCAGGCATTCTACTCATTCCTAAAAACTTGTCAATGCCTTTTTAATTCTTTTTTTCTTCACCCTCTCGCTTTCACTTGAGGGTTGGCCATCTTATCCATGCTTTTAGTTTTCGTCAAGCAATTATTTTTCAGGAGAAAAACATTTTTGCTGACCCATGGATTTGTTAACCAAGAGGTTGAGCAGTATAACAAGTTTTTTTTACTCGTCAACGCTTTTTTCAAAACTCTTTCCCCTCGCGCTTTAACGCCAAGGGAAGGTGCATTCTACAGAAATTCTTTTCTCTGTCAACAGCTGAATTAGATGAATTTCTTGAATATTTAAAATGTGGGGTAAACTTACTCTGTTTCCAAACTGATCTTGGCAAACTTACGTTTTCCCACCTGATAAATATGCTGACTTCCCGTGGGAATAGCCAAGGATTTATCTGTAATTCGCTCACCGTCAATTTTAACAGCGCCTTGATCGATCATTCGCATGGCTTCAGACGTGCTGGCGACTAAATTAGCTGCCTTTAGCAATTGAGCAATGGTCATTTCTGGATTGGCTATGCTCAATGAGACTTCCGGTAGATCGTCGGGGATCTCATTTTTCTGAAACCGAGCCACAAAGTCGGAATGGGCGCATTCGGCGGCTGCCTTATCATGAAACCTTACGATGATTTCCTTAGCAAGGTCAATTTTTACGTCTCTTGGATTTAAGCCTTGGCCTACAGCTTGCTTCAATTCTAAAATTTCTGTCATGGGACGGAAACTCAAAAGCTCAAGATAACGCCACATCAGTTCATCGGAAATAGACATTATCTTACCAAACATATCATTTGCAGGTTCAGCTATGCCTATATAATTGTTCAGAGACTTAGACATCTTTTTTACCCCATCCAAGCCTTCTATTAAGGGCATGGTAATGACTACCTGAGGTTTTTGTCCATAGTGCTTTTGTAACTCGCGCCCCATTAGCAGATTAAACTTTTGGTCTGTTCCACCTAATTCTATATCCGCCTGCATGGCCACCGAATCATAGCCTTGTAATAAGGGATATAAAAATTCATGGATGGCAATTGCCTGGCCAGAGGTAAACCGTTTGTGGAAATCCTCTCTTTCAAGCATGCGAGCCACCGTATGGGTAGCGGCTAACTCTATTAGATCGGCAGAGGTCTTCTGCTTCATCCACTGTGAGTTGAACATGACCTTGGTCTTTTGGGGATCAAGAATTTTAAAGACTTGCCGCTCATAGGTTTTAGCATTTTCTGCTACCTGTTCAGCGGTTAACGGTTTGCGGGTTTCATTCTTGCCAGTGGGATCACCTATCATCCCGGTAAAATCACCGATCAAAAACATGACTTCATGCCCTAGATCTTGAAATTGGCGAAGTTTATTGATGAGAACCGTATGGCCTAAATGCAGATCCGGCGCCGTCGGATCAAAGCCTGCCTTAATTTTTAACGGACGATGCAATTCTAACTTCTCAAGAAGACCATCTTCTAGTAGAATCTCCTCAGTCCCACGTTTAATTAAAGCGAAAGCTTCGGTAACTGAAATCATGAAACGATACCTCAAATCTCTTTTCAACAAGCCCCAACAAAATAGCCGCTATTATAACTATAATTCCACTCAATATAATAGTGTTAAAGCAATTCCATTTAATAATCATCTAAACCAACTGTTTATCCCCTTGCTGCCCTTATTATTTTGGTTTTTATGCTTTTCAACCATAGATCCCTATAATGGTGGTTACAAGAGGTTTACCCCAGAGTTTGTTAGCAACTTTAAAGCAACTAGCTTAGCCTTGCCGGCAAAAGCTCCCGAGCCAGAAGTAGCCATTGCGGCGGAAATAGCAAAGCCTTCTCTCCCCGCAGAGAAATCCAGCTCAACAAACTTGGCACCGGTATCCCAGGACCCTGTATGGCAGACCGAAACCGTTAAAAGCGGTGATACCTTGGCTAAGATATTTGCCAGGCACCACTTAAGCTCTAAACAACTTGCCACCATACTCAATATAAAAGAAGTATCCAGGCTCTTTATCCTGCTTAAACCTAATCAGAAGATTGATTTTCTTATTAATGATAAGCATGAGTTACAAGGTTTAAAATATTATCCCAACAGCACTACGACTTTACAGCTTACAGCTAGTGCTAATGGTTTTAAGGTTAATACCCAGGAGTTAACTCCAGAGAAAGTTATAGGTTATACAAGTGGCACCATCAGAAACTCCTTTTATGTTGCTGCCCAAAAGGCGGGTTTAAATAATAGACAAGTCATGGAGTTGGTGAAGCTGTTTAACTCTAAGCTTGATTTTGCCCGTGAGATAAAACCTGGAGATAGCTTTAAGGTGCTTTTCGATCAAGAAGTACTTAAGGGTAAAAAAATACGTAATGGCAGTATCATAGCGGCTGAATTCACCGCGGCAGGTAAAAGCTATAAGGTCATCCGTTATACAAATCCCAAGGGATATACCGATTACTATACGCCAGATGGCAATAGTACCTCTATCGCGTTTGTTCGCAAGCCCATTCTCAACGCAAGGATAAGCTCGCCCTTCTCCTTACATCGCATGCATCCCATTCTCCATACCCTGATGCCCCATTATGGTACCGATTTCGCGGCTCCCATTGGGACACCGATTAAGGCCACCGGAAATGGTACCATTTCCTTTGCCGGCAATCAGCATGGCTATGGTAATGTCATTATCATTAAACACAACGAGCGTTACAGCACCCTTTATGCCCATATGTCACGGTTTGGCAAAAATATGCGGTCAGGTACTAGGGTGAAGTTAGGCCAAGTCATCGGTTATGTAGGCATGACAGGACGTGCCAGCGGTCCACACGTGCATTACGAATTTCGCGTCAATGGCAATCGCTACGATCCCATGCGAGTGCCACTGCCTCATTCAGATGCCATTCCTCGTGCTTACAAACAAGATTTTATGGCAAAGCTTAATAAATATTCTCGTTTGTTAGAAAATCATCAGCAAGAAAATAACCTTAAGGTTTAAGGATAGGATAAGTAGCTCTCGCAAGAGAGCTACTTTGAGTGACAAGATTAATCGACGTTAAAGGATGAACCACAGCCACAAGTTGTTTGCGCATTAGGATTGCGAATAATGAATTGAGCTCCATTGAGGTCTTCGGTATAGTCTATTTCAGCCCCAACCAGATACTGCAAACTCATGGGGTCAACTAATAATTGAACTTCTTGATTGCCCACCTGTTTTATAATAGCTAAATCATCTTCATTACGAGTTTCTTCAAATGCAAAACCATATTGAAATCCAGAGCAACCACCCCCTGAAATATAAACGCGCAGCTTTAAATCGAAATTACCCTCTTCCTCAAGCAATTGCTTTACCTTAAGAGCAGCACTGTCGGTAAATATCAAGGGTTGTTGTAAAACATCAGCGATTTCGGCCGTATCTATCTGGGTAGTAGCCATACGTTATTCCTCGGTTAAGTTAAAGTATGCCTAATTATCATAGATAATCTGGTATCCGTCAAATTACTCTCAATCAAGACAATTTCACTTCCTGGGTGAAAATATTCTGCGGCATGCAATGTATATGCAATTCACGAAAGCATCCCTGCTTATCTCTAGTTAAACCAGCTGTCCGATAATCTCACGTTGTTTACTTAGGCTGCCTTAGCTTGTAATTCATTTTTCTTAACTCTGGCAATGAAACCGTCTTGATAGAGTAAAATAATTCCGCTTATCAAGATAAACACTCCACCCAAGACAACTGAATAGATGGCATGATTATGAAAGATCTTTGCGGTGATGGCTCCCATAAACAGACCACCTACAATTTGAGGTAGGGTAATGGTAATATTGAAAATACCTAAATAAACTCCCATTTTTGAACGAGGCAGTTCGGCCGAAATAATGGCATAGGGCATGGTCATGATACTACCCCACATGATACCTACCCCAACCATCATGCCATAGATAACCCATAAGTGATCGGTAAATAAAATTGCCACTAAACATATTGCCCCCGCTATCAAGGACAAGGCGTGAATGGCTCTTGGGCTAGTCAATTCAGCTAATTTTGGCAGAAGTAAGGCATAAACTACGCTTACAAACTGATAGATGCCGAAACAAATTCCCGCTTCAATGGTACCCTTTTCTAATAAGCGCTGATAATCGGGATTATCGGCAACATTTGCGCCCGCGGGTAGGCCAAATATGTGTTGGGCTATGGCGATGCCAAAATATAGCCAGAGGCAAAACATACCTGTCCAGGTAAAAACCTGCACGATGGAGAAATCTTTAATGACCTTTGGCATGCGTTTAATATTTTTAAACAGTTCTCGAAAGGCGCCCAGAACCTTCTCTAAATGAGTACGATGACGCATGATCTGTAAATCATGCAGCAGATGACTTTTTACAAAGGTTTTTTCACGAATATTGCGTACCATGACAAGCATGGAGATCAGTAACACAACACCACCCACAAGTAGTGAAATCTGCAAGCCCATGGGGACCTTGCCCGCGGACTGATTGGCCTTAGGAATGATTTGAATATGCGCCAGTATGGATGGCAAAATAGCAGCGATACCCGCTCCCACTCCGCTAAAGATCGTTTGCCAAGCAAATGCCGTGGCCTTTTGTTCATTGGGTGCAATATCACCCAACAGAGCCCGTAGAGCTTCGGTACAACCATTTATACTACAACTTAGGATTAAAACCACGCTTGCGGCTAACCACAAAGCATTACAAAAAGGTAGGGCGAAAAGAGCGAGGCTTGAAAGTATAACCCAGATAAAAATATAGGGAATACGTTTTCCATAACGCGTCATGGTAGAGTCACTAAATTGTCCTACAACCGGTTGAATGATAAGTCCTGCGATAGGAGCAGCTAGCCAGAGATAGCCTATTTCGCCGCTTTCTGCCCCTAGAAATTTAAATAAACTACTGGTATTCGTCATTTGCAAGGAACTTGCAAATTGAATTCCAAAACCACACAGCGATAAATAAAATAGTTGAATGATATTTAATAGGGGGCGTGTTTTCCTATTCATGTACAGTCTCCTCTTCTTTAACTGGCAGTGTGTCAATACGGTCTTGTTGGGGAAGATCAATTCGGCAACGTGGTAAGCAGGTAGGGAAATGACGTTGAATATAATTGACCAATTTTTCCCTGACCTCGCAGCGCAGATCAAACAGGCGAGGGGCACTGCTTGCACTGACGAGTACTCGCAACTCCAAGACATCAGCCTTGGCCTCGGTTACCTGTATGATTCCCACTTGTTTGTCCCATAAGGGATGCCCACTCAAAATATGGGTTAATTCGGCACGCAATTTATCAATCGGAATGGTATAATCGACATACAGAAATACCGTACCCAAAAGATCTGTGCTCTGGCGTGACCAATTTTCAAAGGGTTTTTCTAGAAAGTAATTGATGGGGATAATCAGGCGTCGTTTATCCCAAATTCGCATGACAACGTAATTGAGATTAATTTCTTCTATGACACCCCACTCCTTTTCCACGATCACCACGTCGTCTATCCGAATGGGTTGCGTCAATGCGACAAGAAAACCTGCAAACATAGAGCCAAAGCTTTGGCGAGCAGCCAAACCTAAAATGGCCGCACTGATACCCGCAGAAGCTAGCAAGCTATAACCTAATTCCTTGATTTTATCAAAGGTCATAAAAATGGCTGCCAAGCTTAAAATCAAGACAAAGGTATTGATGATGCGCGTAATGACCTTGATCTGAGTATAGACTTTTCGTGCCTTAAAATTATCGGCCGCTTTTAGATCGTATTTAAGCAAGATCAAATTGCGGAAAATGGCGATAAAGCTAATGACTATCCAGGTGATGGCAATGATACCTGCTATCGACAGAGCATGCTGGATCGCATCTTGAATCACGTAGGGAAATTGAACTAAGGGTGTTACAAAAGACATACCAAAAATAATCGATAGTAAGAGAATGGGCACTCTAAACCGCTGGGTTATTTCTGGAAAGAAGGGACTTTTATATTTTTGGCTTAAGCTTTTAATCGCAAGACTTATCAAGACTTGCAATAAACCGGCTACAACTATTACACAGACAACAGCCACTAAAGAAAAAATAACAGGATTAGACGTTTTAAAATTAACGATCAAGTCGTTAAAACTCATGTCCAGCACCTCCTTTGGTTATAAAAAACAGGTGATCATTTATTGTTAGTAAAAGTGAATGCTGGGTATACCGAAAATATATTTTAAAGCGCTTGTTTAAACAACTTACTTGCTAGCAATAATTCATTGTACTCTAATGAGCCATTAACCGCAAATCAAGATGAGTTAAGATTAGACTGGGCTGGTTTTCTTAGTGATCGCGACGACTTGCATATCAGGCTGCAGATCCTTTAGCGAAGAGATAATAAGCTGATCACCCTCTTGGATAAGTTCGCTGCGTATGAGCAGCTGCTTGTTATCAAGTCGTTTTAAATCGTAAATTTCACCCACTATTTGGACTATTATATTTTTAACCCTGCCCTTTCTGACAATATAGATTTGATTATTCTCATCAACGTAATGGCTAGATACCGCATAGGCCTTTACCGGTGGCAAATTTAAACAAAGCCTTAAGTTTTGACCTATGGTTAATGATCCAAGTCCTTGAGTTAGGCTAAACTTTGCCTTATTTTGAATGACTTGGTTGAGTTGAAACTGAATCATCTTGTCACGATTAAGGCTCATGACCGTCAAAGAGGAGCTCTCGTCTAATTTTTGCTTAATGAGATCTAGATAATCGGCCGGAATAGTAGCATTGATCACGGGTTTACTCAGGTCATAAGCCGCTAATATGGGCTCGCCCAATTTTATATAATCCCCTTCTGTTGAATAAAGTTTTGTTATCCGTGCCTCATAAGGTGCCATTATCTGACAATTAGCCAAATCATCTTTTAATTGTTGCATGGTAAGTTCATAGCGCTGCAGCTCGTTCTTTAGCTTTATAAGCTCCGCATCATAGCTATTAATGACTAATTGACGCTGACTGATACTCAGCTGCTGCTTGATCTCACTTGCCCTGGCATTATCTATTTCGGTATCGGGTATGAGGTGCTCAGCGATTAAGCCTTCCAGACGCTGAATGGTGCGTTCTTGTATTTGCAGCAACTTTTTTTCTTGAGCCAAATTATCCAGGTTAACTTTATGGGTTTGCTCAAGCTGCTTAATTTTTGCATTGACCTCATCAATATAACTTTGCTGATAGGCAATATCACGTTCTAACTTACGTTTATCGAGTTCAAGTAATAACTGATTTTTATGAATGACTTCGCCTTCTGCCACATATACGCGTTTTATTTGACCCGCTGCTATAGACTTTAATTGAGGGTACTCTACGGCTTCAACTTGAGCCGGAATGAGCAGATTAGGTAAATATGAGCCTTGCTTTAAAACTTGAGTCATTACCTTGGGTAAACCCCTTGGCTCCGGCTGATTGGGTTTAATTAGAGGAGCTGGATCTGTTGACTTGAGATTTGGCGATGAGTCTGCTTTCGCAAAAATGGGCAATACCAAGCCAAACAACACGAGGCTTAAGCAAATAGTAGCCAATTTCTGAGAAAAATTTAGTTTCATTTATTTGGAAAAGCTAGCATGGTTAAGGGACATAGATTATATCGGCTATCTTTAGATCAACTTAGTGTACTTGATTTAATCATGGATATGAAGCTAAATAATTGTAATAATAAATCCATTATTAAAAACCCTCTGGACTCAACTATGTTATGGATAAAAGCTTTTCATGTCATCGCCATGGTAACGTGGTTTGCTGGCTTATTTTATTTACCCAGATTGTTTGTTTACCATGCCATGAGCAGTGATGAAATCAGCAATCAACGCTTTAAGATTATGGAGCGCAAGCTTTATTATGGCATCACTACCCCGGGCGCCATTTTCACCATTGGCTTAGGCATTTGGCTGCTCAGCTATAATTTTAGTGGTTATTTGCAGATCGGTTGGATGCAAGCCAAATTAAGCTTGGTGTTTATATTGATCTTTTATCATTTATACTGCGGCAAATTATTGAATGATTTTAAACGGGATAGCAATCGATATAGCCATGTGTTTTATCGTTGGCTAAATGAGTTACCTACCTTAGTTTTGATAGCCGTGGTAATTTTAGTTATCGTTAAACCTTAACAGTTCAGTATGATTTCTAATTGGATCACTTATTTAATTTATTAGAGCAAATTATGTCAGCTTATGGGTTTGCATTAGTAATCCAATTTAGCTTGTATGGCTTATGGTGTTTGCTCGCGGTAAAATTATTCGAGCTTAAGTTAGCAAAAATTACCTTAATTATCTTTAGTATAGGCATTACTACTTTATCGCAGCTAATCGTTTATGATGGGCTATGGCTTAGCAGAATTATTAATTATCTTAGCCAGCTTTTAGCTCATTTACATTTACCCCTGACCAAATCTTTATTCAATCATTTAGTTTATTTTATATTATTTATTATCAGCTTAACTAGCATAGGTTGGGCGATAATCTTGGCTACGATGGTAAAATTGAGTCCCACAAAAAAAATTAGACTTTTTTTGCTCTTAATATGGCTAGTAGGCGGCTCTTGTATTAGTTTGTTTACTCTAGGGCTCACCATGGATATCAGGAGTGGCTTAGTTTCCATCTAAGCTGTCTGATGCAAAACTATTAACCAGCCTTTTTCTAAATCAATCGGTTACGCTTTACTCTCTACATAAATTTTACATTAAAGGCTAAACGGATAGTTTAAGCCTTTAATTTAGTTTGACGATAAAGTTCTACACCACTATTAAACGTATGTTCATTCAACCGTAACCGATTTTGCCAAGTTTCTAGGCTGATCCACATCGGTACCCTTGAGCTCTGCCACATGATAGGCCAAAAGCTGTAAAGGTATATTGTAGACAATCGGCGCTACGGTTTTGCCAACCGGCGGCATTTCAATGATGGTAAGGCCTTCGCCATTATGGAGTTTAGCTAAGCTATCGGCAAAAACATAAAGCTGCCCGCCACGCGCACGAACCTCTTGCAGATTTGACTTCAATTTTTCCAATAACTCATCGTTAGGCGCAACTGTCACCACGGGCATGTCCTTATCGATCAGCGCCAAGGGACCATGTTTTAATTCGCCAGCCGGATAAGCTTCTGCATGAATATAGGAGATTTCCTTGAGTTTCAAGGCGCCTTCCTGAGCAATTGGATAATGAACGCCTCGACCTAAAAACAAGGCGTGATGCTTTTCGATAAAGGCTATTGCCAACTGTTGGATGCGGCCATCTAAAGCCAGCACGGTTTCGAGCTGTTTGGGCAGAGCCATGAGTTCAGAAACCAATTGAGCTTCGGTCTGCTGGGTTAAACCATTTGCCTTGCCCAGCACCATGGTTAAAAGTAGCAGTGCAACCAATTGGGTGGTAAACGCCTTGGTTGAAGCTACACCGATCTCTATGCCAGCGCGTGTCATGAAGACCAAGTCTGATTCACGCACCAGTGAACTTTCTGGAACATTGCAAATGGCAAGACTTGCTAAATAACCTTGTTGCTTAGCCATCTTAAGCGCTGCTAAGGTATCTGCCGTTTCCCCTGACTGGGAAATGGTAATGAATAGAGAATTGGGCTGAACAACAGCACGTCTATAACGCAACTCGCTGGCAATCTCAACTTGACAGGGAATTTGAGCAATACTTTCTATCCAATAGCGAGCTATCATGCCCGCATGATAACTGGTGCCACAGGCGGCAATCTGCACGTGTTTAACCTGAGCAAAGATATCTTTAGCCTTGCTGCCAAAAATGCCTTCCAAAACATGGTCTTTAAGCAAGCGACCTTCTAAAGTGGCTAAAATGGCCGCTGGCTGCTCAAAAATTTCCTTTTGCATAAAGTGGCGAAATCGGCCCTTATCGGCTCCATCATAGTGGATCTCTGTGGTCTGAACCGTTCTTTCCACTGGCCGGCCCAGTTTATCATAGAGATGGTATTCGCCTCGTTTGATCTCGGCTATATCACCTTCTTCAAGATAAACAAATTGCCGAGTGACAGGCAATAAGGCCAGTTGATCAGAGGCCACAAAATGCTCACCAATCCCAATGCCAAGTACTAATGGACTACCGCAACGCACGGCAATTAAATGCTCCGGCTCATCCTTGTAGACAATAGCCAAGGAATAGGCACCACTTAACCGTTTTACAATCGTTTGCACTGCATTTAATAAGTTGCTCCCTTTTACAACCTGTTGGTCAATTAAATGGGCTATCACCTCGGTATCGGTTTCCGACTTAAATTGATAGCCTGCGGCTATCAACTCGTGACGCAATTCTTCATAATTTTCAATAATGCCATTGTGAACCAGGGCTATTCTATTGGTTGAGAAATGCGGATGGGCATTTTGCTCACTAGGCGCACCATGCGTGGCCCAGCGAGTATGAGCTATACCAGTTTTACCTGCCATGGGCGAAAGATTTAACGAGGCAGCGAGTTCAGAAACCTTACCTAAGCTTCTACGCCTTTGCAGCTCGGATTGTTCATCGATAATCGCAATACCCGCAGAGTCATAGCCTCGGTATTCTAGTCTACGTAAACCTTCAATTAAAATGGGTGATACATCTCGTTGGGCAACTGCACCTACTATGCCGCACATAATTTACTCCTTGTCCTTTTTTTTCGGCCGCTGCCAATTAGGGATAACCTGCTGCTTAGCTCGACTCAACGATAATTGGCCTGCTGGCGCATCTCGAGTTATGGTTGAGCCTGCACCAATGGTTGCATGCGCACCTACTTTTACCGGCGCGACCAGTTGGGTATTCGAACCAATGAAGGCATGGTCGCCAATCTCGGTCTGATGTTTATTAACGCCATCGTAGTTACACGTGATGGTTCCTGCGCCTATATTAACCTCGGAGCCTAGCGCTGCGTCGCCTATGTAACTTAAATGGTTGACCTTGCTCCCGGGACCTATGTGGGCTTGTTTAACCTCAACAAAGTTACCGATCTTGGCACCCTTGGCTAATCGTGTACCCGGACGTATGCGCGCGAAGGGTCCAATCACACAGTCGTCATCGATAATCGCTGATTCTAATACACTATTGGCATGAATCACCACGTTATCCGCCAACTGTACGTTTTTAAGCAAGACATTGGCACCAATGGAGCAATTATTGCCAATGCTGACCTTGCCTTCAAGAATAACGTTGACGTCTATGAGCACATCTTGGCCGCAGTTCAACTCGCCGCGAAGGTCAAAGCGCGCGGGATCCATGAGCGTAACTCCCTTAGCCAAGAGCTGTTGAGCCTGATTTAGTTGATAGTAGCGCTCGAGATGAATCAATTGATTGCGGGTATTAACCCCTTGTATTTCCTCTGCAGCCTTGGCAATAACGCCTTGTATCCGACAATTTTCCGCAATGGCAAAATCCACAATCTGGGTTAAGTAGTATTCCTGTTGAGCATTGGCATTGCTAAGCCTTGGCAACCAGCGCAAAAGATTAGCGGCAGAGGTTGCAAGTATTCCCGCATAAATCTCGTCGATACTGCGCTCAGCCTCAGTTGCATCCTTTTCTTCAACGATGCCGGTGATCTGCCCTTGCTGATTGCGAATGATTCGTCCTAAGCCACTGGGATCGGCTAATTTTGCCACCACCAAATTCAGCTCATTTTGTGCCAGACTTTGAGTTAGCTCGGTTAAGGTTTGAGCCGAAATCAGCGGCACATCGCCGCAAAGCACGACCACCCTATCCTCGGGATCTAAATGAGATAAAACTTGCGCCACTGCATGGCCCGTGCCCAATTGTTCGGTTTGAGCCACCCAGTTAACATTTGCCTTGGCAAAGTGCTGGCGAATTTGCTCGCCGCCATGACCATAAACAATATAAATGGATGTGGGTGATAGGCGCTCCGCTGCTTCAATAACCCAGCCTAACATGGGTTTACCTGCTAGGGGATGTAAAACCTTTGGCAAGCCTGAAAACATGCGCTTGCCCTGGCCTGCAGCGAGAATGACAACTTTAAGCGCCATGACCGCGAGTGGTTTTTTTCAATTGGCGAATGGCACGCAAACGAGCTGCCGTTTGAGCAAGCTCAGCCAATGCCGAGGAATATTCGATTTGGCCCTTGTTTTCAGCCAATGCCTTCTCGGCATTTTGTCTTGCCTCAATGGCGGCGGCCTCATCAAGATCTTCGGCACGGATCGCAGTATCGGCTAAAATCGTCACTACGTTGGGTTGCACCTCTAACATGCCCCCCGAGATATAAAATACCTTTTCAGAGCCGTCAGCATGAGTAACACGTACTTGACCGGGTTTAATCGTAGTCAACAACGGGGTGTGTTGAGCAGCAATGCCCAACTCACCCTGTGAGCCTGTGACAAAAACCATTTGCGCATTGCCAGAGAAAATGGCGGCCTCTGCGCTTACTATATCAACTCTGATTTTATCTGCCATATCAATACCTTACAGTGATTTTGCCTTAGCCACTGCCTCATCAATGCTACCTACCATGTAAAACGCCTGCTCTGGCAAGTGGTCGTATTCACCATTGATAATGGCCTTAAAGGCACGAATGGTTTCTTTCAAAGGCACGTATTTACCTGGGCTTCCGGTAAACACCTCGGCCACGAAGAAGGGTTGTGACAAGAAACGCTGAATTTTACGGGCACGACCTACGATCAATTTATCTTCTTCAGAAAGCTCGTCCATACCCAGAATGGCGATGATGTCTTTCAATTCCTTATAACGCTGCAAAGTACCCTGTACCATACGCGCCACATCATAGTGTTCTTGACCCACTACCAAGGGATCAAGCTGACGACTGGTTGAGTCCAAGGGATCAACGGCTGGATAAATACCCAATTCGGCAATCTGTCTTGACAATACTACCGTAGCGTCTAAGTGGGCAAATGTGGTTGCAGGAGATGGATCGGTTAAGTCGTCCGCAGGCACGTATACCGCTTGAATCGAGGTGATAGAGCCGGTCTTAGTTGAAGTAATGCGTTCCTGTAGAACCCCCATTTCCTCTGCCAGAGTTGGCTGATACCCCACGGCTGAAGGCATACGGCCTAATAAAGCGGATACTTCAACACCCGCTAGGGTATAACGATAAATATTATCGATAAACAATAAAACGTCTCGGCCTTCATCACGGAATTGCTCAGCCATGGTTAGACCCGTCAATGCCACACGTAAACGATTGCCCGGTGGTTCATTCATCTGACCATACACCAAGGAAACCTTATCTAAAACATTGGAGTCCTTCATTTCGTGATAGAAATCATTACCCTCACGAGTACGCTCGCCCACGCCGGCAAATACCGAATAACCGCTGTGTTCTATCGCTATGTTACGGATCAATTCCATCATGTTTACGGTTTTACCTACCCCGGCGCCACCGAATAAACCCACTTTACCGCCCTTAGCAAATGGACAGATAAGGTCAATAACCTTAATACCGGTTTCTAATAACTCGTTATTAGCAGCTTGTTCCGAGAATTTGGGCGCGGGCCTATGAATTGGCAAACGTTCCTTCTCGCCTATGGGTCCCATTTCATCGATGGGGCGACCAAGTACGTCCATGATCCGGCCCAAGGTGGCCTTACCCACGGGAACATTAATGGGTTCACCGGTATTAGACACATTCAAACCACGGCGTAAGCCATCGGTTGTGCCCAGGGCAATGGTTTTAACGATACCGTCACCCAGTTGTTGTTGTACTTCAAGTATCAGATCGGTTTCTTCTACCGTTAGGGCATCATAGACCTTAGGCACTGCGCCGCGTGGGAATTCAACGTCAACTACCGCACCAATGATTTGTACTATTTTTCCAACTGTTGTTTGCGCAACACTCATGTCGTTTCCTCATTTAACTTGTTTCAAGGAGATATTTATTGATAACTTAAACCGCTGCCGCACCAGAAACAATTTCCGATAACTCTTGCGTAATGGCCGCTTGCCTGGCTTTGTTGTAGGCAAGTTGCAGATCACCTATCAATTCACCTGCATTATCCGAGGCATTTTTCATTGCCATCATTCTTGCGGCTTGCTCACTGGCAATATTTTCCACCACCGCTTGATAAACCTGTGACTCAATGTATCGGGTCAGTAGCGCGTCTAATAATTGTCTAGCATCGGGCTCATAGATGTAATCCCAATGGTAATTCAGGGTATCATCCTTAGTGGGAACCAGGGGCAATAACTGTTGTAAATCTGGGCGCTGGGTCATGGTATTGATGAATTCATTAAAACCTAGAAAAAGGGCATCGATACTGCCGTTTCGATAGGCATCTAGCATGACCTTCACCACACCCACCAGCTCGGTTACACTGGGTGAGTCACCTAAATGAGCTGCATGACCTATCACACTACCACCGTAACGGCGAAAGAAGTTTTCAGCCTTGTTGCCAATCAAGCAAAGGTCAATCTGAACACCCTTGGCATGCCATTCTTTCATGACCTGCAGAGCCGTTTTAAACAAATTGATGTTTAAACTGCCACATAAACCGCGGTCGGTACTTACCAAGATGACGCCCACCCGCTTGATTTCCCGTTGCTGCAGGTAAATATGCCTATATTCTGGGCGGCCCAGGGCTAAATGGCCAATCACTTGACGAATTTTTTCTGCATAGGGACGGGATGTTTGCATACGGTCTTGTGCCTTACGCATTTTACTTGCGGCAACCATTTCCATCGCTCGAGTGATCTTTTGGGTTTTCTTAATGCTTGAGATTTTGGAGCGTATCTCTTTTGCGCCTGGCATTTACTTTTCCTCACCTGACTTCAACGAGTCTCAGCAACTTTTAAAGACTGCTAAGACCCGCAAAAGATTTTACCATGTCTGGGTTGACTTAAACTTTTCGATCGCAGCGCGTAATCCCTTCTCGATTTCATCGTTATAATCGCAAGTTTGGTTAATTTTGCCGATCAACTCCGCATGTTCGCTGTGCATGTAGCCATGCAACGCATGCTCAAAGGCCACGACTTTTTTAAGCTCAACATCATCCAGATAACCCTTATCGGCTGCAAACAGGCTTATCGCCATGTCGGCCACGCTTAAAGGAGAATATTGTTTTTGCTTCATGATTTCGGTTACCCGTTGGCCACGTTCCAATTGCTTACGTGTGGCCTCATCAAGATCAGAAGCAAATTGTGAAAACGCTTCCAACTCACGGAATTGGGCAAGCGCTAAGCGTATACCACCGCCTAACTTCTTAATGATCTTGGTCTGGGCAGCACCACCTACCCGTGATACGGAAAGGCCGGGGTTGATAGCAGGACGAATACCCGCATTAAATAGATCGGTTTCCAAGAAGATCTGGCCGTCGGTAATAGAAATCACGTTGGTGGGCACGAATGCCGAAACGTCACCCGCTTGCGTTTCAATGATGGGAAGGGCTGTCAATGAACCGGTTTTACCCTTTACCGCTCCATCGGTTAATTTTTCCACGTAATCGGGATTAACTCTGGCCGCACGTTCCAATAAGCGTGAATGGAGGTAAAATACATCCCCAGGATAGGCTTCGCGGCCTGGTGGACGACGTAACAACAGTGAGATCTGCCGGTATGCCCAAGCCTGCTTGGTCAAATCGTCGTAGATGATCAAGGCATCTTCACCCTTGTCACGGAAATATTCACCCATGGCACAGCCCGCATAGGGAGCTATGTATTGTAAAGCAGCGGCTTCTGAGGCACTGGCTGCCACAATGATGGTATGTTCCATGGCGCCGTGTTCTTCAAGCTTGCGAACCACGGTTGCAATTGAAGAAGCCTTTTGGCCTATGGCCACGTAAATACATTTTACCCCAGTACCCTTTTGGTTGATGATGGCATCAATGGCTACGGCGGTTTTACCGGTTTGTCTATCGCCAATGATAAGCTCACGTTGGCCTCGGCCTATGGGTATCATGGCATCAATTGATTTAATACCCGTTTGTAAGGGTTGACTGACTGATTGGCGGGCAATTACGCCGGGAGCTACCTTTTCTACGGGAGCCGTTGTGGCCGTATTGATAGGACCTTTACCATCGATGGCATTTCCCAAGGCATCGACCACGCGACCGAGTAAAGCCTCTCCGACTGGAACCTCTAAAATACGTCCCGTGCATTTTACAACCTGACCTTCGGCAAGATCAGGTGCGGCGCCTAAAACCACTGCGCCCACAGAATTACGCTCAAGGTTGAGAGCCAGACCTATTGCGCCGTTTGCAAACTCAAGCATCTCATGGTTCATGGCATCATCCAGGCCATGTATTTGAGCAATGTTATCCTTAAAGCTTACGATGGTACCTTCGGTTCTAACCCGTGACTCAATACTAAAATTTTCAATACGTTGTTTGATCAACTCACTGATTTCGGTAGGATCTAATGCAACTGTCATAATGTTATCCTATACTGTCCTAAGTTTATTGTTTAGGCGCTGAAGCTGGCCGCGTAAGGATAGGTCTATGACCTTATCACCCGCGCGAATTAATATTCCGCCTAATAATTTGGGTTCTAGAGCAAAGTTTAAAATAATCTTTCGGGCAAGACGCTGCTGCAATACTTTTGCCAGCTCTTCTTGTTGAGCCTTGGTTAACTCAATAACGGTTAGCACCTGTACCTGTAAAGTTTGCTCATATTCTGCCTGCAATTTACTAAACAAACTGGCGATCTCGGGCAAAACCACTAGGCGTTCATTCTCAGCTAGCAAGCGCAAGAAGTTACGCATTGAGCCATCCAATTCTTCTTTGCTCAAATCGCAGATAAGCTCATAAACCTGCTCGCAGGTAACTCGAGGATCTATTAGCAAATCTGCCATTTGTGGATGTTTGACAATAAGCGCCGCTTTATGTAGCAAATCAGACCACTGTTTAAGTTTTCCAAGACCTACGGCATGTTCAAATGCCGCCTTTGCATAGGGTCTGGCTAAATCTGTTTTTTCTTGCATGGCTTATATTTCTTTCAGCATATGATTAATTAAATCAGCGTGCTTGGCAGAATCGAGCTCGCGCTGTAAAATTTTTTGCGCCATGGCTAAAGCAAGGTCAGAAACCTGCGCTTGTAATTCTTGCCTGGCACGAATGACCTCTTGCTCGATTTCCGCTTTTGCAACTGCCAATAATCGACTACCTTCATGACGAGCCTGCTCTTTAGCTTCTTCCACTAAATGGTTACCGCGTTGAGTTGCTTGCTCGATTATGCTGGCAGCTTGAATTTTAGCATCACGTAATTGCTCAACCACTTTATGATGGGCAATTTCTAGATCACGCTTACCCTGCTCAGCAGCGGCGAGTCCGTCTGCAATTCGCTTGTTACGTTCCGCCATCGCATGAGTAATGGGTGGCCAAACATACTTCAAGGTAAACCAGACAAAGATGGCAAATGTCAACATTTGCCCTACTAAGGTTAAATTGAGATTCACAACGCTTCCCCGTCGTTTTAGCTTACTATTTTCGCCGCATGGGTACTCACAAACTGTATCAGCTGTGCTTGGAAGGGATTTGCAAAGGTGAAATAAAGTGCAATACCCACCCCGATCATGGTCACCGCATCCAAAAGACCCGCAACAATAAACATTTTTACCTGCAACATGGGAACCATTTCAGGCTGACGCGCAGCGCCTTCTAAGAAGCGGCCACCCAACAGACCAAAACCAATGGCGGTACCCAATGCACCTAAACCAATCAATAAAGCAACCGCGATCGCAGTCATACCTTGTACGCTTGCTACTAGTGCAGCTATATCCATCATTTCCCCCTCAGGACTAATTAACGCTCCATCTCAGCTTTTAACTAAAGTTATAGGCATTGATATCGCGCGTATGGTTACTAAAAACTCAATGCCCTTCCTCATGCGCCATACTTAAATAGACGATGGTGAGCATCATAAAGATAAATGCTTGTAACGATATGATCAAAATGTGAAATATCGCCCAAACACCGCCTAATGACCACTGAATATACCAGGGCAGTAAGGCTATCAAAATAAAGATGAGTTCGCCAGCATAAAGATTACCAAACAACCGCAAAGAAAGCGAAATCGGTTTGGCAACCTCTTCTACTAGCTTTAACACTAAATTGACCGGCAATAATTTCCAACCAAAGGGATGGGTTGCCAGCTCCTTACCAAAACCACCCCATCCCTTGATTTTAATGCTATAAAACAAGATCAGCAGGAAAACCGAAAGTGACAGTGCAAAGGTAAGATTAACGTCGGTAGTTGGAACTACGCGTAAATAAGGCAGCCCCAATGAACCTGCAAGTCGAGGCAGGATATCGATGGGAACTAAATCCATAAAATTCATTAAAAACACCCAAATAAAGATAGTGAGTGCTAAAGGTCCTATAAGATGATTGGTAACGTGAAAGGTATCTTTAACCTGTTGATTGACAAAATCGATCATGATTTCGGCAAAATTCTGCATTTTGCCAGGAATACCTGCCGTGGCGCGTTTTGCTGCATATCGAAATAAGATTAAAAAAAGCATGCCCAAGACAATTGAAAACCCCATGGTATCTAGATTAAGGGTCCAAAACCCACCATCGCCTAAACTCATGGTTTTTAAATTGAGCTGTAAATTCTGCAAGTGATGCTGAATATAGCTCGATGTTGTGATTGTTCCGTGTCCGCTCATGTTAAGTTTATCTAACCCGTAAAAGAAATAACCAAAATACCATTAGTGCCATAATATAGGTGGTGAAAAACGCTAGTGCCACTACCGTAAAGAACCGAAATACCAGTATCATCAACAAAATGGTGATGACAAGTTTTTGTGCCTCACCGCGATATAGCGCGCTTACCATTGCCTGTGCGGCTTGAGCTCCTCTATGGGCAAAAACCCTATAGGCAAATATGCAATTAGGAATAACCGCAACCAAGCCACCTAGCAAAGCCGAGCCCGAAGCTTGGGCACTCATCCAGGTAAATAATAGGCTTAAAATGAATGTTATCGCCAATTGAAACGCGATCAAGCGCTTTACAACATTCTGTCCTTCTTGTCTTGGAGGCGCAGCCATGTGCTCATTAAGCTAATAATATGAGCCTAGAGTATAATGAACTAATAAAACTTGTGCAATTAGAAATTATTAGCTCTAAAATTTAACCAACCGTGGAGTCGGTTGAGCATGGTTTGCAAACAGCTAAAACCATAAAAATAGTATTGTCTACTCTGAAATTTAATATTTCCTTAAGTTTGTCCATTTATAATGCAGTTTTACATTTATTTAGGATATAAACATGCCTCAAAATATCTTTACTGCCCTTACCAATCAAACCACCGGAAATAAAAAAATCAACCAAACAGCTGAGCAATTAGCGGCCAAAAAACTTAACCTATTACAACAACAAGCGGTTGAATATTATAAGGCTAAGCAACCTGCGCAATGCTTAGCAGCTTTAAAGGAAGCCGCGGAATTAGGTTGTGAGGAAAGTTGTAAACGATTATCTCTTCTTTATCGGCCAGAATTAGGTGATTTTTCATTTTCATATATGAATGAAGGATTCTGCAGTAGTTTCTTTAAAGGAATAATTAACCCTAATTCAATAGATTCTAACTATTATCAAAATTTGCTTAAAAGCTTCGATTCTGCCAGTGGCTATTTTGCGAATGCTTATGATTTTCTTAAATCTCGAGATCATAATATCAGTAATCTGGAGGACACCCAAAAATTACTAGAAATTTTGAAATCTGGCGCAATATTAGGTTCTGTTGAATGTATAGACTATCTTATTAAACTATATGAGGGTGGATTGATTATAAAGTCAAGATTATCTAATACTATTATGAATATCAATATACTTAAATCTATACCAGGCTATGAGCCTTGCCTGCAAGCCCTAATAGACATTGCCATTACTTGTAGGATAAAGCATCCCGAAGCCTATGAAAATGCAGTATTATATTTAGTAGACATTTCGCAAGAAACCGAAAGTAAAACGGCTAAAAAAATCATCGCCCGAGGCTTAAAAGAGCTTGCCGAACTGGAAAAACAATCTGCCCCATTACAACAATCGTTCGTTACTGCAAAGTTACGTGTGAAAAATCCTGCCAGCAACCGTTATGCATTCGTTAATCAGTTAAGGCTGAATAATAATCTGTATCAAACGCTTGAAGATACGGCTAACAAAGTTGAAAATGAGTTACAGTATACCTCATGCCCGCCTAGTTGCGGCATTCTTTAATGTAAGACAAAGCCTAGTTTTTAAAGCTAGGCTTTTTAACAACCGCCTGCTTGCAGTTAAATGTCATTCAACGGCTTGTATTAAGTCGATTATGCTTTAATATTAAGCATAATCAGAGTAAATGTAAGGCCATTCATGCCACAAGCAAGCAATATACCCCATTTAACCACAGCCCTAACCGGCCCATTACTGCATTTGGAAAAATTATTTTTAGAGCAGCAAGCTAAAATTGAATGCTGGTTTAGACAGCAATGGCACTTGACTCCACCGCCTTTGACCACCTCGGTTGATATCCGCAATGCCGGTTTTAAACTTGCTCCGGTTGATACCAATCTATTTCCAGCGGGTTTTAATAATTTAAATTCCGATTTTGTGCCGCTTTGTGTACAGGCCTTACAATCCAGTTTTGGTCATTACTATCCCGAAGTCACTCGAATTTTATTGATACCAGAAAATCACACTCGCAATCGCTTTTATTTTGAAAGCTTGCACACCTTATATAGCTTGCTAGTCACCGCGGGTTTTGAAGTCAAAATAGGCTCGTTGCAAACTGAACTAGAAAAGCCACACGTGCTAAAACTAGAGTCAGGCATGGAACTAACCATACACCCCATTAGTCGCCATGGAGATGAGCTCCATTGCGGAGATTTTATTGCCGATTTCATCTTACTCAATAACGATCTTTCCGCCGAAATCCCCGAGCTTTTACAAGGCATCAAACAGTCTATTCACCCGCCTCTACAGCTCGGTTGGTCAAGTCGCTTAAAGTCCAATCACTTCAAGCACTATGATACCGTCTGCCGTGAATTTGCAGTGCTACTGAATATGGACCCCTGGCTTATCAATCCCATCTTTAAGACCTGCAGCACCGTGGACTTTGTCCAACGCGTGGGGGAACAATGCCTCTATGAACAGGCTGAACAAGTTCTACAGCACATCCAGGCCAAATATGCTGAATATAAGATCGACCTGCCACCCTTTTTAATCATCAAAGCCGATGCCGGTACCTACGGAATGGGTGTAATGACCATTCGTGACTCCCAAGAACTCAAACAGTTAAATCGCAAACAGCGTACCAAAATGGCCGCCTCCAAAGGTGGGCAAAAGGTAACCAAGGTTATTATTCAAGAAGGCGTGTATAGCTTTGAAACTTGGGGTGCAGAAAAAGCCGTGGCAGAACCCGTGGTCTATATGTTAGGCGAACATGTGGTAGGTGGATTTTATCGAGTTCATAAAGACCGAAGCCCCAGTGAGAGCTTAAATGCCCCGGGAATGTATTTTGAGCCCCTGGCATTTGAACTCAGCTGTAACACCCCCGATCATAATCTAACCTATAATGCAGAACCCAATCGTTTTTATGCCTATGGTGTTATTGCTCGGCTCGCTTTATTAGCCGGGGCTCGCGAATTGCAAGAGGCATTGCCAAAGTAAGGAAATCTCATGGAATTAAAGCTAGGCATCATTATGGATCCCATAGAGGCCATTAAACCCTATAAAGATAGTACCTTTGCCATTTTATTAGAAGCACAAAGCCGTAATTGGCCTATTTTTTATATGGAGCAATCTGACCTCGTGCTACGCGATGGCCGAGTTTACGGTTATATGCGCAGGCTTTATGTCAGCGATGACAATACCAATTGGTATCACTTTACCGAAGGCTATACCCAGCCCTTGAGTACCTTAGACGTTATCTTAATGCGGATAGATCCACCCATTAGCTTGGAGTACATGTACACGACTTATTTATTGGAAATGGTAGAAGCCACGGGTACACTGGTCGTCAATAAGCCACAGAGCCTTCGCGACATCAATGAAAAATTGTATACTGCATGGTACCCCGAGTGTTGCCCAGCCACATTGGTAAGCAAAGATATCGAGCAATTAACTGCTTTTCTACAAGAACACGATGATATCGTGGTTAAACCCTTAAATGCCATGGGCGGCAAGGGTGTGTTTAGGGTACGTACCGATGATGTCAATTGCCGAGTTATTTTGGAAACTCTGACCCATTACGGCCAACATACCATCATGGCCCAGGTGTTTTTGCCTGAAGTTGCCAAGGGCGATAAGCGCATCATCTTGATCAATGGTGAGCCCATACCCTATGCGCTATTACGCGTTCCGGCAAGCGGTGAAATCCGTGCCAATTTAGCCGCAGGTGCTCAAGGCCTAGGGGTTGAGTTAACTGAGCAAGACCAATGGATTTGTGCCCAAGTCGGCCCCATGTTGCGCGAAAAGGGCGTTCTATTTGCTGGCCTCGATGTAATTGGCGATTACTTAACCGAAATTAATATCACCAGCCCTACTGGGATCAGGCAGATCGATGATCACTATGATATCAATATTAGCGCTGCGCTACTTGATTGTATAGAAACGCTACTGGAATGATCAGCTCTTGAGCTTACGCAATAACTGAAAAACAGCGATACCCATAAAACCCATAAAAAAGATCAAAGTCCATTCCGGGATGGTAAGATCTAGGAACTGCCAATTAACCTTGGCGCATTCACCATTGCCTGCAAAAACCAACTGTAAGGCTTGCAAAAACGGGAAATTGCTTAAAATATAACCCAGGTCAGGGCCACAACTGGCAGGCAATTTTTCAATAGGCAAATGCTGCAACCAAATTTGTCGGATAGAGGCAACGGCGCCTAAGCAAGCCGTAACCATGATAAAGCCGCTGTGGATACGAAGGGTCAATAATTCACTGTGATTGTATAAGATGCCAACAAAAAAGATTAAGGCCAAAACCAAAATCGCCAAACGTTGGATAACGCATAGTGGACATGGAGCCAAGCCTTGATAAAATTGTAAATAAGCCGAAAACGCCAAGAGCGCGCAGCATATCAACAATCCTGCTAAGTTAACTTTACGCAATAGCCCGAACATCATTTTCCCTCGTCAATTGATCTCGTCTGGACAATTATAGCTAGCCTTCTTGAAAATGCTAATACCCATCACTTTAAGCAGATACTCTTTATGCCGTTTGGCGAGTAGGCCCAATCACGATCTCTCGAATACAAACTCGCTGTGGCTGCTGATAGGCAAACCAAATGGTTTTCGCAATATCATCTGCCTGTAAGGGCTGCCCCATTTCTTGTTTCCAGGCGCTATAATCGGTTTTAATGGTTTCATGAGTGGTATGGCCCAATAACTCGGTTTCTACGACCCCGGGGGCAATGGTAATAAGCCTCACATCGTGTTTGGCAGTTTCCTCACGAATATTTTCAGTTAAGGCATGCACTGCAAATTTTGTCGCACAGTAAGCTGCATGATTGGGGAAGGTCTTGCGCCCTGCAATTGAGCTAATATTAATGATAGTTCCTTGCTGGCGCTTGATCATGCTTGAGAGCACGGTTGAGATACCATTTAGCACTCCCATCACGTTGACGTTAAGCATTTGCTGCCACTCATTGGGATCTTGGCTATCAATCTGACCCAAGAGCATGATACCCGCATTATTGACCAAACAGTCGGCCGGACCAAACAGAGCTTCTGCATCAAAAACCGCGGCTTTAAAGCCATCTAAATCGGTGATGTCTACTTTGGCACAAAGGGTATTGGGTAAATCAAGCGCTTGTAGCCTTTCAACGCGCCTTGCGATTAACAAGAGGGGATAACCTTGTTCGGCAAATTTTTTTGCAGTGGCTTCACCTATGCCGGAACTGGCTCCCGTAATGATCACTAATGGTTTTGACATTTCCCTTAATCTCGCTGACAAATAATGGATAAGGGAAATTAGCATAGATACTGGCTAGAAAGCAAATGGCAAAAAAAAGCCGCACGTCTGAGCGTGCGGCTTTGACGGTAGAATAACTGTTAGCGATCGCCTGAGCGATTGCTACCGGAAGTCTTACCACCTTTTTGGCCCCCTTCTCTACCCATTTCTTTAAAAGCATTGGGGGCACGTGTTTGAGCTGCTTTCTCTGAAGCAGCACTTTTCTTTTCCGGATTACTATTGAGTGACTCGGCACCTTTTTTGCCAGCTTGAGATCTTTTATCACTTGTGGATGGATTAGCCATAATACACCTCCTGAAGAGTTGGTTAACATTATGATCGAGCACGGTTATAGAGTAGCATGTTTAGAACTCACCGACAACCCATAAATTATTAACAAGCTAATGGCAATTATACCTTTTTTATAAAATTTGAAAGTTAACATAAGCGGCCACAAAGGTTTTTATTCCGTCTTTAGCAAATTTCACCTGAACCCGAGTTTGAGGACCCTTGCCTTCGAAATTTAGCACAATACCTTCTCCATATTTAGGATGAGCAACGGCTTGACCAATGCTTAACTGTTGACCTGCGACTTCAACGTGAGGCGTGGCCTGCTGTTGATAACTTAAGGGTCGGCTAATGGTGCCGCGTAATCTAACTTCTTGTACTAAATCTTGCGGGATCTCATTGATAAATCGCGAACGCCTATGGTATTTTTCGCTGCCATGCAACATCCGCTTTTCAGCATAGGATAAATACAATTTACGCATGGCTCGAGTCATGCCCACATAGCATAAACGCCTTTCCTCTTCGATACGCCCAGGCTCTTCCGCTGACATCAAACTTGGAAACAAGCCTTCCTCTAGGCCAGCCATAAATACCAGGCTAAATTCCAAACCCTTAGCAGCGTGCAAAGTCATGAGGTGTACGCAATTATCATCGGCCTGAGCCTGGCTCTCAGCCGACTCTAAGGTCACCTGCGACAAGAATACTGCAAGTACCGAAACACCTTCTTCCAGATCGGGTTGAAATTGACTGGCGGCGGTCACCAATTCGTCTAAGTTTTCAATTCTCGCTCTAGCGACCTCACCCTTTTCCTTGCGAAAATAGTCTAATAAACCACTGTGTTCTAACACATGTTCAAATTGTTGAGGCAGACTAAAGTCAGCCACATCCGCAGCAAGCTTATCGATTAAATTGACAAAGCCTAACAAAGCCTGCTCGGCACGTCCCGATAGAGATTTTTGCGCAACTAAAGCCTTGATGGCTTGCCAAAGTGATAAGCCCTGATGTCGAGCGATTTCTCGCACCAAGGAAAGGGTTTTATCGCCAATACCCCGAGTTGGAGTATTGATAACCCTCTCAAAGGCCGCATCATCGTTGCGGTTATTGATAAGACGCATATAACCCAAGGCATCTTTGATTTCGGCCCTATCAAAAAATCGCAAGCCTCCATAAACGCGATACGGCATACCTACTTGCAATAAGGCCTCTTCTATGACCCGTGATTGGGCATTGGAGCGATAGAGGATCGCGGCCTCTTTACGATTATTACCCTGGGTTTCCCAATCGCGGATCCGCTCAACAATAAAACGTGCCTCATCGATCTCATTAAAGGCCGCATAAACGGCGATGGCTTCACCCTGTTCACCGTCCGTCCATAATTTTTTCCCCATGCGCTCATTATTATTGGCTATCACACTGTTTGCAGCCGCTAAAATCGTTGCCGTTGAGCGGTAATTTTGTTCTAGGCGGATGACTTGGGTATTAGCAAAATCCTGGGTAAAACGCTGAATATTTTCAATTTTAGCGCCGCGCCAACCGTAAATAGACTGATCATCATCGCCCACTGCCATAAAATAATTGCTGGGACATGCCAACAGCTTTAACCAAGCGTATTGAATACTGTTGGTATCCTGAAATTCGTCTATGACCAGGTATTGAAAGCGTTGTCTATAGTGATCCAATATCTCGGGCTGCTTGCGCCATAGTTCAAAACTGCGGAGCAGCAGTTCGGCAAAGTCAACTAAGCCACTTCGATCACAAGTCTCTTGGTAAGCCTGGTAAATTCGCACCATGGTCTTGGTATATAGATCAGGTGCTTGGCTAAGTTGCTCTGGACGTAAGCCTTCATCCTTTTGGGCATTGATAAACCATTGAACTTGCTTGGGCGACCAATGCTTTTCATCAACGTTGAGTTCACGCAAGATACGTCTGACCAATCTGTATTGATCGTCATTATCAAGAATTTGAAAGCCTTGCGGCAATCCTACATCCTGCCAATGGCTACGTAGCAAACGATGGGCTAGGCCATGGAATGTCCCTACCCACATATTACCCAATGGCCTTTGAAGTAAATTTTCCAATCGTCCTCGCATTTCAGCAGCAGCCTTATTGGTGAAGGTCACCGCTAAAATTCCAAAGGGTGAAACACGCTCAACTTCGATCAACCAGGCAACTCGATGTACCAAGACTCGAGTTTTTCCACTTCCAGCCCCTGCTAGAATTAAAAGATTGCCCATGGGAGCTGCCACAGCTTCCCGCTGTGCGGCATTTAATTCATTGAGTAAATGAGAAACATCCATGTTTATGCCGCTCTGGGTTTATGGAGCAAAAAGTCCAGGATCTGCAATAATCGCTGTGGATCACCCTTGGCCATGGCCGCATTGGTGTAAAATCGACCGTTGACCACAAAAGCTGGAATTTCCATGATGCCGTATTGTTTCATAAGCTCATCTCCCTGCTTAAGCTTAAGCGTTAAAGCCAAAGAATTATCATAGGCATTTTGAAAATCTTGTTCGCTGATGCCCTCCTGAGCCAAAAAAGCCGCCAAGGCCTTTTTATGGGTCAAATTGAGGTTTTGCTCCTGTACAGCGGCAAATAATTTGGGCGACAATTTTGCTTCTAGCCCCATGGCACTAACGATATAATAAGCCTTAGCATACACATCCCAGCCACTGTGAAAAACCACTGGAACTCGTTTAAACTCCACAGTTTTTGACTTTTGAACCAACCATTCTTCTAAAATAGGCTCTAAGTGATAGCAAGCGGGACAACCGTAACTAAAAAATTCAACAATTTCACCCTTGGTAGTAGTTGAGTTAGTTAAATTTCTAGCCTTTACTAACTTATAATCCTTACCTTGCTCAATCGGTAGTTCGGCTGCCAAACCCACGAAACTTAATAAGGACAGAGCTAAAATTTGCAAAAACGTACTTAAACGCATAAAGACATCCTTTTGAATTTAATAACAAGATTATCAGCTATTTTTACTTTTAGCGGCTTATCCTGCTGGTTTTGAACATGCCTGAACTCAATTCTGAATCGTAAATTCAGCAAACGTTTGGCAAGCAATTTCCTCACAGGCCACATCATTTACCTTTGCGGCAGAAGGCCCGTGCCAAAGCCAATCGCGCATGGTATCTATTGCCCCAGGTTCGCCACATAATAAAGCCTCCACACGTTTATCGGGTAAATTTTTCACCCAACCCTTTATACCTAGCTCCTGCGCCTTTGTTTTAGTAGCAGCTCTAAAACCAACGCCTTGTACCCGGCCAGAAATGAAACAAAGCATACACCTCTTGCTCATAGCTCCTCCCGTGAGTTAGGGCCGTTACTTACACGCTTAGGCCGATTTAAGCTTATAATCCCATGGCTTTTTCAAGACTCGCTTGGGTCTGTTCGCCAAATAAACTTTTTACCAATTTACCTTTGGGTGAAATTAGATAAGTTGCGGGCAAACCCGGCACGTGTTGAATACCTAAAATGACTTTGGGATCACCTATCAAAATGGGATATTTGATATTCATCTTGGTAGCTAAGGCATGTAAATTAGCCGGAGATAATCCATCGTAATTAACTCCCAAGACAATGGCATCGTGCTTTTCATGAGTTTGATAGAAGTTGTTGAGCTGCGGAATTTCCTTAGCACAGGGTTCACACCAGCTTGCCCAATAATTAACGACTATCCATTTGCCTCGATAATCGGCTAATTGCATGACATTGCCATTGATGTCCTGAACCTCGCCACCAATAGCCTGTGACTTGTTACAACCCGTTAATACCAACATCATTATCATTAGGCCTAAATACAATTTTCTCATAGGTCTCCGCTAGGTTGTGTTTATCAATTTAATTTGCACTAAAGCGCTAAACTTTAGCTTAGCCTGTAGCATTATGTATAATATCTTACTATAATTTTCCTCTTTATCGTAGTAAAGGAACAGCCATTTTGCGCAGCTACTTTATCGCTCCTTCGATTTTAAGCGCCGATTTTGCTCGCCTAGGTCAGGAAACCGAGGCTGTGCTCGAGGCCGGTGCGGATATCATTCACTTCGATGTGATGGATAATCACTATGTACCTAACTTAACCTTTGGTCCCATGGTCTGCCAAGCCCTTCGTCGGTATGGTATTCTAGCTCCTATCGATGTTCACCTTATGGTTCAGCCCGTGGATGACATGATAGTGGCTTTCGCCAAAGCCGGTGCCAGTCGAATTACCTTTCACCCCGAAGCATCACTACATGTAGACAGAAGTTTACAATTGATTCGCGATCAGGGTTGCGAGGCAGGTTTAGCCTTAAATCCTGCTACACCTTTAAGCCATTTAGATTTTGTCATGGATAAATTAGATGCGGTCTTAATGATGACCGTAAATCCCGGTTTTGGCGGCCAAACCTTCATCCTCAATAGCCTTGAGAAAATTAGCACCACAAAAAAAATCCTTGAGGCCAGCGGTCGAAACATTCACTTGGCGGTAGATGGGGGGGTAAAGGTAGATAATATTGCTGCGATTGCCGCTGCTGGTGCCGATACATTTGTAGCAGGCTCGGCCATATTTTCCCAGCCCGATTATGTTAGCGTTATCCAAGCTATGCGCGCCGAGTTGGCGAGTATTTAATGCTGTTGTTAATAGACAATTATGACTCTTTCACTTATAACTTGGTGCATTACTTCCAAAAATTAGGTCAAGAGGTAGAAGTTTATCGCAATGACGCCATCAGTATCGATGCCATCCATTGCCTGGCACCGGCCTACATTGTTATTTCGCCGGGTCCTTGTACACCAAATGAGGCGGGCTTATCACTCTCTATTATCGAAAAATTTGCCGGTCAGATTCCCATTTTGGGTGTTTGTCTAGGCCACCAAGCAATTGCTCAATGTTTTGGCGGTAAAATAATAAGAGCTTCACAGCCAATGCATGGCAAAACATCACTCATTTATCATCAAAATCAAGGCATGTTTACTGGGCTTCCCCAGGGTTTTGCTGCAACGCGATATCATTCTTTGGTGGCAGATAAAAACACCTTACCCAAGTGTTTTCAAATTACGGCCTGGACTCAAACTAAGGAAGATATAGAGATCATGGCGATTAAACACAGCCAATTGCCTATAGAAGGCGTTCAATTCCATCCGGAGTCTATTTTAACTGAAAATGGGCATGATTTATTGAAAAATTTTTTACGCAACTATGCCTGATATTGATCCCTAGTCCTAGCGGTGTCGCCCTTAGCCCACCAACGGCGCCGCCACTCCTGGCCATCCTTACCATCGAGCTTTGCCTTAGCCTCTAGCAACATCCCTAGAATAACCGTGGAAAGTTCACCGCTCAACCCTGCCTCTAGCACTAGGTCGCCAAGCTCATATTTGCGGCGAATATCGACCCGACTTGAATTGCCATTGTCTGAAATAGATTTTGAAACGGGTTTCTTGGATTTAAAATGAATGACATCAATTGCCATGACTACTCTCCTAAAACAACTGCTTTAACTTGAGTAAACGACTTACAAGCTTTATGTCCCTATAAGGCCAAAAACTTAGCTGAAATCCATTCTAATACAAACTAATACCGAAAGCACTAAGCCAAAATAGATAATTTTTTGTAAGAATAAGCTTACATCTACCCTGTGCTATGTGTATTGAAAGATAAAGAGTAAGGTGAAAAAAGTAATGATTATACCCAGCAAATTAAGGCTTATCAGCCACCAACGCGCATACTGTTGGGTATTGGATAAGACGATCAAACTTATACTAAAAACAAACAGTAAACTGCCGTAAATTAGATCCGTTGATAAGTTGAAAATTAGGATAAGCCTATGCTCAATGGCTAGCAACGCAAGTACACATATCAAGCAAATACCTTGAATAAGCAGAAATGCCTTCAAATGCCTAATACTCAGTTCTTGCATGCTTCCTCCTAAAATAAAAGGCTATGTTATTAATAAAACATAGCACATGTTATTTGAAATGCTAGTAACTTGTTCAAACTGCCAATAGTTTTAATTGGAGATGAGCATGGTTTAATGTTGTATCAAGGTAAGGTAGATTCCGTCTTATAAAGCTCGGCAATAGACTCTCGCTCTCTAATTTGATGGATTTTATTACCATCTACCATAACCTCAACTGCTTTTGCTCGGCTATTATAATTAGAACTCATGGAAAAACCATATGCACCCACCGATTTAATAGCCAACAAGTCCCCAGGTTCTATGGCTAAGCTACGTTGCTTACCTAAAAAATCAGCCGATTCACAAATGGGTCCCACAACATCGTATATTCTGACCTGGCCATCTGGCCTAATTTGCAGGGGCACAATATCTTGCCAAGCATCATAGAGGGCGGGACGCAGTAGGTCATTCATGGCTGCATCGACAATTGCAAACCGTTTGGCAGGCGTGGGTTTAAGATATTCAACTCGAGTCACTAAAATACCTGCCTCGGCAACTATCGCTCGCCCAGGCTCGATGATGGCCTGCGCCCCCTGGGCTTTTATCCAGGGTAATAGCGTTTGAACATAAATCTCTGGTGACGGGGGACGTTCATCTTGATAGCGAACTCCAAGTCCTCCTCCTATATCGAGATGGTTTAAGACAATACCTCGCTGCTTTAAGACACTGTATAAGTTACATACGGTTTTAAGCGCTATCTCAATGGGTGCAAGTTCTTGTAATTGCGAGCCAATGTGAAAACCCAGCCCCATCAATTTGATATGGGTTAAATCTTTTGCCTGCTGATAGAGCGTTAGCGCATCCTCCATGGCAATACCAAATTTATTTTCCTTCAGTCCGGTTGCAATATAGGGATGAGTCCCTGCATCGACATTAGGGTTAACCCGCAGGGCGATAGGCGCTATCTTTCCCATGGTTTTGGCAATTTCATCAATGCGATATAGCTCGGCCGCTGACTCTACATTGAAGCAGTAAATGTTAGCGCTTAAAGCTTGCTCAATTTCTATCCGCCCCTTACCAACGCCTGAAAAGACTATTTTACCAGGATCGCCACCCGCCGCAATGACTCGGGAGAGTTCACCTCCTGAAACAATATCAAAACCAGCGCCTAAACGCGCCAAAATATTGAGAACAGCCAGATTGGAGTTGGCCTTGACTGCATAGCAAATAAGATGGGGATAATCAGCAAATGCCTGTCTAAAAGCTTGCCAACGCTGTTCTATGGCAGCCCGAGAGTAAACATAACAGGGCGTGCCGTAAAGAGCGGCGATCTCAGCGACTTCGACTTGTTCAGCGTATAATCGCCCGTCTTGATAATAAAAGTGAGACATGAAAATTCACAAATTGGTTAATAGAATAATGTCCATTCATCCACTGCTTAAGCCAAGAGGCTAGTCACTAAACTGGCTAAGTTTGGATAAACGGCAATGGAAGAAATTAGATCTTCACGAAGCTTTTCTAATCCCGTTTCTACCAGCAAGGGCTTACAGCCTACGGCAACCCCCGCCTCCACATCGGACAACTTATCACCCACAAATGGAATATTGGTCAGCTCGATATCATAGTGCTCGGCAATTTGCTTTAATAAACCTGGCCTAGGTTTGCGACAGTCGCAGTTTTCATCTGGATGATGTGGACAATAAAAGATAGTATCAATTTTACCGCCCGCGCCCATCACCAGGGTCTGCATTTTTGCGTGAATAGCCGCCAAGATTTCATGCGTATATAACCCACGAGCAATTCCCGATTGATTGGTTGCTACCGTCACTAACCAGCCGGCCTGGCAAAGCTTGGCAATGGCCTCAAGACTACCCGGAATGGGTAGCCACTCAGCCGGTGATTTAATATACTGGGTGGAGTCAAAATTAATGACTCCATCGCGATCTAAAATAATTAACTTCATTGGAGTAAGGAAATATCCGCAACTTTTAAAAAAAGCTCCCTTAATTGGGTTAACAAGGCCAAACGGTTTTGTCTAATCGATGCGTTATCGACCATGACCATTACCTCATCAAAAAAGCGATCGACAACTCCCCGTAAATTTGCAAATAACTGCATGGCCTTTGCGTAGTCAGCCTGAGCCAACAGTGGAGCAACCTCTCTTTGAACGGCCTCTAAGGTATTAAACAAGTCCTTTTCAGCCGCTTCTTGGAATAACTCATCGTCAAGAGCTGTATGAGAGTCAACAGGCTGTTTTGCCAAAAGATTACTGACGCGTTTATTGGCCGCTGCTAAAGACTCGGCTTCGGGTAACTGTCTAAAGGCTTGTACAGCCTGTAAACGTAAATGAATGTCATAGGGTTTAGTGATGCCTTTGGCAAATACGGCTTGTAAAGTATCGGTTTCAATACCCTGTTCTAAATACCAAGCCCTTAATCTCTCTAGAATGAACTCTTGTAATTGTTCGGCTAAATTGGTTTTAAGAGCCAATTTTGGATAGCCCTCATAATTGGCAAGCGCTTGGTGAAGCAAATCGGCTAAATCAAGGGGTAACTGCTTTTCCACCAAAATTCTGATGATACTCAGGGCTGCGCGGCGCAAGCCAAAGGGATCCTTATCACCCGTTGGAATTTCGCCTGCAGCAAACAATCCCGTCAGGCTATCCAAGCGATCGGCTAGAGCCAAGGCATAACCCAATTCGGTTTGAGGCAAAAGGTCTCCTGCAAACCGTGGCCTATATTGCTCTTTTAGCGCTAGGGCTAGCATTTCTGGCAAACCTTGCTGCAATGCATAGTGATATCCCATTATACCTTGCAATTCGGGAAATTCACCTACCATTTGAGTTAACAAATCGGTTTTTGCCAACCAGCCCGCTCTTTCTGCCATGGCCATATCCAGCTGTAAAACTTGAGCCACATATTGAGTTAACTGAGCTAAACGCTGGGCTTTTTCGTATAGACTGGCTAATTTTTCTTGAAACACCACCTGCTTTAACCGCTCTAAATGTTGAGCTAAGGGTTGTTGGCAGTCGGTTGCATAAAAAAAGGCGGCATCGGCTAAACGGGCCCTTACCACACGCTCATTACCTTCAATAACTTGTTCAACATCTCGACTGATAAGATTGGAGATGGTAATAAAATGCGGCCGTAAACTTCCTTGCCCATCGGCTAATAAAAAGCATTTTTGATGTGATTGTAAAGCGGTAATGATGACTTCTTTAGGCAAGTTCAAAAACTTGGCCTCAAAATTGCACAGTATGGCATTAGGCCATTCAACAATGCTGGTTACTTCATCTAACAGACTCTCCTCAGCGATGACCTCTGCGTTATGTTGCTTGGCTAGGCTAAGAAGCTGTTCATGAATAATCTCTCGGCGTTTGCTAAAATCAGGCTTAACAAAAGCTTGCTCTAATTGGGCCACATACTCAGAAGCTGAGGTAAGTTTAACTGCGGTAGGATGTAAAAAACGGTGTCCATAGGTAAAGCGATCGCTATTTTGGCCCAAAATTTGAGCCGGAATGACCTCATTACCATAGAGTAGGACTATCCAATGCACCGGACGCACAAACTCAACCGAGAGGTCTCCCCAACGCATGGGTTTTGGAATCGGTAGATTGGCAATGATCTGAGGCAATAGATCCGGTAAGATTTCGCTGAGGTTTTTGCCAGGCTGTAGCTGGCGAAAAATAAGCCAGCTGCCCTTATCGGTCTCTTGCCTCTCCAATTGTTCAACCGTAACGCCGCATGATTTGGCGAAACCTTGACAAGCTGGGGTTGGATTACCCTGAGCATCAAAGGCCGCGCTCAAAGCAGGACCGCGACGCTCGAGCATGCGTTCAGGCTGCATTGAAGCCAATCCCTGTACATAAATGGCCAAACGTCGAGGAGTGGCAAACCATTTGACCTCAGTAAAATCAAGCTCAGCCTTTTGTAGAGCCTGGACAAACTGAGTTGCCAGCGCTTCTCCCAGCCGTTTTAAGCCCTTGGGCGGTAATTCCTCACAGCCTATTTCAAACAATAGATCCTGTTTAGACATGGCTTACCTCCTGTTTTAACAAGGGAAAGCCCAAACGTTCTCGCTCTTCATAGTAGGCCTTGGCCACGGCCTTGGTTAAGCTGCGAATGCGTAAGATATAACCTTGGCGTTCGGTAACTGAAATGGCGTGTCTAGCATCAAGAATATTGAATACATGCGAAGCCTTAAAGGCCATTTCATAAGCCGGAATGGGCAGCGCTAGCTCGATAAAGCGCTGACTCTCCCTCTCATAGTCGGCAAAGTGATTGAACAACATGGCCGTATCCGCATGTTCAAAATTATAGGCTGACATTTCCCTTTCGTTTTGCAAAAACACATCACCATAGGTGATGGGTCCTTGAGGACCGTGAGTCCATATCATATCGTAAAAACTCTTAACGCCTTGCAGATTCATTGCAATCCGCTCAAGTCCATAGGTAATTTCTCCGGTCACAGGCTTACAAGCCAAGCCTCCCACCTGCTGAAAGTAGGTAAACTGGGTGATTTCCATGCCATTCTGCCAACATTCCCAACCTAAGCCCCAAGCACCTAGGGTGGGGGATTCCCAGTTATCCTCGACAAAGCGAATATCGTGAACCAGGGGATCTATTCCTAGGGCTCGGAGTGAATCCAGATAAAGCTCTTGAATATTGATAGGCGACGGTTTGAGCATAACTTGAAATTGATAATAATGCTGGCAACGATTGGGATTTTCACCGTAGCGACCATCTGTGGGACGCCGACAAGGCTGGACATAAGCTGCACGCCATGGCTCAGGACCAATCGAACGTAAAAAAGTGGCGGGGTGAAAGGTACCCGCGCCAACTTCTAAATCAAGCGGCTGCATGATCACACAGCCCTGTTCGCTCCAATAAGCCTGTAGCGCTTGGATCATGCCTTGAAAAGTTTTTACATCATAGCTTGGTTTTAAAGATTCTACTGCCATATCAGAGCTAATTCCGCTTATAGTTTTTACAGTTTAGCCTTTTTTAACCTGGGCTAACATTTGCTCAAGTGCTTTACCACTCAATTGGCCGGGAACAAAAATGATCTGCATGTCCTTTGGCTTGGCATTGGTGTTAGCGGCGATCAGAACTGGCGTAAAATAAATTTTTAATTCCTTTGCCAAACTATTGGTTGCAGCTATCTCATTTTTCACCGCTTGACCATTTAAATCGGTTTTAAATTTCTCAAGGTCAAGGCCCACGTTTTTAGCCAACTGCATGATAGCCTCTTGGCTAAAATCGGTTGCCTTCATCAAGGCGTTATGCATGCTAGCAAATTTATCTTGCTTAGCCGCTGCGAGAGCTGCTTTGGCTGCTAATTCAGAGGCCTCACCAAAAATAGGGAATGGCTTGAAGACTACGCGTAATTGACCATTGTTTTTTGCAGCTTCGGTTATGGTAGAAGCCATATCGCGACAGTGGCCACATTGATAATCGTAAAATTCTACTAAAGTTATCGCCCCATTTGGATTGCCAATTACTGGGTCGTGCTGAGTAAAAAATACCGATTTAGTCTGATTGCGAATGGTATCAACCGCTTGTTTTTGCATGTTTTCCATTTCGGCTTGTTGCTTTTGCTGCAGTGCTTGCGAGGCCTCTACCAATACGTTGGGATTGTTGACAATATAATCATGAACCAGTTTTTCGATCTGCTGCTTTTGTTCAGACGAAAACTCATGGTTAGCAGCAAATGCATTACTCATTAGATTGCTAGCTAATAACAAACTTAACAAAATCGATTTTTTCATAGTATCTTCCTTATGGTATTGATAAACAGCTGCAAAAACAGTGGCAAAATAAACATCAATAATAAACTAAAAAGACAACCTCGCCAATTAAACGGCCGATGGGATTAGAGTTCTGCATTGTATCTTATGTTAAGGCCTTAGCAAAATATAAAACAAGTTTACTCTAGATTAACTAGCATCATTCGTTATGCAACAATGCCTAGCTGGTTTCTAGCAAACTTTACTGGCTCTACTGTCTTGCTCATCCTTCTACATTTTTTAACCTAAAACAGCTAAGCCTTTGGCAAAGAGGAGCAGGCGTTCTATAAACACCAGGTTGATGAGTTGAAGTAAGACAATCACGACCAAAGGCGAAAGATCAATGCCACTGACACTAGGGATGAAGCGTCTTGCCGGAGCTAGCAAGGGCTCAGTTATGCGCTCGATAATCTCGAGCAAGGGGTTATAACTGTGGGGATTTATCCAACTTAACAAGACCCTGATTAAAATTGCAAAGAAAAACAGGCTTAAGACTAAAGCTAAAAGATTAGCCAGTGCCAACAGTAATAGCCCCATTGGATAGGGCAAGGTTTGGTTTTCTAAACCTATTAGCAGAGCATTTTTAATGATAGAGAGTAAAAATAAAAGAGTTAAGGTCGCAAGATCGATGCCCTGCAAGGAGGGTATGAGTTTTCGCAACGGTTTTAATAAGGGCTCGGTAAGCTTAAGCGTAAATTGGCTGATGGGATTATGATAACGAGCCCCAACCCATTGCAAGCAAAATCTCAGCACCAATAGGGTTAAGTAAAAATCAAATATCACTCTAAGTAAAAAACCACCCGCCTCAATCAACATAATCTTTCCTCAATACTTTTAGAGGTTTAACTATAACCGTTACTTAATTCAATTGCACGTTGCCGAGCAGCCTGTAAGGCTTTGGCAAATAGTTCAGCAAGCCCTCCCGCCTCTAACACGGCAACGCCCTGCTCGGTGGTTCCTCCTGGCGAAGTCACCTGGTCTCTTAGCTCCGTCAAGGCGTGTTCAGTTTCGAGTGCGAGTCTTGCCGAGCCTAAGGCGGTTTGAATGGTGAGCAGCTTAGCTTGTTGGGAGCTTAAACCTGCCTCTTCTGCCGCCTGCTGTAAGCTCTCCATGACTAAAAAGAAATAGGCAGGTCCACTACCTGATAGTGCGGTAACAGTATTAAGTTGGGCCTCAGTTTCCAACCAAAGTATAATACCTACTGAACGAAGTAAGGATTCGGCAATCTGCCTCTGCTCTTCACTAGCCTCTTCATTAGCGTAAAGCCCTGTAGCACCACTGCCCACCATGGCCGGAGTGTTTGGTATACAACGGATAACAGCCGTTGTAAAGCCAAGCCAGTTTTGAATTGCAGCCGTGGTAACGCCTGCAGCAACTGAAATAATAAGCGGTTTTTTCTGCCTTATTTGTGCAGCAGCTTGCATGACGGCAGCCTGCATATTTTGAGGTTTTACCGCAAATACGATTACTTCAGCATTTGCAATGGCCTCTTGGTTTACATCGGTAACATGTACGCCATATTGATGAGTTAAACTTTGTAATTTTTCAGGATTAGGATCACATACCCAAATTTTATTGGCTTGATAATCTGCCTCTAATACACCCGCTAACAAACACCGAGTCATATTGCCTCCACCCACAAAGGCCAAGCTTAAATTTTTCATCACTTCATCTCCCGTTTTCCAAAGAGTTCACTGCCAATTCTCACCACGGTTGCTCCCTCAGCAATCGCGAGCTCATAATCCGTCGACATGCCCATGGATAGAGTATCCAGTTCAAACCCTTGCTTATTAAGCTCATGCAATGCTTGACGGAGTTGGCGAAAGGGTTGGGGGTCTTGATCAAGACTCTGCTTCAAGCTTGGAATCATCATGAGTCCACGTAGTTTTAGCTTGGGTAAAGCCATAATAGCGCTCGCAAGTTCTGGTAATTGGGCAAATTCTATCCCCTGCTTTTGTGGTTCATCACTCACATTGACCTGAATACAAACGTTGAGCAAAGGCTGGCGCTCTTGGCGCAACTCATTGAGCCTATGCGCCGTGCTAAGCCGGCAAACACTGTGTACCCAACTAAAGTGCTGAGCAACAAACCGCAGCTTATTGGTTTGCAGAGGACCAATAAAATGCCATTCCAACTTTTCCTCGGCAAGAGCGATTATTTTGGCCATTGCTTCTTGCACATAACTTTCGGCAAAGCAAAGCTGGCCTGCGGCTACTGCCTGCTGTATGGCAAGAACGGATTGATGCTTGCTAACTGCCAATAATTTAATTTCAGTACTAGAACGGCAAAAACGCTCAGCAGTGGCTATAATATTGGCATGGATAGTCGATAAATTTTGTGCAATAGTTTGCATACTTACCCTCAATATAGCCAGTATTTTAAAGGAATTACCATGGATATTACAGAGTTACTTAATTTCAGCGTTAAAAACGGCGCCTCCGATCTACACATCTCAGCGGGTTTACCCCCCATGGTTAGAGTTGATGGTGATTTACGTAAACTTAATGTGCCAGCCTTGGATCAAAAGTCAGCCAGCCATTTGCTCTACGCCATCATGAATGATAACCAACGTAAGGAATTTGAAGAAACCCTGGAGTTGGATTTCTCCTTTGCAATTCCACAGCTGGCAAGATTTAGGGTTAACGTGTTTAATCAAGATCGAGGAATTGCTGGAGTCTTAAGGACCATCCCCAATGACATCAAGACCCTGGAACAACTTGAATTGCCCGAATTATTTAAGGACCTCAGCCTGTTACCCAGAGGTTTGGTCTTAGTAACAGGACCCACGGGCTCAGGAAAGTCGACTACTCTTGCCGCCATGCTCAATTATATCAATCAAAATCAATATGTGCACATTCTTACCATAGAAGATCCCATTGAATTTATCCATGAAAACAAAAAGGCCCTTTTAAACCAAAGGGAAGTCAGGCGAGATACCAAAAGCTTTAATGCCGCATTACGCTCGGCATTGCGTGAAGACCCTGATATTATTTTAGTCGGTGAGTTACGGGACCAAGAGACCATCCGTCTTGCCTTGACGGCAGCTGAGACGGGCCACTTGGTGTTCGGTACGCTTCACACTACTTCAGCAGCGAAGTCGGTCAATAGAATCGTCGATGTATTTCCTGGCGAAGAAAAAAGCATGGTTAGAACCATGCTTTCAGAATCACTTCAAGCTGTGGTTTCTCAAACTTTAGTTAAAAAAATCAGTGGTGGCCGTGCTGCAGCCTTGGAAATCATGCTTTGTACCCCGGCTATTCGCAATCTCATTCGCGAGGACAAGGTAGCACAAATGTATTCAACCATCCAAACTAGCCGAGGAATGGGTATGCAGACGCTTGACCAACATCTTGAAGAGCTTGTCAAACGTCGTGTTATCAATTCAATGAGTGCGCGTGAAATAGCAGTTAACAAAGACCTATTTAATCAGCTAAAATAGCCAAGATGTCAGCACTATTGATCAATGATGTACCCATAGAATGCATTAACCAGGCAGCAGTAACCTATTATGTTCCTGCTGCCGTTATCATTTCGGTGTTAAAAACCGAGGGTGGACGCAATGGCATGGCAAAGCCAAATAAAAATGGCACCTTTGACTATGGTCCCATGCAGATCAACACCATTTGGCTAAATAAAATTAAAGCTTATGGCTACACGGTACAGGATATCCAATTTAATCCCTGCAAGAACGTCCAAGTTGGCACCTGGATCTTAAGCCAAAGCATAGCCAATGCCAGTAACTTTGGTACGGGCGTTGGCGACTATCATTCACATACCTGGTATCTCAATCAGAAGTATATGGCAAAGGTCGTAAAGCATTATCAGCTTATCAATTCAGTCATTAACTCGGAATAAATCACTAGCAAAGAATGAGCTCTTCTCGTAACCACTTTAGGTAACAAAATCATGAGTGAAACTAAATACATTATTCTCTGCGCCGATGACTATGGCCTAAACGAGCCCATCTCTCAGGCCATCCGCCAGCTAGTGAGCCAAAGGCGTCTATCGGCGGTTGGCTGCATGGTAAATGCCAGCCATTTTGCTGAGCAGGCGAAAAAGCTCCAAGAGTTAGACGCCGATATTGATATAGGTCTACATTTTAATCTTACTCAGGGGCAATTTTTATCCCAAACTAAAAAAACCATGCCTAGCTTGACCACCTTGTTGGCTAGCAGTCAGCTACGCTTATTAACCCTAGCCAAGGTCGAGCAGGAATTACATGCTCAGCTCGATGAATTTATCCATGCCTTCGGTAAAATGCCTGATTTTATCGATGGTCATCAACATGTTCATCATTTACCCATCATTCGTAAAGCCCTGCTAATGGTATATCAAACTCGACTCAGCCACCAGCAGGTCTATTTACGCAGCATTTATCCAAATTGGGTTAGCAACGACTATGTTTTAAAAGCCAGAATTCTTAAGCTCACGGGTGCCTACGGGTTTAAGCGCTTATTGCAAGAACATGCCATCCCGCATAACCCTCATTTTCTGGGTATCTATGACTTCATCCAGGCTGACTATCGAAATTTATTTAGCCAGTTTTTAACGCAAGCCAGACAAGGTTCATTACTGATGTGCCATCCGGGATTAAACCACGATGACTCTTCCGATCCCATTGCAAGTGCTCGAATACGCGAATACGCCTATTTAGCCAGCGAGATGTTTTTAACCGACTGCCAATCTCAGCAAATCAATTGGGTGCGGTTTCGAGATTTAAGCAAGCTAGCCAGATAATCAACAGAGTAAGTCCTCAAATTGACAGCCACAGCACATTGAATTCTTTGCTTGCCATTCTGAATATTTACTTTCATACTAAAAATATGGAAAAAGCGACCTATTTACAAAACCACTTTTTAATTGCCATGCCAACGCTTGCCGATGACGGTTTTGCGCATACGGTTATTTATGTTTGCGAGCACAATGAATACGGTGCCATTGGGATTGTGATCAATAAACCCATCTCTATGATGTTAGGTGAAATTTTTCAGCAAATGGCCATCTCCTGTACATCACTCGAAATCAACCAAATACCTGTACTGGCTGGTGGCCCCATCGATCAAGAGCGAGGATTTGTGTTTCATAAACCCGCTGAGCACCAATGGCGCTCTACACTTAAGCTTTCCAATGAGATTGCGATAACCACTTCCAAGGATATTCTTGAAGCCATTGCCGCAGAACAGGGACCGGCAGAATTTGTTATTTCTCTAGGCTATGCAGGCTGGTCACCCGGTCAATTGGAAAATGAACTCAAGGAAAATGCCTGGCTTACAGTAAAGGCTAGCGAACAAGTCTTATTTGCCACGCCTTTTGAAGACCGTTGGTACAAATCCGTCAGCCTACTGGGGATAGATCCCACCCATTTATCCAATATCAGCGGCCATGCCTGAAAATCTGCCGTCTTACACCTATAAAACTCTCATGGGTTTTGACTTTGGCATGCGCAGTATTGGCGTCGCCACTGGCCAATCTATCACCAATTCGGCCTCATCCTTGGCTGCGATCCCAGCGAAATGGGGAATTCCCGTCTGGGAAATATTGGATAGATTGATCAGGGAATGGCAGCCGCAGGCTTTGATAGTCGGTATCCCCCTTGCGCTTGACAATACCGAGCTCAACGTTACTGCTGCAGCCAGAACCTTCGCAACCCACTTAAAAACCCGTTACCAACTTCCCGTATACGGCATTGATGAACAATTGACCACACGTAGTGCAAAACAAGAACTCTTTGCCGATGGTGGTTATAGGGCTTTGAAAAAAGCTGATATCGATAGCCTTTCGGCGAAAATAATTTTAGAGACGTGGTTTACCCGTAAACCGGAACAGATTCAAATTTTTTAACCAACAAAGATTGCATTTATGAGCAAATCGAGTTAGTTTTAATAGCCTAAAGTTTTTTAAATCAATCTATGAGTTATCACAGCCTAATCACCCAACTTTGCGATATCGATGCGGTTAAATTTGGTAATTTCACCCTAAAAAATGGCCGCCATACTTCAATTTTTATTGAGCTTGATCCGGTTATCTCCTTTCCCCATATTTTAACGGCCCTAGCTGAAAATCTTTGGAAGTTGGTAGAGGATATTCCGGCCGACAGGTTGTGTGGCGTACCCTATACAGCGGTTCCCATTGCCACCTGCTTGGCACAAGCCCATAACATTCCTATGCTTTTGCATCGTAAAAGCTCACATAGTATTTCCGGAAGTTTTAATCCCGGTCAAACTTGCTTAGTGATAGAAGATATCGTCAGCACCGGCAATTCACTTCTAGAAACCATTACCGACTTACAACAAGCCGGTCTCATGGTTAAGGATATAGTTACTTTTTTAGATCGCGAACAAGGCGGTAAAGAAATGTTGGCCGAACACGGTTATCATCTTCACTCGCTCTTTACCTTGAGCCAATTCATCGTTATGCTAGAAAAAACAGGCAAAATAGAATTACCAAAACCTATTCAAAGTGTCGCTTAATGCTCGTTAGCTTTTGTGGTCTAACCCCACTGGAGTTTATATGCAAATCAAGGACATTCCCAACACCTGGTTATATCCAGACTCATTGGCTGTGGCAAGTAAAATTCAGCTTCAGTTAGCAGAGCAGGTATCGCTCAATGATGAACTACCGTCCACATTAAACTACGTGGCCGGCATGGATGTCAGTAGTAACTGGCGAGATCCAAAGCAAATGATCTATGCCACCTGCGTGGTGCTTGATGCCGCTACCCTACAAGTTGTGGAGATAGCCCATAGCCATATGCAACAAAAATTTGCCTACGTGCCCGGTTTCTTGGGCTTTCGCGAGGCACCCGCTTTGGTTGAGGCCTTTGCCAAGCTTAAGCTGAAACCCGATCTCATCCTAGTCGATGGACATGGGGTAAGTCATCCGCGTAAACTGGGCATCGCCAGTCACCTAGGCGTCTTGCTTCAAATCCCAACCATTGGCGTCGCCAAATCCATTTTAATCGGTAAACCTATCGCTTCATTGGCTTTAGAAGCCGGCGCCACCACACCCTTGGTTTGGCAAGAAAATACCATAGCCATGCTGTTACGCAGCAAATCTCGTTGTAATCCACTGATCATTGCCTCTGGACATAAGGTAAGCTTGCCAACGGCGGTGACACTCGTCAAAAGCTATTTACGAGGTTATCGCCTTCCCGAGCCTACTCGGCAAGCTCATCTGGCAGCCAACGCTTATCGCAGGAGTTTACTCAATGATTGAGCAATTTGCAGTCATTGGTAACCCCATTGCCCACTCGCGCTCGCCAGAACTGCATCAGCTATTTGCTCAGCAAACCGGCAAAAGGCTACACTATACTAAGCTACTGGCGCCATTAGACGGTTTTACAGCAACGGTAGATAGCTTTCGGCTTCAAGGTGGCAGAGGTCTTAATGTCACGGCGCCGTTTAAAATTCAAGCCTTTGCCTATGCGGATAAGTTAAGCGAAAGGGCGATGGTTGCTAAGGCGGTAAATACCCTGGTTTTCTTGGCAGATGGCACAAGCTATGGCGATAATACCGATGGCATAGGTTTAGTCAATGATTTACTACTCAATTGCGGCGTAACGATAAGCGATAAGCACTTGTTGATCCTGGGCGCAGGCGGCGCAACCCAGGGTATTTTACCTACACTTTTAGAGGAAAAGCCGGCCCAAATTACCATCGCCAATAGAACTTTAGCAAAGGCTGAGGAACTCATAACGCGTTTTGCAGATTTGGGATTAGGCGTAAAGGCGTATCAAGATTTAGATTTTGCAAACTTTGAGCTCATCATCAACACACTTCCCGAAGCTCAGGTCAATCAAGTGCTTCCTACAAGGACTAAACTTAGCCAGACCGTTTGTTATGATTTAAACTATGGCTTGCAACCGACAAATTTTCAAGTCTGGGCCGCAAACCAACAAGCTAGCAAAACTTATCACGGCTTTGGCATGTTAGTCGAACAAGCAGCCGAAGCCTTTTATATCTGGCATGGAATAAGGCCTGAAACGCAAACCGCATTATTAGCCATTCATTCCTATTAAATTCTATGCAATCGAACGTGATTGCTGGCTTGATTGCTTACTGTCATCAATCCAAGAAACCTGCTTTGAATTTATCGAAATCAGGTATTTATAGAATGTCCGCTGTAGCTTGTTAAACAAAACCCAGGTTAACTTAATATCATAAGGAAAGAGCTGTAGAGGGTCTCGTTTCTGATTTTTCTTGATACCAGCGTTGATCAATCAATTCGCCATTGGTCGCGAATAATAATGGCTTTTCTTCTAATACTTGCCAATAATTCTTCCCATACGATATACCTAATACCTCTCCAGGCAAAATATCACGCTTCGCTTCAAAAATGATTATCTCTACCCCTTGATAAAAGCTTCTCGCCGGTTGAAGATTCGCCGTGGCAATATTATCGCTATTAACTGGCGATAAAAATTCATAATCATCTAAATTTTCTGGGCAATGATTGATAAAAGCCATGAAATTACGATAGCGGCTTGCATCAACAGCACCGTTATCTGTTATTGATGTAGAGTTGGCATTTGTGAACATCCTTGCTTCTAACATAAAATTATATTTAGCCTTTTTTGTTATTGAGTCAAAGGAAGAATATTCTCCTACATAAATGCCTACCACGGTTCCTTGTTTAATAAATTTTGGCGTGATTACACCGTGACTATCTATTTCATTAATCTTATATAATATTAATGGTGGAGAATTCTTTAAACTTTCAGCTATTTTTTTCTCTTCACTAACATATAAATTAAAACCCTGTTTTACCTTGTTATGTTCTAACTCACTTATGCCACATGCATCGGCATTCAATTTCGAGATTATTTCCATTTTCTCAAAGTCATTTTGATTATCTTTAATGAGGTGTTTTGGCCCCATCATGCTTTCAGTCCAGGTAAAACCCAGCTCTTTTTCGAGTGTTGCCACCTCTATTTTTTGAATTTTACTGCCAACGCTCGGTGTGTATAAGATCTGAGTAGGTTTTGCCGTGGCGAAGTATGGGGTTACTTCAGAGGATATGCGCATACCCGTGTGTACTGAGGCATGAGAATCTTGTCTAGAATTGGGATTGCTAAATAAAGTTTTAACTTTTTTATCATGATACATAATTTACTTTCTCTTTTGCTTGAATATTTGTTAACTATCGTAAAGCTATAGCAATATACAATATATCATACTTATCTTAAGGAAACCTTAACCTAACTAAAAGCATGGCCAGGATCAAATTAGTCTTGCTAACATCTACTTACCACTTGCAGCACAGGCCTTAAATTAATGTTCTTATTAACAATTGATAAAAGTCAATAAAACCGCACTTTCAAGCCTATGCCCCTATTTATTTCAAGACTATTCGCAATTGCAATATGTGTATAGCGTTAGGCGGCAATTCGAAAATAATTAACACTTAGCTAACGAAGTTAACCAAAATAGTCGATGCTTGGACTCAACGCTCTAAACCAGGCTAAATTAAAAACCATGTACCGCTGGCAGGAAATGGTGCTTGAGCTTAGCCATACTGATTTAGATTTTAAACTGAAATTCAATAGGCTACCTGGAAAAATACCAAGCTAGTTGCAGCTTGCATCTAAAACAGGTGGCTATAACATTACCAATACCTATCTACAGTTGATTGCAGGATGGGCAAAATTTTTAGAAAAAATAGGGTGATCTAATCTAGAATTTCAGGCTGAAGCACTGTTGGAGCTATATAAGGATAATTTTACCAAAATAACCGGTTTAAGAGGCATTCATAAGCAATTACTTTCTGAACTGAACGATTTGCTAGAAACCAATAGTTCCTTAAAAACCGTGGTAAATTGGAGCTCTATTAAAACATTAATTTCTGATACCCCAAACTGACATCGGGAGCAATGGAAAAAAATACAGACAAGCTTTGATCTAAGACAGATTGAAGGTATAGTGCCTATGGTCGAAATGATGCAACAAAGCCATTCTCGACAATTAGATATGGGATAGCCTTAAAAGATTACTACATCTGCCATTTTCGGCCTATTGGGGGTAATTAATTTACCAATAACCAAACTTATTTTGATTTTGTAAATCGACGTGCTTATATATAGCACTAAAGTATTTTATTTAGAGGCTTGGCAATGAATGGATTTTCTTCCAATGATGTCTTCATTGGTAAAGGCGATTTAGATGGCAAAGGAATTTATGCTAAGCGCGATTTTAAAAAGGGCGAGATAGCCATCAAATATCAGTTAAAACCTCTTACCAAAGAACAGTATCTTAAACTTTCGGATCAGGAAAAGCTGTTCACTCATCTTCATTGGGGCATAATTCATCTTTATTCTGAGCCAGAAAGATACGTTAATCATTCAGATCATCCCAATACTTACCAAGACCTAAAACTTCAAGCTGACATTAGCTTAAGAGATATTAGAAAAGGTGAAATGATAACTACGGATGCAGCCCTAGACGACGTCTCGTGAGCATTTTTTTAGTGGTTCTCTTGCCCTTTATGCCCACTAAAATTTGCGCTAAAATTTAGGTGTGGATTAATGAGTAGGTCTTTCTATGCAAAACGAATGGTTGTTATCTGCAGCAAACCTTTTTGAAAAAACCCTTGAGAAACAAGCTCAACAATTGCTGGTTCAGGCACTCGAAGCCAGTAAGGCCTCTGCAAAGGCGGAAACTATTGCAGAAAAAAAAGCTCTTTTAGTACAAGCCAGTCGTTATTATTTTGAATTTAGCCGAATTCATCCTAGATCCCATAGGATGATCAGTGAGCTAGCACAAATTTACTGTGAATTGGCAAAAATTGCCGGTATAGAAGATGACAAATCCGAACTTATTAAATACTTGAAATTAGCCTGTGCGCAATATCAATATCTTATAGACGAACTTAGTCCACAAAATGAGGTTGAAATACTAAAAAACAGCCTAAATATGCTGGCTAAGCTTAAACCACTGACTGATCACGAGCTTGATTTTGCCGATATAGTAGAAGCACTTTGGTCCTCTGATGCGCAACCATCGCTTCAATACCCTACTTATCAATAAGTTCTGGAAATTTAAAAAAGCTCAGGGTTTGTGGCAATGGAATTGTTGATCCCATTGCCGACTGCTAAATTGATTTACTTAGCCTTAGCATTTACCGCATCTTTAATAGATTTACCGGCTTTAAATTTTACCTGGTTGCTTGCAGCCAGGGTTATGGCTTCACCAGTTTTGGGATTACGTCCTTGACGGGCCGCGCGCTTTGTAACTTCAAAAGAACCTATGCCCACGAGGTTGATAGCTTCACCCTTAGCTAAAGTTTCTGTAGTAACTTGCCAATAGGTATTGATCATGGTCTCAACGTCTTTGCGTTTTAAACCGGTTTTTTCTACCATCGCTTGAATCAATTCAGTCTTGTTCATCTCTTTATCCTTTAGGTTAATTACAAATTATCAGTTTATACTCTACTTTGCTTGACAGTATCTGGCAATGGATTTTTGTGACTTTAGCCCATAATCTACGGTAATTATTTATCAATTTCAGCCAAAACTTACAAGCTGATAATTTTAGCGTTTGCTTTACGCTATGAGTAAGATTTATGTTACAAGACATTAGGGTCTGTTGACAATGGGTTCCTATGCTGTAAAAAGAGTACAATGGGTTAAAATCCAGGGAAATTCTGGTTAAATAGCCGGCTATTCGCCGCAAATTCCCCTGGATTTTTCCTCCATTGCCTCTTTTTTCGCTTATACTAACCAATTGTCAACAGACCCTAAGCTATTCGTAAACGCCGTGAACCGCAAATTTTTGCTAAAATCGTACATATTTGGGAGCTTTTTGCCTCCATTGTAACTGAGTCTATCTAGGGTACTGAAGCTGTAATTTAACGTAGTGGGCAGCGCTATAGCGAAAAAATTCTTTTTCCTTAGCGCTAAGTGGACGAATTTTTTTGGCGGGCGAACCTAGCCATAAATAACCTGAGCTTAATCTTTTTCCCGGTGGTACCAAACTACCCGCGCCTAATAAAACCTCGTCCTCAATGACAGCACCATCCAACACCTTAGCACCTATACCAATAAGACAGCGATCACCTATTGTGCATCCGTGGAGTACGGCCTGATGTCCAACTGTAACGTCATCACCAATTTGGGTGGAAAACCCCTCGGGATTATAGGAACTGGCATGAGTGACATGTACGATTGCACCGTCTTGAATACTGGTTCTTGCGCCGATTTGAATTGCATTAATGTCTGCCCTAAGTACTGCCATAGGCCAGATAGAACTCTGCTCGGCGATCCTGACCTCGCCAATTACCAAAGCTGTTTCATCAATGTAAACGCTTTCACCAATGAGGGGCTGGTGATTATTAAACGCTCGAATGGGCATAGATCTCTCCAAAATTATTGCAAATATTCTTACTACCCTTTGCCACTGTCTTGGCAGATTAACATCTATTATAACTCGATTTAAAGCTTGCTCATAGCAAGCGCCAGCGATTGTTTGAACCCGATTGGTAAAACTCTAGGCTTACAGGCTATTTTTTTGCTAGCGGTTGTGGTAAAAGAAAGTCGAGTTTAGCATGTCGATCCGTTTAGAACGGGGTTGGTTAATATGCGCTCATTCTTTACCTTACCAAGCGAGTCCCAAATGACACTTGATATAGCAAAATTTATTGGCCATCGCGGTGTGAAAGGCCTAGCTCCGGAAAATACCCTGGTTTCGTTTATTAAGGCTAAACAATTGGGATTTAGCTGGGTTGAGTTTGACGTTATGTTAACAGCCTGTGGTGAAGCCGTGGTTTTCCATGATCAAAGACTTAAAAGAACGACCAATGGTAAAGGCTTAATAGCTAGAAGAACCTATCCTGAACTTAAAAAATTGGATGCGGGAAGCTGGTTTAGCCCCGAATTTAGCCAAGAAACAATACCTACGCTCAGCGAAACTCTGGCTTGCCTGCTTAAACTAGGCCTGCAAGCCAATATAGAGATCAAGCCTGCTCGAGGAATGGAGGTGGCAACGGCCCAAAAAGCTCTGGCCATCATTAGGAGCCATTGGCCACAAAATCTGCCAAAACCCTTGATCTCAAGCTTTTCCCTAACAAGTTTATACACGGTGCGAGCCCAGGATCCACAAGCACCCTTAGCCATTTTGTATAATAAACTACCGCGTAATTGGCAAAAAGCAGCCGATGAACTCAATTGTGTTGCAGTCAACCTCGACCAGCAATATCTAAGCCTAGCGCAAATAGCTCAAGTTAAACAAACTCAACGTTTAGTGCTCGCCTATACGGTTAATCAAATCGAACGAGCTAACCTTCTTTTTTCCTGGGGTGTGGACGGCGTATTTACCGATTATCCATTGCACGCAAACTAAGTTTCAACAAGCTCGGTTGAGGGCAGCCTATAAAATCGCAACAGGTAATTGGCAAGTTTACCAATAAATAACCCGGCACAAATGCCCATTGAAGCTACAACGCAAATCTCAAACCGTGCATCGCCAAGGAGTTGTGGGTGTACTGCAAGTTGATAACCAATGTAATACTTGCTGGCAAATATCGCCAGAATGATAATAAGAGTACTCCAGCTACCGGGTGTCTGGATCAATTTTTTTTGCTTATCAACTTTAATCCTATAGCGTGAGGCGTTCCACCAGCCCAGTAAAGCCGCCACTAACAGACTTGCTACTAGGCTGGCTATATTCCAAGAGGAAAATGCCACCGAAGTCACGAGGGTATGAATGGCGAGTCCAGTAAATAAAACTGGCATAATAAAGAGTCTTTGCAGGGGTAAAACTTGGGTTTTAGAGGCTTTAACCCCAACGTTAATCAATAAAATCAATAACACATAAATAAACCAAGGCGTATAACTTAAAAGTTGCCAAATAGTTGCCATGTAATATTCCTATTTATTTAAACAATCGTGCATAAAGGCTGCAAGTTCAGTAAACAGTTCCTTTTCAACGCTGGTGCTACGCCAGACAAGTCCAATTTGACGAATGGGCTCAGGTTCTAAAAAGGGTAAATAAACGACTTTTTTATCGTCATCACGCACAGCCATTTTGGGTATTAGGGTGATGCCTGAACCTATATTAACCATTTGTCGCAAGGTTTCCAAGCTGGTTGCCCGAAAATTTTGCTGTTCACTAGCACCGGCTAAGCGACAAACATCCAAAGCCTGTTCACGCATACAATGCCCATCCTCAAGTAGTAATAACTCCTGTGCAGCTAGCAGCTTTAGGCTGATTTTTTTTTCGGTTGCAAGAGGATGATCGCAGGGCACCGCTAAATAAAAGGGTTCTTGGTATAGCTCATAACTAGTAAGCCCGTCTTGCTCTATGGGCAAGGCCAGCAAAATTAGATCGAGCTCAGCATTTTTTAATTTCTGGACTAAAAGTGAGGTTTGGGCTTCATACAATTGTAAGCTAAGTTTGGGAAACTTGGTTTTAATATGTTGAATCAAGCTGGGTAAGAGATAAGGCGCAAGCGTGGGTATAACTCCTAAGCGCAGGGTCTTGGCATAAGGATCGCGCGAATTTTTTGCCAAACGGTGTAACTCATCCATAGCCTGTAGCATATTTTTAGCCTGCTGCACCAAGCGCTCGCCAATAGGCGTTAGCATCACGTGCTTATTGCTTCTTTCAAACACGACCACACCGAGCTCTTGCTCCAATTTTTTTACCTGCATACTTAAGGTGGGTTGACTGACAAAGCAGGCTTGGGCCGCTTTACCAAAGTGTTTTAATTCTGCCACTTTAACTAAATAGTTCAGATCACGAAAATTCATAATAGTCTCAACCTATTATAATGATAAAAATAAACGATTTTAACTATTATAACTGATTGCCTATACTTTGTCTTGACCCTAAATAATTTACAGGAGAAGACCATGTTAACCGTAGGTGATAAATTTCCCGATTTTGATTTGCTGGCCACCGTTGATTCTACTACTAGCCAAGCTTTTAGCAAAATAAATACCCAAACTTATGCGGGTAAATGGCTGGTGGTATTTTTCTGGCCTAAGGATTTTACCTTTGTCTGTCCCACCGAGATCGCCGAGTTTGCTAAACTCAATGGTGAATTTTTAGATAGAGATGCTCAAGTATTGGGCGCAAGTACCGATAGTGAATTCGTACATTTAGCCTGGCGCCAGCATAAGGCTGAACTTAATGACCTTCCCTTTCCCATGCTTGCCGACATTAAACGTGAGCTATCCTCTAGCTTGGGGATCTTAGATAAACAAGAAGGTGTCGCCCAACGCGCTACCTTTATTGTTGATCCACAAGGCATCATCCGCTTTACCATGGTTACCGATCTAAATGTGGGCCGCAATCCGAAAGAGGTATTGCGTGTGTTAGATGCCCTACAAACCGATGAGCTTTGCCCTTGCAATTGGCAGAAAGGTGAAGACACCCTTACAGTAGCTTAAAGGAGAAATACTCATGTTAGACTCAATCAAACAACTTTTACCTGAATATGCTAAGGATATTAAGTTAAACCTTGCCAATGTATTAACTGAAGAAGGCTCTGCCGAGCTTTCTTCAACTCAAATTCACGGTATAGCCCTAGCCAGTGCATTGGCAACAAAACAGCCAACTCTAATAAAGGCCTTAATGGCAGAGGTAGAACTTAATGAAGTTGAGATCAATGCAGCCAGAGCTGCTAATGCAGTGATGGCAATGAATAATGTTTACTATCGCTTTATACATCTGGTCAATGATAAGGAATTTGCCAGCTTGCCTGCCAAACTGCGAATGAATGTCATGGGCAATCCAGGAATAAGTAAATAGATTTTGAACTTTATACGCTTGCCATTTCCGCCATCAATGGCTGTGGCATGTGTATGGAATCCCATACTAAACAGTTATTGCAACATGAGTTAAGTCGTACTGCAATCCAATCGGCCATACGCATTGCAGCCGTCATCAATGCCACTGCCGCTATATTGGCTAACCTTTCCTTATGAAAAAGCGAGGACTCAGGTCCTCGACTCATTACTCTGAAAGCCTAATTAACCTGAGTTTTGGATAAGCTTATCCAAAACTCAGGTTAATAAATTATTCTCTCATCTCTTAAATCTCCAACGCTAGACTATACTTATAAGATTACATTTTAGACTCATAAATATGCCAAAACCTCTTTCCATAGCCATTGTTGGTGGTTCAATCGCAGGCTGCAGTGCCGGGATCTTATTGACTCGCTCGGGCGCAAACGTCGATATTTTTGAGCGCTCCTCAAATACTTGGGAACGAAAGGGTGCCGGCATTACCTTGCCAGAAAACCTGGTGCAACAATGTATCAACTTAGATCTATTGGACAGTAACTTGCCGCGCCTGTCGACGACAAAAAGGGTGTTTTTTATTAGACAAAACTCCGCAAAGACCAAACAGATTTGGCAACAACCCGTCCAAGTGGTCACATTAAATTGGGGTGATGTGTATGCTAATTTGCGAAAACGCATTGTCGATGAGCTATATCACCCCGGCGTCAATATCCAGGAAATATCACTTACAGACCAAGGTTGCAGCTTAAAAACCCTAAGGCAGGACACTCAAGAGTTTGATTATGTCATTGCCGCCGATGGCGTGGATTCTCGGTTAAGACAACAAATTTTTCCGGCTGATTTACCCTGCTATGCGGGTTACATTGCCTGGCGCGGTGTTATCGATGACCCTGCCTATGTTGAGAAAGCCTGTTTTACCGACCAATTGGCTTATTACATGTTTCCTAAGGGACATCTGCTACTCTATCAAATACCCGCGCCCGATTATAAATCAACGGGAAAACGGCTTTTAAACTGGGTTTTGTATCAGGCCTATGCAGTTGAAATTCTACCTTCCTTATTAGTAGATAACAAAGGCTTGCAACATCAATTCTCTTTGCCCCCGGGTAGTTTAGGAAGTCATCAGCTCAATTACTTACATGAGCTCGTTAAGAGGGAGCTTCCCATGGAGATTGCCGAGATTATCATGCAGACCGAAAAGCCCTTCATCCAAACTATTTTTGACTTGCAACTTTCACAGCGAATTAAGGATAAAGTCTGCTTTATAGGAGATGCGGCCACTCTATTAAGGCCGCATTCGGCCTCCGGCATACTTAATTCCCTGCAAGATAGCATGAGTTTAGCCGCGGCCTTTAATGGCTCTGATCTTAGCACCGCTTTGGCAAATTGGAGCGATTCCCAAATTCAACTGGCTAAGCAGCAAATCACCTTAGCTAAAACCATGGGTGAAAATCTGGTTAACCATTCACCCGATTGGAGTGGTATGACTCAAACCCGCATGGATACCTGGTGGCAAACGGTCATGGCCAATAAAACCTGGTATGCCACAAAACGCTAAGTTTTACACTGGATAAACTAGCTGTACCTAGCCGTTTTTTGGATTTGATTTTTGGCAATAGTCCATGAAGGCTTGGAGAAGTTGAGTTTGATACTTGTCCTTGTGCACCAAAAGATAAAGATTTCGCGTAAGGTTTAAAAACGGGGTAGCCAATGCGACTAAATGTTTGGCCTTGAGAGCTTGCTCAACCGCCAACTTGGGTAAACAACTTACTCCAAGTCCTGCCTCAACCGCACGCTTGATTGCTTCAGTATGGCCAAACTCTAAAAACAAGGGTAGACGTTGGCCCATGGCTTGTTCAAAGATCTCTCGTGTTCCAGAACCCGGCTCCCTTAGAATCCACTTTGCATTTTGTAAATCGGTTAAGCTTAAATTTGACTTGAGCGCCAAGGGGTGATTGGGCGAGGTAATGACCACCAGTTCGTCGTGTCGCCAAGGTTTCATTTCAATATCTGGATGATTACAACTTCCCTCGATAATTCCCATGTCAATATTAAATTTTAAGACCTCTTGTACCACCCCCTCGGTATTATGCACTCGAAGGTCGATTTTGCTTGCAGCATGTAAAGTCATATATTCTGCAATCAGGACGGGTAAAAGATAATTAGCAATGGTAGTACTTGCGCCTATAGTCAGCTGACCTTGAGGCTGATTCTGCAACATGACGCTTTCTAACTCGCTAACTTGAGCTAAAATATTGCTGGCCTTGGGTAAGAGCAATTGACCCACGCCTGTTAGACGCAATTGCTTGCCCTGTCTATCAAACAATTTACCGCCTAGCTGCTGCTCTAAATTCATCAATCCCATGCTTAAGGCGGATTGCGATAAGTGCAATTGCTCGCCAGCCTGGCTAAGCGTGTCTGCTTTGGTAATAGCCACGAAAATTTCTAATTGTCTTAAACTGATCCGCATCGCGTATATCAAAAAAACTAATTTGTTATTTCAATATTATCAACTTTTATTGAAACAAAGACTAGGGCATACTAGCTAAAAATTAATGGAAGAGAGTTAACATGCACACTGCTAATAATCATCGCAAGGGTCAATTAAATGGTTTTTTATTTGTCGGCTTATTTGGCTTGGCTAGCTACTACCTTGCAAGCATAAATTGGTTTAGTCAACACGGCATTAGTCCCCTGATCATTGCCATTTTATTGGGCATGACCTATAGCGCCACCTTGCGCAGCGATATCCCGCAAAATTGGGTTCCGGGAATCCAATTTGCTGCAAAGCGCATCTTGCGATTTGCGGTGGTGTTATATGGCTTTAGAATTAGTTTTCAGCAAGTTGCCTCCATAGGCTTTAGCGGATTTATTTTAGACCTTTTGATAGTTATCTTAACCCTAGCCATGGGCACACTACTTGGGATAAAGGTTTTTAAATTAGATCGCGATACCGCTTTGTTAATCAGTAGTGGCGCCAGCATTTGTGGTGCCGCGGCCGTACTTGCAACTGAAGGTGTCTTAAAAAGTGAGCCTTATAAAACCTCGATCGCAGTTGGAAGCGTGGTCTTATTTGGTACCCTAGCCATGTTTTTATATCCCTTTATCCAGCATTTAGGTTTGCTGGGACTCAGTGATCTGCAATACGGTATTTATACCGGAGCTACGGTCCATGAGGTGGCGCAGGTATTAGTTGCAGGTGCCCAAATCAGTGATCAGACGGCTAATACCGCCGTTATCGTGAAAATGACGCGGGTGATGCTACTTGCTCCAGTTCTCTTGGGGTTGGGATTTTATTTTGCCAAGGCTAAACAAAGGGCGGGACAAGGCGTTAAGTTTAGCAAAACCATACCCTGGTTTGCGGTGATGTTTATCGTTGTCGTGGGCTTTAACTCCCTCAATTTTCTCTCCTCCACCACGGTAAATTTTATCAATCAGCTTGATACATTCCTGTTGACCCTAGCCATGGCAGCGCTTGGCATGGAAACCAATTTTAGCAAAATTAAGCAGGTTGGCTTAAAGCCCTTGTATCTAGCCACCCTCTTATTCATTTGGTTAATGGCCGGGGGTTATTTATTAACCAAATTATTGTTGAATTAAGGCTAAATTTGCACTTTCTTTATCCCTGCCACCTTCGTTATACTGAGGTTTCAAGCCCAAATATAATTTGCAGGTGGCTGTATGGTTAATTCCTCAACTCTTGAAGCCTTGAAAAGCGCTTATCAGCAAAGTCCCGATAACCTACCGCTGTTAATCCTGTTGCTTGAAACCTTAGACCATGCCGGCGAAATCGAGGAAGCCTATAAACTGATTCAAACCCACCGGCTTAATTTAATTGAATTACCCCATCGCTTACTTGCAGGCACCATCTGTCTTAAGCTTAATGAGCTTGATTTAGCCTTAAGCTTATCCCCTGGAGAAACACCTCAAGAACTGCTGCTTCAAGCCAAGATTTATCTTGCAGCAGGTGATCTTCAACTTGCTCAGGCCGCCTACCAACAAGCCGTGGCCAAGGATAGTGGCTGCCAAGATAGCCAACTTGAAGAAAATTTTCGTGTTAAAGTTCCGCAGGCTAAGGAGAAAGCCAAGGCTCATTTACGTCTAGTCAGCGGCGCAGCAGCCGAACCACAGCTAGAAAGGACGACGGCTACTGGCATCAACTTTGGAGATATCGGTGGGCTTACGGAAGTAAAAAAGGAGATCACACGCAAAATTATTCTGCCCTTTCAAAAGCCCTCTTTGTTCCAGCGTTTTAAGAAAAAGGCTGGTGGCGGGGTTCTTTTATATGGCCCACCCGGCTGCGGCAAAACGCTATTGGCTAGAGCGACCGCGGGCGAGTGTCAGGCTGAGTTTTACAATATTGCCATCTCGGATGTCTTGGATATGTGGATGGGTGAAGCAGAAAAAAAGCTGCACGCCATTTTCGAACAGGCTAGACGCACGACACCTGCAGTGATTTTTTTTGATGAAATTGAAGCCTTAGCGGGTAAGCGTCAATATACCCATTCCGACTCGAGTGCAACGCTGGCTAGCCAATTTCTCTCAGAATTAGATGGTTTTGCTGCCAACAATCAAGGCGTGTTAATTTTAGCGGCTACTAATGTTCCCTGGGCCCTAGACCCTGCATTTAAAAGACCCGGCCGCTTTGATAGGGTCTTGTTTGTACCACCGCCTGACCATATGGCAAGGGAGAGCATTCTAAAAATCTTATTGCAGACAAAACCCACGGCCAGCGATATTGACCTAGACTATCTCGCAGCTAAAACCTCGGGGTTTTCCGGTGCCGATTTAGATAATCTTGTCGAAACCGCTTGCGATTATGCAATAGAAGAAACCCTCGCCAGAGAGCAAGAGCAAGTCCTGACATTCAATTATTTAAAACAAGCCTTAAAATCAATCAAGCCCACTACTGTGGAATGGCTAACCATAGCGCATAATTATGCCAAATATGCCAATGAGGCTGGCCAATACGATGAGGTATTGGCCTTTTTAAAAAAATATGCCAAATAAGCTCAAGGCTATAAGTCTTTAAAAACCCTTTCCGCGGCTTGAAGAGTTTTCGCTAACTCAACTTCACCATGGCAGGTGGAAACAAAACCTGCTTCAAAGGCCGAAGGAGCTAAATAAATGCCTTGGGATAACATGCCATGGAAAAATTTTTTAAACCGTTCTATATCACAGGCCTTGACGTCTTCATAATTCTGCACGGGCTTATCACTAAAAAATATCCCAAACATACTACCCACATGAGTGGCTTGCAAACTGATGCCCGCCCTTTGGGCCAAGGTTTTTAAGCCCGTAACCAATAGTCTGGTGATATGCTCCAACCCTTCGTATAAATAGGGTCTGGAAATGCCTTCTAAGGTAACAATGCCCGCTGCCATTGCCATGGGATTACCCGATAAGGTACCTGCTTGATAAACAGGTCCAAGGGGTGCAAGCTGTTCCATAATATCGCGTCGACCGCCAAAGGCGCCTACAGGCATCCCCCCGCCTATGATTTTACCTAGAGTCGTAAGGTCGGGCTTAACCTTATATAGCTGTTGCGCCCCACCCTGCGCCACCCTAAAACCCGTCATCACTTCGTCAAAAATTAACACGCTACCATACTGATCACACAGCCTGCGCAATCCCGGCAAAAATTCAGCGACAGGCGGAATGCATCCCATGTTACCGGCAACAGGCTCGACAATGATAGCGGCAATTTGCTCACCCAGTTCTGCAAAAACTTGGCTAACCTCAGCCAAATTATTAAAACTACAGGTTAGCGTATGCTGCGCCACATCCGCAGGGACTCCTGCCGAATCAGGAATACCACAGGTTAAGACGCCAGAGCCCGCTTTAACCAAAAGCGAGTCACTATGCCCATGATAACAACCGGCAAATTTCAGAATTTTTGACCGTTTGGTAAATCCTCTCGCCAAGCGAATCGCGCTCATGGTAGCCTCAGTACCCGAATTAACCATGCGCAGCATTTCCATGCTTGGCATCAATTCTTGAATACGCTCGGCCATAGTGACCTCAAGTCTTGTCGGTGCACCATAACTTAATCCCAAAATAGCCTGAGCCTGCATGGCCTCTACCACGGCTGGATGCGCATGGCCTAAAATCATGGGTCCCCATGAACCCACGTAATCAATGTAGCTATTTTCGTCCTCATCGATTAGATAGGCGCCCTCGGCTCGTTTAATAAACAAAGGGCTTCCGCCCACTCCACGAAAGGCGCGTACGGGTGAATTGACACCACCGGGTAACAATTGTTGAGCGCGATTGAATAAATCTGCAGAAAGTGTCATGACCTAATTTTCCATATCGTTTAAACTATCTTATAGATTATTGTAGGGCAACTTGCTTAGCAACAGTTTTGGAGCCTGCTATGAATAAATACCCATCCTTGACCCCAGAGGTTTTACAAATTTTGCGAGCTAAGGCAACCGAACCGCCTTTTTCAGGGAAATACCTTGAGCCTGCTCAAGGCAGTTATCTTTGTCGAGGCTGCGGCCAAGTTTTGTTTCGCGGCGATAATCAATTTCACTCAGGCTGTGGCTGGCCCAGTTTTGACCAAGAAATTACAGGAGCCATAATCCACAGGCCGGATAACGACGGTAGGCGCACTGAAATTCTTTGCGGCCAATGCCAAGGTCATTTAGGTCATGTATTTAAGAATGAAGGCTTTACCGCGCGCAATACTCGCCATTGTGTAAATTCCTTGGCCATGGAGTTTGTACCCGATACCAAGGTTCAGACGAGTGAGGAGATCATCTTTGCTGCAGGTTGTTTTTGGGGCGTTGAGCATCTGCTTAAACAACAAACGGGCGTTTTGTTAACCCAAGTGGGCTACTGTGGTGGTAAGCTTGCTTATCCCACTTATCAAGCGATTTGCACGGGTCAAACCGGTCATCTTGAGGCAGTGCGCGTGGTATTTGATCCCGATAGTCTTAAATTAGAAGCCTTGATAAAATATTTTTTTGAAATTCACGATTTCACCCAACAAAACGGTCAGGGACCTGATTTGGGCACGCAATATTTATCGGCAATCTTTTATTACAGCCAAAACCAGCGGCTATTAAGTGCAGCTGTTATCGATAAACTAATGACTAAGGGCTATGAGGTGACCACCCAACTTTATCCAGTCAGCACCTTTTGGCCAGCCGAGGACTACCATCAAAACTATTATCAAAAAACAGCTAAAACGCCGTATTGTCATTTTAGACGAGCATTGCAATTTGACGCTTGAGCAAACTTAGCTAGGCTTAATTTAGCTGAAATTGGGCTGGACTCAGTAGTCCAGCCCAGTAGCTTTAACCAAATTGCAGGCTAATTAAGCTGGTAGAATTAGCAGGATTTTCTTCCGTTTTGTCGATCTGTTCTTTATAGTTTTGAGCAAAAAACATTTGCTTGGGTCTTACATTACCATTTTTATTGTAGTCGGCTTTATACAGCTGCCAATCGCTCATTTCCTTACAAATCTCGGGATCAATATACTTAGCAACCACTTCCGTTAAACTGATTTTTTTCTGACTAAAATCGGTAATAAAATTAGCATTAGTTTTAACGCCCGCCGCTAAAATAATTTCCTTGAGCAATTCTTTAATATCTTGCCTAAACAATTGCAAGGCTTGCTGTTGATCGTGGTATTCCTCAAAAACACGCCAAATCTCATAAACAAAGGTATCAAGAGCCTCAGCATCGGTTTCATTAACCTCGGGATTAAAAACTGCTTTGTTCCTTAGTAACAAACTCATTAATTTTATTGAATCTGTATTCAAGGTATTAGTTTGTTTATTCAGAAAAAATCTAGCGCTAAAAAATTTAGCCTGTAAGATGGATACCTTGTCAAAGCTATTTAGCAAAGTTTTAGCATTTACATTAGCCCCATGCGCTATAAGTAACCGAGTTATGGCTAAACTATCAGTATCAAGAGCAAATATTAAGGCTTGGTCTTTTTGTTCAGGCTTCCACTGTCCCTCTTTAAGAAATAATTCCATCATCTCAAGATTATTTACAACTATAGTTTCCTGAACTACTTCATGGAGAAATTGATCCTGATAAATATTTAAGCCATTTTCAGTTAAAAATTTCAGGGTCGTATTTAACTCATTCTTCAAGGCAAAAATAAAAATATCAACTACAACACTTTTATGGATATTTTCAGTAGAATTTTCCTCTAGGTTAAATTGGCTTATGGCTGTGAGCAAAACCTTTTTAACCTTAGTTACATCTTGCTGCGGGCAAAAATCAATGATTTTGACACCGTTATGCAACATCTCTTGCATGCCTTCCCAAATTTGCTCCTCAGTAAAGCCGCTTAATTGTGAATCTTCGGCAAGAAGTGCTTTGAGCTTGGCTAAGTTCCCTGTTTCATAAATCTTTTTAAATCGATTACCGCTTTCATAATAACCTTCATGCTCATAATAGCCATTGCTCCACATGTTTAAGCTCCTGATTGAGAAAAATCTCAATTATATTGGCAAATAGCTTAAGAAGATATTAAGCCCTAAATTTAATCTCCAGTGCATTTCAACAAGTTAAACTTTTGAATTTTCGATAACTAAGGTTAAAATAGCCTCTATAATTGACGGCTACTTTAGAATAATAGCTTGCAAAAAAGCTGAGCTTCAATATAGTAAGCGGCATTTAAATCACCTTGAGATGAGAAGATAATATGGGCGAATACAAAAAATATATGTGCCTGCTCTGCGGCCTAATTTATGATGAGGAAAAGGGCTGGCCAGACGATGGTATTGAACCTGGGACACGTTGGGAAGACGTGCCTATTAATTGGCGTTGTCCGGACTGCGATGCAACCAAAGAAGATTTTGAAATGGTAGAGATTTAATGGCATATTTTCAGCAATAGATTTGATATATCGAGAACTAATCCATGTCATTGGTTGATCACTTATTAGCTAATAATCGAAATTGGGCGGCTAACAAGAAGGCTGAAGATCCGCTTTTTTTTCAAAAATTAAGCGAGCAGCAAAAACCCAAGTACTTGTGGATAGGCTGCGCGGATAGCCGCGTACCTGCCAATCAAATCATAGGTTTAGAACCGGGCGAAGTGTTTGTACATCGCAACGTTGCCAATTTGGTGATCCACACCGACTTTAATGCGCTTTCGGTCATTGAATATGCCGTTGAAGTCTTAAAAGTTGAGCACATTATTATTTGTGGACACTATGGCTGTGGTGGTATAGAAGCCGCAACCCATATTGAGCAACGCGGTTTGATTGACAATTGGTTACGCCATATTCAAGACATTCAACAAAAACATCAAGCCGAACTCGATTTACTTCAAACGCCTGACCAACAGTTGCGTCGCCTATGTGAATTGAACGTTAGGGAGCAGGTGAACAATGTTTGTCGGACTACCATCGTGCAAAGTGCTTGGCGACGAGGTCAGAAACTTGTGCTACACGGCTGGGTCTATAGTTTGGCTGACGGATTGATCCGTGAACTATGGCCCGATATAACCCATGCCGAGGCTTTATAAATTTTTATGCCCCAAGCTGAAAATCAGGTTGGTACCATACCCGCTAAATTAAGTTCTGGCGATGAAATCCGGATTATCGCCCCTTCTTCTAGCTTCGCTATTTTACAAGATTATGAAATCAATTTGGCTGTAGAGCGTTTTGAGCAACTGGGTTTAAAGCTGAGTTTTGGTCAACATATTCGTGAAATGGACGCTCTAGGCACAGCCTCAATTGAGTCACGCTTAGCCGATCTGCACGCCGCCTTTAGCAACCCGCAAATTAAGGCCATTTTCACCGCCATCGGTGGATTTCACTGTAACCAACTGCTCGCTGAAATTGATTATGCATTAATTCAAAACAATCCAAAAATACTCTGTGGTTTTTCAGATATTACTGGTTTAGCAAACGCTATTTTTTGCAAAACTGGCTTAGTCACCTATTCAGGCGCTCATTTTTCCACTTTGGGCATGAAAAAAGGTGGAGAATATACCCTGGATTATTTATCCAAATGCTTATTCCAACCTCAAGCCTTTAGGGTAAAACCAAGTGATCACTGGAGCGACGATGCCTGGTATTTGGATCAGGAAAACCGCAGTTTTCATCCTCAATCCGGCTGGCTAGTATTGCAAGAGGGTCAAGCCAGAGGAACGATAATTGGCGGCAATCTCAGCACCTTCAATTTATTGCATGGCACGGAATTTATGCCAAATCTGGCAGATAAAATTGTATTTATAGAGGATGATTATTTGGTGGACGGCCATCAATTTGACCGTTACTTGCAAGCCTTGTTGCATCAACCCGGCGCAAAACACATCCAGGCCTTACTGATAGGTCGATTTCAAATTGCATCGCAGATTTCAACAGATTTACTTTGTCATATTATTAATACAAAAAAGCTCTTGAGAAATATTCCCATCGTTGCCAACGTCAATTTTGGCCACGTCAGCCCCATTTTCACCTTTCCAATTGGGGGCGAATGCGAGCTCTATGCCGATAAACAGACCACCCAGCTTAATATTCTGAAACATTAACTTTTAACAATAGTGGTTCAGCCTAAACTAAATTCAAATTGAGCGAAATTATGATTTTGTGCTAAAAGCTTAGTTAAACGGATCTGATACTGGGCTTCCAGAGTCCGAACTTCAAGCTCATCACCTACAGCATAGATCAAAGCCGGCGTAATTAAACTGCTGGGCTGTTGAAGCTCTGCCAAAAATAAGCCGTGAAACCATTGCTGCTGTGATTTTGTCTTTAAAGCCACACCTCTAGCTTTGGGCCCTAATAACTCAATGCCCGCTTGTAAACACCCTATGGCAGAGTTAAAAGCCAGCCAGCGGATCGTTCCCACATACCAGTTTGCAACTACCCTTATGCCTATGATTTTACCCACCTGCAATAACTCGGGTGGTTTATCCATCATGGCAAAACAATATCCCTTAGCACTCGAATTGACAACTTGCCAAAAGTAGCTTTTATAAATGTCGGCTGAAAAGTTAAAATTCATCTCTTCATTAGACGTAGCGCCCATATATTCAAGCCGCCAGACATCATTTTCCTCCTGTAGATTATTAAGCGCCCCAGGAATAAATACCTCACTCTTAACTTGGGCTTGAATCTTCAAGTTATCCATTGCTAGGTTTAGCTGTCCATGAGTTCCCGTAACTAAATCATGTTGCTGATTAACCATATAATGCACGGCAGCTATACCAATACAGACTTCTACCTGGCCGGTTTCAACCTGGCGAGCTAGTCTGCGACCGGGTCGATTCATCCAAAGCTGTAGCAAAGAACTCAAGACATGATGGGCTAAACCTTGGTTTATTTTAGCTTTGCTTACCTGTTGCTGCGTCAGCAGCTGTTGCAAATGAGCAACTAATTCGGTTAATTGCAGATAACAACAAATTTGCCCCATGGATTGCTCATTCACTGCTTGGAATAATGGTGGCCTATCCTGGTCAAAATATACCCTATAAGGCTGGGGTTGATGGGCCACTAAATGCAGCTTATCAGCCCAATCGATGGCGAGAATATAGAGTCGCTCGATATCTTGTTGCTGAAGCTGCTCAAGATTAGCCAGGCCTAAGATTAAAATGCGTTTATATAATTGAATAATAGAAGTATTGGTAACCCCATAGAAACTGACTTCAGTGATCTTTTCACTCAACAATTGCTGGCTGGCCGCATAGCGGTATAGGTCGTGTAATTTTAACCACAACCCCTTAGGTGCAGATAAATAAAGCTGTGCTCGACGTACCAATACAAGCCCAAGCTCACTCATGGCTCTATGAACAAGCAGCGCTTTCTCTGTTCTAGTTAAATTTTCATCCCGGCTCATTAACAGATTGAGACAATTCTTCGCAAATTTAATCTGTACACAATCTAAATAAAGACTGACACGCTGATTTTCAGCATAGTTTGCCAATACATGCAGTAAATTATCTCGACTATGTTGTTGGCCAAGTTGTTGTAAAGTGCGATGCAATAAATTAAATAAGCCACAGGCTAAGGAAGGTGTCAACCCAAAGACCATGAGTCTAGCCATGGCTTTGTGCAAAAGCTTGCAGGTAAAGAGGGGGGGCGACAAAGGTAGATCCGCCAACCAATCGGTAACTGACTCCAGTGCCAATTGTGGTTGCGCCAATAATAAATCAAATTGGGTTAATTTTTCCTGAATCTTCATCATATCCCTAAAAACCATTAGCTTAAGCTTATAAAATACTTATAATGCCAACATTAAGCTCTTATATTGGAGAACTCAGTTGCGTCCGTTCTTAAAGTGGGCTGGCAATAAATATCGCATCATGCACCAGTTAAAAGCCATCTTGCCCGAAGCCAAGCGTCTGATTGAACCGTTTGCAGGTTCGGCTGCGGTTTTTTTAAATACGGACTATCAACACTATTTACTAGCCGAAACTAATTTTGACTTGATAAACCTTTATCAACACCTACAAAATGAAGGTCTCAGCTTCATCGAATATTGTCATGGTTTTTTTACTTCCGCTACTAATAATTCTAGCTTGTATTATCAATTTCGCGAGGAATTTAATCAAACCACCGACGTACGCTTAAAAGCAGCCTTATTTTTATATTTAAATCGTCACGGCTATAACGGATTATGTCGTTATAATGCCCATGGACGCTATAACGTACCCTTTGGCCAACACATTAAGCCTTATTTTCCTTATAAAGAAATGCTGGCATTTTATCATAAGGCTCAACAAGCCAAGTTTGTCCATGCCGATTTTCAAACGACCTTGCAATCGGCAAATTCAGGTGATGTGGTTTATTGCGATCCTCCCTATTTACCCCTATCAAAAACCGCTAACTTTACTCAATACAGTGGCAAGGTTTTTTCCTTGGCTGAACAACAGGCTTTGGCCAAACAGGCATCGACTCTTGCCGCCCGCGGCATTGCGGTGATTATCTCCAATCATGATCATCACTTAATCCCCGAATTGTATAAAACGGCTAAGCTGATTCGTTTTCCGGTACAACGTAGCATCAGCCGTAACGGGGATGCGCGTAAAGCTATCATGGAAGTATTGGCTATTTACGATTAGTCGCTATAGTATAGTTAAATGCAAACCGAATTACGCGCTACCTTACTCGTCGCACTCTCTGCTATTTTGTATGGGTCCTTAGGCTACTTTGGGATAGAGCTACTTAACGAGCATTTGTCGATTGCTACCATGTTGTTTTGGCGGTTTTCTCTTGCCAGCCTGTGTATCCTTTGCACCACGGCTAAACTCCAACGAACGGAAATGGTGAGAGTGCTTAAGATAAGCCTAGGCTGGAAGATCTTAATCTTAGGCTCCTTATCCTATTGCATTGGCAGCAGTCTCTATTTTCTAGCCTGCCAGGAACTAGGAACGGGAATCGCCATGGTAGTGTTCTTTTGTTACCCTTTGTTTATCGCGCTTTATGAATTACTCATCAATAAGCAACCTATTACCAAACACGCCGTTCTCTGCTTACTGGCTATTTTTATAGGCATGTTTCTTCTCAAGGGAGATAACCAACATGGCTCAGCCTCAATCAAGGGTTTTTTATATGCCATCATCGCTGCCTTAGCCTATGCCTTATATATTTTGGGCAGCAAAAGGGTAAGCAAGCAAATTGCGGCTAGCACCTCAACTCTCTTGATTTGCCTGGGTAGTGCGGTAGGCTATTTTACCGTGGCTGCTTATAACAATAGTTTTCAATTTCCAGGTTCTAGTAAGGTTTGGGTTTTTAGTTTTGCCATAGGCATTATAGCCACCGCCTTGCCCGTGCTGCTTCTATTTCAAGGTTTAAAGGTCATTCATCCGATTAAGGCAGCCGTTTTATCGGCATTAGAGCCCATTGTCACCGTTATTCTTGGCTTGATTTTTCTTAACGAGATTCTAACTACTTCCCAAGCTAGTGGTATTTTTATTATTCTCTTTGCCGCCATTTTTATTCAGTTTGAAAAACATTCAATCACTAATGAGTTTTAATAAATTGTTGGTCAGCTAAATTGAGCTTAATCTAGAATAGTAATAAGGCTTGCGCCCATTTTTTTAACTTATATAGATCTAAGCAGCCTAATTGCTACTGTTCATAACAAAAATTTGAGGGCTATTATCGTTATGGTATACTTCATTAATGATTTTTCAATATAACCATCAGGGTGAAATTTTTATGAAATATAAAGATGATGACATTGTTAAATTTCTAACTGAAGGCGGTAGATGTATTGATGATTATTTAATAGTGCTAGACCCAGGACAAAGCGGTGGCATTTTATATTTTCTGCATGAAAATATTTTATTTTTTAACTTAATTTGTAATGATAATCTTTATGCAGCGTGTTTTAATTATATAAAAAGCAGAGGCAAGATTTATGAAAGCAAGGCCGCGTTAAAAGCAGCTCGTCCCGATATATTAATATAGAAAAATTTAGAAATTAACCATCCTTCTCTCAATGTTTTGCAACTAGTCTCTGGCTGTTATACAAATAATTAAACAATCCGCTAAATTTTTAAGCATTTTTCTTAGCTTCGGTTAAGTCCTTCCAAAATTTAAGCGCCTCGGGCATGGGTGGTGGCGTTAGCTCACGCGCTCCTGCCGCACTCAGAATTTCAACACTGGGTACCTTACCCGATTTTGCCACAAACAATCCCTTAACATAGGCAAGGGCCAATAATTTACCCTCGGCCTCAAACCGTTGTTCAAGATAAAGATAGTTCTCATCCCAGGTTAAAACCCGCGTGCTAAGCTCAAAACTTTGCCAGGGTTTTATGGCTTTAATGAAACTGATTTCGGCTGCTAACAAAATGGGTGACCAGCGTCGCTTTAACATCTGCCTAAATAGATTGCCCTGGCCAATTAAATGTAGCCTTCCCAAATCCATAAAGCTTAAATAACGCGCATTATTGAGATGAAAATTTAGGTCACAGTCTAGGGGCAAGGCTCGTAATTTTAGCCTCGACTCTGCCAAGAAATCCTTTTTAACACCCCAAACTGCCTTGGCTAAAATCCAAATAAGCCGAAAATATAAATTCATAGACTTGTTACTCCCTTAAATGACCTGCACCTTATGTGGTTGGCCGGCTATTTCTCGGACCAGTTTTGGCACCAAATAGCCGGGTAGATTTTCTTGTAAGAACTTTAGCAATTTTCTAGCACAAGCTTCACTGACCTCAAAGTGGGCTGTTCCTTGAACCCTATCTAGTAGATGTAAATAATAGGGCAAGACACCTTGAGAAAATAAACCTTGGCTAAGTTCCAGCAAAGCCGTGGCATTGTCGTTGATACCCTTTAGTAATACCGTCTGATTAAGCAGTATAATTCCGACTTGGCGTAACTTCGATAAGGCCGAGTTGACAGTTTGATCAAGTTCATTGACATGGTTACAGTGCGTGACCATGACGACCTTTAAGGGTAAGCCTTTTAACAGTTTTACTAAGCTATCGGTAATTCGGTTTGGCAAAACAATGGGCATGCGGCTGTGAATCCTCAAGGTGGTCACATGTGAAATAGCCGCAATTTTTTCCACTAGCCAGCCCAAATAATCATCATTTGCTATCAGCGGATCACCACCGCTGAGAATGACTTCCTTGATGCTTACGTCATTGGCAATATAGGCCATCACCTTATCCCAACCGGCCTTGCCCGGGTTATTATCCCCATAGGCAAAATTTCTACGAAAGCAATATCGACAGTTGATACTACAAGTTCCAACCGTGGTCAATAACACTCGGCCTTTGTATTTATGGATTAAACCTGCCAGCGGATTGGCTTGGGTTTCACCCAAAGGGTCAAGGCTAAAACCCTGAACCACTTTCAGCTCCTCGGCTAAGGGTAAAACCTGGCGTAATAAGGGGTCGTGAATATCACCCTTACGCATTCTTGCGACAAAGCTTCTAGGTACCCGTAAGGCAAAGTCCTGGCTTGCTTGCCAACTGACGCCTAACTGGTTAGGATCAAGTTCCAGCAATGTGAGCAGTTCATCAGGCTTATTAATAGCTTGACTTAATTCAACCTGCCATGCTGGAATATTAGCTATCTGAGTCATATTTTTAGGTTTGGCTTAAGTGAATGCAGTATTAGGGCAAACGATTATCTTACAAAAGGGGATGGCATGGCAACCTATAGTACCAATGAATTTAAAAGTGGTTTAAAAGTAATGCTGGATAATGATCCAGCCGCAATTGTAGACAATGAATTTGTAAAACCAGGTAAGGGTCAAGCCTTTAACCGAGTTAAAATTCGCAATTTACGCACGGGTCGTGTGATAGAGCGGACCTTTAAATCGGGCGATACGCTTGAAGCCGCTGATGTCAATGATATCGATGTGCAATATCTCTATAGTGATGGTGAACACTGGCACTTTATGCAGCCTGAAACCTTTGAGCAATATGCTGCTAATGAAACCGTGGTAGCTGATGCTAAACAATGGTTAAAGGAGCAAGATGTTTGCATCATGACCCTCTGGAATGGCGCTCCCTTGAGTGTCACGCCACCCAATTTTGTGGTACTTAAAATAGTCGAGACCGATCCTGGCCTGCGAGGTGATACTTCAGGTGGCGGCGGCAAACCCGCTACGCTTGAAACCGGCGCAGTGGTTCGAGTACCTTTATTTGTACCCAATGGCGAATTGATCAAGGTTGATACCCGCACCGGTGAATACGTGGGAAGAGCCAAAGAATAACCTCTTGAGCATGCTGTACACGGCATACTCTCTCTTTTGGATATTTACTGTTGCAGCCCCAGGCTAGCTAAGGCTGTTGTTAGCTAGCTTAAATTTACGGAGTTTAAGCATGCAACAGACAAATTCAGTTTGGCGACCTAGCGCCAGTTTAGAAAACTTAATTAAACGCGCGCAAATTTTGCAAACCATTCGCGATTTTTTTGCCAAGCGTAAGGTCTTGGAAGTTGAAACACCTTTGCTATCTGCAGCGACGATAACCGCTCCAGTTTTACAGTCCTTTTCCACCCGCTACACTGGACCAGGCTCAGTAGATGGCAAAACACTCTATCTGCAAACTTCACCTGAATTTGCCATGAAGCGACTTTTAGCCGCTGGCATGGGACCCATTTATCAGATCTGCAAGGCGTTTCGCAACGATGAACTGGGAAGACGGCATAATCCCGAGTTTACCATGCTGGAATGGTATAGGCCTGGCTTTGACCACCATGACCTCATGACTGAAATGGATGAGTTATTAAACTTGATTTTAGAGTGTGGTTCTGCCGAAAGGTTAACCTACCAAGAGGTTTTTTTGCGCCATGCTAAAATTGACCCGCATCATTCAACTATTGAGGATTTACGGCGCTGCGCTAAAACGCATGGGATTAATATTGTCGATTTAGAGCTCAATGACAAAGATGGTTGGCTAGATCTGTTGATGAGTCATGTGGTTGAACCACAGTTGGGTAAAACCTCACCTTGCTTCGTTTACCATTATCCCGCCAGCCAAGCAGCCCTAGCGAAAATAAGTCCTGGCAACCCACCGCTTGCCGAAAGATTTGAGGTCTATATTCAAGGCATGGAGCTTGCCAACGGCTTTCATGAGCTCAGTGACGCCAAGGAACAACAAAGGCGTTTTTTAGCTGAGCTACAAGAGCGCGAACAGTTAGGACTTGCAGGCGTACCCATAGACCATAATTTGATAGCGGCACTTGAAAGCGGTATTCCCAACTGTGCGGGCGTGGCTTTAGGTATAGATAGATTAGTGATGCTGGCTTGCAAAGCAGCGTCTTTACAAGAGGTTATTAGTTTTTCAATAGATAGAGCTTAATGACTCTCTCCCCTCAGGGTAATTGGGGCAACAATTTTTGCTAAATTGACACCAATTGTTGTAATATAGGGGCTTATCCGCCCTGAGTAATTTTTATTAGATTTCTAGCTTGCTGAGGGTTAAACTGCTTAAAAAGCTAGCATCATGCACCAGACTGAGGTGTGTTCCTTATGCAAAAGCGCTTGCTGATAATACTAGTACCCATCTTGTTGGGTTTAACTCTCGTTAGCTACCTACCTTTAGTTAAAGCGGCTAGCTCACCGCAAAGGACCTTGCGGGTTGGATTGATTGTCTATCCCCCCTTCGTGGTATTAAAACAAGGCAAGTATAAAGGCATAGCTGTGGATATTTGGGAAGAGATAGCCGCCGACCAACACTGGCAATACCACTATATTTCTTTTGACGAAGACGTTAAAAAAGCCATTCAGCAGCTGCAGCAGGGAGAACTCGATATTCTTGTGGGCCCCATTTCCACAACCTATGAGCGGCGAAAAACTATAGATTATACCCGACCTTATTTTATTAATATTGTCAGCATGGCCGTGGAAAATATGCCGTATACCTTAGGCGATACCTTTGCCAGGATTGCTAAGAGTATTATTTATACGATAGGTTTAATTTCAATAACCTGTATAGTTTTTCTGGTCATATTATGGCGATTCGAGAGGTTTTTTCTAAGCAAAGAGCCTCGTGAAGAAAATTCCATCCATCATATTGCCTGGGGATATTTGATCAGCCGCAGATTTAGCTACGTTCCCTTTACACTCAGCGGTAAAATCATTGCCTTATTAGGTACAGGTCTAATTAGTTTTCTCATGGCTACCTTAATTGCCTCCATCAGCTCTTCGGTCACGATAACCCTAGCCTATCAACGCGATCTATTTTCTGAACCCAGTAAAATTGTGGATAAACCCATTGCAGCGGTATTTGGAACCCATCATATTACAATCAGTGAACAGTTAGGGGCCATACCCTTTACTACTAAAGACTTGGCGCAGGCCTTTTCCCTCTTGGAAAACAGACAAGTCGAGGGTGTGGTAGGTGATTTAGAATCGCTTAGGTACTACATCAAACAACGTAAAATTATCAATGCACATTTGATCGATCTCATCTTGCGTTACGATGAGTTTGCCTTTGCTCTACCATTCAATAGTGAGTTACGTAATGCCCTTGACCAAAAGATCCTGCAGTTGCAAGACAGTGGGCAGATGAGATTAATTTGTGAAAAGTATATAGGGCCAGCCAATACAAAATATTGTGAATTATAGCCATTTTAACTTTAGACAGCTTTGCATAAGCAACCTTCTTCACGTCCATGGATTTACAAGCTGCACAACTATGCTGTGCAGCTTTTTAGCCTTGCTGAATGCCATTCGGCGTGCCACTGGTAATAACCTAGTAAACAAATACCCAGGTAAACGGCATACAGTATCGCGGTGATAAACAAACCCTTAAAGCTATACATGAAAATAGAAAGGATATTCATCACCATCCATAACCACCAATGCTGTAGCCATTTTTTACTCATCATCCACTGCGCCACTAGACTCATGGCGGTGGTAGTTGCATCCAAAACCACTGAGCTTGAGTCGGTATAGCGAAGTAATTTTCCAAGCAACAAGGCCAATGCAATTGTAACTATCAAGGCATAGCTTAATTGGTCTTTCCCAACTTTAATGACCTTTAAGCCAGTATGGTGGTCGCCGCCATAAAGCCATTGGTATAAACCGTAAAATTGTAGTACCAAGTAAACGACTTGCAGGGCCATATCGGCATACAGTTTGGCATGAAAAAAAATACTGAAGAAAATGCTGACGGTAACAATGCCAAATAGAAAATTCCATAGGCTGCGTTTGGCAACAAGATAAATATTCAAAATGCCCGTGAGAGCCGCAATAATCTCTAAACTTGTATAGTTCATTGCTCTGAGTTGGCTTAGCAAAAACTTTAGCTAGTATACCATAGGCTAATTTACTTTACGTAGTTTAGGCAATAGAAAGGCCGAAAAACTGACCAAAACTATGCCGCCTAGCAAAACACTCTCATATAAGCATACATTGCCAAGCTGCATTTGAGCAGGAGGCATAAAACCTAAGAGAAAGGTAGCAAAACAACTGAGAATACCGGCTCCCGCCACAAGCCACATCCAAAAGTTACCACCGGGTAAACGATAGGCTCGAGGCTTGGTGGGGTGTTTATAGCGCAGCTTAATGGCGCAGGCAAATAGCAGAATATAAAACAACAGCGCAAGTTGTGAGGTTAGCACCGTTAAAATCCAATAGGAGCTATTAACACTGGGGAAAACTAAAAATACCGAGCAAAGCACGGTAAAAATAGCAGCTTGGGTGATTAAAATAGCCGAGGGAGCGCCAAAGCGATTTACTCTCAGCAAGGCGGGTGGAATAATTCCGTCGTGAGCTGCCACTAGCAGGCCCTTGGTTGGACCAAAACTCCAGGTTGAAACGCTACAAATACCACCGATCACAATAAATAAAGCGACCAAGGGTAAGGCCCAACCCAGATGATAGGCATTCAAAAAAATGGCAAATGCATCCATGACACCAGCCACTAGGCTGAGTTGCTCCTTGGGAACCACCATGGCAATGGCCAGCGAGCCTAATACCAGGCTAATAAAAATCGTTAAGGTGGAATACAATAAGGCACGAGGATAGTCACGCTGAGGATTACGCACATCTTCAGCATGCACCGCCGACATTTCCATTCCGGCAAGCCCAAACAACACCGCAGTTAAGAAACCTAGGTTATCCCAATTGCTTAAATTGGGTAATAAGGCCTTAGAACTCAGACTAATTTGTAAGGGTTGGCCCTTAAGGAGCCATAATAATGCCAGCCCAATGACCAGCGAAATGGGAAGCAAGGTACCTAGCAGTGCACCTATCACGCTCATCCAGCTTGAAGCACGCATGCCAAAGCAATTGATCAGTGTGGTACACCAATAAATCGCTAACACAGATAACAAAATGAAAGTCTGGTTGTGAGCTAATTGAGGATCGATAAGATAAGCAAAGGTTGCGGCAATAAAGGCTAAAATAGTAGGATACCAAACCACATTATAAATCCATTGTAGCCAAATGGCCAAAAATGCCCATTTCTTGCCAAAGGCTTCACGCATCCAAACGTAAACTCCGCCGGTATGCGGCCAGCCTGTGGCAAGCTCTGCTGCTATCAAAGCGCTGGGAATAAAAAACAATAACGAGGCCAGCAAATAATAAGTGACCAAGGAAAGTCCATATTCAGCACTGATGGGCAAGCTGCGTAAACTGTTGACCGCAATGACATTGATCATGACCAGGCTAAATACACCCAGTACCTTACCCGCAGGTCTTGTCATCTCAGCCACTTTATATCCTCATCGTAAGTTCATTAAGTTAGCCCATACTATCATAAGGCCAAATAAAAATGCTATTGCCAAACCATTGGCTCTATATTTTGTATGAAATAGAGGCAGTATCTAGGGATTAAGGCTAGAGCTGGTTCACTAATTATTATATTTGGCAGAAAAGCGAGGAGGATTAAGATTATCTTAATAATTTTTCTATATAATGAGCAAACTTTATCATAGAAATCTGAACTGGAAAATATGCCAAATTTAACTCAAAATGAAGCCCATAATTCTCAATTTACTAACGACGATTGTATCAACCAAATTTTTACTTATGCAGATTTAACTTCTATTACGCTGTTTGGCGCGACTTCTAAACATCATTATGCCCTGGCCAAGGCTTATAAAAAAAATAACTATCCCTATTTTGCGCCTACCGTACAGGTAAATTCACCCTGTCTCGCTTTCGCGAAAAAAAAACTCTTTATAGATGATGAGCATGTGTTAGAAACCAACAAAAAAATTCATATCTCCGGCAAAGAGATATTTTTTAATGCCATAAATTATTGCGTTAAATTAGAAGGGGTTGGCAATTACATTTCATTTAACAAAACTATTGATCAGTATAAGGATTATAAACCCGGAGATATCAAACCAAATCAGCTCAGTTTTGAAGAATTTATTTTCTTTGCTCACGAGAGATATATGCCTCCTAAAGACATGTTCGAAAGTAGACGATATTACACCTCTTTAGTCGACAATAATTATGGTAGAGAGTTTGTGATTCAAAACTATTACATCTTAGATGGAGTTAAGCTTCCTGAAAATTCTCCGAGTGGATTTCCAAAGTTCAAAGTCGTGTATAAAAATCGGTCTAATGAATTATGGATAGGTGAATTAGAATTTGAAATTCAGTTAGATCAAGACAACGAGCTCAAAATTGACAGTAACATAACTGAGCAAATTCCTCTTCAGCAAGAAGTAAATGTTGATTTACCCTTACCCGTGTGCTTTTTTGAGGATGGTAGATTTGTTATTGGATATGATAATACATTATTTATCTATAATGCTGATAATACTGAGAGTGGCACCATTTCTTATCCAGAAGAGGTCTATATTTCCAAACTAAAATCTTTTGCTGATGATACCTTTATTTGTGCCACAGTTAATAATAAGCAAAGCACCGTCTCTCTAGAATTAAGAAATAAAACTACTCTTGAATGCATACACCACACTCATTTTAAGCAAAGAGGCCTAAACTCGCTGGCAATTTATGATAACAATATATTTTGTTTATCCTCTGATGGCGTCATTACCATAACCCATAAAGATCGCAGTACTGTATCTCATTTTAAGCTAGGAAAAGGCTATTCCGATCTCAATGTGTTTCCCAATGGTGAGCTCTTGGTATTAAATCAATATTGTTCAGTTTTCACAACCATTAGCTATAGCCCCGATATAACTGCAGTTAAGGAAAAAACTTTATCTGGCATAAAAACTCATGAAGAAGAAGCGGTTGCTCAATTAAAAGCATACGCCCAGGAAATTGAACAGGGTAAAAATGTATGGGGTTTTTTTAACTGGCAAGCAAAATACATCAAGCAATTTTCTTATCAGTCTTTGGTTGAGCTGGTCCCATTATTAAAGGATTATCCAAATTTTCGTAAAAATGAAAATCGGTTTTGGCAACTATTTTCCAATTCTCCCGATTTTGATAAATTTAAACAACGCATCCATAAAAGGCTATCTACCCTAGTTGAGGAAAATCCTGAACTAAAAACCAAAGATGATTTTTCAGTACTGGCCAAGTTAGTGAATTATGACCTTCCTGAAAAACAGCTTGCCTATAGGCCAAGGTAGTAATTCCGAAAATTTATCTAAGTCATGATTTAATCAATCATCTAGCTAGCTCACCTCGTTGTAAAACGACGGCCGCGCTAGCTTTATCTCTTGAGCTATTGTTTTTGCCTAGAACTTAAGCCTAAGGCTATGACAATGCCCAAAAAGGCAAAAAAAGGAATTGCACCAAAGGCTAAGCAGAAAATTTTCACAACCTGCAGTTTATCTATTGGCTCAATGTGAATTAAATGCAGGATTTTTAAGCTCAGGCCAAGTAATACTGAAGAGATAGCGACTCCAAGACTAATGGCAATTTGACGACAGGCATTAAATAAACTATTTACTTGAGCCAGTTTTTCCTTGCTAAAGCCTATAACACTGAGGGCTTGAATGGGCGCGCCACATAGACCACTGAATATTCCTCTAAGAAAAAAGATTCCCGCTCCAAATAGGCTCGCATTAGGGGTGTGAATAAAAAGTATTGCGGGACTTAAGGCTGCCACTCCTGCAAGCCCCATGACAATGGGTCTTTTAGCTCCATGACGCTCAAATAATTTTACCGAATATCGACTCGTCACCATCGCCCCCAGCGCTTGGGTGCCTACTATGAGTCCTGCATCCGAAGCACTCATGCCTATACCCAATTGAAGATAAATTCCCACCAAAAAAATTGAGCCGAAGTGACAAATCTGAAAGCATAATTGGAGCAAATTGGCCTTTAAAAAGAGGGTGTTGGTGAAGAGACTCAGGTCGATCAAGGGATATTTAACCCTTCTTTCCCAGGCTATAAAGCTCGCCATTAAAGCACTCACGACCATGCTATGAAAGAGGATTTTTAGCGAAAAGCCCTGTCTTGCTAAGAGCGATAGACTGTAAAAAACCTCGGCTAACAGACTTGCAGCCAGCAAAAAGCCTAACCCATCGAGCCTTGCCGGCCGAGTTGGGCTGTCTGTTTTTAGCAAAAAAATCGTCAAGACGGCAACCAGCAAGGCCAATGGCCCAGAGCAGATAAAAACCATACGCCAGCCAAAATGTTCTAATAAGAGGCCTCCTAATAAAGGGGCTATAGCCGGTGCGATTAGGGCTGAAAGAAACACAAAGCTGGTGATATTCGCATAGTCTTCTTTGTCATAAGCTTGGTAAAGTAAGGTCATTCCCAAGGGGATAAGCAGGCCTCCGCCAAGTCCCTGCATAAACCGCAGCAGAATTAAAACCTTAAGTCCAGGAGCCCAAAGACAAAACAACGAACCTAGGCCAAATAGTAAAATGGCAATGCTATAGACTTTTTTTAGTCCATATCTTTCACCTAGCCAACTACTAATGGGAATGGTGATCGCTAAAGCCAATAAGAATGCAATGCTCAGCCAATCGGTTACCAGAATGGGAACTTTAAAATGCTGAGCAACCGTCGGCAGTGCCACATTAATGATGGTCAGGTCTAATCTATCCAAAAACAAGACAATGGCAAACAGCATTGCCACAATATGCTTGTATTGCATGATTTGCCTTCTATTAGTTTAGAACTATCAGAATGTTATGGCTTAACCATGATTTAATAAATTACCCAGATGTTGGCCCATCTGCACACCATGGCCGGCCTGTAAATGTTTAACCCAAGCCATCATTTCCGGGGCAAACAAGAGGATCACAGTTGATCCCAATTCAAAATGGCCCATTTGCTTGCCCCGCTGTAATACGATGGGCTCGGCATCTTGCGCGGAATAATTCCAAGTTTTTATTTCACGTTTCTGCCCGGGAGTAATCTCACCAGCCCAAGCCGTATGAATGCTTGCCACGATCATAGCCCCCACCAGTATCATTGCCATGGGCCCATATTCGGTTTTAAAAATGGCTATGACCCTTTCGTTACGGCTAAATAACCTAGGGATATTACGGGCCGTTGCCGTATTAACCGAAAACAATTGGCCCGGAACATAAATCATTTCCTGGAGAATGCCTGTCAGTGGCATGTGAATGCGGTGATAATCTTTGGGTGCTAAATAAATGGTGGCGAATTGACCATTCATAAAGGGTGCAGCTCGCTGCTCCGAGCCGCCGAGTAGTTCATACAAGCTGTAATCAAAACCCTTGGCCTGAAATATATTGCCGTCTTTGATCTTACCCATTTGACTGATCGCACCATCAACCGGGCTTGCAATGGTAAAAGCCTCTCTGACAACAGGTCTTGCCCCAGCTGCCAAGGATCTGGTAAAAAACTCATTGAAACTAGCATAGGCTAAGGGATCGGTTTGCTCAGCCTGGCTCATATCCACATTGAAGTGCCTGACAAATAATTTTATCAGAGTGTTCTTTAGCACCGTGTTACGGCTATTAGCTAAACCCCTTGCTAAACGTGAAATTGCTCGCTGGGGAATAATATATTGTAAGTAGGCGAATAAGCGTTCTTGCCACATAATTAAAAGTAAATTGATCAAATATGCGCAAGTTTAGCATTTTAACCCTGGCTCGTCACAATTTTCTAGCTAGCAGCTTAGACGATGGCTTTTTTCGCCTAGCTTGGCTTTATTACAATGCTTTGCCATAGAGCCTTTCTAATAAAGGATTGATAACTTGGCTTTGCTGTAACTTTAGCGCTGATTCGCGCGAGCGTTGCTGAAAAATCACTTGAGAGTTGGGATTTTTTAAAGGGCTGATGGTTTTATTTAAGTCTGTTGTTGATTTCATAGCATGATTTCCATATCAAGTTTAGTTATTTAAGAGGTTTTGTCCTAAAACCTTAGAAACATCATAGGCTAAACTAAGCCACTTCACCAGCGGCCATCTTGGATTGATTTTGTAAGCCATCTGCTATTTAAGAAAATCGCAACTCGTTTAAAAGTGATAAGTATTCTTCATGTTTTTCCTCATCGTTTACCTCAACAATGCTGGCTTGCTGATTAAAACCAGGCTCATCTTCGGCAACCGAATTGAAGAATTTTAAAGAGTTCAGGGTTCTTGAACCGGAAACTTTCCGCTGCCAAGAGCTAGACTCGGTTTGCAGGACATCAATATCAATGATTGTTTCTTCAGGAGCAGGAGTCTTACTCACAGATGTTGAGCTTGAGTCTGCTCTATGCTCATTTAGCTTGATTTTTGGCACTTGCCAAAGTGTGATCGGTCTTAAGGGCTTTTCCCCAATTTTGCTAACATATTTTATTTCTAATAAATCATCTAAGCTTAAAAGCAATACTTCTAACCTATGGCGAAACAAATCTGTACTTTCGATGGGTATAATATTTGTAACCTCGATTAGCTTGAGTTTAATTCTTAAATCACTATTTAAATGATGGATGTTCATTGAGTTTAAGCATTCACTAAGCCTTTCAAGCTGCCGCAAAATCTTATGCACGACTGCACTATCGTGGAAATCGGAACTGGGTAAACATTTCCCTAAACCATAACCGTTAGCGAACAAGGCACAAAGACCCGCAAGAATGCATAGGGTAGTAAAACCAACTCCCGAGCCAAAATAAAAGGCAAAGTTAGGACAGTAATTCGAATTGAGGCAGCGAATCATATAAAGCATAGAGCTGATACCAATAACTACACCTAGGCTAGAAGCGCCCGCACATAGCAAGAGAGCTACTAAAAGCTTTAAAGCGATATTGAGGTAATTATTTTGGCGCAAAAGCGAAACTGGCGTTAATTTGCTTGCCAGATCGACTAATTTATCTCGAATGTCTAACAGCGGACCATATTGTAAATCAAGCATAAGCATGGGCCAGTCAGGATTTTTTTTCAAAGCCGAATACCACTTCCTATCCAAACTTGCAAGAGCATAAGCTGCATTAAGTCCAGCAAATTCAATGATATGCTTTAAAACTGGCCAAGGTAAACTGTGCTGGATTGACGTCTTCTTGGGTAAGCGTTTGGATAAACTAAAAATTCCCTGCTGTTGATTTAAATCTAAGTTTTTAAATAAATACACGTGACTCAATAAATGTCTCATGGACCAATCATTATCACGCCTGGCCAAATGCTCTATTTTTTGCCATAAAGCTTTATAATGGCCCAGCTCAACCTGATCTCGTTTCTTGAAACAGCCGCTTAATTGGACTAAAACCTGATTCTGGCCTAAGCCCATGGCACGATACAAAGTTTGGGCTAAATGTGGATGAGCTAAGTCAACCATTTGACTTAAAACATAGGCGATGGGATGTCGAGTCAGTAAGGCTTTGGCTAGATTTCCAGCTAATAAAACTTGTGGCTCGCCGCCCAACAGGCTGAAAAGTGCTTGTAAATTCAACTTAAAATCCTGCAAGTTATGGGTATGCTGAGCAAGCGAAGCCATAAAGTCCAACGAAGAGTGAAAATAGAGGAAAAAATTTAAGCCCCGAGAATCTTGATGCACTAGAGATTCTGTTAATAAACCATTCAGGTCTAAAGTTTGCGCCTGCAAAGCATTACTAAGTGCAATATAGTCGTGTTGATTTAGAAGTCGTATGCCTTTTAATTCCGCTACAGTCACCTCTGGATTGGCCATGGCCTCTTTCAGTTGACTTAAATATTGCGCGCTCAATTCGCTATCCAAATTTTGGATGATTACTTCGGCATCGGTCTCATAACCATCGACCTTCAATTGAGCCCAGGCTAAATTGATATCGGCGCCTTTGGCCACTAAATTTCTGCCTAGCTGAGAAGCGCCTACTCTTATCGCCCAGTACAGGGGTGTCCGTAAGTTTAAATCAGCCGGATGATCCATCTTAACACTTTCATTTGTCAGCAAGGCTTCAATAGCTTGAACTTGTTTAAGATAAATAGCTAAACTTAATAGATTAAAGCTTGATTTGTACCATTGCTGTAACGCCTCAGAGCCTAGTGAGGCTATATGTTTTGCAACATAATTGAGTACTAAATGAATGACACGTGGTTTATAACCATGATGTAAGCAGAGAAAAATAAACTCGTGGGGTTTAAAGTTAAGCTGATTCAAGCTGTCCCTGATGAATAAATCCCCTTTACTCACGGCTAATTGTTTTACTACTTCTTGGCTGGCACCACATAGACACAGAAGTTCTGCAACTTGATAATGTCCATTCTCAAGGGCTAAATATAGGGCGGTTATGGCGCATGTCTCAAGCGGGACATCTACTTCTGCCCCTTCGCCTATTAACCATAAACATACCTGCAACTGCCCAGTATACGCAGCATATTGCAGCGGAGTTAATCGATTGGCTAGTGGTTGATTGATATTGGCAGGATCAATAAAAAGGGCAACCTTTGCTACATCACCCAAGTGGATGGCACTGATAATACTCATAGGATCTCAACTAATAATTATTATTGTAAATTTTATTATAGATTAGTTATAAACCTTCTTAACATCAGAAGGTTTTCAAGCTTATTGACTGAAAAAATAACTCAATATAGTACTCGTTAGCAATCTAAATCAGCTTAAACGTTAAATCTAAAGTGCATGACATCACCGTCTTGAACGATATAGTCTTTACCTTCTAAACGCCATTTGCCCGCATCCTTAGCGCCTTGTTCTCCATTGTATTGAATAAAATCCTGATAGCTTATTACCTCGGCTCGAATAAAACCCTTTTCAAAATCCGAATGGATGCAGCCTGCGGCTTGAGGAGCGGAGGCGCCCTTGACCACGGTCCAAGCTCTAACTTCTTTAACCCCTGCGGTAAAATAGGTTTGCAGGCCTAATAATTCATAGCCAGCCCTGATCACCCGGTTGAGGCCTGGCTCGTCAAGCCCAAGCTCAGCTAAAAACTCGCCTTTTTCATCATCGGCAAGCTCGCATAGCTCGGATTCAATGGCCGCACAAACCGGCACAAGGGCAGCCTTTTCGCTATGAGCTAACTCTTTAAGCTTATCTAAATAGGGATTATTGCTAAAGCCATCTTCTGCCACATTGGCAATATAAAGCACGGGTTTTGCCGTCAATAAATTTAGAGGCTTAACAATGGCTTGTTGTTCAGGAGTTAATTCCAAGGTTCTCACTGGAGCACCTGTATCAAGGTGCTGCTTAAGCCGTTCCAATAAGGTGTTTTCAAGCTGCGCTGATTTATCACCGGTCTTTGCCTTTTTACTGACTTTTTGCCAAGCTCTATCAACGGCCTCTAGATCAGCAAGGGCTAATTCGGTATTGATGGTTTCGATGTCACCTAAGGGATCGACCTTGCCTGCTACATGGATGATATCGTCGTTCTCAAAGCAGCGTACCACATGCGCAATCGCTTCAGTTTCGCGAATATTGGCCAAAAATTTATTGCCCAAGCCTTCGCCCTTTGCAGCACCTGCAACCAAGCCTGCAATATCTACGAACTCCATGGTGGTGGGCAGGACTCGCTGTGGTTTCACGATGGCGGCAAGCCTATCGAGGCGAGGATCTGGCATGGCCACGATACCGACATTGGGCTCAATGGTACAAAAGGGATAATTGGCCGCCTCAATGCCTGCTTTAGTTAAAGCATTGAATAAGGTAGATTTGCCTACATTGGGTAATCCTACAATGCCACATTTAAATCCCATCGCCGACTCCTCTTGATTAATTAACTGTGTAAATTACGCATGGCTTTTTGCACATCGCCTGCCACAAGCTCAGGCAAAATGCCAAGCGCTTTATCTAGCTGCATCTCAATTTGCCCATGCTCTACTTTACTCGGTGGGTGTAAAACATAATCGGCCACATTATTGCCCTTTCCGGGATGACCAATGCCTAAGCGTAAGCGATAAAAGCGCCCCGTACCTAAATGAGCCATGATATCACGCAGGCCATTATGGCCGCCATGACCGCCATCAAATTTAATTCTTGCCGTACCCGGCGGCAAATCAAGCTCATCGTGTACGACCAAAATGGCTTCAGGCAAAATTTTATAAAATTGACATAGGGCCCCGACCGCTTGACCACTGCGATTCATAAAGGTTGTGGGTACTAACAGATGGCATTCTTGCCCTTGCATGACTATTCTAGCGCTTAAACCAAGAAATTTTTTTTGCAGCGAAAAATTGACATCCGCTTTCTTAGCTAGCCTTTCAACTAGCCAAGCACCGGCATTATGCCGTGTATCTGCATATTGTGGGCCAGGATTGCCCAAGCCCACGATAAGTTGAATGGTCATGAAATGCTAAAAACTAGCCTTTTGAGGCTTCGCTATTAGCTGCTGCTTCTTCAGCTACCGCAGCACGGGGTAGTTGAATATTAACCACAGAAAGATCGTGGTCATGACTTAAAGCCACCAGTTCAACACCTTTTGGCAATTTAAGATCGGACAAATGCAATGCCTGATTGACCTCTAATTTAGCTAGATCAACTTCAATATATTCAGGCAAATCGGCAGGTAAACATACGACTTCCACATCGGTCAACAAGTGGTTGACCATACCACCACCGGTCTTAACCCCGGGAGCGATATCTTCATTGATAAAGTGAAGGGGCACGTGCATGTGCAACTTGGTTTTGCCAGATACCCTTTGAAAATCCATGTGTACTACCTTGGGCTTAAAGGCATGACGCTGAATGTCCTTAAGAACGACTTTTTCAGCCTTGCCATCGACCTTGATGGTTAGAATGTGCGAATAAAATGCTTCATTTTCTAAAGCCTTTAGTACTTGTCTATGTTCCAAGGTGATCGCCAGGGGTTGTTTTTCACCACCGTATAAAATGGCAGGCACTTTATCTTGTAAGCGGCGTAGGCGGCGGCTCGCACCTTTACCCATATCAGCACGCTTTTCTGCGTTTAATTCAAATATATCTGTCATAATTCTCTCCAAAAAATAAAAATAGTGCACCGATTTCGCGACCAAAAGCGGTGGACTGCGCATTTTACAACTAAAACCCGAAAAAGTCTTGTTAAAGTTCTCGCAAGCTTGTAAAACTTTTTGTATGAGTTTGCCACCAGATTAAATTCACGGCCAGGGCTTCACGGATCAAGCCTAAAGGATAAGAAACCCCTAGCCAATGTTTAGCGGGTACACCCATGACCTTCAGTTGAAAGTTTTCACAATAATAAAGGGCTCGTGGTAAATGATAGGCCTGGGTTATCAAGATGGCACTATCAATTCCATAAACCACTTTGGCTCGCTTGCAGGTAGCTGAGGTATTTAAGCCTAAGGGATCTAAAGTGATTTTGGTAGACGGAATACCCATTTGCACGGCAAATTTTTGCATGGCCACGGGCTCATTATAACCGGGATCTTTACCATCGCCGCTAAATATAAAACGCTCTACCTTTCCCGCTCGATAAAGCTCAACTGCGACTAAAAGCCGTTGCTTTAAAGCATTGCTCGGCCTGCCCCTTTTAACCGAAGCTCCAAATACAATGGCGACTTTTTGCCTAGGTGATTGGGCTAAATCTATGATTTTAGTTCTATAATGCTGATTAAAGCTAACCACCGGATAGAAGAAGATCAGCAAACCTAAACTAAGCATTAGAAAAAGCAACTTCATGATAAGCCAACTAAAATAGGTGCCTAAACCCATTACCTTCTTATGTAACTATCAGCAGTTTAGGCTTAATCAGACAAACTTAACCATACCCTAGGCTAAGTACAACTATCAGTTAGCAATTGAATGGCCTTGTAAAGCCTTTTTGATCTTTTGATCGGTTTTATATTGGCTTAAGGCAAAGACCGACCAGATGGCAGCGGGTACCCAACCTATAAGTGTTAACTGTAAAAGCAAACAAATGATTCCAGCAAAGGGCCTACCTATGGTGAAAAATTGTAACCAGGGTAATAATAATGCAAGTAAAAGACGCATGTTGACCTCGAAAGTAAAAATCCCAAAATTGAATTTACCCTCCGCCAACCTAAGCTGTCAAGCTCATTCATTTAACTATGCGCGTCTTATGTTTATTTGCCGACAGATTTTTCAGCCTTCCGGCCGACATAAGCATGAAATCCTTGAGATATAATTGTTGCTATAATCAATAGAATTTAAGTTAGTTAGATTGGGCCTCTCTCACTATTCCAGTAATGGATTCGTGAGAGAGAAAAAACCCCTATTGAGACATTTGTGGCGCTAAAAATTGCTGCTGCATGGATTGTGCTTCTTTTTGAATCGCCGCTGCAACTTTAGTGATAAAACCTTCATCAAAAGTCAACGTTGTTTGTACCCCATAACTATCGCTATTAAGCATATTTGGCTTTGCGTCAATATCTCTTTGAGCCAATGCCACCATAAACCGCTCTGCCAAGTTTTTTCGCTCAAGAGCGCGAGGGCCCTCAAAAATCACCTTAACAGTAGTAGCTAAATTGATCTTAACACTAGTTTTTTCCAAGTTCGAAATTTGACCAGCTGGTTCAATTTGCACTGAATTTGCAAGCCCAATAGATTGCAAAAAGTCGAGAATAGCTTTGTGCTCATTGGAGGATTGGGTTGAAGCAAGATTATTTGCTGCTGGCTGAGAAGCAGTAAACAGGGTAGAAGAATGATTTGCAGTAAATGGCTGCATTTGTACTACCTGAGAAGAGGTTTGCTGCACAGTGGTTGATGGCACTGAGCTTAGCGTTGTTCCAGCCGGATGAAATGGATTAACGCTTGAGTTATTCAAAGTAGGTAAATAGCCACTTGATGTTATAGCCTGTGGTTGCCAATCAGCAGAAGCAGAAGCTTGCCATAATGAGCCGCCTTTATTAAATTTTGGCCTGGTTTCTGTTGATTTAACGCCTTTGAGTTCTTCAGCCTTAGCCGCTATAGCATTTATTTCATTCTCAGTGAGAATGAGGAAACTCTTTTCGCCATCGCGATGAACTGTCTTTTTCTGTCCCTTATTCGTTTGACTAGTTATACCAAAGTTGTGAAACAAGACGTTATTAAGCTCTGTTCCTACTGCAAAATTAGAAACATAGGCTCGATACTGCAGTGTGCCTTTATATTCTACTTCTTTTAAATCAGCGATTTGGATATTTTTATAAGCTTGCAAAACTTCAACCAGCTTGGACTTTAACTTGCCAGCTTTCCCAGTCGCGAGAATACTCGTGGTTAAGGAATTTACCCCAGAAATAATAGTATTTATTAGATTATTTTTTTGCATATTTTTTCTCGCAGAAAACAAAAGAATTTAGAAATAGTTAGTCTTGGGGCAGTATTTTTAGTTTTTAATTTAACTGCCCATAGAGCTAACAACCCAATAGGAAACATAGAGCATTTTTACTAAATAGCAAGAGAAGCTTTTAGCCTAGACAAGTTTAATTTTTAACTAAATCTAAGGTTTTGCTGTAAAGCATGTCAGCATTAGTTTAAAACCCAAGAATTTAGCTGAAGACTTAGATCATAATAGATAAATTTTAAGCCAAGCTAATCATCACAATCTTTATAAAATGCAGTGATGATTTGACTATAAATTTCCTGAGTAGTTGGTGTGGATTGCGTCGAAATTTTAAGATCTTTGCCGCCGGTGATATGTTCTAGAATTTCGCTGCTTAATTCACCAATAGTCTCAATTGGAGACGATTTTTTTTCATTTGCATCTGTTTCCATAACATCTTCCTCCTTTAGAGCTATTTAGTATAGCGAATTTAACAGAGCAGAGAAACAACAATAACAAGCCCTTAGTAGAAGGATAAGGGCTAGTTTTTTCGGCTTTGAGTGAGCGAAACCAAAGTGATGGCGAGTAAGATCAATACTACGGCCATAGTGGAATAAAGGTTTAATTTTTCACCGAAAATAAACCAGCCCCAAAATAAACCGGTTAAAACGACTATACCGCCGACCAGACTATAGTATACGGAACCTGCAATACGCAGCAGTTCAAACAAAATGACATAGCCCAAGCTTGAAAGGCCTATTTCCAACAGTACAGCAAGATCAGCAAGATTCACTGGCCAATTAAAAAAATAAAAATCATGTTTAATAGCCACGACGGGTATTAATAATAAACTTGAGCAAACCAGCATTCCTGCTGAAAGAACCAATGATGAAGCTTGAGCCGGACGATAGCGATTAATGTAAATTGCACATAAGGCAAAGCAAATCGGCGTAAGCAATACGCAAAGCACCCATGGAATCATGTGTACCGAGGGAAGACTAATTCCTGGTGTGGCGATCAACATGATGCCAAATACGGCTGCAGCAACGCCTAAGAAACGCCAGGGATGAAAGCGCTCCTCCTTTAAGGCCAAGGCTAAAATATAGATCATCACCGGCACGGTATTCACCACGACTGCCAAGATACCCGAAGGTAAATGCGGCGCGGCAAAATACATGTTGGTATTGGGCAGCGCAATTCCCAAGAGGCCACAAATTATAAAGTAGCGAAGCTGCGAAAAATCAAATTTAAAGCTTTGTCGCCTTGCCCAACAGATAAGACTCACTAAAACAGCAGGTCCTAACGATTGCCAAAAAGAATAGCCTAAGGGCGCAACACCGTGCAGGGTTGCATAACGAGCAATAACGTAGCCCGAGCCCCAGATGACCCCTAGCAAAATCAATAGCAGTAAAGCACGTCTGGATAGGTTATTGGCGAGCATAACGGGCTCTAGCACCTCTTTCAATGGCTGCTGCGTGTAACAAATCGATATGAAGATGGTTTCTGAGCATTTCCAACCAGCGCAGTTCTTCTTGGCCGGCCTTGCCATCTACAGCAATGATATCGCAGGCTAAGGCATAGGCAGTTTCACGTAAATGTTCGGGTAAGGCTTGCTTAACAAGATTGAGGATATTATTTATCCCATCCTCATCATCCAAAAGACCAAGACACTCGGCTGTTGCTGCGTCTAATTGTGCAGCCACGGTTTGGCGAAAGATGGGAAGCGTTTTAGCGATTTCATTAATGGTCATTAATTCACGATCGCCCACCCGTCGATCGGCAATAGCCGTAACAACCATAACGTATATAAGTGCGGTTTGAGGGGTCAACTCTTTCTTCGCCATTGTTCTCTCCATTGCAAAATCAAACTATTTGAGTATTCTATCCTAACTATTGCTTTGTGTTTATTACTATATGCCTAAATTACTACAAAATAGTTTGGTTATGCTAGCGATATCGTTTATCGCCATCATTTTAGCTTATAGATATATCGATAAACCGGTGGTTATAGAGACATCTAGTTAGCAAATTGATAGAGTTCATAAATCTAGGTAATATATTTTTATTTACACTGGTGCTATCAATGGATATTAAAAATTCAGAATTTCTTTGGTATAGGCAAAGCAAGTCAAGGTTTAGCAAAATTAGGTGAAACGATTAAAGGATTTTTTATATTTAATAGGGAGCCTGGTCGAGCTGAAAGACTTATTGATAAGGTTATAGTGTCTAATCTAAATCCAGCATCACTTTCAATAGAATCTCCCACCTTAAAGGTTAAACTAGAGGGAATGAAATCTTCAGAAGAAAATAAATATCTTGAACGGGCCTTCCAGCCCAAAGTCGATCAAATTATTAAAGAGCAATCAAATACTAACCGAGTAGTAGCAGAAGCTATGGATAATCTTAAAGATATCAATAATATCTCGTCTGAGTCTGTTTAGGAAAGGGGCGTTGATTTTGAAGATGTCATTGCCGTCTTGGAGAACAAGAGTGCAATTGCTGTACTAGATCATCCTAATAAGGCTAAGTATCCGCAGCAAAAAATCTAGGTGATAGAGTAACGGATATGGCTATATGGTTCCATTTGAACAAGAGGGCAATAGGGCCATTGTAAAAACCATTTATCCAAGCCGCAAAATTACACGACTTTATAGAGAAAAATTGCAAAGAGGTACTTAGTATGAGTCAACAAAAACATGATGTATTTGATGTCAAATTAGATGCATATGAACAAGAAATTGAAGATGCTTTACCTGAGCATTGGGAAGATTTGCCTATTACAGCTAATTTAGAGGAAGAACTGGCGATCGCCAAAGAAGCAGCCGCTAATCATTTAAGCAAAAATGCCAAAATTAACATTCGACTTACTCATTTTGATGTTGAAGGTTTAAAGCGAATAGCAGTAAAAGAAGGGTTGCCCTATCAAACCCTTATAGCAAGTATTTTACATAAGTATGTAACCCAACATTTGCCAAAAGCATAGAACAGAACTATTGATAGGCTATCTAACGTTAGGACATCTGTCATTGTTACGCCAAGCAGCAGCTTATCGATAAGCCATTACTCATCATGGCCAACAGTATGTTGATCAGGAAGGCCTTATGCCATGCCTTAAAATATCTTCGGCCGCTATTTAAAATTTGCAAATGCAAGAGCCGCTTTATTTATTTTAAAGGCTTTCTATAATAGTGCCTCTCTATTCTAATCCTAAGGTAGTAAAAAACATGGCTTCATTAATTTTGGTGCTCAATTGTGGTAGCTCTTCTATTAAATTCGCGGTTATGGATACCTCAAGCGAAATCAGCTTGCTTAACGGTCTTGTCGAGCGTATTAATCAGCCCGATGGCCAAATAAGCTGGAGCGTAAACGCTCAAGCCAAACACAAAAAGGCGCTATCTAATGCGGACTACCCTAAAGCCATTCAGGAGATCAGGCAAATTTTAACCGAAACTGGGCTTGCCCCTGAAATTGCTGCGATAGGCCACCGAGTGGTGCACGGTGGCGAACATTTTAAGGAATCCGTCTTACTAAATTCACAAATTATCCAACGCTTAGAAGCCTGTAGCTATTTGGCGCCTCTGCATAATCCCGCTAATATAGCGGGCATTAATGCCATGCTAACTATTTATCCAAATCTACCTCAGGTTGCAGTCTTTGATACAGCCTTTCATCAAACCCTCCCAGAATATGCTTACCTATATGCCTTACCCTATGAGGTCTACAAAAAGTACCAGGTTCGTCGCTATGGCTTTCACGGCATTAGCTATCGCTACGTACTACAGGAAGCCATCAATCGCCTTGGGCTTAAATTAGCCGATAGCGCTTTACTCATCGCCCACCTTGGCAACGGCTGTAGTGTAACGGCGATTAAAAATGGCCAGAGTCTAGATACCTCCATGGGTATGACCCCGTTGGAAGGGCTTATTATGGGAACCCGTTGTGGTGACATAGATCCAAGTCTGCCTGGGTTTCTTGCCAAGGAACTTAAACTTGACCTTGAAACCACCAATGAGCTCCTCAATAAACAAAGCGGCCTTTTGGGCATTTCGGGCCTCAGCATGGACATGCGTACCTTACAACAGGCCGCTGACGAAGGCCATAAACGCGCCCAGCTTGCCATCAACATGTTTTGTTATCGATTGGCAAAATATCTGGCTGCGCTTGCCGTACCTTTGGGCCGTATCGATGGCCTGATATTTACCGGAGGTATTGGCGAAAACGCTGCGCCTATCCGCGCCAAAGTCATTGAATGGCTGGGTATTTTCGGATTTCAGCTTGATGCTAAGCTAAATGCGGAACATGGCGTATCTCAAGCAGGTTTGATAACTACAGAAAAAAGTCCTAGAGCCTTAGTTATTCAGACCAATGAAGAACTGTTGATCGCTCAGGATACCGTAAGCTTGGCCCAGTAAATAAACGGAGTTTTGACTAAGTATAAGGCACTAAGCGCGCCTTGTACTTCTGCTACACTCCGTTACCGCATCCCTGTGGTAACGGAATTGTTTAACTAAGTTTTTTAAATACTGTAATTAACAGCGGTTGAACCTGATGTAAGTGGAGTCTTTTCATTATCCTGCTTATTTTTCAAACGTTTAACGCACACTAAGCACAAGGTAAACAGCAAACCCATATTAATAATAGTTGACCCCGATGCTACCGCACCTAATAACCCTAAGGTTAAGCGCATATCTTGTTTAGCTTCAGCATCTTGTTTAAAAAATTCAGCCAAATTTATAGGCGTCCAATCCTTTTGCTCCTGGGTTATTTTTAGATAAAGGGTTAGATTTTTAGGGTTAAATATCATTTGGTAAATGGTAAAATCCCATACGGCTCCACCCTCCTCAATTTTTTTATCCATCAACTGCATAAAATCCTCAATGGTATGTTGGGTTTTTGCAGAGGCTAATTTTAATAGGTTATTTCTTCTGGTAACACCAAGCCAAGTGCTATTATCCATGGGTTCGGGCACCCCTTGCCAAGTGGAGTTCAAGAAAAAATTAGTGCTGGCAAAGGTCTCATTAAGCTTGGGAAAATTGGGTTTCATACCCATTGATGAAGAAAACTCATACGACTTAGTGCTAGCCGAATTTGCGGTATTAATGATCAACGAATAATCTGATTGGGTAGCCCGCAATTGGCTTTCAGTTTGCTGAAAATTTTCTGAATTTTGCATAATATGCAAAAGATTAACCAGCAAAGACTGTCGCTGTGTATCAACGATATATCCGCCTGAGGGCGTACCATTGTTAAGCTCCATGAAAATTCCCTTGGCATTAAGACAACTTGGACAATAGATTTGCCCTGCCATGGCAATAAATGCAGTTGGTATTTTATCATTTTCATGCAGTATCGTGACCGTTAGGTATTTTGCACACTTATCAAAGGGGGCGGGAAAATCATAATTTCTGCCCAGCAATGTGCCATTGAAGCTGGTTTTTTCGGGAGGCAGGGATAAAAAAGCACACCAGCCCATTGAACTACTGTTTGTTGTATGGCGTAGTAGGGAATTTAAGGTTTCCATGCCATTTAATACCTTACAATCATCTAGGCTAAGTCCCGAGGTTTCAGCAATACCCTGAATGAAAAGCTGATAGCTATAAGAATAACGTTGATAAAATAAATCTGCTTTTGTCACTAGTTTTTCATAGGGGAGCTGGTGCTGTTCCACATAAAAATCTTTTAAAATTTGTAGTACTTCCTCTAATTGCGAGCTTAATAATAAACCGTATTGTCTACCCATTTCCCGGTGTGAGCCTTTCAGGCTAACCACCTTGATGCCATTTGCGGAGTACAGCCCATTGCCCTGAAGATGACTCACAGACTTACCAGGATTAACTTTTTTCTCGGCAGAATGGTTTAGCTGCTGAGGTTTTGATTTTTCATAGGCACTCACATAGTTGCTGGTGCAAAGTAGAGTGGCTAGCATTTTACCGACAAAGGCAACTGATTTTAGGGTGCTAGGTTGTTTAATAAGCTGAGTAACGGCAAAATAGCAGGCTATTTGCAATCCGGAATAGGTCGGCGTTGAATGTGAAGTTGGCTTTTTGGCTACTTCCGGTGCGTTTTTACTTGGGGGCATGACCATTGAGGAAGTTGTTGCAGATTTGGTCTCCTCTAGAAGCTTATTTTTATGAATGAACCCACTATTAATAAAATAGGCTTGCCATTTTTCTTCTAACAACTTGTCAGAGCTTTTTATGCTAAGCTCTGGGAAATTTTTTTCATTGTTTAAGCTGAAAATAACGGGTACTTTTTTGCCCTCGCTATTAATGGCTAAAATTCTTACCGCATGTTCGGTCAATGAGTGGACACTGTGCAGCTTAAAGTGATAAATATCATCGGCCGTATAACTACCCTCTGGGGAATTAACCTCTCTATTAGCTAATTTTTCCAGAATAAGATTTTCACCCTGTTGAGTGATAATTTGTGAGGGCAGGTATCTTACCGTATGGCCATCCTTAGCCGGATACTGGTAAGTAATACCGTTTGCATCAGCATGGGCTTTGGGTATAAAACCGATGGCTAATCGACCCACCGTGTTAAGCCAAGGACGTAGTACTGCCTTTTGATTTTCCTCTAAATAGGTGGCAGCTAAAATTTCATCAATGGTTTTTGAGATAAGGTAAGCCCCTGCATAGGCTAAACCCGTATAGCCCATCACCGCAGGAAGATGGCTGCTTAGTCCCTGGGAAGCTGAGCTAAAAATAGAATGATAGAGATTTTTTGCCACAGAAAAACCCGTTGCATACTTAATGCCATTGTATATTTCACCCATAACATCCAATTCATGTAAGCCCTCAGCATCGTAACGTTTTTCTTCAGAGGTTAATTCCTTACCCAAAAATTGCTTATACGTAATTGAAAGCTCTTTCGCTAAACTAAATTTTTCGGCCTGGGCTTGATTTAAGGTCTTGATTAAATCATTGGCCAAAAAGATCAACATGCTGGGCGTTATGGCATAATTTTGGAAGTAATTTCTTTCTATCAATGTTTTTGATATAAATTCAACTAAAGTAGCGGCCACTTGGTTGGCTTTTTGATCTATTGGCATATTACTTTTCCTCTTGATAAAAAACTGTTAGTTATTCTGGATTAAAAATTTTCTTAATCTGCGAAGCCTCTTGGCTAAATAGCTTGATTTAAGGAGCAGATCAGAGACACTGTATCCGTTTATCTTTTAACATAGGAGCTTGTAGGAAAGGGTTATCAGCACTTACTAAATGCCTCACCTTAGGATACATCTTGACAATGAAAGGTAAAAAATTCAATGTTTTTTTAACCTATGCATGGCGATATACAAATTATGAACTATATAATTAGAATCATTCAGCCTGAAGATATAGGCCAGGTTTTCGGACAAATGCAGGCCCTGGTAAAACACGAGGGCTTAGAGGCTAGCTTTAAGCTAACAGCTGAGCGTATGGCTAACGAGCTGTTTGGCCCTCTTGCTGATTGGCAGGGTTTGGTTGCAGCTCAAGGCGATATTATTCTGGGATTTTGTTTTTACAGCTTTGCTAATACCAATCGTGCCTTTAATTTAACCCCACTGATTCAAATTGACGATCTATTCGTGCAAGCTAAATACCGTGGTTTTGGCATAGCCAAAAATCTGTTACAAGAATTAGCTAAGATTGCTTATCAGAAGAAAATTGAGCGCATAGAACTATGGTGCCTAAGGTCAAATGCCGAGGGCCAGGCTTTCTACCAAACCCTGAAGGCTGAAAAACTGGATTTTCTAGACGTGTTGCTGCTTGACGTTGCTAAGCTAATGGCTAAAAGTGAACCATGATCATAAACCTTTTTTACAATAACAGTGACATGTGTACTAGGTCATGATAGGCCTCATTGACATATTTTGCCTTGGGTTCTTTGCCCCATGCTTTAAAACCATGAGCTTCATATAAACCCATGGCAGTTAAATTATTGGATTCAACCGATAAGTTGATAACTGAGCCATGCATTTTTTGCTCTGCGTGATCGATAGCCATCTCAAGTAGCCTTTTGCCTACACCCTGCTTACGATATTCAACCTTGACGTACATGCCCCAGACAGTACATTTATGGGCTACTTTTACTGCTTTTTCTTGGTAAATTCCCACTATACCAATGAGACATTCCCGCTCAAATGCGCCAAAAATCACATTTTCCAATGCATTAGCCCGCAAAATTTCCGCGAAAAACTGATTTCCGCAGGCTTTTTCGTGCTCATAGGTAGCCAAAAAATAGCTGGGGTATTTTTGCAGGGCCTCCAGGCGCAAGCTAAAAAAACTGTTTAAATCAGTTTCGCTGAGTTGACGATAGGCTAACTTATTCAACATATAAATTCCGCATAAGTTTTCATCATTCTAACGTAAAGACAGATAAAATGTTTGCCAAACTGAGTCCCAAAATTTAAGCTATTGTTCTGTCTTTGCTCTACCTTACATTATTAGTTAAACATACTTTGAAAAAACCATTTTTAAGAGGAGGAGTAAAAATGCTCAATCTAAAAGATATAGCTAACATTATATTAGAAACCGATAAAATATTAGATGAACGTAACAAATATTCTTCTCAACAAATCAATCAAGCCCTACAAAAGCAGGCAAAGGTCTATAAAATACTAGTAGAGAACGAAAAATTTGCAGTTGCTTTTTATGCCAGTGAATTTTTTAATCTGCTGAGCTCCAAACAACAAGCCACGCTTGCCGCCGAACAGTCCGAAGTCATGCGCAAAATGATAGCGGAATATAAGTTGGCAAATCTCCAACCCAGCGATCTTTCAATGGCAGTCATGAGTTATGCGCTTAATATCAGCAGCTTACGCAAAGGCTTGGGTATTTTCCTTGCAAGCTGTCATGCTAAAAATAATGCCTCTGATCATGAACGCGAAGAAATCTGCCTGGCCATCACTCAAGATAAGGCATTGGTAGCCAAATTAAATCCGGCTGCGCGCATCTTACTCTATGCTTTTTTAAAAAAATCCGCTCTATTTAAGCAGCAGGCTACTCAGGGTACCCTACCCGCTAAACTTAAAAATCGCATTGAGTCTGCCCATGACATCCGCGTGGACTATAATCCAAAAAATATGGTTTGGGATAAATGCTTATGGCCAAGCCTTGCCGGTGGATTTGGAATTGGCGACTATATGGGGCGCTTTTCTGAGTTTGTCCTATGTGCTGAACTCCAAAATCCGCAGTACATTGAATACCCTGGTGACCCACAGGCCGCTGCGGAGCTTTTAATAACCGAGCCGCGCTTTGCTAAAAAGCTAAAGAATTATTATTCCGAAGATGGTTTGCGCTTTGAACTGGGCATGAAATATGCTCATATCGCTCGTTTATTGATCCTTTACCCGCAATATCGGGGCGACCTCACCCAGCAGCAAATAGAAACACTCGCCCAAAAACACTGTTTACAAGAAACGCTTAAATACCAACAGCTAAAATTAGAAATGAAAAAACTTAAGGCCCAACAAGTAACTGTAGACCCTGAGCCTGTAAATCCTGAAACTGCTAGCAACACCATAACCTATCAAGAGCCAGTCTCCCTTGCTAAAACCAAGGGTACGCTTTTTTATCAAGCTTCTCCTTTGATACTTTCAGCCGCCGCTGCAACAGTGTGTTTGCTAGTAAACGAGATATACAATAATTCTTATCGGCCTTAAGTCTCTCGGTCATTAGCCTAAAGAGTTCAATTAGGTTAATGACCTTAAATCATTAGCTTCGCCAAATTTCCGCTAGGCTGATATAAGCTGTGAGCCTGAATGGATTTATTTAACTACCAGAGGCTAAAGTTTTTTTCTAAGAAAATAAAATTTACTGTCCGCATCATAGCCATCGTAGACATGTTCGATTTTAAAACCCAATTTTTCATAAAAACCTTTTGCTTGCCAATTAAAGGTTTCCACCGTGATATAGCGGCAGTGCTTGTCTTTGGCGAATGACTCTGCTTTTTGGATAAGCCTTTGCCCAAGTCCCTTACCTCTTGCCACGTCATCTACCCAGAGTAATTTAATATATAAAACACCAAACATTAATACGCCGGTACAACCTGCAATTAATCCACCCGTCTCATCATGGGCTAAAAAACCAAAGGGTTCAAAGGAACTGTAGCCCATAACCTGTTCAGCATGCTCAGCTAAGCCTTTACAAATAGCATCTATTTCTTGGTCGGATGGATTTGCGCTAAAGTCAATCGTATAAGTCATTGAAATCTCCTATGCCTGCCACACCCTATCTTATCACGCCCTCAAGCGCATGCTATTAAACCCTGCTCATAATTATTGTTCTCAATTGATAGTTACCCAATCGCGTTAAAATGCTAGTTTTTTTTGCATACAGCTTGAGATTTGCTTGCTAAAATAGATTTAAGTCAACTTATCCTGCTAATAATACCATGACCCATACCCTCATGCTTGTCCCCACCAGCCTTGGTGTTGGTCTCATTACCGTCGGCTTAGGTTTGGAACGCGCCATTGCCAATCAGGGTATTCGCGTTACCTTATTCAAGCCCATCGCGACTCACCCGGATGAAACGCTTGCGCCCATCGGTGTCACCGTTACGCGGGTAGAGCAATTATTAAGCACGGGTAGACTGGATGAACTGCTAGAAGATATCGTCGCAGCCTATGAAAAATTGAGCACGCAGGTGGATGTAGTCTTGGTACAAGGTTTGATCTCGACCTCTGATTATCCCTATGCCAGTCGCTTGAATAGTGAAATTGCCAGGGCACTGAGTGCCGAAGTTATTTTAGTGGCGGCCCCCGGCAATAAGTCCTCAGAACAATTGGCTAAACAAATTGAAATCACCATCGATGCCTATGGCGGGCCCGCCAACCGGCATTTGCTTGGTTGTATTATCAATAAGATCAATGCGCCTGTGGATAGACAAGGTCGCTCCCCCATCGAATTAGTGCAATTAGAAAAGGCTCAAACTAGCCAAGATCTTGAAAGCTATGCTAAAGACTATTCCTTTCGCAATAAAACCTTTAGGCTTTTAGGTGGTATTCCTTGGCAACCACGCTTGATAGCCCCAAGGGTTAAGGATATCGCTGATTTTCTAGCTGCCAAGGTCATTCACGCCGGCGATATGGCAACACGACGTATTTTACGCATGAGCTTGTGCGCCCGCAGTTTACCCAATATGACCAACGCCTTGACGCCAGGCACCCTGGTCATCACCGCAGGCGATCGCAGCGATATCATTCTTGCCACCTGCATGGCGGCTCTAAGCGGTGTTAAAATTGCGGCCCTTTTGCTTACCGGCGATTATCCACCCGACACCAATATCATGAAGTTATGTCACCAAGCCTTACATTCAGGCCTACCCATTTTATCGGTTAAAACGGATAGTTTTCAAACCACGAGCACTTTACAGATGATGCCCACCGAAATTCCCTTAGATGATACGGAGCGGATAGAGTTTGTCAGAGACTATATTGCCAGCCATATTGAGCCCGCTTGGATCAAAGACTTAGCCAAGGCCCACGGGGAGCGACTCTTATCACCCGCCGCCTTTCGCTATCAGTTGGTTGAAAAAGCTCGTAAAGCCAATAGACGAATTGTGCTTCCCGAAGGAACTGAGCCACGTACCTTGGCAGCCGCTTCACTTTGCGCTGAACGAGGTATTGCTAAATGTGTGCTATTAGGTGAACCCGAGGAAATTCAAAGGGTGGCCAAAGACAACGGTATTAACTTGCATGCCGACTTGCAAATCGTTGATCCAAAACTTCACTCACAAATTTATCTTAAGCGTCTGGTCGAGCTACGCCAACACAAGGGTATGAACGAAATTTTAGCTCGAGAACAGCTGCAAAATTCCATTGTTCTTGGCACCTTAATGCTTGAACAAGGGGAAGTGGATGGCCTAGTCTCAGGCGCCCTTCATACCACGGCCGATACCATTCGCCCAGCGCTTCAGCTTATAAAAACCGCACCACAAGCTAAGCTAGTTTCTTCGGTTTTTTTCATGTGTTTACCCGAACAAGTGTTGATCTACGGTGATTGCGCCGTCAACCCCAATCCCGATGCAGAACAACTTGCAGATATCGCCATTCAAAGTGCAGACTCTGCAAAAATTTTTGGAATTACGCCTCGGGTGGCCATGATAAGTTACAGTACCGGTGAGTCTGGTTCAGGTCATGATGTAGATAAGGTTCGTCAAGCCACCCAATTGGTTAAAACCAAGCGGCCCGATATCATCATCGATGGTCCCTTACAATACGATGCGGCTTTAATTGAGTCCGTGGCAAAGAGTAAAGCGCCCCAAAGTCCTGTTGCGGGCAAGGCAACTGTGGTCATTTTCCCCGATCTTAATACCGGTAATACCACCTATAAAGCCGTGCAGCGAAGCGCCGATGTCCTAAGCATAGGCCCAATGTTACAAGGCTTGCGCAAACCGGTGAATGACCTTTCACGTGGAGCAACGGTTGAAGATATTGTTTATACCATCGCCTTGACCGCCATTCAGGCTGGACATTTATCCTAAGGACTTAACGTGGCGGAGTTAGCTATTTCAGTGTGGGCCAAATCCTGTAAAAGTTGATCCGCTTGATTAAAATCTTGGCAAATTTCAGCTATTCGAAGTTTTAAATTTGCTGGAGACGTAACTCGGGCCGATAAATCATTCGGCCTATTTTGATAGCCATTAATGAGAACTATAACGTCTTGCATGATGAGTAATTTGGTAAAGCTGCTGAGCTTTGCCAAACGTCTTTCAATATTTAGATTAAAAACCTTATTTTGATTATCTCCCTTCTTAGTGCAAGAAAAATTTGCCCTATAATTCAGGAATAATCCAAAACAGGCATTGCTAAACCCCGCTGAGACGGAGCAGGGTTCACGGCGTAATTGGCGGATAAAATTAGTACCTAGTTCGATCAACCAACGTTGAGCCAAGTTTTCCGGCAAGGTATTTTTAAGCTCTTGCATGCTCATATCCAATAATTTAAGCGTTGCTTCTCCAAGCAGATATAAAATTCCCTTGGAATAATCTTCAACCGATTGCAAATTGAGTTTGATAACGCCTTTATTTAGATGACGCTCAAAAATCAGCTGGTAATCTAGACTACTATTGTGCTTTAGCTGATGATTAGAATATTGAAGCTGTCTAGGGCTCATTAAGATTTGCTGCCAAAGTGTTGCAGGTGATTGCTCCACAAGTCGTGGCAAAAAAACTTGTTCAAAATTGATTAATAAAGACCTTTCGGCTTCGGTTAAATGCTCACGCCTAGCACCTTGTTGAATCAACCCAAAAAGGATAATTTTGTAAGCGTGGGATTGCTCGTTAGGTTTAGCAAGTTTAGCCAAGGTTATGCTGAGTGGAGTTTGACCCTTGGCATTCGTGCCATTAACCGCAAAACCCTGGGCCATTAAAAATTGAGCTGCCAATAAATAGCCAGCATTTAGCGCATAAGGAAGCAGAGTATCATTATCTGCTGAAAGTTGTGACTGTAAAACCTTTAAACTTTCATAATGATTATGCCTTAAGGCATATTGCAAACTTAGTATATTTTGTCGTGAGAATGAAAATCCATGCTGAATGAGCAAGGAAACCGCAGCAGCTGAATTATTGAATAAGGCTAGATCCAACAGATCAAAACTACTTTTATCGTATTCTATTTTAATCGTTAATAATTGTTGTCTTTGACTTACATTGAAGCGCTTTAACCATAGCTCAAGTCGGGTAACATCGTTCCAAAGTACTAAAAACTGCACCGAATGCCTAAATTTGATCAGCGGAATACCGAGATCGCGCGCACTGCTTATAAACCAGCTTGCTTTCGGCTCTTCAAGTTGTTGCGAACTAGAAAAATTGCTTAGGCAAGCTAACTGCTTAGCCAGAAGTTTGGCATATTCAAGATCTAGCCAATAGACTAAATCGTAGAAAGTTAATTTTTGCATATAACCAGGGGTTTAGCTAAACGGCTAATACTAAAAATCATAAACCATTAACTGAGCGCTGTCTGCAGGCTCCTAAGACTCTAACCAATAGCGCTTAACTTCGCTAAGCGTCGAAGTTTGGATTCCTCGGCGAATATCGGCCAACAGTCGGTTCATGGTAAATACATTGTGAATACTGATCGCCTGCATTGCCAAGAGCTCCTGTGCTTTTAGCAAATAATGCAGATAAGCCCGTGAAAAATTTTCACAGCTTGAACAACCACATTCGGGGTCAATGGGCGAAAAATCCTCTTGGAAAATGGCATTACGCAAATTAATATGCTCGCGTCTGTTGGGCTTTTGCTCTGGATGTAAACTCGGTCTTAATAAGGCGCCTCCATGCCTGGCTAAACGCGTTGGGTGCACACAGTCAAAGGTATCGATACCCTGTTCAACACCGTTTAAAATATCACCTATGCCACCTATACCCAGTAAATGTACGGGTCTTTGTGGCGCTAAGTTTTCCATGGTCATTGCCACAACGTCGTACATTTGCTCCTTACTGGCCCCTAATGAGCCTCCAACCGCATGGGCAAAGAAGTCATGCGAATTGACAAAATCGGTGCCTATTTTCCTAAGGTCGGGATATACCCCACCTTGTACAATCCCATACAAAGCCTGTTTGCCATCATTGTGTCTAGCAAATTCATTGTAAGAACGCACCGCCCAACGGTGGCTTAAATGCATGGAGCGCTCGGTATAGCGTTTATCAACGTGAAAGGGCGTGCATTCATCAAGAACCACGATTAAATCCGCACCGAGCTCACGTTGGATCTGAATGGAGCGCTCGGGGGTCAATAGATGCTTGCTGCCATCTAAATAAGAACGAAAAAAAGCACCTTCTTCAGTGATCTTAACCAGAGATTTATTACGGCTACCCGAGCGCTTGCCCTTTATTTCCTCCGCCACAGAGCCATGTCCCAAACTAAAAATTTGGAAGCCACCCGAATCGGTAAACATGGGCCCGTCCCATCCCATAAATTTATGCAGGCCACCCGCTTTTGCCACGCGCTCAGAACCTGGATTTAACATCAGGTGATAGGTGTTTGATAAAATGATTTGGGTATTGGCCGCCCACATATCTTTGGGTGCAATGCCCTTCATCGCCGCTTTGGTTGCACAAAAAATAAAGGCGGGGGTTTGAATAATGCCATGAGGCGTTTGATAGCTACCTAAACGAGCCCTACTGTCTTTGGCTTGCTGGACTATGGTAAATTTAAAATTAGGATAGGTGTTCATTTTGGTTTAAGGGTAAACAATGGTGCGCCAAGTATACCAGAGGGCTAAAGCAGAAACTACACACTAAACGCAAAGGGTAGGCAGCAAAAATATATACGCTAAATAAAGTAGCCCAACTCACGGGTTCTGGACTTAAGACCTTCCAAGCTAAAAGGCTGAATAAAAAGGTATCGATAAAGGCTGAGACGGCCGTTGAAATGAAACTTCGTAGCCACAACAATTTTGTATGGGTAAAACGCTTTAACACAAAGTACAAAATAACATCAACGTACTGACTACTTAAATAAGCCGTTAAGCTGGCGATCAAAATGCCTGGTAAGGGTAAAAATAAGGCCTTAATGTGGGTGTGGTTGATAAATAAAGATAGCTCATCCTGAGGCAAAACATGAGGATCTAAAGGTCGCAAACCTACGGTTAAGAACATCAAAAGCGTAAAAAAAGCCAAGATAAAAAAGCTCAATTGCACGCCTTTGAGTGCAGCGCGCTTACCATAATACTCGGTGATAATATCAAAGGTCACTGCGATGATGGCGAAAAGCGTAGTGCCTAAGGCTATGGGATGCGGTAATAAGCTAAACTGCTCCCCCTTTAGCACCTGAACGTTACCCACAGTCAGTAAAATACACACATAGCAATAAAGTCCTGCCAATCCATAGGCACGCAAAAAACCGCCCAGTGCCAATAAGCAGAAGACTAATTCCATGCCGGCAATGACTTCGGGAGGCCAAGCATTTAATGTTGTTATCAATGTGTCTAAATTTAACATGATCTCAATTACTGTTGAAGTTCGGCTAACTATTATACACTTAACCAAAAAGGGATTTACAATACCCTCTAGCGAGTGTGAAATAAAGTCTTAATTTATGCTTTTGAGTTGGCATTCAACAGGAGGTCCATATGTTCATTAACTTAGCGAAAATATCCAGCTGCATGAGTCTCATATTCTATTGCGCATTGGGTTTAGCCAATGATAAAGCCGGAGCTGTTTGGGATTATACCGGCGATAGGGGAACCTCACATTGGGCAAGTCTTGATCCGGCCTATGAATTTTGCGGTATAGGTAAAGAACAATCTCCAATCAATATTCAAAAGGCCATCCCTCAACCTGGGCATTTACTTGAGTTTCACTATCAGCCTGTACCTTTGGATTTTAGTGCTGATGGAATAACGACCTTAAACTTACGTGGCAAAAAGATCATTATTGACAATGACCATACCTTACAGCTTGATTTTAAGCAAAACCACCTTGAGTACGTGACCGCTAATCGGGAAAGGTATTTTTTAAAACAATTCCACTTTCATTCTCCGAGTGAAAATCAACTCAATGGCCAAGCTTTTCCCTTGGAGATTCACTTTGTCCATCAAGGCTCTACCGGTAATTTAGCCGTGGTTGGCGTATTTATTAAAGAGGGTAAGGCCAATGCAGAATTGGCTAAAATCCTAACTAATTTGCCTGCTCTAAAAGAACAAAAGCATACCTTACAGAATCCCAACCTTGACCTTTATGGCCTCCTACCTAGTAAGCACTCATTTTACAGCTTTAAGGGCTCCTTAACCACCCCGCCTTGTAGCGAAAATGTCGAGTGGTTGATCATGGCTGAACCCATTCAAGCTTCTTTTGAACAGATTGCTAAGCTCAAGCAATTTCTTGGCCATGAAAATGCTCGTGAAGTACAACCCTTAAATAAAAGAAAAGTATTTTATACCCCAAGGTAAGCGTTGTTTGCAAAGATAGATGAACTTTAACCTAAAAGATCATCTATCACTTCCATGGCTATTTCCGGAAACTTGGGTTCAGGCAGCAGGCAATCTTTAAGTCCTAAAATCGCTTGGTTGACCTCGGCGGGTAATGCAGACTTAAAGCAATTATCGGTTGGCCAAGCGGCATCACGAGTGGCCCTATCTGGCCAACGTGAATAGGCCAGCCATGAACCATCTTCGGTTTTGTGTAGACATGAGCCCAAGGCCCCACAATTTTTCACAAAGTAAGAGGCGACTCGATGCCAATACTGCTTATAGTTATCCTATTGGCCCGGCTTAACATAGGCTCGATAAATGACTGCAAACATAGATGTTCCATAAGTGAACTAGACTAAACTATTACATAAATTGAGTTTAATGTTAAGATGTTTAGCCATGTTAACCATACCTCATCTTATGCCAACAGCTTTCTTATTAATCGCCACGCCCTCACCCTTGCGAAAATGTTTAGCCTATTTGCCCCCCCCTCAGTGTGATGTAAATACCTTACAACCCGGCGTGCGGGTACAAATCCCCTTACGCAATAAACAGGTCTGTGGCATTTTAATTGCCGTTAGCAATCAAACCGATCACGCTCCCAGCAAATTAAAGTCTGCCACGGCGATTTTGGATCTCAAGCCCATTCTGCCTAAGAGCCTGATGCGGCTTATCAATTGGAGCAGTGATTATTATCAATGGCCCATAGGGGATGCCTATGCAACGGCCCTACCTGCATCGATACGCCAAGCTAAATCCATAGAACCCACTATTATTAGTCATTGGCAGCTAACGGCACAGGGTCAACAAGTTGACCTCGTTCATTTAGCTCGTGCCCCTCTACAAGCTAAATTACTGAAGTTATTGGCTCAACATCCCCAGGGCCTTAGCAAAACTGAGCTATTAAAGGCGGATATTAATAAAACCGTTCTACAGAATGTAGCCTCAAAGGGCTGGATTCAAGCAATTAAACTCACTCCAGCCCATGGCTGTAGTCAAGTCATCATCCAGCAGCAAGCACTCAGTTTAAATTCCGCACAACAGCAGGCAGTAGAAAGGCTGTTGAGCCATTTGGATCAGCCCGAGGTATTTTTACTCGATGGCGTCACGGGCTCTGGCAAAACCGAAGTTTATTTACAAGTCATAGCCGAAGTTATTAAACGCGGCCAACAAGCCTTGGTCTTAGTTCCAGAAATTAATTTAACACCACAAACTGTCAAACGCTTTCAAAATAGATTTAAAGCCGAAATCGTGGCCTTACATTCTAATTTAACCGATAACCAACGCGCCAAAGCCTGGCTAGAGGCGCAAAGTGGCCGAGCCCACATTGTGATTGGCACTCGCTCGGCTATTTTTACCCCGCTGGCCAAACCTGGAATCATCATTGTTGACGAGGAACACGATGCTTCCTTTAAGCAACAAGATAGCTTTCGTTATTGTGCCCGTGACCTTGCAGTCATGCGAGGTAAGCTGGAAAGTATTCCCGTGGTTTTAGGCTCGGCCACGCCTTGTTTGGAAAGTATCAATAACGTTGTTAAAAACCGTTATCAAGAGCTAACCCTGCCGGAACGTGCAGGCTATGCTAGCCCGCCTAGCTTTCGCACTCTTGACCTTAGGGGCCAGGTTATGCAAGAAGGCCTTTCCGGAGCACTACTCTCGGCCATGGAAAAACATCTTGCTGCAGGTAATCAAGTATTGGTTTTTTTAAATCGGCGCGGCTATGCGCCCGTTTTAATCTGTCATCAATGTGGTTGGGTTGCTGGCTGCAAGCGCTGTACTGCGCATCTAACCTTGCACCACAATTTTCTTCAATGCCATCACTGCAATAGCCAGCAAGCTGTTCTTAAAAGCTGCCCCTCTTGTCAACAGCCTAAACTCGTACCCTTAGGCGTTGGCACTCAGCGCATTGAAAAAGTATTGGAGGCCCGTTTTCCAGAGGCGGGTGTGCTACGCATAGATAGGGATAGCACCCGGCGCAAACATGCCATGGAAACCATTTTGCAGCAAATCCACAGTCGGCAAAAAAGGATTTTAATCGGTACCCAAATGCTAGCCAAGGGTCATCATTTTCCCCACGTCACCTTGGTAGCCATTTTAGATACCGACGCAGGTTTATTCAGCAGTGATTTTCGGGCTAGCGAGCACTTGGCACAACTTCTACTCCAAGTTGCAGGACGGGCTGGACGGGCCGATAAGGCGGGAGAGGTGCTTTTGCAAACCTATCATCCCGAGCATCCTCTCTTGCAAATATTATTAACCCAAGGCTACGCTAGATTTGCTAGATATGCGTTGCATGAAAGACAGCAAGCCCATTTGCCCCCCTATACCTACTTGGCACTATTGCGGGCAGAAGCCTTAAATCCTGAGCTTATGCAACGCTTTATGCAAGATTGCTGCAACTTTATTCTACAGCAGCAACTACCAGTACAATTACAAGGCCCTGTCATCGCACCACTGGAACGTAAGGCGGGTCATTATCGCATGCAACTTTTGCTGCACGGTGCACAACGTCAAACCTTAAACACGGCCTTAAAACAGCTCATAGCCTATATAGAGCAGCAGAAAATCAGCCGCAAGGTCCGCTGGTCCATCGATGTAGATCCCATCAATTTATTTTAGAAAAAGTGGCTAAGTTTCTCTTTCAAACATTTAAGCAGGGAAAAAACCAACTCAAGGCTGCATAAATTATCCCGAAAAGTTTGAAAAGATATCCTTCTTCATGAGCTTTGCCTCATCCAAAACGCTTTTTCCAAGCCAATTTTTGTTGCTGGTAAGCTGGATGAGTTTCGGCCTCTTGCCATTTAGCGTAGAAAATGGCAGCAGATTCTGCCTTCTGCGGATCTCCCGTTCCCTTTGGTAAGGGTTCACCACTTAAAGCGTATTTTTTGCCACCCCTATAATTGGTATAGCGTCTGGCCCGAGTAAATCCCATCTGCAAAAACTTGCGCGCCATATCGGCACCCACAAATTCACTTTTAGCAAGATAATCTAAGAATAATTGATAGATCTTTTCAGAGCTTTTCTTGGCAAGCTCCGGCGTTTTAAAGCGCCAATGCGCTAAGATCTCGCTCTTATAGGGCTCGCACAATAACACCCCTTGCTCCCCCTTTCCAACTCGATAAAGCTCGGGATGTTTCCGATAATCGATGTCATTTTTCCACGCATAGTCCTCTAGGGAAAAACTTGGCATATCGCCCCCTGCTCAAGAAGTTGGATTTTTTATCCTGCATAGCTAAAACTCAGGTTATATCATCTATCCTAAACCATGAATTAAGCCATATCTAGCATTAAAATACAGCCCAGCATGTCTGAACAATCACTAGGATTAACCGTAGTTTTATAGAATCAAATTGTTAAGGATGCAAAAGATCCTAGTCTTTTATTTTCTTCTACCTCTTCTAGCATGAGTAAAATCTCTTTTCTTTGTAGCTCAACGGCATAATCATGGGCTGACTTGCCCTTAGCATCAGGAATATCATATTTTGCACCGGCTTGTATTAAGGTAAATGCACAGTCGATTTTATTGTTGAGAATTGCCCAATGCAGCGCCGTTTTAAGAGAGTTAGGATTTTCATCTTGAGCGTCTTTATTATCGACTTCGCCCATAAGTTCCTTAACAACACTATCTTGTCCCTTGGCAGCGGCGTTTCTAAGCGCTTTTTCCAGTTTCTTTTCTAGATAGCCTTGCAAAGTAGAGACGGTGTTTAGCACCTCAACTCCAAAACGACAATTTTGCTGGCTAAGATTTAAAGAAACCGCATTCTCTTCAAGCTTATCGTTAAAGGGATAAATGTACACCGCATTTCTTGCAACTTCGGGCGCTATTTGATAAAGGTGGTCTTGTATACCTTTTGCATGATTAAGTCCTACCAAAGCGATGACGTTTTTTTGTTGAAAAATTAAGTCCATGAGATTATCAGTCATGTTCTTGTCACGATCGGGACGGATTTTGTCTAGCTGATCTGCTAACTCTGGATTGATCGCAACCGAGCGATATTGCTCATTATCAATGCCAACAAAATCGAATTTATTCTGCTCAATGGCTTTTAAAAAACCGATCATTGAGGGATAAAATTGCCTTTGTATTTTCATCATATTGATTTGCTGTTGAACTGGAGGTGGAGGCTCAATACCTTGATCGGTTAATTTTTTTATTTCTACTAAAGTTTGATTTAGATCTGACAAGTTCGTTTTCATTGAAACCAGCATTTTTCTAAGCTCAGCTCCCTTGGGCGTTTCATGGGCGACTGTGTTATACCCCTTACGCTTTAGCCCCGGTAGAGCATCGATGATATAGTCTCTTGCGACTGGCAAGCTATGATTTTCAAAGATAAATATAATGGGTAGCATGGTTTTTCCTCGTTTTATTATTAAATATTGGAGCATTTTATGGCTAATGGGGTTGGCATAATACTTATTGATGTGAGTAAAATATTCTCTGAAGCATACTTTAGTTTTATTAGTTAGTTTTGTCGATCATTTCCAACTAGAAACTAGGCTAATCTAGCCTTCTCTACGGTTATATTCATCTATCTAAACCAGGGGTTAGAGTATATACTAGCATTTTAAATAGATAGGAAGACGGGTTACCCAAGCGTTTATCAATAAAACTTAGCTCAGTTAAAACCAAGGCTGAGGATTGGCAAATTGTTAAATTTGATCGGGCTTTTGCAAAAGATTTCACCTAGAAAAAACAATAAAAAACAAAGTCTAAATACCATTTTAGCCAGTTAATGAGCTAATAAAGGGATAAGTATGGAAAAATACTATCAAGAGGCCCAACAATTATTTAAATTTTTGCTCAGCATGCCAGAAAGTCGGCGCGCCTTATGTAATGAATTGCTCTCAATTGCTCAGCAACACTATGCGGCCACATCCCAAAACATGAATTTATCCCGCTTAGTCGGTTGGTCAAAAGCCATGGAAGAACCAGGATTTCAATCTCCTCCTAAATGGGCAAGAGCGGCAGGCTTACAGATGGCATTTAATAGAGGCTATAAATTAGATAGTCCTGGCAAAATTGGTTTAGCCATGCAAATTTTACTTGATTATCAAGTTTTTAATACTGAAGAAGATGCCTTAGGCTTGGTATTGGGTAATTTGCCCATAGCCCCAGAATGGGTTGCAACCGCTAAACAATTAACGCTTGAGTATGCTCGCTATCGAATTGCCAGAAATATTAAGCTTGGAAGACTACCCAGTTCAGCTTAAAGACCATCTTGCTTGCTAACTTTACGCCAGTCCTTGTCTTTTTCCAGCACAAGCTGCGCAGCCTGCTCAATAAACTCATCGATCTTTTTAATTTCGGCCCATTCACAATATGCCTTAATTTGCTCGATCAATTGCTGATCAATATAAATTCTCATTTGTTCTTTGGCCGTTTTTTGGGAAGGTTTGAGCAAAGGCATAAGATCTCCAGTAAAAAAGCTGAACCCTACTTTAATATAAGCCATTAAAAAATTAAAGAGCTTTAGCAAGAAGCTTTTTATTTTCACAACATGGATTACAATGGTCATTATTTAGGGAGAAACTCATGAAACCTTTTAGCTTACGTATAGACGATGACCTTTACGAGATGATTCAACAAAGGGCCACTGAAAGAGGCATCAAAGTGACTCGGTATGTGCGCATGCTAATTGAAAAGGGCTTGGTGGTTGACCATCAATTACACCATGGCACCCAAAGCCTTGCAGAGTCAGAAACTTATTCTAATGGCACACTTGCAGAACTGCTCGCCGAAAACACCATGGTATTACGTAGCATTTACCGTAATCTATTTAAAGATGAGGAAAGCTTTAAAGCCTCCATGGAGTCTCTGCATCAATTATCACAAAGGTTTTTAGAAAAACTTAAGGAACGTAATGGCTAAAGATCTCTCTCTAATTGTTTATGGCTAAGCTGGTTTTGTTGCTGAAGTTTTTCTTGCTGAGTTTTTTGCTCTAAACGCAGGGAATCTTGGCCAACCTGCTGAGTTTTTTGGCTTGCCGAAAGTTTGATCTCCTGCAAGCTGTAAGCTTGCAGGGTCTGGTTTTTGCCAAATCGTAAGGCAGCGGAAATTTTTGCCTGCACGCCCTTAACACCCTCTCCCTTTAAAACATCGTTATAATCTTGACTCATCTGGCTAGGCTGAGTATGGAACACTGTTTTGCCAAGCGCCGATAATTTTTGCATGGCTTGCTCTGCTATCTGTTGATTGAGGCTACGTTTCCCATCATTATCCAGACAAAAAACCAGCTTTTGATTTAGGCGTTCGGGCGCGAGATTCAGTAGATTAGAAGTCACCAAAGTGGCTTGGACCTTAGCGTCCCTATTAGCCATCCCAAGGCTAAGACCTGCCTCAGGATTTTTGGTGACAAGATTAATACTATACTGACTCTTACCCTCTTGCAGAGTAACCAAAGAGTTTTTGACCACACCGATGATGGATTTGGTAGGAGCAATATTGATCTTATTAGCGGTTTTTCTATCTAAATAAACGGCCTGGACCGCCTGGGTTATACCCGCTGAATTTTTGGCAACCACAATCAATGCGGGTAAATGCTTATTGTGACTTTGCACAAATAATTTAGGATGATAAAGCAGACAAGCCGGCAAACTCCCTTTGATTTGACAATGCTGTCTAAGATATTGCTCGGCTAAGGTTCCCTCAATGGGCATACTTTGGCGCTCAATTTTCTGAGCCAAAGCCACGCGTCTTCTTTCAGGTCCGGTTAAACTCGCTTTAGTTTGATCCTTTTGCTTTAGACTATCAGTGAGCAAGGTTTTATCTTGGGCCTTATGGATTAAGTTTAAGAGATTTTCAGTCTTAGCCAGTGCAGAACCCTGCCAGGTTTGCTGAGTATCGATGGTTTGCGACGACTTTAGCTTGCCATATTGATAGCTTGCCTGGGTTGGTGACAAATTATAATTGCCAGAAAGTGGCGGCAATTTTTCTCTCTGAGCTTGAGCCGCTTTAAAATCGTAACCAATGGTTTCCAAGGCACTGGTCTTATCCCCTGGGTTACGGATGATCTGTGCTAAAAGATTTTCTCTGCTATCGGTATAAATTGTAAAGCTATGTTTGCCACGGGTCGCTGCGGTTAAGATATCCTTTTGATTGGTGAGGTTTATTCTATAACTTTCTTGCAAGGCCATGGCTTCCATACTGGTGCTTCCCTGAACCTTATAGGTTGTAAAACAATAACCGTATTCCAAATGTTGATTTTCTCTTGCAGCTAGAGATAGATATTCTTGCTTACCCTCTTTAGTTTGCACCGTTAAGCCCTTGGCATCCACGGCCAAAACTTTGACCCTATCATTGACATATATGGCATCCGCCTTACTGGTTCTAGTCCAATATAGGGTATCCCCTTGGCAAATACCGCGAGTTTGTTCCTGATAAACCTCAAAGTCACCGCGCCGCTTATTCACTTGCTGAGGTTGCCAGGCAAGCGTTTTGCCAGTGTCATCCCTTAAACTGAGTAAATTATGTTTTTTATCGATTTCCTTAACCGTATAATAAGCGTTTTTCTCAACGCCTAAATTCTTATTAGCCTGGTTGAAGCGAACGATGTCACCCTCTTGATAATTAGTGACTCGAGTCTTTTGTACCTCATCTAAGTTTTTTGACACCAAGATGGTCATGTTTATCTCATCACCCTTTAAGACCCCCTGTTCCCTTAAGCCCTCGCGTAACAAGATGTTGACCGCGATCCTGTCTTTGTTGGAGGGAATAATGATCAGGGTATTAGCTTGACGCTCTGGACTGCGGGCAAAATAATCCTCGACCAGAGTATCTAATCTTAGTCCCTTATCCTTAATTTCCATTATCCCTAAGCGATCTTTATCTGCACTAGACAAATTTAGAGTCTGTGAAACCGTATGCTTATGTTCATCAATAAGCGAAAACGCTTTGTTAAAATCCTTTTGATAAAAGGCATTAACCCCATCCAAATAGGTCGGATTGGCGTTTTGTCTTTTAATTTCCTTTAAATGAATCGTGGTTATTCCTGCATCTTGGGTTAAGGAACCGGGTTTACCTGCACTAGGGGAAGCCAATTGGTGTCTATCGCCCATCTCAACTAAACGACTCTTGGCATCATTGATAAAGCTTAGTAAGTCGTGAAAATTACGGCTACCGACCAGGGAAACTTCATCTAGCACAAACAAGGTTTTGCTATAATCCGCTTGAACTTCACCGCGGGATATTTGCACCAAAAAACTATCTAGGGTCTGCGCCTGAATACCCTGGGCTTGCATTTCCCGGACCGCATTATGCGTAGGAGCAAGGCCGATGATAGGGTAATCGACTTTATCACAGATATTCTTGATTTCCGCCAAGAAGGTGGTTTTACCCACGCCAGCAAAACCCTGCACAACTACGGTTCCGTCTTTGCTTTGAGTAATAGATTCTATGGCATTTCGCTGGTCATTACTCAAGGGAATAGGGCAAGCCGCTAGGCACTCCTGCACCATCTTAGCATCGGCTATGGGCGTCATTTTGCCCTTGAATTGCTCGGCAAGCTCTAAAATACTTTTTTCTAGATTAATGGCCTCAACCGTAGTCCACTGTTTATTTTCGCCACCTTGTAGCAAACCTTGCTTGGCAGCCTCAGCCATAGCCTTTTCAATACCGTCTGGCGTGGCTTCACCCAAGGCATGCTCTAGGGCGGTAACCAATAACGCCTGGCTAGAAAAAGCCGCCTCTCGTTCAGAAAGATGGGCGATGGCATATAGAGTGGCCTCTTTGGCAATATTTTCAACTTGTTTTGGCTCAATGTAGGACGAAAAATCCGTGTTGGCCAAAACCTTAGCAACCGCCTGTGTCCACTGCTCGGCATCCTTGCTGGGCACATGCTTAGGATCTATTACTCGAGTTTGTTTAGCCGCATCAAGTATTGACTCCATGGCGCCCAAGCGATTACCCGTTTGTGACTCCACGGTGCGCAAATAACCTTCCACCTCGTCGGTGTAAAGCCAAACGGTATCCGTTGCCTGCCCCATCTGCTTATAAAAGCTGCGCTGGGTAGTGAGGCCCGTTTGGCTTTCCTGATGAGCTATCACCTGCTTGGGATGTTCAAAATGCACCTGTTGAGGTGTAAAACCATAGCCGTGCTCAAAATGCCGCTGTTTAGTCTGACTAAGGTCCAGGTTTATAGCTTTACCCTCTGGGGTTTGAACAACCATTTGCTTGGCGTTGATAGCGGTTATTGTTAAACGCTGACCATTGAATAATCCCAATTCCTTATGATTGTGTAACCAACGAATTTTTTCGCCCACACCAACTTCAAGCTGTTTAGGTGTAAAGACTTCGACGTTGCCAGTCTTTTGCCTGGGATCCCAGTGAAGCGCCTCCCCATCTTCGGCTCTTAGGATCACCACATTGTGCTCAGTATCGGTTTCAACCACGTGATAGTCGCATCCTGAATCAATCCCGAGCCGTGGTTGAGCCTCCCGAAACCGCACCACCTCATCGACCAAATAATGCTGGGCGGAGTTGGTTTGGGCCTCGGTCATACGCTTAGGTAATAAAACTTGTAGCTGAGTATCGGCTTGTCCCAATTGACCCTGCAACTTTAACTCTTGCCTGATCGATTGATTGATGGTTTCCACCTGAGCCCGAGTTGGCAACAGTAGCAAGGTCTGCTCACGCTCCGCGGGAGTTAAACCGGTATAATGCTTGGCCATGCTCTCGAGTCTTGCGGCATAATCTTCAATAGCCACCATGCGTGAACCCAACTTGCTAAATGCAGCTTGAATATCGCCCGCTAGAGTATCTTTGATAGCCTCCACATGTTGGCTATCCTTTTGCCTATGCAACTCGTGCAAATGCACGGTGGCTAAACCTGCCTTTTGCATCAGTTCAAAAGGACTGCCACCGCTATAAGGCAGATAGGCATGATTATCGCCCATGAAGGTAGCTCTGGCATTTAACCTTTCGGTTGCCAGTTGTAAATCGCGACTTTGTTTAGCAGAGAGCATATTGGCGTTATCTATCACGATATAGCAGTTTTGATACTGCTTGGCCTTCTCGGGTTCAAGTTCCTTCATTAAATGTAAAAAACCCGAAACGGTCTGAGTTTTTAGGCCTTGCTTTTCCAATGATTTGGCTTCGGCTTTGCCAGGCGTCAAAACCAAAAATTTAAAATTTTGCTGCTTGGCAAGCCTTTGTAAGGTGGGCAATAACCAGGTTTTACCACTACCCGTTGGACCTTCTAGGGCCGTGATTCTGTCATGGCTGGAGAACAATTTTAATACGGCCACTTGTTGCTCTTGGCTCAAGAGAGTTTTAGCCAGCTGCTTAGTAATGACTTTTTCATCGGCCATGGGCATGACACTATAGCTTTGCCTACCGATGGCGTTGAGCATGTCCTGCTCATAATTTAGCAGAGTTTGAGTGGTATAGCGGGGCTCGCCATCTGTTGACTGCAGGGGAATAAGCTCGCGATCGACAATGGCCTGGTGCATGGCATCTATCAGCTGTGTCGGCGTGACCTCGCCAATAGCATGGGCAAGGGCTGAGTTTAAAATTCTATGGTGAGAAAGCGTGGTATCACGTTCGGCAAGGTCAGAAAGCGCATAGCTCACGGCTTCTCTGGCAACCTCAGTGACAACCCTGGGTTCTACGACCTGTTTATCCTGTTGAGCTCTTTCTTTGGCTTGAGCCACCACAGCCTTGGCATCAAAGCCCATGTCCTGGGATTTTTTTTGCCAGTGCTCGGCTAGATCATTGCGGTCAAAGCCCTGCTTGGGATCTCGAGTTTTTAAGGCAGCATAGGCGGCGGCTTTGGCGCCTTGCAAACCCTTCTCCTGCATAAATTTTTTGATATCGGTGCCGCGTTGTGAATGCGCTAGGATGACGTCCTTAGGCACACCCACGATCTCAAATCGGCCATCGGCGTGGGTTTTTTCTATACTATAGCCTAATTCAACCAGACGATAGGCAAATTCTGACCTTTGATAAACTCCAAGCAAGTGCTTTTCCTCAAAAACTCGCTCTAGAAAGCCTTGGGGCATGGCGTTGGGTTCATTTTTGGTATTGGAAGCCAAGGAGCGCCATGCTCCATCTTCTCGCTGCGTGACATTCATGACCACGGCGTGAGTATGAATATTGGGATCGAGTTTACGCGAAACATCGTGGCTAAAGGTGGCGATGACTAAATTATCGGTATCCACAACTTCGGTCTTGCCATCCTTGGTGACTCTTGCCTGAGCACATAAACCTTCGACATAATTTAGCGTAGCCTTTACCGACTCATCGAACGCCTCTAAAATACGCTCATCTTGGCCTAAGGCCGCCAGGATAGATGCCGATTTGGGTGCCGAAAAAGTTAGGTCAAACCCAGGCCTATGTACCCATTGACCCTCAACCATTTTACCGATCATTTGGCCATTAGGGAGCTTGCCTTGCAGTAAATCGGTAAACTGCTGCTTGGTAACCTCACCTCGTAAGCCTAGTGCCTCTGCCCCTTTTCCCAACCACTCGGTCTTTGCCTCGGAAGCCATATTATAATTATCTTTTTCAAAAAAATAATTTGCGGCTTGTTTAACGCTTTTAATGGCTCTGACCGAAAGCATGTTAATCTCTGGCAAACATATCCGCTAAACCATCGGTTATCTGCGCGGGCTTATCAAGCCCGACACTCTCCTCAACCTGCTTGGCCCTTTTACGCGGTTTGGGTATCTCATCGCCCGTATTGGCAGAATCTTGGCGATTTTTTAAAGTCGGCAGCTCATATTTATCCAACAGTGCATCTATTTCGGCAAGCTCGGGGTCTTGTGCGGATTCATGGGCGACGAAAGCGGCATTCGCGGCCTTACGCTCTTGATAATCCAATTTTAATTTAGCCACCGGGTAATCGCCTGGCAAGCGTAAATAACAATTTAAATCGGGTAGGGCCATGACCTCGGAATAGTTGACTATATAGCGCTGCACGGTTTGATGTGAAAGCGAAACCCCTGCGCGCATGCTATTTTCACCATAGGAATAGCCCTCGCGGATCTCTTCAATTTCACATTGCCCTAATTCCTTGGAGATCCAATTGGCTGTGTCTGAGGTCGGGGTACGGAAAAACACCCGGGTATTACACAGGCCCGATAATTCCTCGGCCGCATCCCTACCATAGAGTTTACGAAGCTGGGCCACGCTTTGCATGCCTAGCACAAAACAGCCGCCAAACTTGCGGGCCTCGGATAAGGCTCCTGGCAAACACGGCAACTGGTGCAAGCTGGGCAACTCATCCAAAATGATCCAAATTCGCCTTTCCCGTGAGGGCGTTAAACTGGTCAAGGCATTGGCCGCGATATCAAGCCAACCTGAGATCAAGGGTTTTAGCGTTTCATGGCTATCGGATAGGGAGCTGATAAACATCCAATTTTGATGACTATCGTCATTGATCCAGCGCCGAATTGAAAAGCCCTCGGGTTTATTACGCAGGTATTTTAAACTCTTTAAATAGGTGGCGAGCACCGATTTTATCGAGATCGCGGTTTTTTCAATTTTATCCGACATCAAGGTCTCGGCCTCGGTGCCCTGCAAGATGTTTTTGATGGCATCCATTTCCGAGGTCAATAACACCTTGAGCAATTTTAAGGTTGAACGTTCTGGATCATTGCGCATCTGATAAGCGGCCGCGGCAAAAATCGTCCGCGCGGCATTGATCCAAAAGGGATCGCCTCCACCAAAAACGGGCATGGGAATTAAAGCGGCGGCCAGGGTTTCAAAATGAGCCGGAGTTTGGCAATCGGCCCATAGGTCCCAACCACCATCACGCTCGTCTAGGGCGTTTAACAAGGTGTCTTGTTCATAACGATAAAAGAAGCGGATCAAATCACAGCCCTTATCCAGCACTATGGCTCTATCGCCACTGCGGCGGATTTGATCTAACAAACGCTTGATGGTCTCCGATTTACCCGTTCCCACCGAACCGTGCACAAAGATATTGGCAAACTCGGCGCGCTCGGGCAAAGGCACCTCACCGATGCTAAAGCTTGAGACCTTAACCGCACGTTGTTTTACTATCTTGGCAAGCTCGTGACTCTCCACCAGGCTATCGCCGCGAATGTGTTTATCCTCGGTCTGCTCTCTGCCTCGCCGTCTTAGCCAAGCGCTAACAGCCGAAAACACGCCTATACAGATACCTAAGCTAACCAAGCTGCTATAAAAGACCGTCAACCACAGCTTGGCTAAGATCTCGTGCACCAGCGGCAAATTTAAAAAATCGCGATTATAAAGGGTAACAGTTTCACCGTTGGGTAAGATAAAGGTTTGTCTTGCCAGGTTGTCAAAAAAACTCACCAGGTTAGCATTAAACCACTCGCTGACCACATAGCGAGTATAGGGCGTGGTTTTAGCTAAGATGATACAGCCATCGATAAACAAAAATACCAGGCCGACAAACAAAAAGGCTCGGCCAAAGATCTGATTGAACATGCGGAAATTGTGCAGAAACGTCTGCCCACCACGAATAAAATGCTTGATTTGCGATGGCTCGGTTTGCTTTTGCATGTTTTTTTATCTCCCTAGCTCGGGTTATTTACCTATCTTAGAAAGTTCGTCTTTAGCTCTTTTAATCTCGGCTTCTTGTCCACTTCTTAGTTTCTGGCTATCTACATTTAGCTGCTTATATTCACTTTCAATGTCAGATTTGGTACTTCTTGAAAGGACATCAGCTTGAGCCTCGGCCAGATTATTAACAATATTCTCTTTTAGTCCTTGTTGATGAGCACTATTAGCAAGAGCCTGTTGATTATGCCGATAATCATTGGCGACCGTTTCTTTACCCGCAATTGAGCTATCATTTTGTTGATTGAGCTGGCGGATGTCACTTTCAGAGGCTGCCATGCCATGATTCCAATTTTGGCTGTGCAGCGTATTTTCAGCGTAACCACTGATAAAATTTTGCGCAAGTTCACGCATTTTAGCTGGATCATGTTGTCGCATGTGTTCGATATCCTCTGCAGAATAATTTTGACCACCTGCTCCGGCTGCGCCGCCATGGAGCAAATAATTGGTAAAAGCTTGAGTAGCTTGATCATTGATCGTTGCCGAATTAGACTGAGTCATCGAGGCTTCGGTAGAATATCGCTGGGCGGCTTGAAAACTACTGGTAGCCTGTTGTTGAAATTGATGAGCCTGATCCATTGACGCCCCAATACTATCGGATAAATGCTTAGCCTCCTCATTATTGGTACTAAAATGATGATCATGAATAGCCGACATAGCCGTTTGCAGATTAGTCGCATACCCACTTTTTTCAATATAATCTTTTGCACTGTTTTCAAGGGCTGATTCAGTAACGGAATTCCCTCTAGACGCTTCGCGATTCCAACCTGCTCCCGCTGATATGCCGAATGGGGTGTCTTTCTTACCTTTACCTCCTCCCAGACCAAGACTTACTCCAGCACCAAAATTGGCTGAAACACTATTAAGAAAAGCAGTAGCATCAGATCCAACCATGTTATGAGACCGACCCCACTGCTCAGCTAAATCGTAATTCTTCGCCAAACTCTCTACTACTGAATCGTTTTGATTGAACGATGAGGTATTGCCAGAGTTTTTTGCCTTACCAATTAGATTGGTCAAATCAGTGGCATTACGATAAGCACTAGCCCATGAGTCACCTACAGATTTTTGATAGTTTAAGCCTGCCTCATAGGATTTTTGCGCTTGTTGGGTAAGCGCCGTGCTCGTATTTGAGGCAACATCTAAGGTAAAACCCAAATTGGATAAACTAGGCCCCATGTTTATAGATTGAGCACCATTGGGCGAAACGGTAGCGATACTTCCACCTGGAAGCTGGTAACTCATACCCCCTGCCATAAACTGTCCCGAGGTATCGGTGTGATTTGCAGTGGTGTTATAGGCCTGATGAGTATTAAAAGAGGTATTGCCCATGCTGATATTACCCACCACAGCCTCACCGGCTACGCCACTGGTAACGGTTTGCAAGGTACCGCCGACGTATTGTGCAGATTGATTTAGCACACTCACCATGCCCTTTACCAAGCCTGCGGCAAGAAAAGGTACTGACATGGTAAGATAACCTGCCAGGGCTGCCATATCGATATTTACTGAAGCCAAGGCATCTAGATTGGCCAAAGTCAGATGAGCGCCGACAACAGCCTTACTTTTGGCTTGAGCATACGATGTCACTGCATAGTTAATGATGGCATAAATGGGTGCCCAAGCCTGAATCCACAATAAACCAAGAGCATAATTCTTTAAAATACTTATGCCAGAAGGCAAAAAAGCCAATAAAATCACCAGCAAAAACATGCCGTACATGATCATTTCGAGCGTGTTTTTAAGTAGGGGTAACCAATAGGCGGCTTGCTCACCAATACTTTGATAGGACATGCGTTGCTGTAATTTGGATTTAGCCTCTACGAAGCTTTCAAGCGCTGCCGAAGCATTGCTAGCTGCAGCCATATGCTGAACGCCTTGTTGCAAGGCATTAGACATCATTTGCTGCATGATGATGTCTTCTGCATTACCTGCAGCAACTTGAAGTTGCTTATAACTTCCTGGTAAATACTTTTTGAATAAGCTGCCATCATCACCAGGGAAAAAATAAGCTCCATAGCGTTTTATGGCAGTTTGTTTTTCAGCTTCCCAGTCATTTTTCATCTGACCTGCAGCTTCTATGCAAGTTTTAATTTTTTGAGATGACTCTTTAGAGCCTTTTATCTGATAAGGAAAAGCCCTTGCTTTAGAGGTCTTTCCAGAAATAAATTGCCATACATTTGGCTCATTTAATAATTGATCAACCGTATATTGATGCAAAAACAAATCATAAAATACGCACTGCTGCATAAAGTTTTGCATATTGTGGTTAAAGGTAGGATCGCTAATTTGAAACTGGCTGGCCGCGGCTACCATGCGTGATGCCATGACTAAGCCCGTTTTATTATAAGAATGATCATCTGGGCCATGAAATACTCTCTCAACAGCCTCTGTTAATCCAGCGCCAATAGTACTGGAATAGTGCGCGACAATAGCAAGTCCTAAGGGTACATTATCAATATCCTTAAAAGGGGTTGCTCCAGTAAAGGTACGATCTTCTATATGCACTCTGGCGGCTGGCCTTAAGCAAATAAACATTACCAAGTAAAAAATTCCAAGCCAGCGCACTAATTCCATGATGTCGCGCTTAAACATCATCCGAAATAAAGCCCCTACACCGCCGATTAAGACAGCTAAATGAATTGCGCTATTGAATCCCGGCTCTTTTATAATGGTCGCTATGGCTTGAAAATATTGTTCATATATTTCTACATTACCAAACACATAGACATCGAACGGAATAAGCTGCATACCTCTTCTCCTTAGTGCTGGCCGCGGGACCAAGAAAGAGTATTGGTTATTTCTGTGGATAATTGACCTGCCAATTGCTGTTCAAGAAACTGAGTTTGTTGAATCAGGGTTATCATTTGATTGACCTTTTGATAGGCTGTGGTTTGTTGATGACGCACACTTTCTAAAGCCTTATCAATGCCTACTTGAAAGCGTTTGGCTTCTTCATCGGGTAGCTCCAAGGCACTGCTATTGGTTTTAACGATCAGCAAACTATTTCTTAAATATTGAAATAAGATATCAATGGCAATAATTTCCGCATAATTATCAAGATTTAAGTTATCTGCACCCTTAAAATAAGCGCCTTGCACATTCAAGATTTTGTAGATGGGTAAGTTTGTCGCGTTTAATAAACCTTTTTCTTTCTCGTTCAAGGGTTCATCATCAACAATTTTTTTAGCGATATCATGCAAAATGTCACGAACTCTTTGTCGTAAAGCAATGTCATTTGGAATATTTATGACTTGCCCCTTTTGGACAGGTGATAAACACTTGTTTACTTCATCACATTTATAAATTGTGGCATTGCCCCCATATAATATGGCCGCCACCAGATCAGAATTCTCCACTAAAGAAGGTAAAACTACCTTTTCATTTTTATCAGAGCTACCATCGCCAGGCGTTCGAATGATGATGGTTCCCGAGAGCGACATCATAAATTCAGCCAGTTGTGCGTCAAAGCTATTTTCTATGTGTAAGGCTTTCCAGGCAATATTGGTATTATTTACTATAAAATTTGCGAATTGCCCACTTCTATTAAGGGTATCTGTCATTTTGCTACCGCTCCCACAACCTTGTCTTGCAGCTGCATAATCATCAAATAAATGTGGCTTAGCACTCATACCAATATCGGCACAGATTTTTTGTTGCGATAATTGTGTACGCGGCCATACTGAGCCCACTAAAGCCGCGGAAGTTTCACAGGAATTTATATTAAATCGATTAACTTGATTGAGCTGATCACCAATATGTTTTAAGGTATTGGCAATTTCAGGTGTCGCGGACTCTAAAGCCAAGTTAAAAGCATAACTTTTAGCACCACTGAGAATACTTTTTAAAGCAGCTACAAATTGATCATGATTGATAAAGGAAAATCCGCCCATGAACATGTCTATGCCGCCACACCCGGTGTTAAGGCTAGGTAATTGAATGTTTGCCAAATGTAAATTAGTGACTTCCCTACGTGCTACAATACTACCCCCAGTGTAATAACCCGCTCTCTGGCCTTCATAGGCGTGAGGCGCTGTGACATTACCTTCCAGACCTAATTCATTAAAATATTTATCCAAATCACCACCTATATCCGCCGATACAGTGCTTGTTAAACCACTCCACAGCAGGATAAGCACGAGCTTGAGGCTAGTTTTTAAGAGTTTCATCAGCTTCCTCCACGAAAATGAGTGGCAATATCCAATATTCTTTGCTGCAAATAGTCTTCGCTTACTAGACCATAAGCAATCGGATAGGCCTGTTGGGTATAGGGATTAACCGCAAATAAAGAAGGCTCAACCTGAACATTAAATTTGCGTGACTGGCCTCTATCTATTAATGAATTAGGAAACTCGGGTAAGGAAATACCATCCATGGTAATGGGAACTACTGTAAGCCCATAGCGCTCGGCAAACGCTTTTAAAACTGGGGCGAATTGCTGGCAGTAGGGGCAGGTGCTCTTATAAAAGAAAAACAAACCGCTTTCATTGGCTAGCTTAGCGATGGCAGCATCTTTTTGCTTTTGTTTTTCCTGTTTGTAAATTTGCAAAGCAACTGAATCAGTGGGATGAGTCAAGGTATAATCTAAATCGGGATGATTTAATAAAACCTGTTGCCAGCTATTGGCAAATTGATTGGCCTGTTCACTCAAGGCATTTTGGGTGGCGATGTACTTTTCAACATTCTCGGCACTAGGTTCAATGATGGCCTTGGCAAGGGCGCGTCTTATGGTGGCGCGTATAGCATTCATCTGCTCCACGGGGTCGGCAGGCTTTGCCGCTGGCTTTTTTGGTTGAACTTCAGGTGCTGGATCATCATACCAATGCCAACCCTTGGCATGTTCTTGATAGTAATCAGCCTCTGAATCAGCTACGGCAATGCCATTCAATAGTATTAGGCCCAGTATAATAAAGATTCTAACCATGTGATTTACCTTCGTCAAACTGCCGCCTTATCGCCTCTTTGATCTTATCATTGGTCATACCCACATCAGGCATTTTCATTTTTTGGTTTAAATCTTCAAAAAATTCCGAAAAGTCTATTGAATCAGAATCAAATTTTATCCTTTGCAGTTCCTCTGCTTTTAAACCTCGACAATTTGGATTTTCACCATCACCAAATCCAATTCGTAGTTGTTTCTCTCGACCTTGCTCCTGAACTATTCGGGCTAATTTGGAGCCAAAGGCACAATAAACATCGCGATGTTGAATACAGACGTGGTCCATGGGCCAAGGTAGATGCTTGGTACATTTTTCACCTACATAATGACTACGCCTTTCCTGTCGCGCATAGCCCAAGGCCTTTTCCTCATCGTCACAGCTGGCAAGCCCAATATCTTTACCCCAACCCTTATCGGAACAACAATTTAAAAAGCCCAAGGGTTCCTTGCGGCAACTCAAGGCATTGCCGCGGAAAATAAAATTCCCATCGTTTTGCTTAGAGGCATCTGCCGTTGCGGAAAGGGCAGAGACACTCCTTTGAAAGTCTTCGCTTGCTGTTTTTACTGGTTTGGTACAATTACCATCGAAACAGAAACTTTGATCGCCACAGACAATGACGGGATCGGCCTGACAAGTTTTTTTCGGACAGCGATAGGTTTGAATATAGTTTAAACAGCGCTCATCCTCACACTTTGAGCCAATTTGCTCACAATTTTGATTACGTAAGCTCTGGCAACTGCCATCATCTGTACCCCGTTGACAGTTGTACTGAGTGGTTGTTTGCCAACAGTCCCTATAGATAGAAATGGTATTGATGATACGCGTACCGCCTGGCACCGTACAACTATCTGCGCCTCTGGCACAAACTCCCAGACTTGCTGCTCTTTCAAGTTGCTCACAACTACTATTCCAAGCATCTTGAATGGTTTGCTCACCTATACCCTTAATGGAGAAGGTAATTTTGGCACCTAAGCCACCTATAAACCATCCCTTAGTAGATAAGGTAAATTTAGTATGAAACTTATTATTACAATCAGGCCGGCTGGTAATTTGTACATCAGGTAAATCAGAACCCGGTCTTAAAGGCTCAACCCTATGCTCAACTATTATGGTATGACAATGGTTGATATCTTTAGCAGAGCCCTCTATCGAGACCCCAGCCCGTGGGTCGCTGGAAGAAATGAGTTTACCTTCTTTTAGATCAACTTCAAAGCTAACCTGACGGGAACGCCAGCCCCAGCCATCTGTTTGCGCAGTCACGACTACATCTGCCTTATCCACAGGAGCTGGTTTAGCTTGGACGATCAAATCTTTAGTACATTTTGTCGGACCTAATCCTCCTGGTTCTCGACATGGTTCATTGGTATATTCAATTTTACAGGTCTGAGTTGATCTACAACCCGTGTATTGATGATTGATGATATCCGCGGCATGACTACTAATCTCCTGCGAGGTTTTCATTCCCGGTTCTTGCATATTGATTTTATAGTCTGGCTTTTGGCTAAAGCTTTGCAACACTATTCGTGCTTGTTCATTTTTCTCATCTGCTGCAGCTGACGCCCCTCTTGAAGTTAAATCACTAAAGGGATTTTGCTCATTGGTGTAAAAATTGGTTTCTCTTGGATTTTCTTGATAATTTTTAAAGATACTATTTGGATCAAAATCCTTTAATTTATCCTTTATGTCATGCTCAAGAAAATATTCTCCCGTCTTAGTACCATCATCAAAAACATTGGGTATATCATTAGCACTATTAGCAATAACTAATGAACTTATCAAACTGATTGATAGCAGTATTGCAATTAGATTACGTAACATGTTGATCCTCTCTTAATGTGCTGAGTGCCTGCTCGGCTAAAGGGGCTAAGGATTTTTCAGTGCTAACAATTTTGGTTAGGGCGAAATCCAAGCTGGTGTCACCATAGAATATCGCGTAGTTTTCCTTACAACTTTGATCGGGCTGACATTCAGTACCATCGTGAATCACCACGGCCGGCACCTTGGTAATGCCATAACGTTGAAATAAGGTAGGGTCCAATAGAAAACCACCGATTGGCTGTTGCTTAAATAGCTCTTGCAAGCGTTTGGTGGTCACCGTAAATGAGTTATCGACTAAACCACGTAACACTAGATTAGCCTTAACCTTTTGCGCCTGAACTAACCATTGCTGCAAACTAGTCTTGGGCATGGAGAACGATACAAACACTAAAATGCTAGGGTAACGTTTTACTTTAGCCGATAAAGCCGAGGTTGAGGACTGTGGTTGGGAGCGAATCCATTGGGCAAATTCATGAATATCTCCAGACTGCATGCGTTTTTCAATGCTGGCTTTGAATTGTTGAGCCTCTTGCTGATAAAGCTTAATCTTTTCAGCTTCAGTTTTGGCTTGCGCAGCCGCATACTGCTCATAATCCTCCGCCCTAACATCTATAGCTGTCAGCAGGATTAAGCTTGCAATTGCCAAAATTTTATAGCTCGGCTTCTGTATCATTATTAACCTATCTATTGGACTTTGAGCCATCTTGCCCTAGGGATTTATCTGGGGTTATTTGTAATTTTGAATCTCTTTGAATATTTTCCTGCATCAATCTATCGGCCTCTTTTTTAAACTCCTCCCTACCAGATAAGGGTTGTTCAGGACCATGTTTTTCTTTATATTCTTGGGCAACTTTTTCTACTTGTTTACGGGCTTCTTCTATTGGAGCACTCATAGGCTCCTGCCTTTTAGCAAAAGTTTCATCAAAATCTGCAACCATTTTTTTTTGTATGACTTCCAAACTTTGCCCTCTTTCCATGACTTTGTCGGCAATATTGTTGATCGTTTGCTTGGTGTCCTGGTAGGCCATCCAATTGATGATCTCACGGCTAATTACCAACAATGCAATCACCACGATGGCGATGAGGGCAATCATTTTCCAGGAGGGGTCAAAACCATTGGATTTTTCTGTCATTTTTTTCTCCTTAAAAAGCGCAACAATTGCGTTTGCGCCAAATTAAATAGCCAAAATCCTCGCCTTTATAGGGAAATTCGCGGCCCGCACCCCAAACGGCTGTAGTATGGCCAAAGGGCTGACAACCATTAGGATAAGTCGTAGCTGGCAAGGGATAAACCATTTGATACCGGTAACGCGATTTTGGAATAATCGCGGCAGGTGTTTGATTACAAAGCTCTTGGTGGAAAGGTGGAGTTGTACGACCTGTTGAGTCCCATACCAAACCCTCTCTGTGCATTTTGTAAGTCATGCGCTCGGCCATCAAGGTACTGGCCTGTACACCACCCACGTGTTCTTGCACATGGCCGTTCATGGGATACATGGTGCCTTGAGCACCTGCACACCAAAATAAGGTGTCAATTGGTAAAGCGGCGGCTGCTGCAGCTGCATCGGCCGCACAAGCCATCTGAGCCACGGGATTAGCAAATAAGGTTGCCTCGGGATTTAAAATAAAGGTGAGCTCATCATCCTTCCAGGTAGGATCCAATTCGGTAAGATAGGCAATATCAAAATCACCTTTTTCAAGACAAAGTGCTTCGGTCAAAATATTGAGCCAGTAGATCAAGGGATATTTATACCAATGCACATAGTAAAAGCTGCTGTTTTGGTTGGGATTGGCGGTTTCGGCCTTGCCCAAGCCGTAATTAGTACCCATATTCAATTGAATGCCGCCCATATTTACCATGCAAAACGGATAACGAGTCACATCGACTAAGGCTATGGGTTCCCAATAAGCCAGGGTCAGGCCTGGTATTAAAATAATCCCTTTTGGACAAGCACAGACAGGAGATGAAGGGTTAGGCTGAGCATCGGGAAGGCTTCCTCCCGCAGGCGGCACTAGAGGTACTCCTCCCAAAGTAATCGGAAATAGACAGGTCCAACACACATCGGTGATGGGATTGATAAAACTACCATGACATAAGGGGTTGACATCGGCTCGAGTTAATTGGCCTAAGCTTAACCAACTGACAATGCCCAACAGCCAAATCCAACGCTTCATGGCTTCACCTCCTGGATGCGTAGCTTTAAGCCCTCTTGGCTTACTAAAGCCGGGGTATGTTGGATTTTAAACCGAGCGACTAGCCGACCTTCTTGGTCAAAAAATATCGGTTTATCAAACCGCTTGGCTTCTTGGCCCACCGAGCCCTTGACTAAGACGAGCTTGGTTTTACCGGCTAGCTTTTTGTCTATGGCTTGTGCCCATTTAACTTGTTCTTGATCATCGGCATCGTAAAATACCAGGGTTTTGCGCAGCGACACTTGGTTTAAGGGGTTCCACGTGGAACCTTTTTTGGCGAACACTTGGCCATAGGCATCGCTGAGATCATGGGGCAAGGTGATAGAAGGATCCCACAACCAGCTCCTGGGTTCGGTGGTGACACTGAGATTTTGCACCGGATGCGGCCTATCGACAAGCTCGCGGGTTCGCGCTTGGGCTTTTTCTTGCCATTTTTTAAGTTCACCCGAAGCCTGCATTTTGGCTAAGCGCTCTTGAATAAAGCTTAAAAAATCCTGCTCCATGATGGGATAGGTTTCCCCATAGGTACCCACTTCCGTGGCATTAACCAGACTCGTATAGCAAACGAGTAATATCATGAGCAGCCTAATAAACATGGGTCTTACTGCAAACTGGTTAAACGTTGTTGTAACACGGGGGTGTAATCCCTAGCCCCGGCTATTACCGCTTCACTTGGCATCAATACCACGTGGTGTTTTAAGGCAATCTCCTTCATGGTCTTTTCTAAGCTACTGCCAAAGGCCTTGACCCGCCTTTGTTGTTCCTCTTGACTTAGCTGTTGTCCTACTTGAGCCTTGATAAAATTATTCACCACGCCGGTTAAGTTTACCGTAGCTATGCGAGGCTGCTGATGGCCCTCTAAAGCGTGATAGATAAATAACACGCAGAGGGCACCCAAGGCGCCGAGCAAAAACTGATAGATATCCTTTTCAATCTGGCTCCAGTTATTTTTAATTACCGTTAAAATCGACATGCTCTGTCCTCTTAGCGTGATGGGTTGGCAACAATGGAAATCGCATCCTTTAGGCTATGGCCCTGTGCTTGTAGGCGTTTTACCGCATCGAATTCCACCCCTTTGGATGAATACAAGATCCGTGAATAGGGGTCAAAAATAATTCTATGCACCGAAAGTCCCGAAGGCGATTTGATCACACATTCGGAATACTCGTCGGTTTTGCGCAAGCTCTTGTACAATCTTTCGGTATAGGCATCCATGGAAAGCCGCTCGTTTTTGCGCACTTGATCCAAGGCCTCACTTTTTTGACCTAAGATCACCATGTTATCGGAGTTATCAAAGGCGGCCGTTGAGGTCGAGTTTTTAAAATAGTCATTGATGGACTGGGTGATGGTAACAAAGTTACCCGTGTAACGCCGTGCGGTACGATAACCCGCCTCAATGAATTTGGCCGCGTTATCATTGTCACCCCCCAATAGATCCCAAGCCTCATCGATGATGCACGACTTGCATTGGCTACGGTTACCCATGTACATGATTTCGGCGATCTGATACATCAATACCAATAACACGATGCGCTGCAGATCCTTTTTGCTTTTGAGTTCCTGTAACTCCAAAACCACAAAAGGATTGTCGAAGTTGATGTTGGCCTCGCCTTCAAAATAGCGCGCATACATCCCGTCCTTGGTATAGGAATACAGCAATAAATTTAAGTTTTCGCAAATCGGTGCCTCTTGAGCTTTTAGCCAATCAGCCACCGTGGTGATGGTGGCCGCATTGCCCTTTTCTTCCCAAGCGGCTTTAATGCCTTTTTCTAGCCAAGCAAGTTCCTCATCGGAAACCTTTCCCGAGGGACGTGCCATAGAGGCTAGCAAGGGTTTTAACATCTCCATGGACTCGTCTAGATTGTGGATCAGGCTAAACGGATTGATGCAAATGGGATTGTTCAGCGAAAACTCGATGAATTCACCCCCTAAAAGCCTACAGGTTTTTTCATAGGAACGACCAATATCGATGATCCAGACTCGGCCGCCCGAGCCGACGATGGTGACGATATATTCCTGAGTAAATACCGACTTACCCTTACCCGAGGCCGCGGCGATACAGACATTATAATTACCCTCGGTATTATCAAAGGGGCTCCAGGTGGCCAACTGACCACGTCTGCCGGGCAAGAGTAAATTGGGGCTTGGACTGCCTTTCCATTCCCCTTGCAAGGGGGCAATATTGATCGCATTGAAGGCCGTCATGGTGCGAAAACGCTTGAAGATCTCAAAATCCTTATACAGGCCTTCGGTCATCAGCATGGGCATGATGGCTAGCCAAGATTGTAGCTGTAAATAGGCTTCCTTTCGCATACGCCAGCCATTGGCCCTATATAAGTCGCGCACCTTGCGCTCTGCTGCAATGGCTTGTTTTTCCGGTGCGTATAAAACGATCTGGAAAAACGATTTCACCAATCTATCGCCCTCGGCAAGGCGCTTGCGCACAAATTCCCAATCGTTGCGCTGCTCACCCGCCATGGGATTAAATTTAGCCATAGGGCTTCTGGCCATCTTGTCCTTGTCCATGTATTGCAACTGAGCCTTGGCGGCTGATTGCTCATGGTCTAACAATCGTACATTAAGGCTGATGATAAAAGGGCAAGGGATTTGCAGGGCACTGTTAAATAACTGACCTATACTATCAGTCATTTTCCACTGTGCCATGGTTTTGGGAAAATTGCGCACGCTGAAGCAACGAGCTTCCCAGGTTTCATTTTCGTTGACAAAACTCAAGTGATAGGGGAAAACCTTGATCATGCATTCCGGATTGGTCACTTGGCTGGCTAAATCGTCTAATTCCTGCCAAGGAACTCGCGCATTCAAGGGATCGCTAGAAGGCGAGGTTAAATCGGTCATAAGACTTAAAAAACCCTCGACCGGTAGTGGACGAGAAGGCATGTTGACGGATTTTAAAGAACTTTGAATATCCTCACGCAAACTCAGGAGTTCTTCGGCCACCTCCTCATAGTCTTTGCAGGGCAAGGACACGATAAAAAACAAGCGAAAATCACGGATCAACATCGAGCCGTTATTGATCAAAGATTGATAGGCGCCTTGTTTTAGATAGTCGGTGCGCATTTTAGCCAACCATTCAAAAATTTCGCCCTTTCCAGAACGCTGTTTTTCAAATTTGGCCAACACATCGCCCACCTTATCCGAGGCCCACAACATGATTTGCAGGTCAGCATCCTTGGGCAAGGTATCGGTTAAAATGGTGGAGAGAATGTTAACCGTTTCTTCACTGGCACCAGGTAGGGGCAGGGTTTCAAGGATAAACCCCGCGCTGCGTTTGTTAACATAAAGCTCATTATCGGTATCATAGGACATATAGGGCAGCAGGTTAGCCAGTATATTAGGCTGTAGCTCGCTTAAGGCCGCAGCAATATTTTCTTCGGTGCTACGCTTTGAGGCGGTAAAGCCACCCCACCAACTTTGCAGTTTTTCTTGCCAATCTCCAAATTGTCCTAACATTGACGTCTCCAGATTTAATCTTCATCCACAAGTTCGGTGACAGGTTTACCCATCCAATGTCCGGGTTTGATGACGGTAAACAAGGTGCTGTCTTGATGATAATTACCGTTGTTGTCCTCATAAGGCGCCACCCAGATCCGCATTACGGTTTCGTGATAACGAACCGGGCTGCCGGGGTGTAAGTCCTTGATGGGATAAGGCGTATTGCCTACCTCGGGAGTGGGTACAGGTTTGTTATCTGCACTCGTCCCCGCAGCATTGGCTTGATTGATTCTGTCTATCTCGCCGTTATCAACCATGCGATTGACATCGTCTAGACTGCGACACATCACTCCACCTTTGCGTGGGCAATCAAGCTTAGAGTTCATGCTGCCACAACCGGTGAGGAGTACAGCCATTGTTATCAATATGCCTAACACATTTTTTTTCATAATAACCTCTTATCTAACCTTTAAGCCCAATTCAGCCTGGCGCTCTTTTAGGCGCTGTACCTGTCTTTCAGTTAAGGGAAGCGGACTGCCCGTGGCAGCAATCCTATTTGACGCCGTAGGTTCAGCGGCTTTAGTATCGTCTACCTCTAAGTTTTCCCTATGCTTTTTGCCATCTAAATAAAATCCCTTGAGAAAAACGATATCAACCGTATCTCCTGCCGAGAGTTGAATGACCGGATGGTATTGCTCGGCACGCTGAATATAGTAGTCGGCGAGCTTATTCATGGCATTACCTGCACCACGGGCCGCACCATAGCGCCAAACAGCACCGCTGTTAACCGATTGAGAACTTCCACCCGACTGTGGAAATAAGGTTGTGGTGGTATAGGTTTGCGCCAAGGCATCGGAAAAGCCCGACAAGGTTCCTGCTGCCGCGGCTCTTGCAATGAGTGCGCCTTCACGCCAAACCGGTGTGCCTCGAACGCCATTCTTGCCATCGCCACCAAATACCGTTCCTTGCACCGGTGTGTCTAAAATCGAACCGTTGGGTTTAACACAGCTTAAGGTTTCCAAACGCACCTCACCGCGTTCTGAAGAAATATCACCCACCACGGCCGCGGTCACCGTACAGTTTTTTAGATGACTTTTGCGGTGATTAGGCAGAGTTCCCACCTCCGTGATCCTAAACACCATGGGCTTAGGGTTGGATTGGCTGGCAACTGCGGCCGAAGCATCGGCAGCGCCTATCATTACCGCCTTAACAAAGGTGCCCGAGGGAACATAGGTGTCGGGGTTTTTGGGTGGAATAATTTCGGCTTCCGTTAAGCTGAGGTCTAAATTATCCTCCCGAATGCCCTCGCCGGGAATTTTAATGGGAATGGGCTTGCCATTGGCATCAAAGGCCTGCTGTGGTGGCATCGATGTTGCAGCGGGAGGAGCATTTCTAAGTGCCTCGATCTGCTGTTGCATTTCCAGCATCTTTTGGCTCATTTCCTGCATTTGCAATTGCGATTGGCTGAGCAAACTTTGCTGCTGTTGCTTGGCATCTTGCAACTGCTGCTTGGTTTCCTCACCCTTTTTCAAGGCATCGGCCAAGCGGTTTTCGGTACGCTCTATCCAAACCTTGTCACTATCGACATGCTCAAGCGGGCTGGTAAATTTATTTTTACTCGCTACCGATTTACTGGGGTTTGAGGCGGGTTTATCCTCGGACATTAAGGCCAGCAATCCCCAGCCTACAAGTAGCACTGCCGCAGCGATGATCACGATATTGCGGTACTGTTGTTGTTTAACTTTTTTAGGATTGGTTTCATTACTCATTGTTCACCACCCTATACAAATAGGTTGATTGCTGGGGTGCTATGTCTTGGTCAAATAAGGCAAGCGCTCGAGTATTTGCGGTATAGAATTGGCGTTCTGCCAGGTGCACGGTGCTGTTACTCTTGTTGAAAATATGCAGAATTTCGCCGCGTAAACGCTTACCCAAATACGCTGTTTTAAGATAAACCTTGAGGACACCCGTTTGACTTGGCAATACCTTGCTGACATCAACCACTGCAAAGCCTTCGGGACGCGCTCTATTGACCATCGCGGTGATTAAGTCCACTAGGGTTTGCTCATAGGAACTGTTGGTCTCCCAGTGTTCAGCCGCGGCATTGGCTGCCGTGATGGGTTTTAGACGAATGGTTTCACTGGGAACATCTAGGGGCAGTAAAAACAAGGGATAGGTATGGCCTTGTTCTGTGGTAATAAAGATATTAAATGCCCTAGCCCGATAAGCCGGAGTGGGCTGAATATAGATGGCTCCCTGACTATTATCCTTGTTGAGTGTATAAGCCCCCTCAACGCCACGTACCTGCACTATCCTATCGCCATCGACAAAAATGCGCGTGAGTTCTTTGGCAGAGATCTTTGCCTCTACCGTTTTATTATCCGTCGCTAGTTTAAGCTGAGTCGCAAAAGTAGGCAGGGCAAAGCACAGGCTCATGACTGCCAAACATAAACGTCGATATCTAATGACCATCTGAATTTATCTCCTCAAAAGACTGAATCAATAGGCGTCCATCGTGATAACGATAGTGCAGTTGATAGGTAACTCGCTGGGATGACAACAGCTCATTACCTACGGTGGATTTCAAATCGCCGGTAACCTGGGCCGTAAGGGTTTTAGGACTTACCTTGACGTCTACCAGATAAAAAGCCAGGGCAATGTGATCTTTTTCCAAACGATCGCCTTCTTTTATAAGCAAGGTCTTCATGGCTGCATAATAAGCGGGATCGGTATAGCGCAACAAAATATCGCGCTGCATCTTGGCATTGCTGGGTGAGACATTAAAACGCAGGTTAGCGAAAAAATGTGTCATCTCTGCCAGATATTCATCCGAAACCTCATTATGACTAACCCAAAAGCTACGCTCTATCACAGCCGGCGTCACTACCACGCGTTCGTGGATAAAGGCGTAGATAAGCGCGAGACATAGTAAGGCGATGATTCCCAACTCGATAAACACCAGCCTAAGAAAGATATTGCGATGACGCAACAGCCGCTTTAACTTAGACTCATATAAAGACCATTTCATTGTTCTATCCTAAATATTCGCGGATGTGCGAGGGCGGCGTAATGCGAAACTTAATCACCGAGGGTAAGTGCCAGTACATCAAGTTATAAATAAAATAATGCCCCTGTTCACCCTTGAGCCGCTTGAGACCAAAGACCAAACCTGCGCCTATCATTAAGCCTAAGATGGTTTGGTCAAATACCAGCATCATCAGGAAAAAAGGCAAGACAAAGCATGCCAATTCATCCGGAGTTAGCAGGAAAAACCGCATGGGCTCGTCTAGATGTTGTGGAATTTGATATTTATCCATGGTTTAGGTGGCCTGTATATTTGCAATGTGCAGGATGATGTTAAAAAATATGGAGACCACGACTATCCCTGTTAACACCAATAAATTTTTGGTTTTGATATACATGGCCAGTGAAAGAATACCTTCCGCCAAATAGATAAATTTTTTCCCAGTTCCATTGAGTGTTTTAACCAAAGAATCGGAGGTACCGTCTAAAATATCCTTTGTTCCATCATCAGCAAATAAATGGCCCGAATACATAAATAATAAAATGACCGTCAACCACTTTAAAACCGTGATGATTTGGGGTTGCATAAGATAGCTATAAGCTAGAGCCGTAAAGTTTTTCATAAACACTCCTATTGACAATAAACACAAGGTTGACAATCTTCCACAACGGTTTGTTTGACGGAAAAAGGTTTGGGCTGTTCGGGTAAGCTTCCATCGCTTAACCGGCAGGGGTGATCCTCATCCCCACAAACAATATATTGCCGGGGTTGAATACCCTCGCCTTTAACTTGGGTAACGCTATACTTTTCAGCCATGATTTGCGCAATGGCCTGTTGATTTTTTTGTTCTGGAGTAATGGTAGTTTTTTGGCAACCGGTTAATACGATCAATAGTGATAAAACAATAAATCTAAGCATGTTGAATCTCTCAGCGGATCAATCAATCTGTTAAAAGAATTATAAGTAGCTAACGCTTGCTAAAAGAATGCGATAAGCCACAACATGAGACAACGTTTGTAGAGGCTTATTAGTATGATTAGTACCTCCTGTATCAGAAAGCCAGCTTTTGAAAATCCGTCCTAGAAGGGTCAGAGAGCAAAAGAGCTTATAGATATGAAAATATATGGTTATGGGTAAGATTGTCAATAGATTTCTTACCCTTGCAGGTAAATAATCAAGACCAAGGTTTACCTTGCCAATAAATCCAGAGGAATTTGAGGGTTTTAGCTAGCAAAAAACCATGTATCCTGACAAAATAATAGCTTGTTAATATTAATCTTAGGGTGTAACTTTTGAACCTTCATGACCTTGCAAATGCTGAGGCGCGCGGTAAGCGACTTGAATACATTAGAAAGCATTTACTAAACCTTTCAAGACCCCAATTCTGTGAAAACAGTGGAATTTTATTGCAATCACTCAAGGGCTGGGAACTAGGCTGGGGCGGAGGCTTAACTGAAAAGGGAGCCGAGAAGTTCATTAAACACGCTAGAAATTTAGGCGTGCACTGCACCTTAGGCTGGTTGTTGCATGGCGTGGGTCCCATGGCGGCACAATTAAATGTCTATGCCCCCCAAAATCTCATTGAAGACGAACAAATTGCCAAGGAATTACTCGTTTTCAAAGGGCAGCCGGGTAGTGTTGACTCTATGGTTTGTGATGATCTGATGCAACCCATGCTCACATCGGGAGATTATGTCGCGGGTATAATTGTCAACGACTTAAATAATGCCATCGATAGACCCTGTATCGTGCTGCTTGAGGACGCAAGCATCTGGATAAGAGTCTTAAAATCAGGAGATGAACCTGGCTGCTATGATTTAGCAAGCTTGCGTAAGCCCAAGGCTCATCTACAAAAAAATGTCAAACTTGTACATGCAGCGCCCATCAGTTGGATACGTAAACGCCATCCCGAAAATCAGGAAGCTTGATAAGGTACGACTTTTTCCCAAGCAATACCCTCGATGTGCTTACCCTTGGTAATATTATAGTAAATCGAGCTATTTAGCTTCTTCATGGCAAATAAAAATTGCTGCCATTCACCTATGGGCCTCCGGTATTGAGCCTCATCCAGTAAAAATAAACCATGGGTCATATCTTGTAAGGGTTTAACTATACTAGAGGGAGCCTCTAAACCCTCGACCAACTCTAGCTGTTGCTGTAATTTCAGGGTGTCTCGGACAATTAGCCAGGTGGGTTCACCTAAAGCATCTAAAAACAAAAAGCTACCGTCGGAATCTAGAAGATAATATTCAACCGCCTTACTATCGGTTAAGACCTGCTGAAACAGGTTTAGGTAATCCGGGCAGGCAAAAAGATGCTTGATGCCTTCCAAATTATCAACTATTGTTTTTGAAGTCTGATAAAAATAGCGTAATTGCAATTCAGCAATAGCCCGCTTGATTTCTTCTATTAAATTATCCGTATGCTTAAATAAGAACTTATTGATAACGCCCTCATTAAACAGCTCAATTGCGGTATCTTTATCCGCTTTACCCGTCAGCATGATCTTCATCAGAGATACATCGCTGAGCGAGCGTAGGAAATCACCGCCAGTCATTTCGGGCATATTGTAATCAACAACAATAACGGTTAAACAATCAAAACGTTTTGGTTCATAGATTTTTTTATACAGATTATTAACGTTCAAATCCAACAAAAGACCGGTTGCCGTGTCGGTATCATCGGGATCTAGTTTGTTGATTGCGGAAGAACTCAGTAGCTGGTAGCTATTTCTAATGGCCTTACTAGCCTCGCTAGCCGATACGTAAAAGGCCATATTGGCTAGCTCGGGAAAATTAAATTCTAAAGCCTTTAAGAAATTGACTTCATCATCCAATAACAAAACCTTGCTAGGATGGTAAAAACAAACTGGTTTCATAGTAGTATCTCATCAGGAGTTTTAATTAGGTAATTGATTATAAAGAACCATTAACTTTTTAGCTTCTTCCTCAAGAATATCTAAAGCTTGTTTAGTGATCTCTAATTGACGCATTGTGGCCACTTCAAGATGGTTTTGTATGGCATAATCAATGATTTTATTCACAATTGGCTTGATTGATTGCGCAACTAATTGCATCGTTGAAACTGAGTTTTCTATGGCGTGTAAAATTTCAGAATTAGAGGTTGCCATGATTATATGCCCTTTGAGCTTGATTGGGTACTATTTTAGGTGAGCTTTAACAATTTATAAAGTCTAATGTTTGGGTATAATAGGGACCAGACATTACTCTTTAGACAAAATATGCGCGAATTAATCTATAGTACTAGTTTATGGTTATGCTACATTTTTATCTATAAATTAACAGATCAGGTTTTAAACTCTCATCTTCTAAACAGTTATTTTGCTTTAATTTGGCAAGTGAGTTTAGACCTGCTATGTGCCTATTACGCCCTAAGGCTAGCAGCAAATCATCAACGTTTAGAAAAAGCCTTTTTCATGCTTATCGGCAGCGCATTTTGCTTTTCAGCTCTTGGCGACATTACTTATAATGTTATCCTAGGCATTTTAAATATTAAGAAAGTTGATTTTTACCTCAATAGTTTATTCCATATACCCTATGCCATTTTTTTAAGTTTAGAATTCTTAGCCTGGTTCGTGATGTATATATTGCTGCAGCAATATAACCCAGGCAGGATTGAGCGTAAATTATACATTCCCTTTGCCATTATTACCGGTATCACTACTCTCAGCTTTATTCTGATCATTTTTAATAGGCAACATCTCTTTCAGCTTACCTCAGCCATTTTTAATAATATTGATTCGGTAATTGAACTTTTTACCTTTACGTTTTTAGTCATAAGCCTATTTTCTAGCAAAACCAAAAGCATAGGCTTGTTAGCTTCAGGCTATCTCATTATGATAGCCATTGATTTTGTGTTTATATTCTCAACTGCAGAAAATACGCTCTTTCCCGGTAGTATACCCGAAACCATATGGATTTTAGGTCAATCGATATTTTTATACGGCTTAATTTTGCTCCATAGAGAAAAAACCACTTCATTACGGGAAAATTTCAATCAGTGGAATAGTCTTAACGCTCAGCTAGGTTATTGGACTTTTACCTTATCCATGTTTTATCTTTTAATATTGATCGTTATCGGACATGTTTTTGGTGATATGCAACACGTTGAGATCAGAGCATTTCCAATGGCACTGATCGCATTTTCAGTAGCCAGCGCCTTAATAAGTCGTGTTCTATCCCATTATTTAACTAAACCCTTTAAACACCTGAGTAATATTTTTAGTCTCTATAATTCAAATGAAACACCGAGTCTAACCATTAATTCTTCTAACTCATCAATAGAAGAATTCCGTGAACTTGAAAAATATCTTTATGATGGTTTAGCTGCCATTGAAGCAAAACAACTTGCTGAAAAAGCTTATATGACAAAAGTTCTGGATTATGCCAATCAAATTCGAAACCCAACGGTTGCGATAAAGATGGCGGCCGAAGACTTGCAAGAATTACCCGAGTTCAAACGCGAAATGCTTACCAAAGCTGCCGATAAAATTACTCTAATCACTCAGATGCTACTTCAAAGCCATGCCCAAATCAGCGCCCCTAAGGTTCAAGATTTAGATTTGGCTGTGCATAATCAAACGGCTATCTTGGTAGATGACAATAAAAATCTTTGTCTGGCCTGGGAATTAGAAGCAGAAGCAGCGGGTATTAAGCTTGAGGTTTTTCATAATGCCCAGGACTTTAAAGCCAAAGCCAGTAGTTTAGCAAAAACGATTCCCTTATACATCGATGTTAATTTAGTAGAGCAAGCCAGTGGGGTTGAACTTGCAAAATGGGCTCAAGAACAAGGTTTTAGTCAAATCCATTTGATCACCGGTGGAGATATCACCGCCTATTCGCAGCTTACTTGGCTTAAAGGCGTAGGCAACAAAATGCCTCCCTTCAAGAAAACTATTAATCTAGGAAAACCTTAAACCCATGTGCAAAAAATTTTTCGTTTGTCTAACCCTCTCTCTTTTATTAGTAACCCATGCTTTTGGCCTAAATAACCCATCGAAAATTATCATTCGAGTGGCGGTGATCGATCAGTTGATGACTAGAGATTTTTCTAACCTGGCCTATCACAATGAATATTTACGTGGCATTAATCTTGCTGCCGAAGAAGTTAAACGCCAGGGCATCATCGTGGAATATAAGCTATTCAACTTTAGCAGAGAACCCTTGGCGATCTTTAAAGCCGTTGATGAAGTCAAAGCCTGGCAACCAGACTTTATCATAGGGCCTAGAATTTCCGAAAAGTTTATGTTACTCAAGGACAAATTTCCAGGCTGCTTGGTGGTATCGCCTCTAGCTTCGGCCAACAAGCTTCGCCATTTGCCTAATAATTTTTATAGCTTTGCCTTACCCAATACCGAGCAGGCCAAAGCCTTAAGCACTTTTATAAGTCAACAATTTCCCCAAATTAAGGGTGTGCATACCATCAGTGCCATCGATTGCTTGAATTGTAACGAAATGGGTGGCTTATTAGCCAAACAGCTTGAGAAAATTAAGCCCAAGGTTAAATTTATTGAACATACTTTCGTTTCAACTGACCTCGGCCAAATGCCAGTTCAAGAGCTTCTTGCAGGTTATGAAGATGGGTTTATTTTCTTTTTACCGGATTTTTCCGATGTGGCAATTGAACTTATGCATAAAATAACCACATATCTACATAAACCCAATTTAATTTTCATCGGTAGTGATGGTTGGTCCAATCACAATGATTGGAGTAAAACTAAACTAGACCCATCCTCTCACTTTCAAATCTGGTATTTAGTTTCAAATTCTCTCGATCATGATACGCCTGAGATACAGAGGTTCAAGCAAGAATTCAAGCAGTTATACAACTACTCGATTAGCGAAAATATTGCTTATACCGCCTATACCATCATTCATAACGTTTTATCTACGCTAGATAGCGCTGAGCTTGCTAAAACTTTGGATAAAAAAGCCTATATTTTGCAGCGTTTTATGCAGGCTAAGGCCCAAGATGAAATGCGTTACAAATTCAAAAATTTCGTTTTTTACCAAATTGTAGGAGGCCGAGGTACACCCATGGGCCTAGCTAGTAAAGAGGGTGATTCCTATACTTATAAGACTCTCGTAACGGCCAATGATGCTGTTCCAGTTAAGAGCAACTCTTATGGTTGAGCATAAGCCTCAAACTAGCATGGCTAGTTTAATCAGAAAGCAAATCAGCATTCGAATTTTTAGCTGTGTGATATTGATTTTGTTCTCAAGTTTTTTTTACCTGTACTCAGACGTCAACAGTTGGCTAGCTAGCTTTGAAAAACAACTTGAGCCAAAGGCTAAAGAGTTAGAACAATTTATCATTAGCCAAGTGCTTATTGATAACACTCAGGCCATCCGGCAAAAATTAGTTTATCTCAACCAGCACAGCACTATCATGCGGATAGAGTGGACTGCTAATTCGCCACAACCGATTGCCGATGCTAGCATCAGTTTTAAATTTCCCTTCGATTGGCTCTATATTTATCCCATTAAGACCATGGAAAATCAGCAGTTTGGTCAGCTGATTTTATCCGGTAGCCTACTTGCAAACCCTACTATCCTAGCAAATCTACTCGGTCATTTTGGTTTAATAGGTTTGTTTACCCTACTATTGTTGATGGTCCTTTTACCACTAAGCAAAAAAATTCCGGCTAAACTATTTCTGGATCCCATTAATGACTTGCTCAAGGTCCTATCTGAAAAAGGCCAAATCCAATCGACTGATCCAACTCTGCAGACGCTTGAAATAAATACCATCAAGGCAACTATCCTTAAAATTTTGGCGCAATATGAGTCCCAATCGCGTAATGCGGCTTTTGGTGAGTTTTCCTTGCAAGTAGCCCATGATATTCGCTCGCACGTTGTGGCATTGGAAACCGCCAGTAAGGATTTAGCTCAGGTAGCTGAACCACAAAGGATTTTAATTCGCAATGCAACCATGCACATTCGTGACATTGCTAATAACTTACTTTCCAGTTATCTAGATAACCAAACTTTCTCCTATCAAGTCCGTGATGTTTTATTGATATCTATTCTTGAATTTGTAATTTCTGAAAAACGCTTTGAAATTACGCATCGCAATATTAGTTTAGAACCTGATTTTGCTCTCAATAGTTTTACCTCTTTTGTAAGGGTTATTCCTCGTGAGTTGCGCAACATTTTGTCTAATATTTGTAATAATGCCATCGATGCTCTTGGGGAAAAAGGCAACGGCAAGATAATCATCAGAACCTATACCCAACAAGATGCAGTTGTTATCCAGATCATCGATAATGGTCAAGGTATTCCGGCAGAACAACTACCTAAGTTATTTACCAAGGGCTATTCACTTAAACCCAAGGGCAATGGTTTTGGCCTATTTCATGCCAAGCAACATATCGCTAGTTGGGGAGGCAGTATCCAACTTGCATCTGAGCTTCAAGTGGGTACCACTGTCACTATAACCTTAGCTACCTGTTCCATTCCAACTTGGTTTTGTAAGCAGATGAGTATTTTTAATACCTCAACCCTGGTCGTGGTTGATGATAATGACTCCATCTTTAATTTATGGGCAGCTCGACTCAAAGAACTAAAGCTAGCTCCAGAAAGGATAAAATATTTTCATGACCCCGAGCTTTTTTTAAAATGGTATAATGCCTGCCAAAGAGATCCCGCTCATTTGGAATATATCTTTCTCATAGACTATGAATTTGTGGGTACGCCTATAACCGGACTCGATGTATTGAAACAAATGCAAATATCAAATCAACGTTACTTAGTGACCGATCAAGTTGAAGATACTCATATTCACCATGAATGCCAGATATTAGACTTAAAGATAATTCCCAAATTCTTCGCCCCTCATATTCCTATTCACCTACTCTCTACTAAACCCGATATCATTTTGTTAGAACCCGATGAAATTTTAGCCAGGGCATGGGCCTACAGAGCTCAACAACATGCTCTTAATTTAAAGACTTATTTCACAAAAGACGATTTTAACAACGATTTACGTTTGTATTCGGATGAACAACAATTTTATATCGCCCATGAGTTTCAAGAGATCGTTGCCAATGTTTTAGCCGCGGGATTTACCAAGGTTAGCGTAATTTCCCACGACCAATTTGAATTAACCATGCGCTATTCAGGAGTAAACTATCTATCTAAATATTTTAACCCATTATGAGTTAATCTATAAGTTATTTCTTAAGCTTAGCCCAAGGCAGCATTCTGAGCAGTACCTCATCTTTATCCATGAAATGATGTTTTAGCGCAGCACCAATGTGAAGCAGAATTAGACTTGGAATAGCCCAAGCCAGCACATAGTGAAGGCTATTTCCATACTGAGCTAGAGTTTTATTAGCGGTTAATCCCGGGATACCGAGTGACCAGCTACCTAAATGAGGTGGATGACCTGCAGCACTGGACATTATCCAACCACTTAAAGGCATTATGATTAAGACTAAATACAAAAGGTCATGAGTAGCACGCGCCGCTTTTCGTGCCCATTTAGGCACCGTGGGCGGGTATTCTGGAAGAACATTGTTTAATCGCCATAACAAACGCATTATCATCAACAATAAGACGCTCAAGCCTATTAATTTATGGATGTTGTAAACCTGCATTTTTAAGGCCTTATCCGAAATATCATCCATGATAAATCCCACTGTAAGTAGAGCTACAACCATGATGGCAACCGTCCAGTGAAAAAACTTGCTCAGGCTGCCATATTGCTCAGCAGTATTTTTTAAAGCCATACTCACTCCTTTAATAGTTTTTGCGCCAACTCTTTTCCAAGCTCAACGCCCCATTGGTCAAACGAATTTATATTCCAAATACAACCTTGAACAAAAACCTTATGTTCATACAAGGCTAACAATGCACCCAAGGTAAAGGGCTCAATACAAGGTATTTTAATTAGGGTGCAAGGATTATTGCCCGGTTGATAGCGGTAAGGCGGTAAATCTGGCGCATCACGTCCATTAACCAAAGCTTGTGCTTGGGCCATGGCATTGGCCACCAAAATTCTTTGCGCAAACTTATCCTTTGCCATGGTTTGTTCTGGGACGATTAAATCGACGGCAACGGGTTCAGTTCCTTGATGCAAAAGTTGCATAAACACATGTTGGGCTTGGGTACCTGTTCCACCCCAAATAATGGGTGCCGTGTGGTAATCAACGACCTTACCGCTTGCCGTAACTCGCTTGCCATTACTCTCCATTTCAAGTTGTTGTAAATAGGCAGGCAGCTGCTTAAGTTGGCTTGCATAGGGTATAACCGCAAGCGTGGGCATTCGCCAAAAATTTATCAGCCAAATACCCTGTAGACCCAATAATACGGGCAAATTTTCAGCTAAGGGAGCACTGCAGAAATGTTCATCCATGGCAGCGGCTCCAGCCAATAACTCTTTAAATTTAACCATTCCTACGGCTAGTGCAATGGGTAACCCTACTGCAGACCAAAGCGAATAACGTCCACCAACCCAATTCCAAAAGGGATAAATTTGGGCATCTGTCATCCCAAATGCTTGTGCACGCTCTGGCTTTGCGGTAACCGCAATAAAATGCTTGGCAACAGCTTGTTCACCCAGAGATGTTCTAATCCAAGTTCTAGCCTGCTCTGCATTATACAAAGTTTCGTGAGTGGTGAAGGATTTAGAGGTGACAATAAACAGTGTCTGTTCGGGTATCAAGCGACTCAATAACTCACTGAGTTCTATGGGATCAATGCTTGCCACAAAGTGATAGTTAAGTGACTTATTGGCTAAAGGGATCAAGGCCTGGGTAACTAAACTGGGGCCTAGGTCCGACCCACCTATTCCTAAATTAACGATGTCTGTGATGACCTTGCCATTATAATTTACATATTCACCCGACCAAATGGCCTCGACCAGCTGCTGCATTCGCTCATGAGTATCCTTGATGGGCGGAATAATATCATCTCCATCCAAAAGCCAATTTTGCCGCTGGGTTCGCAATGCCATATGCAATGCAGGCTGCTGCTCAGTCGTATTGACTTTTTCACCTTCAAATAGTCCTTGGATTCGCCTTTCAAGGCCAATGGCCTGAGCTAAGTTGAGAAGTAGGCTCAATGTTTCAGAGGTAATAGGTTGCCTGGTAAAATCTAGGCTTATTCCAGCATGCGTTTTAACCAAATTAAACGCTTGTTGGCTATTTTTCTCTACCAGCTCACTGAGATGAAACTGTGCCAAGATTTTTTGATGGGCAAGCAAATGTTGCCATTCGGCTAGCTGGCTAGTAAGCATTCATTAAATCCCGTAGTATATTTCAGGCAAGTTATTCCATATTGCATTGCTTATTGCAAATTTCCCATTTTTCTAAAATTAAGCTTGTTTTTGTTTGCAAATGAACTGGCTAAAATTATTCATTAAACGTCAATATTGGCAGCTGCTAGGGCATTTTGCTCAATAAAATTACGCCTTGGATCCACCTCATCTCCCATAAGAATGGTAAATAATTGATCAGCCGCAACTGCATCTTCTATGGCTACTTGCAATAAGCGTCTATTGGCGGGATCCATGGTTGTCTCCCATAATTGTTCGGGATTCATTTCACCCAAACCCTTATAACGTTGGATAGTTTGGCCTTTTTTAGCTTCGGTAAGCAACCAATTATAGAGTTCGTTAAAGTTACTCACGGCCTGCTTTTGCTCACCCCGCTTAATATAACTGCCGGCATTGAATAGACCTTCCAATTTTGCATTTAAGGCAACGATTGCCTGATATTCCTTGGAAACAAAGAAGTCATAATCCAGAATATGGCTTGAGTAACTACCATGCATCTTGCGCTTAATGGTGGGCAGATAAGCTTGGTGTTCTATATCATGAGCTAATTCTACTTCATAAACACTGTTGGCGACCACATCTTGCTTTAGACCATTGTCAAGTTGGGCTATCCAATTTTGCATGTCAGTTTCACTTTGCAATTGAGCAACATTTAATGCAGGAAGATACAGTAATTGATGAAGAGCTTGTTCTGGATAGCGCCTTGCTAAGCGCTTAATACGGGTCGTGAGTAAGCGATAATCATTTACCAATCCTTCTAATCCAACTCCCGTAATGGGTAAGGCCTCTACACCTGGATAAAAAGCTGCATTATCAAGTGCTGTTTGTACTAGGTAATTTTCAAGTTCATTATCATCTTTTATATATTGCTCTTGTTTGCCTCTTTTTAACTTATATAGAGGTGGCTGACCAATATAGATATGACCTCCTGTTACAAGCTCTGGCATTTGTCTATAAAAGAAAGTGAGTAGCAGAGTGCGAATGTGTGAACCGTCGACATCCGCGTCGGTCATGATGATTACCCTATGGTAACGTAATTTACTGGGATCATATTCATCCCGTCCAATGCCACAACCCAGAGCCGTGATCAAGGTTCCTACTTCTGCCGATGACAGCATTTTATCAAAACGAGCCTTTTCAACGTTTAAGATTTTACCCTTAAGCGGCAATATGGCTTGAGTTCTGCGATCGCGAGCCTGTTTAGCCGAGCCACCTGCGGAGTCTCCCTCTACCAAGTAAATCTCACACAAGGCCGGATCACGCTCTTGGCAATCGGCAAGCTTCCCTGGTAAATCGGCAATGTCCAAGGCTCCCTTTCGCCTTGTCATGTCACGAGCCTTACGCGCGGCTTCACGTGCCCTTGCCGCTTCAATGATTTTCATCACTATGGCTTTAGCATGAGAGGGATTTTCAAGAAGATATTCTTGGAGCTTTTCAGCCATTAAGGATTCAACAACCGGTTTTACCTCAGAAGAAACCAGCTTATCTTTAGTTTGTGAGGAAAATTTGGGATCGGGGACCTTTACCGATAATACAGCTGTTAAACCCTCTCTGGCATCATCGCCTGTGGTTGCAATTTTATGTTTTTTGGCTAAACCTTCGTGCTCAATATAATTATTTAAGCTTCTGGTAAGCGCTGCTCTAAAACCAGCCAAATGGCTGCCACCATCGCGCTGCGGAATATTATTGGTAAAACAAAAAACCGTTTCCTGAAAACTATCATTCCACTGCATGGCTACTGCCACTGCAATACCATCACGCTCACCCTCAAAATAAAAAACATCTTGATTGATCGAGGTTTTATTTTTATTTAAATGTTCAACAAAGGCCTTGATACCACCCTCATATTTAAAAGTATCTTCTTTACCACTACGCTCATCTTTGAGATTGATCTGAACGCCTGAATTGAGAAAAGATAACTCTCTAACTCGTTTAGCTAAAATTTCATAGTGAAATTCGGTATTGGAAAAAATATCTGCGCTGGGTTTAAAGCGTACCTCTGTACCACGCTTATCGGTAACACCTATCTCTTGTAAGGGTTCGCGAGGCACACCCAGATCATAAAACTGTTGGTAAACCTTACCTTCGCGACGAATAGTTAATTGCAATTCCTCTGATAGGGCATTGACCACAGAAACACCCACTCCATGTAGACCTCCCGATACCTTATAGGAGTTACTGTCGAATTTGCCCCCAGCGTGCAAAACCGTCATGATAACTTCAGCTGCTGAACGCCCTTCTTCAGGATGAATATCAACTGGAATACCTCGACCATCGTCTTTGACACTCACACTGCCGTCTACTTGGATGGTGATATCGATGTTTTTACAATATCCGGCTAAGGCTTCGTCAATGGCATTATCAACTACCTCAAAGACCATATGATGTAATCCGGTACCATCATCGGTATCACCAATATACATTCCCGGCCGCTTACGTACAGCATCTAAACCTTTTAATACTTTAATATTCGATGAATCATAGGTCGGTAAGGCGCTAACTTCGCTCATTTAATCCTCAGCAATTTCTTTATCTTAAGCCAAATAAATAGCGCAATTATACCACCTCTTCTTGGGTTAAGCACGTTTCAACGCTAAATAGTTGTATCTTCCCATTTTATTAAGGAATTATTCTATTTTCTTGGTTAAAATTAAAATCCAATTATTTTATATTTTTATCCTTGTCAACTTCGGAGAGTTTAACATGCCCCTGACTAACCTCATTGTTCTTGATCAAGAAGCACTTAGGAAATCGAAAAACCCCATCATTCAACAAATGATGGAGACTGATTTTGTCCTACCTCCCTTAGACATTAATCGTGTAGTTGAGCAAATTTTAAATGACGCTAACCGTGATATTATACTTTCCGGAGAACGCATCCCCGAAGAGTACCGAAACCGAGAAAAGATAAAGGATTACGTTATTACAAAATTGGGGCAAACCTTGGCAGAGGCTTTGTTCAAAAGTTATGATCAAGGCCCTTCCTATCCTGTTAATAACGCATTGACCATTGCTGCAATGGACTTTGATTCCATGTATGCCATTTCCGTTTTGCAATCACATTCCAAAAAGAATATCTTTGTTAAGGCCAATCAGCTTTACTATGAATTTGAAAGCTCTAAGATAGTACTCATCAATGAGAAAATTCTCCCTGGGTATTATAAAAGTACCTGCGTTTATGATCCCGAGAAAATGGCCTTTGTCTTAATCAAAATTGAAATTTCAACCGAGCAAATGCACGAGATGATCATGGAGAATGTTTTCACTGGCCTTGAGAGTGAGTCAAAAAAAACTTCCTTATTCGGTGAAATGCATAAAAAACTGGAAGATATAAATAGTCCTATCATTCCGGATTTAACTCAGACAAGTGATCAGAACGCTAAAAAACGCAATAGAAGCTTTAGTATTAAGCATGAAACTCAGCTACCGTCTAATTTATTTTCAGCAACTTCAGAAAAATCTGCTATACAAAAGGGTTCGTCGATTGCTTTTGGAAGTGGCTTATTCTATCCAGTCGAAGCTAAGTCTAAATCTCATGCCAAAGAGAAGGTTAGTTCTACATTAGTTTTCGACTCAGGGACTAACATGAATCTTTTAAACAGTCAATTTGATAAAGTTCTTAACTATCTTGAATTGAAATTAGTCACTCGCTATGAAAAACTACGGCGCAAACTTACCATTGGTTTAGACCCTGACACGTTAAGACATAAATTAAGCTTAGTTTATGATATCCACAGACATATTAAACAGTTGTTATTGTTAAAAAATCAGTCACCGATTAGTTTAGAAGTTATCAAGAATACCTTGATCAATGCGGCCATTGCCAATAATGCTTTGCAAGATGCACGCCAGGTTTTTACGCAGAAAATAGCTAAAAAGCTCCATCTTTTAGATATTGCTCGTTCTACCAGTTCAAAAGAAATCATAGCTTGGGACCTTACCCACCCTCGTCAAGATATTGAATTTCCCTCTGAAACTCGGACGGCTGGTAAACTGGGTAAGTATTTGGCTCAAGCTTGGCTTGAAGTTAAAAAGATCAAGCCATCTACTGAGCTAAGTGTTTCAAATAGCCAATTTAATACCTTAGAAAGTTAGATGTCTGTTAAGAGATGTTTCACGTGAAACATCTCTTTAGTTAAAGTTCAGCTTGCAGTAATTTGGCCTTTTTCCACCTGAAATACCTTCACCTCTAGAGGAAGATATTTTAACAGTTCATTCTTATCAATACTGGTCAGAAAAAGTTGGGCCTGCATTTGTTGTAAACACTTGAGTACCGATTGAATATGCACTTTATCAAGCTCAGCGGGAATGTCATCAAGCAGATAAATACAGCGCCGACCGGTTCGTTGCGAAAAAAAGGCTCCTTGGCCTAGCAAAAGACCATAGGTTAGGATTTTTTGTTGGCCACGAGAGAGAACCTGGCTTGCCAATATTTTTTGTTGTTTAATATCAATATCAGCTCTATGAGGTCCAAAGTGAGTAAAACCTGCTTGTCTATCTCGGATTATAGATTCGGCTAGAGCTTGCTCTAAACTCAGATCGGCTGGCCAGCCGCGTTTATAGCTCAATGATATGTCTTCGAGCTTGGATATATTGGCTAAAATGACTTTGAAGTGATCAAGATAATCTACTAGCTGTTGAGCTCGCATCTTATCAAGTTGTAAAGCAACCTCTATGAATTCATGGTCCCAATGTTTCAACTCATTATTTGAAACCTTACTGCGCAAGGCCGCATTGCGTTGTTGCAAACTACGTTGAAAGCGTTTCCAAAGTGGAAAAAAATTTTGTTCCACGTGAAACAATCCCCAGTCCAAAAAATGCCGACGTTGTTTAGGACTTCCAACTAAAAGTTGATAACTATCCTGATTGATAAGTTGCAAGGGTAAGTAATGGGCAAGTTCTGCAATGCTGCTGACGTTATGCTCTTGAGCACGAATAATACAGCTACCATCCCTATGACGCTCTATGCCCAGCGGAAATTGTAAATTGGAATCGGTTGTGATAAGGCCAAAAATTGTCAAACTGTTTTTACCCAATTGGATCACCGATTGCATGGAGCGGCTGCGAAAGGAACGTCCTAAGCCTAAAAGGTAAATGGCCTCAAGTATGCTCGTTTTACCACTACCATTATCACCTGCTATCACATTGAATTGGGCATGAGGAAAAATTGTAGCCTGGCTTATGCTGCGAAGTTGATTGATTGCAAGTTGCGAAATCGTCATGAGATTAGAGTCGCATGGGCATGACTACATAAAGACTATTGGGTTCATCTTCGCCTTGAATTAAGACACTGGCATAGGAGTCAGATAAGGTTAAGCGTATTTGAGAGGATTTAACGGCATTTAAAACATCTAATAGATAACTAACATTTAGGCCCACATCCAAATCAGCGGCGGTGTATTCAACTGCAATTTCTTCTTCTGCTTGTTCTTGCTCGGCATTATTGGCAATGATCTGCAACAAGTTAGTTCTAAACTGAAGTCGAATACCCCGATTTTTTTCATTGGCAAGTACGGCAACGCGAGATAGAGTTTGTTTAAATTGTTGTTTATCTATGAGTAATTGTTTATCGCCCTGGCGGGGTATAACCTTATTATAATTGGGAAAGCGGCCGTCAATCAGTCTGGATTTAAAAATGGTTTGCTTAAGCGTACATTGAAATTGATTGGCATTAAAAGCAACCTCAATTTCATCTTCTTTATCACTTAATAAGCGCAATAACTCACTAATACCCTTGCGTGGCAAAATAATTTGCTTTACCTGTTGAGGTAGGTTGGTTTCCAAAAAACTCATAGCAAGTCTATGTCCATCGGTTGCAACCAAGCTCAAACGGTTATCACTGGCTTCAAATAAAATACCATTTAAATAATAACGTACATCCTGTTGAGCAATACAAAAATGGGTATACTCAATTAAACTTTTAAACTGATTGGATTTTAAAATAAATTTAACTTCAGCTTCAAACTGTTCTGAATTTGGAAAATCCTCTGCCGGTAATACGGCTAAATTAAACCGACTGCGTCCAGATTTGATTTGCAAACGTTGAGTGTCAAGTTTGAGTTCAAGCCTAACGCCTTCTGGTAAGGAACGTACAATATCCAAGAGTTTTTTTGCAGGAATGGTAATTTTTCCTGGCTCACAAGGATCTGACAGTCCTATGGCACTGACTAGTTCAACTTCTAAGTCGGTTCCCGTTAAGGTAAGCGTTTGATCTTCAACGATTAGCAAAACATTAGCCAAAATGGGCAAGGTTTGCCTGCGCTCGACAACGCCGATTACGGCCTGTAAGGGTAAAAGTAAATCCTCACGAACAATGGTTAACTGCATCCTAATCCCCTGATAAAACTCTAAGCAAATTTTGATAGTCTTCTTTTATGTCGCCAGGCTTTGCACATAATTCATTTATCTTGCGGCAAGCATGTAATACCGTAGTATGATCACGGCCGCCAAAGGCATCCCCTATTTCCGGCAAGCTGTGTTGGGTGAGCTCCTTAGCTAAGGCCATGGCCATTTGTCTTGGACGTGCAACTGAACGGTTACGGCGTTTAGCTAAAAGATCGGCAACCTTAATTCTATAGTATTCAGCTACTGTTTTTTGAATATTATCTATAGTTACCAACTTATCTTGTAACAGTAACAGGTCTTTTAAGGCTTCTCTAACCAGTTCAAGTGTTATGGCTTTGCCGGTAAAGTGGGCGTGAGCTATCACTCTCTTTAAAGTACCTTCAAGTTCTCTGACATTGGATCGAATCCGCTTGGCAATGAAAAAAGCTACGTCGTAAGGCAACTCGATTTCTGCCATTTCGGCCTTACTGATCAAAATGGCTACCCTTGTTTCAAGCTCAGGTGGTTCTACGGCTACGGTGAGTCCCCAACCAAAGCGAGATTTGAGTCTCTCTTCAAGGCCATCGACTTCCTTGGGATAGCGATCACAGGTTAAAATGATCTGTTGCTGCCCTTCCAAGAGGGCATTGAAAGTATGAAAAAATTCCTCTTGCGAGCGGTCCTTTCCAGCAAAAAATTGAATATCATCTATAAGTAAAGCATCAACGGTACGATATCTTTCTTTAAAGCGCTCCATGCTATTAGTTTGTAAGGCCTTTACCATATCGGCAACAAAGCGTTCGGAATGCAGATACAAGACTTTAGCACCCTGCTTACTCTGTGCAATGGTATTGCCAATGGCATGCATAAGATGAGTTTTGCCTAAACCAACCCCACCGTATATAAATAATGGATTATAAGCACTTCCTGGATTTTCCGCGACTTGGCAGGATGCCGCATAGGCCAATTGATTGGATTTACCCTTGATAAAACTTGCAAAGGTAAATGAACGATTTAAATTACTATGGTGAGACTCCCGCTTTACTTTGGTAGTTTGGGAGGCAACAGCCGACTCACTGGGTTCGGACTCAATTTTTTTCACCACGATAGTTTCAGTTTTTTCAATGCTGTCTGTCGGTTTAACCCCAACTAAAAGCATGACATCAAAGCTTGGATTTTGAGCAAGCTCCGCTAAAATTTCCTTTATCCTATTGATGAATTTATCGTTGATCCAGTCAATTACAAATCGATTGGGTGCATATAAATAAAGTTGCTGTGAATTAACCAATTGAGCTTGTAAAGGTCTTATCCACATATTAAATTGCTGTGCAGGTAGCTCTTCAGCTAATTGATCTAAACATTGCTGCCAAAGTTTTGCTTCCACCGCATCTCCAGAAAATAGTAAACAATACAGCCTACTATAACTTATCCACAGACGCTTGTTAATAACAGGTTAAGATAACTGAATAAAAACTGCTAAAAATTGGGCTAGCCATTTCGCCGGTATAACTCTAGTACTTATAGACAAGTAACTTTAAGTTTTACCACCGCATATCAACAAGCATTTTTTCCCTAAGTCTTTGATATTTTGATTAAAATAAAACTTATCCACAGAAACAAGCTTCCTTAATAATAAAAACAAATAAAAATATCTTTATTCTATTTAAATACTTAAAAGCGAGCTGCCAGTTTCTGCGAGGAATCATTATTTTTAGAAGCCAAATCATCTTCGGCAAATAAATTGGAATTTTCATGACTGCTTTGCAGGCTGGGAAGTAGTTTTTCCAAATTACTTCCATACTTATCTGTAATGCTGGTGTACATGCTCGCAATATTGATAACAGAAGTAGCTTGTAAGATAAGAATGGCTAGAGCCGTATAAATAGTGAATTTCATAATGCACACTCCTTTGCTTTATGACCTCTTAATTTAACTCTAGTACATAACTGGCAATTTACAAGTCTGCCTTTATATACAAGCTGTAATCTACGGTAAGCCTTAGTCATCCATTTACAAATATGATAAGCTTATTATCGGCAATAAATCCCTTTAAAAACCTTAGGAGGTGATTATGGTTACAATAGAGATTAATAAAGATGTAACCCAAGACTATATGGGTTTAGGATTGCGTGGTGAGTCTGAGCAGGAAAGAAAGGCCGTGGTTAAAGCCTTAAAAAAATTTTTCCCAGGGCCCTTTTCTATCGATGATTCTCTAGGTAAAGGTCACTGTGGTTTTTATTCCGTCGCTAAAGGCTTAGGTTTAACTTGGATTGATTTACGTCAGAAAAGCCATGAGTATTTGCAAGATCTTATTAATTCAGATCGTCAAAATTGGATAGAATCTAGCTTATCCACCGCAGATTATCAGGAATATAAAGATAAAATTGCTAATCCCTATTCTAAAATATGGCTGCGTAGTGAGATTGACCTGAAGATTTATTCAGAAGTCTATAAAAAAACAATCCACTGCATTGAAGTTAGGGTAACTACTGAAAAAAATCAATATGGACAGGATCTTTGCGATGAGAACGGCGATAAAATCTTCAAGGTATTTATTACCGATAATTATTATCAAGCTGGTCAAGAAATTAATGGTCCTCATTTTGAAGAATCGCAAGATAGAAAAGCCTTATATGAGGATCCTGAGATAATCCATGTTATAACTTACAATAATCATACGGTACCTGTAAGCATGTTGCCGCCACTCTCAGTGCAGCCTTCAAGCATTGAATTAATAAAATCGGTCATAGAAAACAATGATGCTAAGGAACTTCATAGACTGGTGAGACAAGGAAAAATAGTTGATATCAATGCAAGGGATGAAAATGGCCGTACTGCTCTACACCTTGCCATAAGAAATATGCGCCATGCGCATGATTTTGGTATGCTTGAAGCGCTCGTTAACTGTGGGGCGAATCCATATTTGTTAGATAATGAAGGTTATAGTATTTACACCACGGCTACCGAAATGGGCTATGCAAGTGAACTTGCAAGTCATTTCTTTGGCAGCAATAGAAAAAACAGTAATAGTCTTGATGAAAAGAGCTATCATTATTTTTCACAACAACTAGAAGACAGTTTAAAAAGCATTAGTCTCTATTTTAGTTTACAAAGACAAAACAAATTTCAATTCGAAAACACCGATCAGTTTGATGCTCTTTTGCAAACCTTTTATATAATGCTTCAAGCAAAGCAACAACAAATGCTACATACTGAGGAATTTCGAGCAGCAGTTAGCGAGATTGCCAATCAATTATTCGAATTTTCGCTAGATATTTCTGCAGTTAATATCGATAGAGTAGTCATTGTTGCAAACCTGTTTAGATATGCGAGCATGTTAAATATTGTTTCAGGACAAAAAAGCGAATACCTAAATTTTCGTGATATCTATGGAAATTTAGTAATGACTATCACCGATAAAATGAGTTTGGAGAATTTAAATACACCTTTTATACGTCAATCTCCTTATGGTAAGCGAATCTACAGTAATAAATTACTTTCCGAACTCAGCCAAATTTATGAAAATTGTCAGGTATATAATAGATTTAATGAAAAATTATATCATGAAGTTTTAGCTTCATTGTTACTGAATGTATCACTGATTGATTTTAATGTTACCAATGATAATGGACGTAATATTGGCCATCTAATTTCATTAGTGGAAAGAGAAAGGCTTAGATATAAGGAAGAATATTCAAAGCCCCTACTTGCTTTAATGTATGCTTTTATAAATAGTATTCCAAATAGCGAAGATGATTTTGAAAGAACGCCAAGAGATTATTTTATCGCTTTAGTCAATAAGACTAAGGTTCAGTTGGTCAAAGATGCCATTCCATCATTCATACGCAGTGAATTGATGAGTGATGATCATGAACGACTAAAATCTACCCTAATAAAATGGCAAAATAATACCTTTGGCAAAAAATTTTCTATTAAGGATAATTCCGGTGGCTGGTCTTTAGCTCAACTAGCTGCAGTTACGGGAGCAAAAAGGATATTAAGCCATGCCTTAGACGCTCAACGTAAATCTGGCGAAAATTTTAAGGAGGGCTTAACACCTCTACATTTGGCTGCTCTAGCTAATCAAGTAGGAGTTGTTAAATTTTTATTAACCGATCTTCGCTGTGTTCATTACATAGAGGCGCGTGATAGAGAAGGTATAACAGCTAAAGATTACGCAGCAAGTAACGGTTATCCTCATATTGTAGAACTCATTGAGACAGTTGAACAAAAAAATGCTGAATATGATGAGGATGAAGATTTGTCTCGCGCCATAGCCTTAAGTTTACAAGTTTAAATTTGCTATTTAGGAGGTGCCCCATTAAACAGTGTAAGGCACCTCGCTTAAATAATAACAAGTAATTTACCGAAACATTTGACAAGCACTGGCTAAATTTCATATGATTAACGACTTTTTGCAAAAACATGACAACTAACAGGTAGTAAAGTTATGAAAAGAACATATCAACCCAGTAAAATTAAACGTCAACGTGACCATGGTTTTAGAGCTCGCATGGCAACCAAGGGTGGCCGTGATGTATTGAGAAGACGTCGTGCTAAGGGCCGCCACGAGCTAACCGTATAATTGTTGGAAAAACCATCCTATCATTTTCCAGCCCAGTTAAAATTACGTTCTGCCCATGAGTATCAAGGAGCGTTTGGGGGCTCCATAAAACTGGTTGCTGGTAATATAAAAATATTTGCCAAGCCTAATGAGTTGTCTTTTGCTCGCTTAGGCCTGGCAATTTCGCGTAAAAAAACACGTAATGCAGTAGTCAGAAATCGCATCAAGCGTATTGTGCGAGAAAGTTTTCGTTTACAACGACATGAGCTGATAGCCGTTGACGTTGTCGTTATCATATTGCGCAAAGTGGATGATGTAGATAACAAAAAGTTGCAACTATGCTTACATACCTTGTGGCAGCGATTAAGCAAGGCTTAATCCTGTTAATAAAAATTTATCGTTACCTCTTGAGCCCAATAATTGGCCAGCAATGTCGATTTTTGCCTACGTGTTCCTGTTATGCTGAAGATGCCATTCTGCAACATGGTATTTTTAAAGGTTTACTGCTAACATGCAGACGGCTTGCCCGCTGTCATCCTTGGCATGCAGGTGGTTATGATCCAGTACCTAATAAACAATGTGAGTAATTATGGAATCTACACGGATATTTTTATTTATTGCCTTAGTAACCGTTAGTTATTTTCTTTGGAATGCTTGGGAGGCTGATCATCAGTTAAACCATCCTCAACAATCGATTCCAGCCGTTTCAGCCGTTAATCCAACCCAAACCATAAACAGCCCTCTACCCACTCAAACGGCAACAACTGCAAAAGCGCAAGTGATTAACGTGCAAACCGATTTATTTGACGTTGCTATCAACACTCAAGGCGGTGATATTGTAAAGGCTGCATTACGCAAATATCCTAAGAGCTTAAATAGTGATCAACCCTTTGAGTTATTAAACAACAATCCCAATTCGCTTTACGTGGCTCAAAGTGGTCTACGTAGCAGTTTAGGACCTGATACTGAACAAATTCCGGCTATCTATGAGGTTAATCAAACTCGCTATCAGTTAGCCAATGGTGAAAATGCTTTAAAAGTCGATTTGCGTTGGCAAAATAACCAGGGTTTGGGGGTAGTAAAAACCTATACCTTTAAACGTGATAGCTATGTGATTGATTTAAGCTATCAGATCAATAATAACTCTAGTCAGGTTTGGTCAGGCCAGCTTTACACGCAGTTAAAGCGGCTTAATTTGCCCGAACACAAACAGATGCTACAATTTTCTACCTTTACCGGCGCCTCAATTTCAAGTGCAGATAAACCCTATGAAAAGATCAGCTATAAAAAATTAGCCGAGCAGGATCTGCATCGTCAAGTAAAAGGTGGTTGGCTGGCCTTACAACAGCATTACTTTTTAACCGCTTGGGTGCCTGACAAAGAACAACTCAGCACGTTCTATTCTCACGCCGAAGGCGATGTTTTTACCTTAGGCGCTTTAAGCTCAAATTTAACCGTAGCCTCTAAGGAAAGTTTACAGACCCAGTCACGAATTTACATTGGCCCCGAAGTGGCTGAAATTTTAAAGAATGTGGCTCCTGGACTTGACCTTACCATAGATTATGGCTGGTTGTGGATGATCTCTAGCTTCTTATTCTGGCTGATGAAACACATTTACAACATCATCGGTAATTGGGGCTGGTCCATCGTTATAGTAACCGCCCTCATCAAATTGGCCTTCTATAAACTCTCAGCAACCAGTTATCGTTCCATGGCTAGAATGCGTGAACTTCAGCCTAAAATCGAAATGCTCAAGGAAATGTATGGTGATGATAGGCAAAAAATGAGCCAGGAAATGATGAAGCTCTACCGCGAACAAAAGGTTAATCCCTTTGGTGGCTGCTTACCCATTCTGGTACAGATTCCCTTTTTCATAGCCCTATACTATGTGCTTATTGAAAGCGTGGAATTGCGCCAAGCACCCTTTATTCTCTGGATTCATGACTTATCCCTGGCCGATCCCTTTTATGTATTACCCATTCTGATGGGAGCCAGTATGCTGCTTCAACAGCGCTTAAGCCCTACTCCGCCAGATCCTTTACAGGCTAAGGTTATGATGGCCTTACCCATAGTATTTACCTTTTTATTCTTAAATTTCCCAGCCGGTTTAGTATTGTATTGGGTGGTGAACAATAGCTTGTCTATATTGCAGCAGTGGTATATTACCAAGCGCTTAAGTTTAGCACCTGCCGCTGCACGCGCTGCTAAACCGAGCGTTAAACGCAAAAAATAATCTTATGGTGGAAACTATTGCCGCCCAAACCACTCCACCGGGACGCGGTGGAGTGGGAATCATTCGCGTATCGGGACCCGAGGTTAAAAATATAGCCCTTGCCATTTTGGGTAAACTTCCTAAACCGCGTTATGCTAGCTATGGTGAGTTTTATGGCAATAATGGCGAAGTCATGGACCAAGGCTTAGGCTTATTTTTTCCGGGACCCCATTCATTTACCGGCGAGGATGTTTTAGAATTACAAGGCCATGGTGGCCCCATCGTTTTGGACCTAGTGCTAAAACGCGTCGTTAAGCTGGGTGCACGTTTAGCCAGACCGGGTGAATTTTCCGAAAGAGCCTTTTTAAATGGCAAATTAGACCTTGCTCAAGCCGAAGCCATAGCCGATTTAATCGATGCCTCTTCGGAACAAGCAGCCCGTTCCGCCCTTCGCTCCTTGCAAGGTGAATTTTCTAAACTGATCAACGATTTACAGGAATCGCTTACCCACTTGCGAATTTTTGTTGAGGCGGCGATTGACTTCCCTGAAGAGGAAATCGATTTTCTTGCCGAAAGTTCTGTGCAGCAGGACCTCAATTCAATTTTACAGCGGCTAGAGGCTGTATTGGCTTCGGCCACCCAAGGCAGCTTACTTCGTGAAGGCATGACTTTAGTCATCGCGGGTAGACCCAATGCCGGAAAATCGAGTCTCTTAAACCGTTTGACAGGGCGCGAGTCGGCCATTGTCACACCGATTGCTGGCACCACGCGCGATGTGTTGCGCGAATACATTCACCTTGATGGCATGCCCTTACACATCATCGATACGGCTGGGCTTAGAATCAGCGACGATACCATAGAACAGCAGGGAATAAGCCGGGCTTGGCAAGAAATAGAAAAAGCCGACCACTTGTTGTTGATGGTTGATGGCCTAGCCGACAAACAGCTTCAGCCCAAGCAGCTTTGGCAGGAGTTTGCCAAGGAATGGCCAGATAAACTCAAGGTCACGGTAGTTTATAATAAAATCGATTTAACCCAAGACTCACCCAACATAACTCAAGAAAATGGCATGACCCTCATCCGGCTTTCAGCAAAAACCGGGACTGGGCTCCCGTTACTCAAAGAGCATCTCAAGACCAGCATGGGTTATGCAACCAGTGGCGAAGGAACGCTAAGTGCCAGAAGGCGGCATATAAATGCCTTAGAAAGAGCTAGGCAGTGGTTATTCTCAGCCCAACAACAACTCAGCGGTCAACGTGCACCTGAGCTTTTGGCAGAAGATTTGCGCCAAACTCAACTGGCTTTGGCCGAAATTACCGGTGAACTCAGCGCCGATGATCTACTGGGTAAAATCTTCTCAAGCTTTTGCATAGGCAAATAAAATCTCTCAAAAAGCTTAATTGCCAACGGCTTGTTTAAGGCGATTTGGCTAATTTTTGGCTTAAAAAAATAATAGCTTGTAAAGTCAAAAAAATTATGATAATGAGTAGAGTAATACTAGTGAAAGAAGATCTTTCATTTAGTTTAAGTGATTAGAACTTATTATTATCTCAAGTGGATCATTGATAACAAGGTAGATTATCAGATCTATATAACGCTAACGGAGATTTTGGAATGCCAGTCAGCCCAAGTAATACCAATAATAACAACAGTCAATTGTCAGTTGGAGAACAACAGTTAGAGCTCTTAAAAAAACAAAAGCAAGCCTTTGCTGCTCAGAATAACAAAGAGCGTGAAGCAGAACTTAATACCGCTATCATCTGCTTAGAAATGATCTTAAATAAAGAAAAGATCAGCCTTTATAATGCCGAACGCTTAAAAAAATGGAGCGAAGCTAGAAAAGCGGCTACTGATAGATACAATTCACCTAGCAATATTCTCATGGCGACTGAAGTGATTTACGGTATGGTCACATACTCAGAACAAGTTGCTAGCTTTTATCAAGCTGCTGATAAAAACATGCAGTATTTGGCAATTGAAGAAAATCAGAAAAAATCAAAATTGAATGCCGATTTTTATAACCAACGTCCATTTGCAATACATACCAGTAATGGACTACTTGCCTTATTACCCATACTGAGCAATCTTAGAGATTTTATTGAATTACAAAACGCAAGAGGAAAAGAACGAGAGTATAGTAATCTTGCAGATTATATTAATCGGTGTGAACAAGCTGTGCTAAATGAAATTAAAGCTAGGCTTGAAGACGCAATAGCTAGACCTAGTTTGCATCCCTTTATCAATTTTATGGAAGATGCTATAAAGACGAAAAAGCTGAAAGTTCTTCCTCAAAATAAGAAATATTATCCTGAAATTATCGCTACTGAAGAGAGCAGCCCAGCCATTAAAGGTGAGCTAATTCATACTCTAGTAAATCACCCACGAGCTGCAAAACAGCTTCAAACTATTAATCCCGATGCAATGGCGCAGCAGCTTGATATTACTAAGCTAGTAAAGGGAGCAAAGGTTGATAATCAGCAACTTAGCCTGCCAGAGAATAATGACAAAAATTATTCCTATAAATTACAGCGTTTTAAATTACAATGCGAGATCGTGCCAAAATTAGCTAAGTTCAATGAACTGAACACTCAATTAACCGAGCTTGAAGCTAAAATTAAGCAAGAAACAGATCCTCATAAGCTGAGGTTCTTAAAAGCTAAGGCTGTAGCAGTTTACCAAGAAGCCGATTTAACTCTAAACATTATTCATGCTTTGATTGAAAAGACTAGAAAGTCTTCTTTATTTGGCAGCTTGGCTTTAGGTAGAAAAACTACTAAGTATTTGGCGGACATCGAAAATGTTTGCATTAATTTAGAAAAGCAACTTGCCACTAAAATTGGCAAACCAAATGAAGACAATGATAAGCAGGATTATCTGCAAGGCCAAAGGGTCAAAACTCGGGTTAAGCGAGTTAAGGGCGATACCTTAGTGGTCAGAGATGAGATTCAGCATTATGCCGGTGGTATGAGCAAAGGTCTCAATCAATATTTGCTTGAAACTACTAAAAAAGCAAACTGGCAACGCTTTAACGATAACTTTTTTGCGGTTAGGGAGATTTTAAATTATCCAAAGAGCACCGATGAGCAAGACATTGACCTTATTTCTGGCACCACAAGGCTTGCCGATGATGTGATCAATTTTAGCCCCTTTGATCCTTTAAACGTTCAGCATGAACTCACTAATAATGATGTGCATTATATTGGTGACCTATCTTTATTGAATAACGATAAGATCACCAGCTTATTGCAATATACCAAACAAATGAGGGAAGCACTTGAGTCGCAAAAACAAATATTACGTAGTAATTTTGAAAGCTTTTCTCCCATAGCTCGGTGGTGGTATTACTCTGTATATGTAAAAGAAAAGGCAGCTATAGATAAAAAACTAAGCCTGGTGGTTAAACCCCTAGAAAATAAACTCAATGGAGAAGTTTTCCGTCGCTTGAAGACCAACTTAAGATATGGCCAGTTGGATGAGAGTACGCAGGCCACTTGGGAGCAATCTCTAAACAAAAGTCATGGTTTTATTTGTTATAATTTATCAACTCAACCTATCGACCAGGTTAAAGTTGTATTAGAGGCATTGAAAGCTGAAGAGCAAGAATTAAAGAAAGCCATTAGCCATGTCTTCATCACTGCCAAGGTAAAGGCGGCTAAGCAAAAATTGGCTAGGCTTAAGGATATGCAGCGTAACTTGATCTATCAACAAGAAAAGGGTATTGCTCCCATCCAACTTACCATAGACAACGAATATGCTAGAAGTTTCGTGGCTAATTTGGTGAAGCAAAATAAGCTTGGCACTTTAAACTCAACTTGGTTAGAAAACCTAGTTCAGCGCAAAGAAGTACTTATGTATGAGATTCAGCCTCGTGAGCTCAAAACCATCATGAATACTTTGCTTGCTATACATAAAAAAGATGCGCTCATTTTTGGTCAATTTTATGAGGCATTACGTGGTTCATTAGAGAACACTCGCTTTTCTGCCTTTAGTTTTGAAGGAGCAGAGTTTAATACTTCAACCTTAGTCGAAAAATTATTTGCCCAGCAATATGATTTTGAAGTTCGAGCTGCCTTTGCAATTTGGCTAGCTAGACATCGGGAAAATTTGTTTACGTTAAAGGATGAAAAGGTTTCAACTGAAGTAAAGACTTTCTGCGAGGAGTTACTAAAGATCATTCCAAAGCAGGTGGTAAGCTATAGCAAAGCTACTCAAGGATTGTTAGAAGTTTATAACAATGAAGATGAGAAGAAAGAGTTTGGTTATATTAACAATCAACAACTTCCTAGGGTTGAAAGTATTGAACAATGGATGCAGGCCGTTAGAATATCTGCACAAACAAACGATGGTCATTTTGCCAAGACAGAAACATTTTTAACCTGGCTCAAGGAACAACAGCGGCTTCCAAAAAATGTCAACGATGAGATGTTGAATTTCAAGATTAATTATCTTGAACAAATGGTAAAGCATGTGAAAAATGACAAGGATTTGTTAAATCAACCCTTTATAGAAGCTACTAATCCATCAATGGAAGGACCTACTAATCCATCAATGGAAGAACCTACTAATCCATTGAAATCTAAATATCAAGAGGAAGTTAATTCTACGCTCAATGTGATAAGAGATATCATTTACAATCAAAAAGGGCGTAATGATTTTTATTTTAATTGGTTAGGAGCAGCTGTACGCTCAGAGTTAACTCGGGTAAAAGCGCTTATAAATAATCCTGGAGCATTTATACCTGCGGGATTGGAAGCTTCGCTTCAAAATTATATTCAAGCCTTAGAAATTATTCGAGATATCTTACAGGGTAAAAAAGCTCAAATTACTGAAGCGGAAAGAACAACGCTTGAAATTTTGGCAGATAATAGTAAGCAAGCAAAAACGCATAATGTTACCAGTGTCTATGAGGGCATCGCGGATATTTGCGCTAAACGTCTCAACAGCATGATAACCAAGGCTTACTATAATCGATCCTATAGAACCCAATTGGCTAATTTTGCAAGTCTTGAAGCAGAATATAAGCAAGCTAAACAGGATACGCATGATCAAGATTCGGCCCATATTGAATGTATATCAATAGCTAAAAATGCTATTGAAGCCTTAATTTTGGATAATAAATATATTCAGCCTAAAAACTTTGAAGATGCACAAGGCTTGTTGAAAGCCACCGGTAGATTTGAAAAAATCGAGTCGATGGAAAATCTATGGCAGTCAGTGCTATTGGTTCAGTTATCTGCACAAGCTAGAAAAGCTACCATTGATAAAATGAGGGAATATGTAGATAGTTATGAGGGACAAAACCTGAACTTAAGCACATTGTTCATAACTTTTTGCCGGCCTGACGCTAATAATATCTGGCAGTCTGATTGTCAGAAACTCATGGAAGATTATGCTGATAATTATTTTAGTCGTATATTTGATAAACATAATCTTATTTTAGGTAAAGCAATAGGCGCAGAAGACAGACTTAAATTAAAATATCTCTTAAATCTGAATATTCCAGGTGTAAATGAGAAATTCAATAAAAAGGCAGCGGAGTGGATCAAGGAAACCGCAGAACAAGGTCGGAAATGGCTGAAGGTAAATCAAAATGTCTTGAGAGATCTATCAGCTAGTCTTGATAATTGCATAAGCTATGCCAATATTGGTCTAAAAGAACTATTGGCGCACATTCCTGCTTCTAATGCTTCGCATGAAGAAACGTATCAAGAAAAGTTGCAGGAATTTTTAATTTCAACCTTAGGCAAAGAAGAGAAGCAAAGATGGTATCCAGCCTATAACGATCTAACTCCTGATCAAAAAACTGCTCTTGATACCATTATGAAGCGTTACTTGAAAGGTAATCATGAGGAATTCAAAAAATCTCAATTACCCATAGGTAATGTTCACGATGATAAAATTGTCGCAAGATTAATTGGCCACGATGCACCTTATTTAAGTCAATTACGCCAAAAATCATTAGAACGTTGGATAAAAAGCGCTTTAAATCAGAACAATGCTTTACAGTTTTCTGAGCAATCTGAAGATGTAGTCCATGATTTTGAACGCAGATTAGCAATTTTCAAAGAAAATGAGCCTAGTACGATTTTACCCTTACCTAAAACGCCTGAATATACATTGCATTTTACTGAAATGTTAAATAATGCGCTTAAGAATAAGCCATGGCGTAAGGAAGTTGATCAGCTATTGGCAGGAAAGATGCCTCAACTAGATACGCGTAATATCAGTCTATTTGTTGAGAAAGGGCCTTTATCAAACTACCGTTTACAGCATTTGGAAATGTTGTTAAAGCTGCCGCAATTGAATATCAGTGACTTGTCACCCTTCTATGAATATGTTGAAGGTAAAGCATTTTTCACCCCGACAGATTATGCTAAATTGCAACTCCAGCTAGTTGAGGCGGTAAATAAAGGTTGGACTCCAGTTTTAGATAAGTTGATTAGCAAATACGGTGATAAAGTTACTCAAGAAATTTGTTTAGCTCAGGCATTTGCAAAGGCGCTGCAAGATGGCAAAACGGACATTGTTGCCAAAGAGCTAGGCAAAAATGGTAAGGATTTGTTTACACAAGAGCAAGGTCAAAGAGCCATCATAGCGGTTATGGAAACTTACCGTAAGGTATGTAAAGAAAACGCCAATCTAGCTACTAAAAAAACTGCTTACAGCAAGGTTGCCCAGGACATCTTAAAAATTATAGATGTAGATTATGCTGTTTATAAGAATGCTCAGTTAAGCATTACCCCAACTCAGTTAAGCTTAGAGCATGCTGCAGCAGGTTTAGTACAATTTGCTCTGAATAATAGCAAAAAAACTCGTGAAGAGGCTAATGAAGCACTTAACGAATATTTAGAAAGTTTACCTACTGCAATAAAAGAAAAATTAGAAGCTGAAACTAAAACCTGGTTTGATGAAAAATCGTTGGATGAAGTTTTACTGAGCTTACGTGAACAGTTGATAGAGCAACACAACGTTTGGAACAGCAACCTGTTTGCACTAGTTGAAAAATATGCTACGCCAGAGGTATATGACAAATACATCTTAAGCCATGCTAAACAGTTTTTAAGATTAAAAAATCCTACTAAGGCTGAAGCATATAGCCAGCTAATACCCAGTGAGAATCAGCCTGCTATTGCTGAAAACTTTGTCAAGTTTAAAACTGAAACGGGATTTGCAAGTTTTGCAGCTTTACTCGATGCGCAATTGGTTGAATGGTATGACGAAGATGAGCCTAATCTAGTAGTGGCTAACAAACACTTAAAAGACTTGATTGGTTTACATTTAAATCAAAAAGGAATTCAGCCTAGTGTTGTTGATCAGGCTATAGATAAATTGCTCGCCGTATTAAGCTTAAAAGATAGTAAGTTCTTGAAAAAGCTTAATGAGTTAAAAACTCAGTGGCAAGAAGATGATAGTCAAGAGATCGACTATGCGGTTCATCGTGAATTTCTTGCTAAAAGATTTGAGAAGCTTTTCAGAACAGCCAATGGTGAAGCAGTAAATGAGTTTACAATAAAAGTCTTAAAGCAATACCGTTTATTAAGCATTCTGGAAAGCGGTAAAGAAGAATACTTGAATCTTGCTCGCGGCTTAGAGTTGGAAGACTTAGTCCAGATCATTACCAAACAACCTATGAATGTGCAGAACTTTGTCAATTGGTATGTTCCAACCGATAGTTCAAGTAATGAATATGGTCTACACTTGGCAAAAAATGCCAGGAAGATCAATTATGAGATGTTGAATTTATTAAATACTTGGACTCAAGAGCTCTGCAAAGAAGATGACGTTCGCTACCAACTAGTTTCTAATATTTTATCGGAAGTTTATCTTAAATTTTTAAGTCAACATGAAAAAGATCTGGCTGAAGAATTAAAAACTAAGTTTAATGAAGTCAAAACACGTTTGCAAAAGGCTAAAGTTGAAAGGAGTTTGTGCAAAGATCTGCAATTTACCTTGCAAAACGGTAATATTAATCAGCTTGAGACGCTTTGTAAAACCAGATGGCAGGCAAAATTTGCCGATGAGAAAACCTCTCCTAGCGAAAAGGATAGGCTCTTGGATATTCTTGCAGGCTTGCTCCGTATCAGTATGCCTGAATGTGAAAGTATAGCTGTTGAGCCGATCTATAATGTCTTGCAAGGTGAAGTAGCTAGCACTGCAACAGATATCCTGGAGCAAAACAAAAAGTTAGAAACTATAGCTATTATGCTTAAACAAAGTAATGAAAAATTAACTAAGCTAATTGTGCCTTATTCTGATGATAATATAAGGTTGCAAAACATTCGTAAGACTATTTTAGAATTAATTGCTGCTGATATCTCGATAAGTGAGCGTAAGAAAGAGATAGAGGAAAATCGGCAAAGTAATCATAATCTAGTTGATAGTCATTTAGCCGATTACAACCAATCAACAGTAAATGTGCAAAAACTGCAGCAAGATGAGACTTTATTTAACAAAAAGTATCTCGTTCTAGTCAATGAGTGCGCAAAGTTCGGCATCGACAAACAGTTAGATCTGAGCCAAAGGCTTGAAATTATCAATGGCAAATTGCAAGAAAAGCAGAAATTCCTTGATTTATATTTGCCCTTACAGCAAAAGCTAGGTTTACTGTTTATGTTGGTAAATCATGCCAGAATAGCTGTGCCTGCATTTAATAAATGGAATGTACAGCCAATCGTTGATGAAAAGCAAAATCATGATGTTCTAAAATTAGATAGTAATCAGGTTATTTGTTTGGCCATGGCTTTAGATCAAAAACGCTTTGAAGATTTCACTGCAAAGCTTGCTGATTTAGCTGCTAATACAACACAGGTTTCAATATTCAAGCGCGAACATTATCTTAAAATGCTTGCGTTGGTTAAGGCTGCGCGGTCAAACCAATTGAATGAGGAAGTCAAAAGTGTTTACAGTAAAAGTTATGCAAAGTTGTGTAAGCTAGAAAATGTTTATGAAGAATTGTTGACTCGGATTAAGCAGTTTCCTAAACACATGGAAGAAACGGTCTATGAAGGTGATTGGGCTAAAGGTTTATTTACGCGTATCGCACTTATGACGGAGTTTATCGAAAAACGCTTACAAAATGAGCCTGTGTCCAAAGAAGCTAATGGTAAGGAAGCTAATCTTAATCGTGAAGAATTAAGAGAGGTGAACTATTTAACCCAGGAGCAAGCCAAGACGCTGAGGGGTAAACTGCAAGAATTTGTGGCTACAGTCACAAGTAAGAAGATGAAACTTTCACCACAAGTGAATATTGATACCGTTCAGCAGGAACAAGTAAGGAGAATTGAATCTTATCCAAAAATGTATATAGCGCTCAATAATAGCGATACTATTACAAAACCTGCTTCACCTATAAAGACAGGAAATTCAGCCTCGGGAAATACACAATCTAAGACATCGACGTCAAAGAAATGGACTGAGACGCTTGGTGGAGCTATAGGTAGTGCTGTTAATTCTGTTAATTCTGTCTTTGGTAAGCGTAAAAATGTGACATCTAGCTCGCCAAAAACAGAAGATCCAACAGACTCTGATGTTTCATCATTGAGATCTACTTCTTCAACTGAAAAACATGTCTCCATCGTCTCAATCGATAAGTATGATGACAGTATTACTCAGTTGAATGATAAACCTCATATTTTTGAAAATTATCAGCAAGATGATGATACGGATAATGATCTAGAGTCGAGTACAAGTACAACAAGTTTAACTAAATAGTTCAGACTTGGGTTTAAAACCAGAGGTAGCTGCTACCTCTGGTTTTTAAGAGTTAGAAATTTAAACAAGTTTTGAGTTGCTCAGGAATATAGGGGCGATTACGGTTATTGCCGTCAATGCAAGCCCCTATGTTTAAGCCGGTTGCAATTAGGGTATCGGAATCTTTCAGCCGAATTTCTTGTTCAAAGGCAAACCGAACAGTCCCCTCAGCTCGCATCTGGCAGGTCACATAAAAAACATCGTTGGCCCTTAGCGATTTTTTGTATTCAATGGTCGTTTTTAGCAAAAGTAGATACTGTTTGTTATCGGTCATTTCGGCAAAGTTTACTCCTAATTCTTGTAAAAACTTATGTCGAGTATGTGCCATATAGATCAGGTAATTGGCATTGTTGACGATATTCTGCGCGTCCAATTCATTATCTCTGACTTCAAATTCTAATTTAAACATATTCACCCCTGGTTAGTTAAATATTCTAGGGCTGTGGCGTAATCAGGCTCATGGCTAAGCTCAGCCACCTGCTCGGTATAGATCACCTTGCCCTTGGTATCGATAATGACTATGGACCTTGCTAAAAGTCCGGCAAGTTTGCCGTCAATGATGCTAACACCGTAATCACGACCGAATTCTGGATGGCGAAACGCAGAAGCCGGTATCACCTTATCGAGTCCTTCGGCACCGCAAAAACGTTGTTGGGCAAAGGGCAAATCCATGGATACACATAAAATAGTGGTATTTTGTAGTTTGCTGGCCTCGGCATTGAATTTACGCACCGAGCTGGCGCAAGTTGGAGTATCGACGCTGGGAAAAATATTTAAGACTACATTTTGGCCCGCAAAATCAGCCAGCGTAATCTCGGCTAAATCAGTTTTGGTTAAGTTAAAATTAGGCGCTTGATGTTGCAATTTGGGTAATTCGCCTAGGGTATGGGTAACTTGGCCTTTAAAATGAATGATTGCCATAGAATGCTCCTTTGTATGAATAGAGATAGATTTAAGATTATCTCTATTCATTGCTTGATAAAAAATAGGGTAACAAAACTCTATTTTACTCTGGTATTGAGCAAAAGTTAAACTTAAGGGCTAGATGCTAGAGCAGAAAATAGGTTAAACTCTAGCGCATTAAACTTACGTCTAATTCAAATGATGAAATCTTATAGTTATACCGTATTTTATATGTTGGCCATTATCACCGTAAACTCTTTGTTTGCCTATGTGCCAACCTTTACTCTATTTGGTGAAGTCGTGACTCCGGCCGATATCGTCGTGGGTTGTGTCTACGTGTTGAGGGACATGGCGCAACGAGAGATCCGTCACTATGTGATCATCGCCATGTTAATTGCCACGGCTATAAGCTATGCGATGGCTGATAAGAGCATCGCCTTTGCCAGTGCTTCGGCCTTTTTAGTGGGCGAGCTCATTGATTGGGCGATTTATTCCTACACCAAAAAACCCTTGTCACAACGGCTATTGCTTTCATCGGCCATCAGTGCACCTATAGATAGCGTGGTGTTTTTATACTTGATCAACCAGCTTAATTGGCTGGGTTTTGGACTGCTCAATTTAAGTAAGTTTTTAGGTATTTTAGCTATTTGGTATTTTGCCGTGAGGCAAACGACCAAATCGGCAATGGCTTAGAATCTTCATTCCAAATAAGGCATGTGACATCACTGACTAACGTAAGCTAAAAATTTTTGCCTAATTTCACCTTGCGCAATTGTTTAGTAAGATTACGTTGAAAAACTATATATCCTATCCATAGATAGGCGCAAAAGCTAAACCAAGCCAATGATACCAAGCCGGCAAGATCACCGTGGCCATGCCTTTGCAGTAGATCGAGACTGAGGTGAAGTAAGATCAAGATCCCGGCTAAAATGAAAAGCCGACTGGCAAAATTAAATCGACCCATCCAGAGGTTGTAATGCCACCAGATTCCCAGCAAAGGATTTTTCTTGGTTTTTATTTTACACAGGAGATTTAAAGCCGGCGTGTAACCGGCATGAGCCTGCAAAACAAATAGGGCGTGTTCGGTGGCATCCTGCAATCGATTTTTTCTCAGCGCAAGGTGGCCCTGCAATAAGTGAGCCGATGAGGACTCAGGTTCGGCTTGTAGTGCCTGATCGGCATATTTCTGTGCAACATCCAGCTCATTCACTTCTAAATAATAATCGCCCAAGGTCGCAAGAATGGCAGAGTCATGAGGCTCTTTTTGTAGGCCCGCCTCAAGAATGCTCAGCATGGCCTTTTTTTGGCCCATTAAATCATAAAGTCTTGCCATGCCAAGGTAAATGTTAACATTGCCACTATCGAGAGCTAAGGCCTGTTCAAAATGAGTTTGAGCTAATTTATATTGAGCCAAGGTAGTATTGATCATTGCTGCAGCATAATGAGCAAAGGCGCTTTGCGGTGCTAAGCTTAAGCTAATCTCAACCTCATGCTTTGCAGCCCGCAAGCGTTTGGCGTCATGTAGAGCGAGGGCTAAGCAGGCATGTAAGACCTCACTATTGGGATTGAGGGCGAGCGCCATTTTAAAATGCTTAATTGCAGCCTGCTCATTACCCAATCTTAATTGGTCTAAGCCCATTTGGAGATAGGCGGTTTCTAAATCTATTTCAGTATTCATAAGGACTTAGCTAAAAGATAAGCGGGCACTTGGTACAGATAAACTCTGTAACTGACTACCAAGATGATCAAGGTTCTGATGAGTCCAGAGTAGGGTTTGATAATTTTTAATACCGCCAAGGGCAAAAGCTGCCAATAAATACCAAGGACCAATAAACCTACTAGAAAAGCAGCGCCAAAGAAACCCGCGAGGATCCAGCCAATTTCCTGCCTTTTGGTGGAGCTCTGAATGGCAAAGCTATTAAAAATGAACCAAAAACCGGCTAAGCCTTGGAGCAGGATATTGGCGATTAAGATCCACATGGGGTTGGCAGCAAATTTGCTGAGCCGAGAAGGTTTATGCTCATCAATAATGGTATAGGTCATGATTCATGCGTATCTTACCTAATAAAAATATAGTTTATCCTCAGATATAGCAGATGGCTAGAATAAAAAAAGATTATTTTTCTAGAGCCAATGGGCGATGACGAGAATACCGAAAAATACATAGAGTAAAACGTGAATTAAAAGCAATTTACTCGTTACAACCATGGCTTTGAAACCGTTGCTTGTTATGTCTTTGCCAGATGATCGGCAAGCTAAAGTTAGCGGGCTAATTCACATCAGCAACTCAAAACCAAGTAAAAACATAGCCTGAGACAAAGGTTTTTAGCACGGGGTTTAGCTTAGCCACTGCTAGTATTACAATGCCAGCAAATACCAAATTGGGGTTCGTTGGTTTCATGGCAATGCAAACACTGCCAATGTTTGCCAGCAACCGGTTGGTTAAGTTCAGCCAAAAGGGTCTCGGCTTTTTGTGCTTGAGAGCTGTCCAAAACCCAAAGTTCTGGCCAGCAAGCATCAAGAGGCAACTCACCTGCTGCGCCAGTTAGGAAATAATTTTTTGTATAGCAAGCAATTCCCTGATTTTCAAGAACAGCCTTATAATAACTAAGGCTGGTTAAATCTTGACTGCTAAAAATTTTTTTCATCGGATAATGCCACAGGCTAACATTGCGCCACCGCCACCATTTTTTTCTGGTTTATCAAGGTAATTATCTCCGTGTAAATGGACGATAAGTGCATGACCCTTAATGTCGGCAACTTTAAGTCTGGGAGCGAGTACGGGAGTCTTGGCCTTATTGTTTTGCTCCACCAGCAATACAGGCAAATCGCCCAAATGGCCTTGGTCGTTATACGGTCCCAGATGTTTGGTCGTATATTTGGGATCAAAATGTCCGCCTGCCGACATTCCTCCATTAGCACAGGAAGAATTATCGTGAATGTGAAAGCCATGCATGCCCGTAGGTAAACTGCTAAGGTCCGGCGTTAGTAACAGGCCATATTCTGTATCCGTAGCAGTTACCGTACCAATTGATTCGCCTAAGCCCTTTTTCGCCAGTAAATTCATGTGAATGATCACTCGGTCGGCAAGGCTAAGGGAGGTAAAGACTAAACACCAACAAGCAACTAGATAACTTAAGCCCTTTTTCATAAGCATCCTCCTGTAATAGAGAATTCTATTATCGCACAGGAGGATGAGAAATGTATAGATTGTCCAATCTGTCTTACATTTACATTATATTCTTAAAGTGAAAACCATCGATTGCCAGGGTTAAACGGGTTCGCCAATTAAGTCATAGGTTTGGGTATCAACGATCTTTACCTTGGCAAATTCACCGGCTTTTAAGTGACCAGGATTTTCGATAATAACCACGCCGTCGATTTCAGGAGCATCGGCACTGCTGCGAGCTATTGCATAGTCTGGATGAACTTCATCCACCAGTACTTGCAGAGTTTTACCTATCTTAGCCTGAAGTTTTTGGGCGCTGATTTCTGCCTGAAGCTCCATAAATCTTTCATAGCGTTCTTGCTTAACTTCTTCAGGAACCGCTCCTGGCAACTCATTGGCCTTGGCACCTTCAACGGGTGAATATTTAAAACAACCAACTCTATCGAGTTGAGCCGCTTGGAGAAAGTCCAACAGCTCGTTAAATTCAGCTTCAGTTTCACCAGGAAAGCCCACGATAAAGGTACTGCGTATGGTTAAGTCCGGACAAATGCTGCGCCAAGCTTGAATGCGCTCTAGGTTATTTTCACTATCAGCGGGACGTTTCATAGCGCGTAAGACCCGTGGATTAGCATGTTGAAACGGAATATCTAGATAGGGTAAAAGTGCGCCCTCTGCCATCAAAGGAATGACCTCATCCACATGAGGATAGGGATACACATAATGAAGTCGGGTCCAAATGCCTAGATTACTTAAGGCCTTGGCCAGATCGTAAAATTTGGTTTTTAATGGCTTGCCTTGCCAAAAACTCAATTGATATTTTAGATCAACGCCATAGGCACTGGTGTCCTGAGAGATGACCAGGAGTTCTTTGACTCCGGCATTTGCCAAACGTTCGGCCTCGTTCATTACATCACCAATCGGACGACTGACCAATTTGCCACGCATGGAGGGAATGATGCAAAAGCTACATTTATGATTACAACCCTCTGCAATCTTGATATAGGCATAATGGCGGGGTGTTAGCTTAATGCCCTGGGGCGGAACCAGGCTGGTAAAGGGGTCATGGCTATTGGGTAGGTGTTCATGTACTGCGGCCATCACCGATTCATAGGCTTGTGGCCCTGTTACGCTCAAGACATTGGGATATTTGGCTAGGATCACATCCTTTTTTGCCCCTAAACAGCCTGTGACCACAACCTTACCGTTTTCGGCTAAGGCTTCGCCAATGGCGTCCAGTGACTCGGTCACTGCAGAGTCAATAAAGCCACAGGTGTTAACGACCACCAATTCGGCATCTTGATAACTTGGAGAAATGGCATAACCCTCGGCGCGCAGCTGGGTTAAAATGCGTTCGGAATCGACTAAGGCCTTTGGACAGCCTAGACTAATAAAACCAACTTTAGGAGAATTCATATGCTATGCAATTCGTTCGTGAAAAACGGCATTTTAGCGGATCTGGCCTTGAAGATATAGCTTTTTTAGCGGCGCATGGCTACATCTGACGAAGGTATCAAGCGTAACTGATCCAGCGCTTTATCAAGGATATATTCAAGATCCCCCATCGCCTTGGGACGCCAGCTTAAAGCTTGATAAGTCGCAGCCCAAGCGTAATTTTGAATTAATTTCTCTATAAGAAAATCTGGAGTTTTTTGTTCTGGAGCCAGTGTCTTAAGCTCTTCAACCAGCGTTTTGGCTAATTTTAGTTTTTTAGCGCGGCAGGAGGAAATGGATTTAAACAACTTAGCCTCGGGGGTAGTTCTTATTCTCTTATAAACCTTAAGCTCTTGCAGTAGCTCGCGTAGAACATCTTCTACACAAGTACCTTGGTTAGGCTGGGTTTCCGCCTGGCTAGAGAAGAGCTCTCTTCTGGTTGAGGGTGAATTGAAGATTGATGGTGAATTGAAGATTGATGGTGAATTGAAAGCTGAGAATGAATTTAAGCAAAAGGTCTCAGTTTCTGGCTGCGGCTTTGCTCGTAGCGGGGTTAAGTGATGCATTGGAGTACCGACTAAATAAGCTTTACCCGGGTTAGTTTTTGTCGAGTTTGTATTTGCCAAGCGTTTTTGGTTTATTTGAGGCGATAAATAGGGTTTGGGTGAAGGTGTTATTTGAGGTGGGGTGCTCAATATTTCCTCACTGAGTCTATTTCTGGGTGTGAGAGGCACTTCGATAATTTCAATGGGATCATCTTTGGGAGGCGTTCCGGTAGTTTCAATAAGATTACCTTTGGGAGGCGCCTCAATAATTTCACTAGAGTTATCTTTGGGCAGTGTTTTACTAGGGTTCTCCTCAATTTTAGTGGCCGTTTTTCTGGATGGATACTTGTAGCGAATGATATTAGGCTCACTAAAGATCTCGCAGACTCTAGCAACATGGCGGGGACTTATATTTAAAACCAAACCTTGAGGACTTAGTTTAATCTTAAATAATAGAGCATTGTCTTCTTTGGATTTAATCTGCCATACCGTTTTACTATCATCGGCTGGAACGAGGGTAAGATTGTTAGTAGCCTTAATATATTTTACTAAACAACCCAACAAGATTTCTGGATTTGAATTTTTACAGCTTAGCGTAAAGCGATTTTTGGGACCAGTAGACTTTCTTTGCACAGGTTCCCAAACCGTACGTTTAGTGATTTTTAAGTGATTGAGTTCTACAGAAGCATTTTTTGGGCCTATTAACTTTCGGGTAGAGGAGGTTAATTTTTCAATATTATCTAGCAATAATAGCTGCTGGGGGTCTAAATATAAACGTGGTCCAACTTTTTCTTTAATAAAGTTAATATTATGATAAATGGTCTGCTTTAGGTAGATGACCTGCTGAATGTAATAATTTAAATCACCGGCCTCTAATTCTTCGTCGGTTAAATTCTGTGCCACAAAGGTTTTTGCATCGTAAAATATCTGGATAAAGTTCCTCTTTTCATGCTTAATTTGCTGAATAATTTCACTGAAAGAGAGACCGTATTTATCCCTATAATAAACATCATAGGTAGTTTGTAGCTGAATAGGCATTGCTAGCTTGGGGTAAGCGGCTAGTAAGATTAACCACAACCCTGCCATGCGATCCACAATACAGGTATCGTTAAAGATAGAGTAATTGACCAATTTAGGATGTTGAAAGCTTAAATTACTCTTTAAATTAACCTCTTCAATGTTTGGGTCATCGGGTTTTTTTTCACAATCGATAACCACCGATTCAAGTCTATTGAGCTCGGGACTAAAACTAAGGCATAGATTTTGTCCCTGAGATCCCACCTTGTCGCGGCTCAACTGTACCAGCGCCATCATTGCCGTTTGACCCAAATTATAAATATTGGCCGATTGATAGTGGCGATTTCGGGCTAATTCGGTTGGATTTGTTTCGTCTGTTTGATTGGGGCCAATTTGAAAATTTGCCAATGAGTCAGGCGTGGGTTGACAACAGATCCCATTCACTAACAATCCTTCCATGGTTTTTAGGCCAGGTAAATATTCTTGGGCGGTAATAAACTGGGTGACCTGAGCTTCAGGTATAAAGTTGGGATGAAGTTCAATACAAGGCGTGGTAATGCCAATAGAACGATAGAGTTCAGAACAAATAAAAGCGGTTAAATGTTCGGTATTTGTCGTTAGATGAGAGCGGTATTTAAACTGCCCATAAGCACCTGCTGCAAGTTCTTGTAAACTCTCATTGAGTAGTGCGGATAAATACCCACCCTGTGAAAAAATGGCGGTTTTTTTTATGGTATTGGAATTTCTAAGGAATTTTTTTGGGGTATAAAATTTTTTCCAAAATTTAGAGTATTTAAAAATGCCCTTAACCAAATAATCAGGCGCAGCAATGTCTTCCTCTAGATCCACTAACGAGTCAGCGGATGAAGCAGGCAAAACCTTAGGCCCAATAAAACCTGGCACTACGCCACTGGTTTTCTTGCGCCTTACTCTAAATCCAGCGATTACTTTGGAACGCGTATTAGTCTCTTGAGTCATGGTGATTTTTTTATAGTTTTACGAATAAATCATCTTTTTATAATTAAAAAGCTTTGCTATGTAGGCTGATATTATTATCAAGGCCAAGCTTAGTAGTTAGCTAGTGATACCAAAGCCTTATTACCTATTGGCTATTATGTATGGTGTGCTTGAGCAGGCAGTATAGCGCAGATAAGGCTTCATGACCAAGTGTTTCATGCAAAATTTATTTCGATTAAATGTTGGACTTGGCAAAGGCTAATTTGGATCGCAAGCCTTGGTTAAAAATTCAGTTAATTTTTAACCTAAACGAGAGATAACTCTAGCTTTTCGGTAAAAAATGGTTAAAATATAACCATTAATAATAATTATGCTAAATCCCATGTCAAAAGATACTTTAACCCCAATTGATACTCCCTCACTCAACGTAGTTCCAAAGTCTATCCTTAAACCCAAGTCAGTTGAAAATATTGAGATTCCCGAGGAATCGCGGATCGTAGGGGCTACTAAAGATATTAATGACAATCGCTTTTATTATAAAAAAAGCTTAAAGGATGCCATAGTCGAGGCTTCCACTCAGTTAGCAAAAGCCGATTTATTTAAGGAGCCGGTCCAAACTTCACGACTACGATATGGTATTGAATGGCTAGATATTAAATGTCGAAAGTGGTTTGGTTTTACCTGCTTGGATCGCAATTATTTGCTTGAAAAGCAAATTCAAACTGATTACCAACAAATACATGCTACTCTAAAAAATCAGCAAGAAGAATTTGATCCCAACACCTTGTCATTATTAAATCAAAGATCAAAAGCTTTAAATAAAAAGTTAGCTATTTCCGATGCTCAGTTTTCCTATGTATTTCACAAAACACCTGTTTCACCAAATCTAAATGTAAAGGCTGTCGCAACTTTGAATTCGGCTTTTAAAACCCTGACGGGGACGTTAGCCCAGTATCTTCTCTACACTAGTCATAAGGCCAATCAATCATTAAAGCGGACTTGTGGTTTTGATAGTTTCGAAAGGCATAAAGTTGAGCGCAGAAAACATTATACTGTTTTAAACCAAGCTTATAACCAGGCCTATATTGGTGGCGAGAAAAATTGCCGACTAAGATTCTTTGAACAAGTAGAAACACGTGAATACGAAATTGAGGAAGATAGTAAATTAAGACCTCTCTCCAAGAAGTCCAAACCAACCTCAGAACAATCCATATTACAGCCTTAGTTTTTTAAAGCCCTGCTCTAACCTCTCGCTGGGTTTTCACTAGCGAGAGGTTGATTTCCATCTATAAACCTAGTCTTTTCAATAGACTTCGCTCGTGTTCTGCCAAGAGGTTTGAAAGCTGCTGCTGCATGGTTTGGGCATGTTTGCAATCTAAGTCAGAAGGGTGCTCTTGATTGAGTTTTAAGGCGCGTTCAATATCGGCTAGAGCAGACTGAATATCGCCAAGCGTTGGTGTCGTATTCAGCAAGGAATAGGCGATGGCACGCTGATAATATACCTTGGATTCATGTGGATAAGCTTGAATAATTTTAGCATAGGTATCGAATGTTTCAGGCCACCGCTTTAAACTTTGATATAACACAGCCAAGCGATATAAGGCTGTCTTTTTAGTGCCATGTTCTTTTTTGGTGGTCGGGCTAAAATTTGTAATACCCACTTCATAGTGGGCGATGATACTTGACCAAGCTGGAGTCGTGAGGTCGGTGGTAGCTAAGCTCGTTTCTTTGTCACTTGCGGTTTTGATCAGGTAAAGTCCGTAATTAGTCTTGAGCAAATTTAATTGTTCTTTCAGAGTTTGCTGTCTCTTTCTAAACTCATAGACAGGCATATGTTTTTTAGCCTGACTCAGTTCACTGAGTTGTTGGTCGAGTTGTTTTTTTAACTCAGTAGGCGCAAGCTCGACATTCTTTTGCGAAGATGGGGTAGTTGCACCGTGGGAAAATAAGGTATTACCGGTATCTACAATGCGCTCCTTGGGTTTACTCACCTTGACTGCTGTTTTGGCCGTTTCTTGGTTTGAACCCTTAGACGTTTTAGCAATATATCTATCGGTGACTGGCTTGTGTGTATGGTTCGCTGTAGTCTGATTTACAGGGCTGGCTTGAGGTTTTGGCACTTGGGGCGAATTTTGAGTTGGCTTTGTGGTGGAGTTTGCTTGTTCACCTTCCAGCTGGGTTTCACTGCTTCCCTTTTGCTGCTCGGAGTTTGGCTGCGTGCTGCCTCGAGGATATTCACTTCTTAATTGATTCAAGCGACGCTTAAACCTTTTATCACCCTGCAAGGCTAGAATTACTCCATTTGGGTTGTAAGCAAAATGATATAGGGTGGTTTTATCGTAAAAATTGTCATAAGCGGATTTATTTTTCATCCATCTCTCCTCTCCTTTACTTAACCCCATTATAACGTAAATATAAGCTTTAAATAGTACAATATTTCCTGGTAATTATTGCTGAAACTTTGTCTTCATTGTTGTATAATTTTTCACCATTTTAGCGGTTGTGATCAAATCTATGAGCTTAAATTTATCTTATGACGTTATCATTGTAGGTGGTGGCCATGCTGGAACCGAGGCTGCATTAGCTGCGGCGCGCATGGGGGCAAAGACTTTGCTCTTAACCCATAACATTGAAACGCTAGGGCAAATGTCGTGTAATCCTGCGATTGGTGGTATAGGCAAGGGGCATTTGGTTAAGGAAATCGATGCGCTAGGTGGGCTGATGGCTCAAGCGGCCGACAAAGCCGGAATTCAGTTTCGGATTTTAAATGCCAGTAAAGGTCCTGCAGTACGGGCCACCCGCGCCCAGGCCGACAGGGTTTTGTATAAACAGGCGGTGCGCTCTGTGCTTGAAAACCAAGCCAATCTAGCCATATTTCAACAAGCGGTTGATGATCTCATCGTTGAACAAGATAAGGTGGTCGGGGTCGTGACCCAAATGGGGCTAAAATTCAGGGCTGAGGCAGTGGTGTTAACCGTTGGCACCTTCCTTGGAGGGAAAATTCACATTGGCCTGGAAAATTATCAGGGAGGCCGAGCCGGCGATCCACCCTCCATTGCCCTAGCAATGCGCTTGCGTGAACTGCCCTTTAGAGTAGATAGGCTAAAAACCGGAACCCCACCTCGAATAGATGGCCGCAGCATTGATTACAGTAAACTCGAGGTTCAACCCGGCGATACCCCGACTCCGGTGTTTTCATTTTTAGGTAAGGCTTCTGAACATCCCGAACAAATAGCCTGTTATATCACCCATACCAATGAAAGGACCCATGAGTTTATTCGCTCCGGAATGGATAGGTCGCCCATGTACACCGGTATCATCGAGGGCATTGGTCCACGCTATTGCCCATCCATAGAGGATAAAATTACTCGTTTTGCCGATAAAAGTTCGCATCAGATCTTCATTGAACCCGAGGGCTTAACAACCCATGAGGTCTATCCCAATGGTATTTCCACTAGTTTACCATTTGATGTGCAATATGAATTTGTGCGCAGCATGAGGGGTTTGGAAAATGCACACATCACACGGCCGGGCTATGCCATAGAGTATGACTTTTTTGATCCAAGGGATCTCAAACCTTCTTTAGAAACCAAGTTTATCAGAGGGTTATTTTTTGCCGGTCAAATCAATGGTACTACTGGCTATGAAGAAGCCGCAGCGCAGGGTCTTATCGCAGGGCTCAATGCCGCTCTTTTAGTGCAAGAAAAGCCGGCTTGGACACCAAGACGTGACGAGGCTTATATAGGGGTACTGATTGACGATCTCATTACCCGTGGTACTTCAGAGCCCTATCGCATGTTTACCAGTCGGGCCGAATATCGGTTATTGCTGCGTGAAGACAATGCCGATTTACGCTTAACGCCAAAGGGTCGAGAGTTAGGCCTGGTTTGCGATGTCCGTTGGCAGGCCTTTGAAACCAAGCAGCAAGCGATAGCGGCTGAGCAGCAACGTATCCAGGATTTATGGGTAAGGCCCAATACAGAGGCCGGTCAAACCTTGACAACTTGGCTGCTTTCCCCTTTGAGCCGTGAATTTAGAGTCAGTGAATTATTGCGCAGGCCAGAGCTCGATTATGCTAAACTCATGCAAGTTCCTGGCGTTGGCCCAGGAGTTTGCGATGCTAAAGTTGCCGAGCAAGTGGAAATTCAGGCCAAATATGCCGGCTATATCGATAGGCAAAGTGAAGAAATCGCAAGGCACAGCCGCCACGAACAAAAGCGTTTGCCAAATAACCTAGATTATAATCTGGTGGCTGGGCTCTCAACCGAGGTAAGACAAAAGTTAGCGGCTGGAAAACCCGCGACCATTGGCATGGCTTCACGTATTCCCGGGGTGACGCCAGCGGCAATTTCCTTATTACTGGTACATTTAAAGAAAACTGAAGCAGAGCGCAAAACAATTTGATGCACATGGAAACGGAAGATCTGCTACGGCAGGGGTTAATTGAGCTTGAGCTCGCACTTAGTAAGGAACAGCAGCAAGGCTTGCTGGCCTATTTGGATTTATTGACGAAGTGGAATGCAACCTATAACTTAACTGCAATTCGCGAGCCTAAGGCAATGTTGGTCCAACATATTCTCGATAGTCTAGCGATCCTTCCTTATTTGCCGGCAGGCGCCGTGATAGACGTGGGAACTGGAGCGGGTTTGCCAGGGATCCCCTTGGCCATTGCCAGTCCTTTGCATGAATTTACCCTGCTGGATAGTAATGGCAAAAAATGCCGGTTCTTGACACAGACCAAACATGAGTTGCAATTAGTAAATCTTACGGTAGTCAATGCTAGAGTCGAGGAGTTTCAGGGCGAGTATTCAGCCATTACCTCAAGAGCCTTCGCGAGTCTTGGCGATATGCTACAAAATACCCAACATTTGTGTTCTAATAGGGGCTTATTTTTAGCAATGAAGGGTAATTACCCAGAGGAGGAGATCGTTGCCATGCCTAGGGAGTTTTTGCTAAAAGAAGTTGTAAAATTAACCGTGCCCTATTTAGCAGCACAAAGGCACTTGGTCATTATAGGTAAGCAGCGTGGGTAAGATCATTGCAATAGCCAATCAGAAGGGTGGGGTTGGAAAAACTACTACTTGCATCAATCTAGCAGCCTCGCTAGTTGCGCATCACAGACGAGTCTTACTGGTAGATATTGATCCGCAGGGCAATGCGACCATGGGAAGCGGTGTAGATAAGTCAGAGCTTGCCTTCTCTATCAACGAAATCCTGCTTGACGACCTTGATATTCATCAAGCCTTATTAGGTACTCAAGCGGGCTATGATTTAGTTCCTGCCAACGATGACCTTACCTTTGCCGAATTGAATCTGATGCAGATGTCGCGTAAAGAATATCGCCTGAGTCATGCCTTAGCTAAGGTGCGCTGCAGTTACGATTATATCTTGATAGACTGCCCGCCTTCGGTCAATATGTTGACTATCAATGCCATGGCAGCGGCAAATGGGGTAGTTGTACCCATGCAATGTGAATATTATTCTCTAGAGGGTTTAACCGGTCTTATCAAGGTCATCGATAAGCTCCGCTCCAATTTAAATCCTAAACTCGAGTTGATAGGTTTATTGCGCACCATGTATGATGCCAGAAACAATCTTACCAACGAGGTTTCTGAACAATTATTTAAACATTTTGGTGCCAAAGTTTATCAAACCGTTATCCCAAGAAATGTGCGTTTAGCGGAGGCTCCAAGTTATGGTATGCCTGCACTTCTCTATGATAAGCGTTCCCAAGGTGCTCAGGCTTATTTAGAATTGGCTGGAGAACTGTTAAAACAACAAGAGGCTGTAAGCACATAGTTTTAGCTAGAGATAGAATTACGCCACAGAAAGGTAAAGTTAAAAAGAGGTTTTTTGTATGACAGTAAAAAAGCGCGGTTTGGGCAGAGGGTTAGATGCTCTATTAAACTCAATCCAACAAACTCAAACGGAGCCCGGTAAGCTAAGCAATGAACTACAACAATTACCCGTTGATTTAGTTCAACAAAGTCCCTACCAGCCAAGACGCGTTTTCCAGGCCGAGGCTTTAGAAGAATTAGCCGCCTCGATCCGGGCTCAGGGGATTATCCAGCCCATTGTGGTGAGAAGAACCATACACGGTCACTATGAACTGGTAGCAGGCGAGAGGCGTTGGCGCGCGGCTCAAATGGTTGGTTTAGAGCAAATACCTGCCTTGGTTAGGGAAATTTCCGATGAGGCGGCAATGGCCATCGCCTTGATCGAAAATATCCAACGTAAAAATTTAAATGCCATAGAGGAAGCGATCGCAATGCAGCGCCTGCTTGATGAATTTGGCATGACCCATCAAGAAGTTGCCGATAAGGTGGGCAAATCACGAACCGCCATCACTAATTTATTGCGCTTGCTCGGTCTTAACGATGATGTTAAGGCCGCGCTTGAGTACAATAAGCTGGAAATGGGCCATGCTAGAGCCTTGTTAGGTTTAACGGGTAAGGCTCAAAGCGATGCAGCCCAATTGGTTGTTACCAAGCAGTTATCGGTAAGAGAAACCGAGAATCTGGTACGTAAATGGCAAACCCAACCGGCTAAAAAAAACGCTCTAAAAACGCTTGATCCTGATATCTTAAAGTTACAAACGCAACTTTCCGATCAGCTGGGTGCACACGTCAAGATTCAGCATGCAACCAAGGGCAAGGGAAAAATCGTCGTGCAATATAATAGCCTTGAAGAGCTTGAAGGAATCTTAGCTCAAATCAGCAAGCAGGCTTGAGACAAAGCTTGTTCTCAAGCTTAAGCTGGCTCAACGGGTGAGAAAGTAATCAAAGGCGATCAACTGTAATTCGCCTTCCTCTTTAGCACACAAATCTAGCAGCTTATCAGCCACTTTGACGTGTTCTGGCGCAATTAAATAGTGATCACGCTGAGTTGCGTCACTAAAGGTCATTTCAAAACAGTGAGTAAAACCCCGGTTTAAGCCCTCGTGACTGGAATATTCGCCAGAAGAGAAACTTTCAATTCCAGGCAAGATCTGTTGTAAACTTGCCAGTTCGGCCAAACAGTTGGCTATCGCTTGTTGACTACAATTCGGCTTGAATTTAACTAGGACAATGTGTTTAAGCTTCATTTCTTATCCACGCGACGCTTTGCTTAAAGCGTCGCTTTATGGGGCATTAACGGCTATTTGCTGCGGCTGGAATTTGTCTTTTCAACCAACCGTTGATTTCTTGCAAATCACCGGGGCTTAAGGTACCCGCGGCTTGCTTTAAGGCCAAAATGGTTTTGATGTATTCATACTGGTCAATTGAAAGCTGTCTTTGGGCTTGGAAAAGAGTTTTTTGTGCCAACAAGACATCAACGATGGTACGAGTGCCGACTTTAAAGGCAGCTTCAGTGCTTCTCAATGAGCTTTCATTGGAAATGATGGCCTGTTTATCAGCCTTGATCTTGCTGATAAGGGCATTGATGCTATTAAAGGCCTGGCGCGTTGAGTTGATCGTGATTCTATAGTTATCGTCAAGGTCTGCTAGGGCTTTTTGATACAAGTATTGAGCCTGGTGGGTTTTAGCCACTACACCACCACCAGCGAACAAGGGAACGCTAAGTTGTAGACCAATGCTTGAACCCATATTATCCGTATCGGCTACGTTATTGAGTCTGTCCTTAGTGTTTGACCCACTATAGCCTGCGACAGCATTTAGAGTAGGCAAATGGCCGGCAAAGTTAGCACTTACATTTTGTTTAGAGGCATCGACCGCATAGCGAGCCGCAGCCAGGTTAAAATTTTGCCTTTTAGCAGTATCCACCCAGGCATCTGCATTAGCCGGTTGTGGGGTGACGAGTGGAAGTTGATCCTTGATGCTAGCCAAATCAGTATAAAGAGTATTGGTAATTTCCCTGAGATCTTCCTGTGTCTTAGCCACATCGTTTTGAGCGGCGATCTCTGAAGCGACGATAACGTCGTAAGAAGCTTGGGCATCATAGACCGAGGTGATGGCATCCAAGCCGACCTTATAGCGTTGTTTAGCTTGGTCCAATTGCTTAGCGGTGGCCAATTTTTCCGCGCGAATAAAACGAAGCGTGTCCTCGGCCGCCAGCACGTTAAAATAAGCCTTGGCAACCCGGGTCATTAAATCCTGGGAGGCAGCGTCATAAGAGGCCTGGGCCTGCTTAGCCGTGGCATTGGCTTGTCTTAAAAGCGACCAATTGGCAAAGTTAAAAATGGGCTGCGTGAGGTCAATGCGATAAGCGTTTGCCTGAGTATGGGTATCAGATAGGGTTTGATTGCCTCGAGTTGAATTATTTTTGGCACGAGATAGAGTATCTTGCGCCGTTAGTGTGGGTAATAACCCGGCTCTAGCAATGGGCACATTTTCCTTGACCGAAAGATAATTGGCATATGCGCTTTGAAATTTGGCATCACTTTGCAATGCCTGATTATAGACATCCATGAGATCGGCGGCTTGAGTAAGGCTTGAGAGCCCGACTCCTAACAATAAATAGGCAAATTTTTTCATCTGATTGCAATTCCTAAAAAATAAAAGCTTCGGGTTGTAAGGCTTGCTGTAAGGCGGGAACAACCGTTTCAAACAATTTGGTGGTATTAAAGCTCTGCTCATCCATGCGCTTGATAAGGAGTGCTTCCATCACGGGCGCTTGGCCCACTATCGCAAACATGCGGCCCTCTGGTTTAAGTTGCTTTTGAATGCTTGGTGGCAAAAAGGGCAGACTACCTGTGACAACGATCACATCGTAAGGCTGCTGAGCTTCCCAGCCTTGGGAGGCATTGCCTACCATTAACTCGACATTTTGTAGCTGCAAGCTTTCGAGTTTAGCCTTAGCCTGCTGTGAGAAATCGGCATTGATTTCAATGCTATATACTCGCTTGGCAAGTTTAGCAAGCAAGGCGGTAAGATAGCCACTGCCTGTGCCAATTTCCAAGACAGTATCGCTTCGAGTGATGGTTAAAGCTTGGAGTAGATAGGCTTCCTCTTTAGGCGTTAACATCACTTCGCCCTGGCCCAATGGAATATTCAGATCGGCAAAGGCTAGTTTACGATAAGCCTTAGGCACGAACTCTTCCCTAGGCGTGGTTTGTACCAGTTTTAGAATATCGTCATCTAAAACACCCCAGGCTCGAATTTGTTGCTTGAGCATATTAGTGCGAGCTTGTTCTAAATTCATGATAAAATAGTGTATTGATTAAGTTTAGGTTAACAACGTTAGTCACACGTTGCTTAACAAAATAATGTGATAAGATACGTGTTTTATTTCTTACAGGCAAGTATTATGCGGCATAAATTACATGACAAATGCTACGAGCAACAAGATGTGCGTATTCTCGACAAGCAGATAGTTTACCAAGGCTTTTTTCAAATGCATAAATATAAACTGCAACATCGTTTATTTAGCGGCCAATGGAGTGAAGTGCTTGAGAGAGAATTATATACCCGTGGGCAGGTGGCAGGTGTCTTACTCTATGATCCTCTTTTAGATAAGGTGGTACTCACCGAACAATTTAGATTAGGAGCCCTAGAAGGTGGGGCCTCACCTTGGCTTTTGGAAATCGTTGCCGGCGTGTTAGATAAGGATGATCAGGATTTGGAATCGCTGGCTAAACGTGAAACGCGGGAAGAGGCGGGTTTGGAACCCTTGGCAATGATGCCCATTTGCCAATACTGGGCAAGTCCCGGCGGCAGTGACGAGAGGATCAGTTTGTTTTGTGCTAAGGTTGATGCCAGCAATGCAGGTGGCATATTTGGACTTGCGGATGAGCATGAAGATATTCGAGTGGTAGTCATGAATACCGAGCAAGCCTTCGCTGCCTTGGCAGCGGGACAAATTTGTAACGCTCTATCTATAATTGCCCTACAATGGCTGCAATTACATAAGGCCCAGGTAGATGCAAACTGGCGATCAGAGTAGTAAAAATATTTTTCAATAATGCGAGCAAATGATGAGTGCGAACTATACAGCTGAAGCAATTGAGGTTTTAAGCGGACTTGACCCTGTACGCAGGCGGCCGGGTATGTACACCGATACCTCTAGGCCCAATCATCTTGCCCAAGAGGTTATTGATAATAGTGTGGATGAAGCCATTGCAGGCCATGCCGATAACATAGAAGTCATTTTGCATACCGATGGTTCTTTAGAGGTCAGCGATAATGGCCGGGGTATGCCAGTGGATATTCATCCCGAGGAAAAGATCTCTGGTGTTGAGCTTATCCTAACCCGCTTGCACGCAGGTGGAAAGTTTTCCAATAAAAATTATCAATTCTCAGGTGGACTTCATGGCGTAGGTGTTTCCGTTGTCAATGCGCTTTCCAACCGTTTGCAAGTACAAGTCAAACGCAATGGCAATGTCTATCAAATGGATTTTGCCCACGGTGAAAAAGCCATGGATTTAACCTTAGTGGGTAATGTGGCTAAACGCGCAACGGGGACTACCATTCGCTTTTGGCCCGATCCAAGTTATTTTGATACGGCGAAATTCTCGGTAAGTCGTTTAAAACATGTGTTACGCGCCAAGGCCGTACTTTGCCCAGGATTAAGAGTGAGCTTTACCGATGCCAATACCCAAGAGTTCGTTGAGTGGTGTTATGAGGCAGGTCTCAGGGATTATCTCCTATCAACCTTGGGAGAGACCGCCCATTTACCCGAACAACCCTTCATTGGCAATTTCGCAGCTGATACAGAAACCGTTGATTGGGCTGTGATCTGGCTGCCGGAAGGTGGCGAGCAGATCAGTGAGAGCTATGTCAATTTGATCCCCACTGCCCAGGGAGGAACTCATACCAATGGACTGCGAAGTGGTTTACTCGATGCCATGCGAGAATTTTGTGAAATTCGCAACTTACTGCCGCGCGGGGTAAAATTAACACCAGAAGACATTTGGGAAAATTGCGCGTATGTTCTTTCAGTTAAAATTCAAGATCCACAGTTTTCAGGCCAAACAAAAGAGCGCTTGACCTCAAGACAGTGCGCTGCCTTTGTCCACGGGGTGGTCAAAGATGCCTTTAGCTTATGGCTTAACCAGAACGTCCAAGCGGGTGAAGCCTTAGCCGAGATCATCATTAGCCAAGCGCAAAAACGCTTGCGTGCCTCGCAAAAGATCGCCCGCAAAAAGGTCACTTCGGGACCGGCTTTGCCCGGCAAATTAGCCGATTGTTCTTCACAAGATCCGGCTCGCGGTGAATTATTCTTAGTTGAAGGAGACTCGGCCGGCGGTTCAACCAAACAGGGCCGCGACCGGGAATTCCAAGCAGTCTTACCACTTAGAGGTAAAATCTTAAATACCTGGGAAGTAGGATCCGATCAAGTTCTCGCTTCGCAAGAGGTGCATGATATTGCCGTTGCCATTGGCCTTGAACCCGGTAGCGATGACTTAAGTGGTTTACGTTACCATAAGGTATGTATCTTGGCCGATGCCGACTCCGATGGAGCCCATATTGCCACCCTATTATGCGCTTTATTTGTCAAACATTTTAAAGCCTTGGTGGCTGCAGGACATGTTTATGTAGCCATGCCACCCTTGTATAGGATCGATATTGGTAAGGATATTTATTATGCTTTGGACGAAGCCGAAAAGCAGGGAGTCTTGGATCGCATCACGGCTGAAGGCAAACGCGGCAAGGTAAATGTGGTGCGGTTTAAGGGGTTGGGCGAGATGAACCCCTTGCAGCTACGTGAAACGACCCTAGCACCCGATACGCGGCGTTTAGTCCAGCTTACCTTAGATGAAGCCCAGCAGACTCTGAGTTTACTCGATATGCTCTTAGCTAAGAAGCGAGCCAGCGACCGCAAGGCCTGGTTAGAGAGCAAGGGTAATTTAGCCCAAGTGCAAACTTAAGGGATGGTCATCACATGGAGGTGGGTTTAACAAGTTCAAAGCCACGGAATATCAAATGGCAGCTCAGCAACATCTTGTCGTTGGGATTTTTTTCTGGACTTCCCTTAGCCCTTACAAGCACAACTTTACAGGCTTGGTATACGGTGCAAGGGGTTGATATTATCACCATAGGTGCCTTAAGCCTGGTTGGATTTGCCTATGTTTATAAGTGGTTATGGGCATTTCTATTGGACTACTATCAGCTACCGTTTTTAACCCGTAGACGGGGTTGGATAATCTTAGCTCAAGTCTTTTTAGTTTTAGGCTTAGTGATAATGGCTTATCTTGACCCTAAGGCTAATCCCGCTGGCTTAGCCTTTATGGCCTGTATCGTTGCATTTTTTAGCGCCAGTCAAGATATCAGTATCGATGCCTATCGTGCCGAAAATTTTAAGCTAAGCCAGAAAGGTTTGGCCAATGCCCTTTATATCATAGGTTATCGCTTAGGCATGTTGGTGTCGGGTAGCCTCGCCTTGCTGATCGCAGGTTATATTTCATGGCAGGCCACCTATTTAATAATGGCGATATTGATGTTATTGAGTCTATTCAATACGTGGTTAGCTCATGAGCCCTTGGAAATAACTTACAAACCGCCTTCACTTAAGCAAGCCATCGTTGCGCCCATTAAAGAATTCATGTTGCGTCCCTATGCGCTAAAAATAATAGCCTTTATCCTTGCCTATAAGCTTGGCGATGCCTTGGTAATCGATATGACTATCCCGTTTCTGCTGCGTCATTTACAACTATCGTTAGTGCAAATAGGTCTTTGGTACAATGGATTAGGCCCTATTGCCGTGAGTTTGGGCGTATTGATTGCAGGCTTGACTACCTTTTATTTAAGCCTTTATTGGAGTTTAATGCTATTTGGCATCTTGCAAGCCCTATCTAACTTATTATTAGCCTATTTAGCCTTCACCAGTAAAAGTACTTTCTTGGTGGCAGGAATTATTTTTGCTGAGAATTTTTGCCAGGGGCTTGCAACCGTGGGTCTGGTAACTTTGTTAATGCAGCTTTGTGATAAACGCTATACGGCAACCCAATTTGCCCTATTGTCAGCCTTAGCACTGGCTGGCAAAGTCATATTTGGACCCCTTGCGGGTTGGTTGGTGACCGTTGTAGGCTGGTTAAATTTTTACCTTTATAGTTTTGTCTTTGCTCTACCCGGCTTATTGCTGTTATATTTTATTAGGCCTTGGTTTTTGCAACAAGCCTCAAAAGTAGAGCTATCGAGAAACGTTCAATGTCAAATAGATTGAATTCAAGCCAGCTGGTTTTATTACACTTCTTAACGGCTTTTGCCCTACAAGTTTACCTAAATATCTATTTAAATACGCTTTTCTTAAGTTATTTTCCGGTTTCTAAGTTGGTTTACTTTTATATCGCAAGCGCTATTTTCGGGGTTTTTTTTAGCGTTTTGCTTAAAAAACGCATCGCAGTTAATAATCACCTCCAACAAATAAGCTTGGTTTTGGTTTTAACTGCCATCTGCTTTGGCTTTAGTAAGTTGCACTTTAGTCCCTGGGCGACTTTCATTTTTTGTCTTTATTTGGTTTCCATGGCCAATGTAATCATTGTGCTATGTTCTAATACGGCAGCCAGTTTGTATAGCCTGAGAGATTATAAACTTAAGGTGCATCAATTTGCGCTGGCCAGTTCAATAGGCCAAATGCTAGCAGGTTTTTCAGCCCCCTTGCTTAGTCACTATTTTCAACTGCCAGGTATATTGGGCGTTATCTTAATTTTAAGTGGCTTGCAGGCATTATGGCTGAGTTTATTAAAGCCTTCTAGCCCGCCCAGTCAAACGGAAGAGCCATTGAGTCTTAGTCAACTACCGCATTATCCCTTAGCTCTGGGGCTATTAGGTTGGGCTTTATTCATGGGTTTTATTACCGTAATGGCCGATTACATCTTTAAATATCAATTGAGTTTACATTATCAACAAACTGAACTTGCCAGTATTTTTGGTATGGTTTCTGGTTGTGTCAGCCTCTTTACCCTTTTGCTTCAATCCATGGTCATTAAGAATTTGCTGACAAAATATGGACTCAATAGTCTAGGCTATGCCATTTTAGCGATCTGTGTGGCGGGAAGCCTTTGCTATATTGCTTTACCCTCATTGCCCGTGGCCATAGGTTTTATCTGTTTACTACGAATCGCGGTATTTAGTTTTAATAACCCCTTAAATGAAATTCGGCTTAATCCTTTGCCAACGGCCATGCGTAATGTGAGTAAACTTTTAGAGCGTACTCTGGCAGAGCCCGCGGGTAATGGTTTAGCTGCTGGCACAATTTTGCTTTGTGGTTTGGTAGTCAATGCCGAGAATTTACAGTGGGGCTTTGGGATGATTAGTTTGGGTTGCGCTTTAGGCGCCATTGCTCTGCACCAGTTGCTCGTGAGGCAGTATCGGCAGACCTTATATGCAGCAATTTATGCAAAGCGATTTTTATTTGCCGAAATGAATTCCATGGCTCTTCAGAGCAAAGAAGTTCAAGCCTTGGCTAAACAAGCTTTGCAGCAAAACCGGATAGAGCTCAATCTAGTTGGCTTAAAGCTGTTGAGTGATTTTAATGCGCCCGAGATACAAAGGCTGTTGATCGAGAAATTAAGCGCGGAGGATAATTTACTAAAATCTGCGGTTATCCATGTTATTGAACATAAGCAATTAAAGTCACTAGCACCAAATTTGCTGCAATTATTAGCTGAAGATAAACTAGCGGCCCATACCCTGCTGGAATTGCTTGACCTACTACTCAAATGGGCTCCCCAAGAGCTTATGTTACTCAGTCAAGACTGGTACACAAAGGATAATGCCTTTTGTCAACTCAATGCAGTCTATCTAAATTTTGCCCAGCAAAAGGCTAAATGCCTAGCAATTTTGGCTCGTCATCTGCAAGGTCCACCTGAGTTGCAAGCCTATGCCATCAAGATCATTGGCCGGCTTAAGCTGGGGCAGTTTAAACAAGAACTAACAGATAAGTTATACAGCTCTGAGCATGAGATCGCTAAGGCCGCCCTGGAGGCCTGTGCAACCATCAATATCCATGAATATATTTCCCATCTTATCCAAGCTTGGCAGCGAAGAGATTTAACTAAAGCCGCAACCTCAATTTTATTGGCCTACTCTCAGCTAACCGTTCCTACGCTGCTAGCGCTGGCAAAAAATGTGCCAGCAAGTAGAATGCCTGCCTTGGCTATGATCATTGCCGCTAGCCAGGATGAAAAAGCCATCACTCAGCTGGCGAATGAACCTTCTCCCTGGTTACAGTTACAAATTGCCAAGCAATGTTTCTTTAGAGCCCTGAAGCAAAACTATTCTCCTGCAGTGGTTAAAGCCATTTATCCCTTGCTAGCTCAAGCTGCAGCAGACCTTGAGTATTATTATTTACTTTCGCAGCAGGAAAAACTAAGCTATTTACAAAAGGAGCTAAGGCTAAGACAGCATCTTGCTAAACTCAAGTTTTTATACTGGTTTGGCGTGGTGACAGAACCCACGGTTATGGTGCAAGTTTTAGGTTGGCTTGGGAGTTGGACGGAATCGAATTCTTTAAGCCAAAGAGATAGAGCCTTGGAGTTAATGGAGAGTCTGTGTACCGATAAAGATCTAAAGCAGGCGCTAAGTATTTTTGACAGAATTAATCAAGCTAATTTATCCCTAGATAAGCTTGCTTTACCAAATGATACTCTGTTTAGAGAGTTACAAAACATGCAAAATTTGCCAGAAAGTATGGGAGAAGATAATATCTTTTCTAAGGTACTTGTTTTACGTGAAGTTAAATTATTTGAGCAATTGCCAATAGAAATATTATTAGAGGTCGCGGCTAAGACGGTTTGGCAAGAGGTTAATAAGGGCCAAGTCATCTTTGCGGCGGGCGATAAGCCAAATGGCTTTTATATGCTGGCCAGTGGGGGCATTTTGATTCAAAACGACAGAACTATCATTGCTCAGTTAAAAACCCATGATTATTTTGGTGAAGTTGGCGTATTCAGTGATAACCCTCGTTTGGCAAGCGCCATAGTCAGTGAGCCAGGTTATCTATTGTTTTTAGATAAGCAAACCTTTCTTAACCTTGTCACCGATATACCTGAAGTCGTATATAGACTAGCCCAACAGGTCGTTGGTTATTTACAAACTGCTATGACAAAGTGAATAAAATGATGAGAAAAACCCAGCAAAAGCTTCGAGTCTATCTTGTTACATGGCTAATGGGTAGCATGGGGTTGTGGTTTTGTAGTCTGGGTTTTGCCGCAACGTTTTCGCCGGAATTTAGTCATGGGCCATTGCCCGAAAAATTAGCTCAACAACTTATTTCTACTGGTATGTGGCAAAAGGAGTGTCCCGTTGAGCTCAGTCAATTAAGCCTTGTTACACTCACGCATTACGATTTGTTGGGTCAGCCCAGAATCGGTAAGCTCATCGTTCACCAAACTCTTGCCAATGAGGTCTTGACTGTCTTTAAAGAATTATATCAGCTACATTTTCCCATTGCTAAAGTCGATACTCTACTCCATTTCGGTGGCGATTGGTGCAAAGCCGAGCTGAAGAATGTTAGCTATGGGTTTATCTGTTATAAAACCAGTGAGGGTAAATTTGCCAAGCCGTCTTATGGCAAAACCATAAGCTTAAATCCGGTGCAAAACCCATCCCTACGTCTTAACTTGGTGGTTAATGCCAAGCCTTGGTACTGCCGAGTGCTGCCTCATTTTAGCCAGTGCCAAGCCGAGCTTACCCAATTAGAGGTTTTACCGCCTGCCGGCATGTTTGCCATTAATCGCAAACTACAGGTTCCTGGAATGGCTGAACCTGCGGTGGCTATTTTTGCCAAACAGGGTTTTAGCTGGAGTGGTGAAGAGACACAAACGGTGACCTGGAAGCAGTTTTTTAAAGAGTAAGGGTTTAGAATGCTAAAGATATTTGGATTCATAAGTGGTTTGTTGTTGGCCCTAAGCCTACAAGCAGCGACTTTTACTTATCAACCCTTGGCAAAAGATTGGCAACGGGCCTTGCAAAAGGCCGAATATTGGCACAAGAACTGCCCGGTACCTCTAGATCGTTTGAGCCTCTTGACCTTAAGCTACTATGATTTTGAAGGCAAGGAAAGGATAGGTCAAATAGTGGTATTGGATGCCATGGCTGCAGAAGTCGTCGCAGCTTTTAAAGAGTTATACCAACGCCGTTTTCCACTGGAAGCGCCTCAGGTAATAAGCCCAGGAGATCAAGATGCAACTACCGGTTTAACCGTTGCCTTTAACTGTCGTGCCTTGACCGGTGGGGGGGTTACCTCTTTGCATTCTTATGGGGCTGCAATAGACATCAATGTGGCGCATAATCCTTATTTGGGTTCTTATCGCTCTTTAGCCGATGGTAAATGGGTTGGCCGCTTAATTCCGCCGACAGGTCTTAGCTATTTAAATCGGCGCGTGCAAAGACCAGGGATGAATGAGGCCATTGTAGATATCATGCAGCGTCATGGTTTGAGCACTTGGGGAGGGGCGTGGCTTGATACCATAGATTATATGCACTTTCAGATTTCACGAAATATTGCCCAGCACTTGGCTGCATTACCGACTTCTGAGGCTGAAAAACTCTATGCCTTAACCATTCGCTATCCCAAGAGTGCCGTTAACTTGTCGGCTGACAGCCGTTGGTTTTATTTATATAAGCTTTATCCGCAACGCTATATGGACGTTTTCTCTAAATACTTCCCACAATTGAGTTCGACCAAGGAAAGTGAGGTATTTACGCAAATTTCTCAAACCCTGGCGAATGGTTAATTTAAATTTAGATTGAGGTTTTATGAAACATCGGGGAATTATCTATCTTCTTAGCGGTCTTTTATTGATTTGTTTGGCTGGCTGCGTGGGATTACGCGATCCCGGTTATAATTCAGAAAAGTGGCGGCTCTGGGTCAAGGAACTGCGTAAAGATGCCCTGGCTCAAGGAATAAGGGCAGACCTATTCGATAGGGTTTTTAAGGATTTAACTCCCCAGCTAAGGCTACTTGCTCGTGATCACATCCAAGCTAAGGCCAAGGGTAATTTTTATTATTACCGGCAAAAACGCGGTGATGCGATGCGAATTCGCTTAGGACGGGCCGAGTACTTACAGCACCAGATTTTGTTAGAAAAAATTGCCAAGGAATATAAGGTTGACCCCTGCTTTATCACGGCCATTTGGGGAATAGAAACCGTCTATGGACGTGTTACCGGTAATTACCCGGTTATCAGCTCGCTAGCCACTTTAGCTTATGATCCGCGTCGCGCCACTTATTTCCGCCAAGAAGTATTATATGCACTGCAAATTATCAATGAGGGCCATAGACCCGAGCAAAATTTTATAGGGGCTTGGGATGGTGGTATGGGCCAACCTCAGTTTATGCCTTCCTCTTGGTTTAAATACGCAGTTGATTATGATAAAGACGGTCGTAAGGACATTTGGTACAGCCATGCCGATACTTTTGCCTCCATCGCTAATTATTTGGCTCAACATGGTTGGCTAGAGAATCAGCCTTATAGCCTGGAGATAAGCCTACCTCCACGCTTTAATTCGAGCTTACTGAACATGCACGCAGTCAAAACGGTTAAGCAATGGCAGGCCATGGGCGTTAAGATCAAACGAGGTCAAGCTTTGCCTCCAATGAATACCTTGGCAAGCCTAAAGCAACTTGACGGTGGCCCTGTCATCATGGTCTTCAATAACTTTAGGGTAGTATTGTCTTATAATAACTCATCGCTTTATGCAGGAACGGTGGGCTATTTGGCTAAGCAAATTTGTCGTGGAAAACCGTTTCCTGATTAGGTTTATCAGTTGAAACGAGTCGATGAACTAAGCCTCTGCAAGAATGATGATTGGTCTTCTTCATAAGCTATGTTAAATTGAAAAGGAGTTCATTTTACAGGAGTCGTATCATGAGTCGCGTTTTATTTGCAGGATTTATCGCCTCGCTGCTGATGATGGTTTGGGGAACCGTTTATTGGATGGTTTTACCCAGTAGTATTCATGGATTTAAAGCTGCGCCCAATGAAGATACTGCCTTGGCATTGCTAGCCAAAGAGTTACCGGCAAGTGGTGTCTATGTTTTACCTTTTCCGCCCAAGGACGTAACCGATCAACATTTTTATGAAAAGCATAGGGCAGGACCCATTGCGCAAATTTTCTATCGTGCCCAGGGGGTTGACCCACTTAATAACAAAGTGATGATCATAGGCTGGTTGCACGCCTTTCTGAGTGCAGTTTTGATGGCAATTTTAGTTGCCATGGTTCACCGAGGATTAACCACTTTTGCCAAGCGCTGGCTGTTTGTGAGCTTGACGGGGTTCTTCGCGGCATTTTCAATCGAAGCGCTTTATCCAATCTGGTGGCATCACGTCTGGGGATTTCATCTTGCCACTCTATTTCAAGAATTGATCAACTGGTGTTTAGCAGGTCTTGTGATTGCAGGTATCGTTAAGGTGGAACAACCTCTTTAATAGCAAAAGGCTTACAAGGCTTTACGAATAATGCCTCTAACATTTGTTAGCTTCTCAGGCTATGATTGTTATTAACGATGCGATAAGGAAGTCGCAAAACGTAAAGGGAAGTACGTTGAAGTTGTAAGTAATTAAGGATAAGTGACCAAGGGATGGGCATAGCAGCAGTAGTTAAGGATAGACTGGCTGTTAACTTGCAAACTTTCACCTCACGTTTTAAACCTGCAACTATAATGGGGCTTTGGCCCCATTATTTCTCGGTACGTCTTTCAGGATATGGATTTCTTCACCATAGGTTAGCACAAAGAAATGTATCGTCGTCTAAATTTTATCGTCAATACCTTGAGCCGCTTACATTATTGGCTATTTCGCTGTTAACGAAAACTTGGAATTGAGGCATAGATAGCGTGTGAATGGCCACTGTGGGTTTGTTTTCGCTAGCTTTTGATAATAGGAATTATAAATGGCTGTTTGAATGGATAAAGGCCTATATCCTTCTATCAATAAAAATTGTATGCCAGTTGGTAACTCTGTTGCTGCCTGTACTAATCTTTCTGCCACACTTTTGCGTATTTTTGAACAATCGGGTTATTTAAATGGTAGCGTGGGCTAATTTGTATGTTTTCTGATTTATCTTTTAAATCAATTAAAGGCTCTTTATTTTCCAGAATAGGTATTTTTAGGATAGTGGCATCGGCGATTAAAGGAAAATCTGGCATATGCATCTCCTGAGATTACTTTATTGCAGAACTTTCTAGATTCTTTACCTGTCATTTTCAACACATATTCTCGAGCACGCCTTGGCTATGAAAATAATTTTTTCTGCCAACGGCCATAAAGAATTTGTTTATGTATAGAATAACGCATGACAAGCTTCGTGAATATCACTTAAAGCTATAAAGCTAGATTTATTCAACCTATACAATAGCCAAAGTCTTACAATATTTTAGGCATAAGTCGGCTAACATTCTCTAAGTAATTAGACTATCATTACAATCATTGAAGCGGCAAGGAAGTCGCTGAGCATACAAGAAGTTATGTATGCTAAAATCACAAGCAATGTCTTGAGAAGAGATAACCTAGGGAGAGGTTGCAACAAGAGTTAAGGATTGATTTTTGTTGGCTTGTGGTTTCACCTACACGCTCTAAACCTGCAAGGGGCTTAACAGCCCCTCTTTATATCCAATCTTTAGCCTGCAAATATTTTTGGTATAATTCGGCCTCGGGAGTATTCGGTTTAGGTTGCCAATTATAAATAAAATTAACCTGTGGCGGCAGCGACATTAGAATTGATTCCGTGCGCGCACCCGTTTGTAAGCCAAATAAGGTACCTCTATCATAAATAAGGTTAAATTCAACATAGCGGCCGCGTCTATAAAGTTGAAAGTCGCGCTGTGCTTCGGTAAAGGCTAAGCCCTTACGTCTAGCCAGGATGGGCTGATAGGCGGGTATAAAATGTTCGCCAATGCTTTGCAAAAATTCAAAGCAGCGGCTAAAACCCCATTGGTTTAGATCATCAAAAAATAACCCACCTATGCCGCGTGGTTCTCCTCTATGTTTAAGATAAAAATAGTCATCACAGGCTTTTTTCAGTTTGGGATAAACGTCTGCACCAAAGGGTTCACAAGCCCGCTTTGCCGTCTGATGCCAATGGATACAGTCCTCCTCAAAGCCGTAGTAAGGTGTTAGGTCAAAGCCGCCTCCAAACCACCAAATGGGTGCTTGCCCCGCCTTTTCCGCAACAAATAAACGAATGTTGGCATGGGTAGTGGGAGCAAAAGGATTTAAGGGATGGACAACTAGCGAAACGCCAGTGGCATGAAAATGACAACCCTTTAGCTCAGGTCTTTGGGCTGTGGCTGCCGCAGGCATATTATCGCCGTACACATAAGAAAAATTAACTCCGGCCTTTTCAATGACCTGGCCTGCGGTTAATACTCGAGTGCGGCCACCGCCACCCCCGTCTCTTTCCCACATATCTTCTTGAAACTTAGCCTGACCCTCTTCTTGCTCTAAGGCTTGGCAGATTTTATCCTGTAAACCTAATAGATACTGTTTTACTTCGGCTAAACCAATTTGCTCAATACTCATCGCTGTCTCCCGTCTTATCCAGCTGGCCTTGATTCAATTCAAACCACAGGGCATTCAATACCGCAAAGCTACAAGCGAGACCTAAACCTAAAATCCAAGCAAAATACCACATAAGCTTACTCCTCAATATAAGTCGTGAGAATATTGTTTAACATAGGCTTCAGTTACTTTGCCACGTAGCACCCGGTAAACCCAACTTGTATATAACACAATGATGGGTAAAAAGATGGCCGTTACAAGCAACATAATCTGTAGTGTCAAGCGGCTAGAGGAGGCGTCCCAAACCAGCAGACTTGCATTCGGGTGGCTGGACGAGGGTAAAATAAAAGGAAACATGGAAACCCCCACGGTAGCTATGATGCCGGTAATGCTAAGAGAACTGCTAAAAAACGCTAGTTTACCTTGGCCCCGTCTAGCCAATATCGTGGCGAATGCGGCACCCAGCAAGCCTAAAGCTGGAGCCAAGCGTGTCCAAGGATAATGCGCATAATTGACAAGCCAGCCCCCAGCGAGTTTTGCCACTTCTTTATGCAGGGGATTGGAGGGAGCGTCGTGATTTAATGTACCTATCACGCTATAGCCTTCAAGCTGCATGACCCAAATACCCGCTAAAGCAAATAACACTAAAGTTGCTAAACCAAAGCTACGCGCCGCTTGGGTTGCTCGCTCTTGGATGGCGCCTTCGGTTTTAATGCGTAAATAAAGTCCGCCGTGCATTAAGAGCATGGCCAGACTTACCAGACCGCAGAGCAGGGCAAACGGATTGAGTAAAGCCCAAAAACTACCTTGATAAGTCATGCGCAATGTTTCATCAAAACCAAAGGGAACTCCCTGTAGGGTGTTGCCAACGGCAATCCCAAATACCAGAGCGGGAATTAAGCCCGCGCAAAAAAGGCTGATGTCCCAAAATTGTGCCCAACGGCTATGGTTGATTTTACTGCGAAATTTAAAGCCCACAGGCCTTATGATTAAGGCACAGAGAATCAAAAACATGGCCAGATAAAAGCCTGAAAATGATACGGCGTAAACATAAGGCCAAGCCGCAAAAATGGCGCCGCCTCCCAGAATAAACCACACCTGGTTGCCTTCCCAAACGGGACCTATGGTATTGATAACCACTCGTCGCTCGGTATCATTTTTGGCAACAAAGGGCAAAAGAGCCGCAACTCCAAGGTCAAATCCATCCATGATGGCAAAGCCACAGAGTAAAACGCCTAGCAGCACCCACCAAATTAATCTCAGTATTTCATATGTCAACATACAGCCTCCTTAGGCAGCCAGTTCAGTTGAGGTTAAATCTTGTTGGCCAGCGGATTTCTTTTGCAGTAAGCCATCGGGTCCTAAGCGAATGTATTTTACCATTAAGTAAACCTCAACGATGGCAAGTCCGGTATAGAACACGACAAATCCAATCAGTGAAATCCAGAGGTCACTGGTGTTAAGCGAAGATGTCCCCAAAAAAGTAGGTAAAACCCCATCGATAGCCCAAGGTTGGCGACCGTGTTCGGCAACCACCCAGCCTAGCTCGCTGGATATCCAAGGTAGGGGAAGCGCTAAAAAGGCCAGTTTTAAAAACCAAGGCTTATCCAGTCGGCGTTTGCAAGCCAGGTAAAAGGCTAAACTGAAAAGACCTATCAGGAAAAATCCAATTCCAACCATGGCTCTAAATGACCAAAATAACACCGGAACATTGGGTATGGTATCGTTAGCTGCTTTAGCAATTTGGTCTGGAGTTGCATCTACCACCCTATTGGTATAGCGCTTTAACAATAAGGCATAGCCTAAATCCTTGACATGACTTTCAAGCTGGTTTTGAGCCAGTACATCTTTGGGATCATCGCGCAGGACTTGTAAGGCGTCATAGGCCTTAATGCCATTGCTAATCCTCTGCTTGGCCGTTTCCACCAAATCATTGATGCCAATGACGTTTTCATCCAAAGAGCGGGTGGCAATTAGGCCTAAGGCGTAGGGAATTTTAAATTCGGCATGGGTATGATGCGCCTTAAGGTCGGGTAAACCAAAAAGGGTAAATCCAGCGGGCGCAGGTTCGGTATCCCACATCGCTTCGATAGCCGCAAGCTTCATTTTTTGATTTTGTCCAGCCGCATAGCCACTTTCATCGCCCAGGACGACGACCGATAGAGCCGACGCTAAGCCAAAGGCTGCGGCCACTGTCATCGACCGTTTGGCAAAGGCTGTATTACGCCCGCGCAATAAATAGTAGGCACTGATGGCTAAGACAAATACAGCTCCCGTGACATAACCGGCACTGACCGTATGGACGAATTTGGCCTGGGCAACTGGATTAAATAATACGGCGGAGAAATTTTTAACCTCCATGCGCATGGTGTTGAAGTCAAAATAGGCGCCGGTGGGATTTTGCATCCAACCATTGGCAATTAGAATCCACAGGGCCGAGAGATTAGAGCCCAAAGCCAGCAACCAGGTGACGGTGAGATGCTTAATGCGGGAAAGTTTATTCCAGCCAAAGAAAAACAGTCCTACAAAAGTAGCTTCAAGAAAAAAAGCCATTAAGCCCTCTATGGCCAAGGGGGCGCCGAAGACATCGCCAACGTAGTGCGAGTAATAGGCCCAATTGGTACCAAACTGAAACTCCATGGTGATCCCGGTGGCGACACCCATGGCAAAATTAATTCCAAACAAGATTCCCCAAAACTGGGTTATCTGGCGCCAAATGGCTCGACCCGTCATGACATAAATGGTTTCCATGATTCCCAGTAAAATCGAAAGACCTAGAGTCAGGGGAACAAAAATAAAGTGATACAAGGCGGTTAAGCCAAACTGCAGGCGTGACAAATCCACGACGGTGTCGGTAGGAAGCATAGTTAGTCCTCTGTAAATACTAGGGTAAAGAAATAATTTAAGAGTTAGCTAATAGATGTTGGCTTATCGCTCGGGTGTCGAGTTCGTGTTCAATTGGATGGCAGAAACACAGCGCCCAGATGATCCCTAAGGCAATGAATTTTAGCAGCAGCGTAATTAAAATATCCTTACGCAGGGAGGGTTGTTTACGAAAATTTTTCATGACATTCCTCATTGTGGAAATCAACGCGCAATCCTTGGCAAGAAATGCCTTAATGGCGTGCGCATTGTAACACAGACTAAAGCTTGTTGCTATGTTTCACACCACTTTTTATATAGGCTTGTTAATTTGCCATTGGCCTTTAATTGTTGAATGTGTTGATTGAGTGCCGCTAATAGAATTTGTTGGTTTGGGGCAACCACCAAGGCGAATTTTTCATCGGTTTCATCACAGCTAGTTAAGCTATATTCACTGTATTGCCTGGGTTGATATGAATGGTTGAATTCTTGAATTAATCTGCTTTTTGGCGCAGCTTGTTCTATATAATGGGCGCCAGCTAGATTTTTTAACTCGGCTTGCTCGGTCTTTTTTACCAGTAGGGATTGTTGCATGAATAAATAGGGTTCGGTAAAGGCCGCTCCTTCATCACAACGGATTCGAGAAATCGATATCCCTGCGGCTGCAATATCACTTTCTCCTAAGCAAGGTTTTTGCCAAATACCGTCAAAGGGCGTGAGCTGAAAGTTCAGCTTAAGCTTAAATTTGGCTGCAAAGGCCTCTAAGATATCAACTTCAAAACCTTGCCAAGCTAGCACTGGGTCGCGAAAGATCAATGGTGCAAAATTATCGATGGCGCTTACGGTCAAAATTCCCGGTTTAACCAAAGAAAAATCAGACATGATTAAAGCTCATGAAAAAAATCTCTAGCCTATTTTATAACGGAAATAGAGTTTTGCGAAATTCAAGTTGCAATGAAGAACATTTAGCTTTTCCTGCAAGCTTGGATCTTGTCCAAGGTTAAAACCTTAATGTAGCAGGTAAAAAATATAAATTCACTTTTTACCTATTCGAGTTATAATCGAAGTTGAGTTTAATCTTTCTCAAGGAGTTCTTTATGAAACTTAAGTATCTCACTTTTGCAAGTTTATTCACATTGTCTGCTACTGCTTTTGCCGCAACCTATGATCCAGACGATTTAAAAAATTTTAATGAAACCAATGCCTGTCCTAAATGTAACTTGTCAAATTCCACCATTACCAAAGATCACCAAAAAGCCAACTTAGAGGGCGCTAATTTATCCTCAGCAAGTTTTTATAGTGACTTTACCAGGGCAAATTTTGCTGGGGTAAATGCCAGTAAAATTTCATTGAGCGGCACATATTCTGAAGTTAACTTTAGCAATGCTATCTTAATAGACGCAAATCTCTCAGGTATCAATCTAACTTATGCTGACTTTACGGGTGCAAATCTGGACGGGGCTAATTTAGCTGATGCCAATTTACTAGGTGCTAAAATAACGATCGACCAACTGAATAAAGCCAGAAGCATTTGTAAAGCCACTCTTCCAGATGGATCCAAAGGTAAATGTAAGGAATAAGATTTTGTAAGGAGCCTTGTTCAGGCTCCTATAGTGAGTTAAAAATCTTTAAGCAATATCTACACTAGATATTGCTTAAACCAATCGCAGGCGGCTTGTGAGGTGGCCGTAAACTGTTCAACATAGCCGGAAAAATGTCCACCTTCAAACAGAAAGAGCTTTTTAATTTCATTGGCGCGGTTGAAAGCGGCAAGAGCCAAATCCGTAGGAGTTACCACATCGCAGTTACCTACGATCATGAGTAGTGGAGTCGGCGCAATCCTTGCTATATATTGAGCCGGTTCATATTCTGAATACATTTCCAACGAGCGCAAGGTGATCTCATTGCGCCAATTTTTAAACCGCCATTTATCTTTCTCACCGGCATTAAGCCCAGTAAAGAATTCCCAGGCATCTTGGCTAGCATGAGATGCCATATTACTGCCATGGGGTTCACTTATCATGGCCACCATCTTAGGTGGTTTTGCTTGAAAACGCTCTAACCTATCTTGGATAAATTCTTGTTGTAGCTTAGTTAATTGGCCGGGCTGTATGCGACGCAAGGTAGTTTGCCAACCGCTTATGGTAGGCACTTGAGAAACCACGCATTTTACTCTTTTATCCAGTGCTGCAACTACAAGCACATGACCACCTGAATAACTAGTTCCCCAAATACCGATCTTATCTTTATCAACGTAGTCAAGCGTTTGTACGAAGCTAATGGCATGGCGATAATCTCTTACCTGTTGCCACGGATCAAGCTCTTGTCTTATGTCACCGTCACTAGCGCCCAGATTTCTGTTGTCGTAAACTAAAACAACGTAACCTGCTTGGGCAAAAACCTCGGCATATTTGTCAAGGTAAAGTTCTTTAATACAGTTAAAACCATGTGTCATTACAATGGCTGGTTTTTTACTTCTTTCAGTTAAGGGTTGATATAACCAACCGCGTAAAATGATACCCTCGGCATTAAATTCAACATCGTGTCTTTTAAATTGGGCTAACGACATATAAATACCTTTTGCTGAGAAAACTAACATCATTGTAATGGAGTTTTTAAAGGATAACCAGGTAATGCACGAAAGGGAGTTCGACACTGAAGTTTTAGTAGCTTTTTGAAAAGTAAAGAAAACAAAAAAGGACCAGCCTAAGGCAAGATATCATCGGTATCGGTATGAGCGCTTTCGCCTCATCATCGCTAGGTTAGGTTACCCTGGGTTTTAACCCAGACTCAGAGCAG
>Ga0222428_100073_pt1 | contig 179433 bp, 158 predicted proteins | sample 2B5Ametagenome_FD_182471 | JGI IMG/M metagenome (GOLD analysis project Ga0222428, IMG submission 182471) | Enriched microbial communities from leaf-cutter ant dump, University of Wisconsin, Madison, United States - 2B5A (version 2) | ecosystem: Environmental > Terrestrial > Nest > Insects nest...
CTCCTGTAATAGGGCTGTTACCTGCTAATGCATCTGGTTCGTTTGTATAGTACGTTACATTTACTCCTGCCTGACCATTGATGGCTTCTGCATCTTTGGTGGTTAGGTTAAAGATTTCAAATCCGTCTCCAGGAGTGCTGGTTTCACATAACTCATAGTCGGTGATATCTCCTACTACAATACGTGGTCTTTCATTAACGATTAAAGTTAAGGTACTGAAAGAAGCACAAGCATTTACTCCGGTGTTTACTACACGGATATAGATAATTTGTGTATGCGGGTTGATGTTGGTGTACATCGGCATCGTAATCGGATAGTTTCCTAACTGCGCATCTTCCGGTGTTTCATGGAAGGTTACCGTTAAGTTAGGGTCACCTCCAGTGATTTCTGCAATTTTAATGCTTAAGTCGAATGTTTCAATTCCGTCGTCATAGTTGGAGTTACAAACTTCCAATGGAGTCGGGTTGAAAATCGTTGGTGCTACTACGGTAGTCACAGTATGACTTGCAGTTTGTGGCTGACTACAGCTTGGTGTACCGTTGCTTTGTACGCTTACTACATTATAGGTAATCGGTCCTGTTAATGCTGGTGTTGCAACTGTAGCAGTTCCGGCACTGTTTAAAGTAATTGTAAATTGTGTCGGATCCGCATCGATAGTATAGGTTACCGTAGCATTTGGTGTTCCGTTGAATACAATATTCGCAGAACTTCCTGAACATACCGAAGCTGGTCCGGTTACGGTTGCTATTGGTAAATCTTTAACACCAATCGTTACGGATGTGCTAATATTCTGGCTACATACCAAAGGTCCTGCTGTACTTACACTTACCAGGCTATAAGTAGCCGGAGCTGTTAATACCGGTGTAGTGATTGTTGCCTGACCCGCTGCATCAAGGTTGATTGTCGTTTGAGTCGTTCCGTCACTATAAGTAATAGTTCCGTTTGCCGGTCCTGTAAAGGTTACAACAGCCGTGTCGCCAGAACAAATTAAGGCCGGGGCACTGATTGTCGCTGTTGGTAATGGGTTTACTGTAATTGTTGCGCTACCCGTTAAGGTTGCCAAACAAGCCGGAGTTCCGGAAGAAATAGCCCGTACAAGGCTATAAGTTGTTGTTCCTGTTAACGGACCAACTGTTACCAATGCCATTCCATTAGTGTCTAATGTTACGGTAGCATCGGCAGTACCATTATTATACGTTACAACAGCACTTGGTGTTCCGCTAAATGTTAATGTAGCAGTATCGCCAGAACAGATTGTTGTATCGGTTCCTATTGTAGCCGTTGGTGCATTATAAACCGTTATATTAACAGAACCCGTAAGGTTTCTGGTACACTGTGGTGCCGTATCATTGCTTACCACGCTTACCAGACTATAAACGGTATTCGCTGTTACAGGCGGTGTGATTACCGTTCCGTTACCGGAGGCATCCAAAGTAATACTGGCCGGATTAGTGTCAACCGTATAATTTACCGTTGCATTAGGTGTACCCTGAAAAACGATTACTGCAGTACTACCATTACAAATACCATCTGGACCGCTAATGGTTGCCAATGGTAATGCTTTTAGGATCAGGTTAAAACTCGTAGTTCCAAAAACCGTAGGATCGGCAGCTCTTTCCATACGGATATAAACCGTTTGGTTACCCGTAACAAAAGCATTGGCCGGTGTAATTGGATTCGCATTATTATCGGCATCCGCCTGATTAAGGTGGAATGTAATATTGTAATCGGAAGCATTTTGTCCTCCAAGGATTGTTGTATAGAATTGTGTCAGATCGAACGTTTCAACACCATCGCTGTCAACATCACAAACTGTTTGATCATCTGGACGTACCGGATCGGCTGTACACGAAATCACGTTTACATTAAACTGGCGGATCACATAACAGGCGTTTTCACCGGTAGAAACATTCACATAAATCGTTCGGGTAATTGGAGTCAGATAATTCGTCGGATCCTGAATATAATTTGCTCCTTGTTCCGCATCTGTCAAACTGGTATGATATGTAATAATAGTACCCGGATCAAGACCCGCTAATATTGCAGCACGATTTTCGTCGAGGTTAAAACTAACCGGAGTTGTTCCGTCACCGCACTTAAACAAATCGACCGGTGTTCCGGCCGCAATTGGCGGAAAGACTTCTACAGTAATCGGATCGGGTTGTTGCACACAGGCACCGGAAATATTTGTAATAATAACACCATAAGTCCCAGGCGCCGAAACACCATAGGAAGCTCCGGTTGCTCCAGGAATAGGATTACCGCCAACAGTCCATTGGAACGAATAAAAAGCCGGATCCAATCCGGTAGATAAAGTTCGGATTTCACCCGGACATAAAGCCCCAAGATTATCGATTGTAAGGTTGCTACCCAAAGAAGCCTGACCTACGTTAAAACTACCCGCCTGTAAAAATACCGCCGAATCGTATTGCGTATCATCACCATCGGCAACAACCAATTTAATTTTATACGGTGTATTTGGTATAACGTTAGCCGAAGCACTCATTAAAGTGGTTCTTCCTATAAAATGAATTGGCGACGGAGGAAATCCGTTTTCAGGATAATACATTCCGAAATAGGCCGCATTCTGAGAAACACAGGAATTATTATAAGCACTATCTTTAATCGTAATGGACGAAATTGGTGTTGAGGTACCGGGAACTACCGCTAAGTTGGTACTCACTCCGGTTACCGTATTGGTTAATATAAACGCAAAAGCGTCCGCATATTCCGGACTACATTGAAACCCTCCATATTCTTCTGAAGCAAAGAGGAAGTTAAAACTAAAACTTGTTGTTAAGGGCGTAAAGTTAAATTCGATATAACTGGCATTCCTATAAGTAAAGGCGTTATTTACGACACCGGCATTGACCATCTGTGTTTTCAGATCGTTATCCCCGGTCCAGGAATTGGTTCCCTGACTTAAAGTTCCGTTGTTCGGTCCGGGAGCGGAAGTCGCTCTACCGGTACTCAGGATAACCCCAGATTGTATCGGGAAGTTCGAATTGGTATTCTGAAAATATCCGATACCGTTTTCCGAATTCTGCCCATTGGTATTCCCCGTTCTCCAGGTCACATTTGAAATTTGCGCACATTGCGAGTTAATCAAAATATCCTGAACCAATTGAGGAACCGTATATGTATTGGAATTCACGGTTATAGCCTGGGAAAAAGCCACAACGGAGAATAGCAAAAACAATAGAGAGGAGAGTTTTTTCATATTTGCTTAAGCTTGTAAAATATCTTATTTTGGGGTTAAAACAGTTCCTTAATGTTAATTTTTCCTTTAAAATTTCCAAATATACTTATTCAAACGATATATGTTCGTTAAATTTGCAAAAAATCACAAAAAAAATGTTAAAAGTAACAATACGAGATACGCAAAACCCTGCTATTGTGAAGTTTGAATTTCCAGATTTCATAACAAAAAGTGAAAGTTTCGAGTTTAAAAACATCGACGAAACCGCACAGTCACCCCTTGCAAAACAGCTATTTTACCTGCCTTTTGTTAAGACTGTGTACATTTCAGGTAACTTTATTGCCATCGAAAAATATTCGATTGTAGAATGGCATGAGGTAAAAGAATTACTGGCCGAACAGATCGAAAGTTTTGTAGACAAAGGCGGAAAGATCATCAACATCGATGAAAACAAAAGTAAAAAAGTACCGGTTACTGTTTATGCAGAAACCACGCCTAATCCATCGGTATTAAAATTTGTTGCCAGTCGCTTATTAACCAAAACCAGTGTGGAGTTTAAAAACATTGACGAAACAGCTGCTTCGCCATTGGCAAAAGAATTATTTAAGCTTCCGTTTGTAAAAGAAGTATTTCTTGACGAAAACTATATTTCGATTACCAAGTACGATATTAACGAGTGGCAGGAAATCACACAGGAGGTTCGTACTTTTATCAAAAATTATATTGAAGAAGGCAAACAAATCATCGACGAAACGCAGATCGTAAAAACCGCCAACCACGAAAAACAACAGGAGGAGTATTTTAACAACCTGGATGTAACGTCGCAACAAATCATCAATATTCTGGACGAATATGTAAAACCGGCTGTAGCTTCAGACGGTGGAAACATTATTTTCGAATCCTACGACGAAACCGACAAACGCGTAAAGGTGATCCTTCAAGGTGCCTGCAGCGGTTGTCCGTCATCAACTTTTACGTTGAAAAACGGTATTGAAAACATGCTAAAAGAAATGTTACACGATCAGAACATCAAAGTAGAAGCGGTAAACGGCTAATCCACAACCACTTTCACGCAATCGCAGTTGCATTTTCAACTTTAATACAGTACCTTTAATAGCTTAACCTTAAAACTGGTAAATTATGGGCGTACTAAAAGTTATTGAATTACTTTCCAGTTCGGAAACAAGTTGGGAAGATGCCACCCGAAAAGCGGTTGCTGAAGCATCGAAGACACTGAAACATATCCGATCGGTTTATGTACAGGAACAAAGTGCTGTTGTTAATGATGATCAAGTGACGGAATTCCGGGTAAATCTGAAACTCACTTTTGAAATAAAATAAAAAAGATACAGGCGTTCGAATGAACGCCTTTTTTAAAACCATGAACGAACTCCAATACGAATCCAGTCCTTACCTACTCCAACATGCACAAAATCCGATCCATTGGAAAGCATGGAACGACCAGACACTCGCAACTGCCAAAGCAGAAAACAAACTTATGATCGTTAGCATTGGCTATTCGGCCTGTCATTGGTGTCATGTAATGGAACATGAAAGTTTTGAAGACACGGAAGTAGCCAACATTATGAATCCTGGCTTTATTTCCGTTAAAGTCGACCGTGAAGAACGTCCCGACGTGGATGCTATTTATATGAAAGCCGTACAACTAATGACCAGTCATGGCGGATGGCCGCTCAATGTGGTTTGTTTACCGGATGGCCGACCGGTTTGGGGCGGAACCTATTTTAAAAAAGAAAACTGGATTGATATTTTAACCCAGCTTCAAAACCTGTATCAGACGAATCCCGCCAAGATGTTGGAATATGCCGAAAAATTACACGAAGGCATTTCATTTTTAGGAATCGTAAACCACGCACAAGCCAATCCGGAAGAACAGGATCCGGCACGAATTAAAATACTGATTGAAAAGTGGTCTAAAAGTTTTGACTGGGATTTTGGTGGTTATGCACGGGCACCCAAATTTATGATGCCGAATAATTTTATTTTCTTACAACGATTTGGCTATCAAACGTCCTCAAAAGACCTATTGGATTTTGTAGATCTGACCCTGACAAAAATGGCCCATGGCGGATTATTCGATGTATTGGGTGGCGGTTTTTCCCGTTACTCCGTCGATATGCGATGGCATGTTCCGCATTTTGAAAAAATGCTTTACGACAATGGACAGTTGGTTACCCTGTATGCCCAGGCTTATAAACGAACCCAAAACACGCTTTATAAAGAGGTAATCGAAAAAACACTGACATTCGTTAAACGGGAACTTTTAAATCCGGAAGGCGGTTTTTATGCCGCTCTGGATGCCGACAGTTTAAACGCAAAACAGCAACTCGAAGAGGGCGCCTATTACGTTTGGCAAAAAGAACAACTGCAACAACTCTTACAAGACGATTTTGAAATCTTTGCCGCTTTGTTTAACATTAATGACTTCGGCTATTGGGAACACGACAATTATGTCCTTATCCAAAGTCAGTCGCTGGAAAATATAGCCGAACAATTCGGTTTGACCGTAACGGCACTTTCCGATAAAAAACAACAGTGGGAACAGCTATTATTCCGCGAACAGCAAAAAAGACCCAAACCACGACTGGATGACAAATCGCTTACTTCGTGGAATGCCATTATGCTAAAAGGATATATTGAAGCGTATAACGCTATCGGAACACCTTCTTATCTTGAGCTTGCACTTCAAAACGCCTCTTTTATCATCAAAAAACTTTGGTCGGAAGAAGGTCATTTATGGCATAGTTATAAAAACGGACAAAGCAGCATCGTTGGTTTTTTAGAAGATTACGCGTTTACGATCGACGCATTTATCAGTTTATATCAGGCTACACTGGACGAAACCTTTCTGTACCACGCCAAACAACTAACCGATTATTGCTTTGATCATTTTTATGATGAAACACAGCAGTTTTTTCTGTTTAAAGCCAAAAACACAACCGCCTTAATCGCCGAACATTATGAGATTGAAGACAACGTAATCCCATCGTCCAACTCGGTTATGGCCAATAACCTGTTTACACTTGGCATACTGTTTCACAACAGTCATTATGAAAAAACAGCCATGCAAATGCTCAACCATGTTATTCCCAATATCGATTATGGTTCGGCTTTTTCGAACTGGCTGAATTTATGGATGAATCTATCGACCGACAATAAAGAACTAGCCGTTTGCGGTTCGGATGCGATTGCCGGTATAAAAGCTGTTCAACAACATTATTACCCACATGTGGTGATCGCCGGAAGCACAACACCTTCAAAAATTCCATTTCTTCAAAATCGATTTGACGAAAAGGGCACTCTGTTTTATATTTGTGAAAACAGAAATTGTCAGCTACCCACTAGCGAACTGACCACCGTATTAGAAGAATTAGCAATTAAATAAATATCCCCCTTATGGAACAAATGAATAACTTTTTTATTCACTATTTTAATGTTTTACTCGATTATTCACCCAAGGTGATCTCGGCGATCATCATCCTGTTTGTCGGAATTTGGGGAATTCGTTTTATCCGAAAAATTGCCGAAACGGTAATGACCAAAAGAGAGCTGGAACCCACATTGATCAAATTCCTGTTGGACTTCCTGATCTGGGCTTTACGAATTTTACTATTTGTATCGGTAATCTCCAAATTAGGCATTGAAACATCATCGTTTGTAGCCATTTTAGGAGCCATCGGACTTGCAGTAGGTTTGTCATTACAAGGTTCCCTTTCGAATTTTGCCGGTGGTGTATTGATCATCCTTTTCAAACCGTTTAAAGTAGGCGACACCATCGAAGCACAGGCCGAAAACGGAAAAGTATTGGGAATTCAGATTTTCTCGACTCGAATATTAACCGCTCAAAACCAGATCATCTATATTCCGAACGGACTTTTATCCAACGGAAAGATCAAAAACTTTTCGCAGAAAACAACCCGTAGAACCACACTGGTAGTCCCAACAGGATATGATTCGGATATCAAAAACATCAAAATCAAACTGGAAGCATTGGTAAAAAATCATCCGAAAGTATTACAAACTCCGGCACCGGAAGTAGTGATCAGCGATATGGGTGAAAAGAACCTGATTTTTTCCCTTCGCGCCTGGACGCTCAATGCCGATTATGGCACCGTTTGTTCGGAACTACTGGAAGAAAGCAGTAAAATTGTTTCTGTTACGACTTCTTAGGTTTTGTAGTCATCACAAAATCTTTTAAATAAAAAGGCTCAAAGTAAGCGACATCTACAGTGTCGCTTTTTTGATACTTTTCAAAGGAGATCCGGCTCATTTCTCTGGCCGACGGATATACAATCGCATCATGGTATACAAACCTCGGATCGTTTAAAACCGTCTTGCATTTTGCGGCACCATCGCCAACCAAATGAAGCGTTCCTTTGAGTGAATCGTATGTTGTAGTTTCAATAATTTCAGCTTCCGTAGCGCGTAATCGAGAATAATCCGAATTAAAAACAGCCGTAAAAACTTCCATTCTTCGGGCGTCGATCATTGGGATAATCGTCCCTTCGGTTACCGTTAACTGTCGCGCTAAAGTCTCCAGCGTATCGATTGCCAGCAATGGAATAGTAAGCGCATAGCACAAGCCTTTTGCTGCCGAAACGCCAATACGAAGTCCGGTATACGAACCCGGCCCCTGACTTACTGCTATTGCATTCAAATCCTGAAACGTTAACCCGGCCTGTTGCAAAGCCTGTTCAAAAAAGACGTGAAGTTTTTCCGCGTGGGAATAACCTTCTTCAGCCATCTCCAGACACACCAGTATTTCTCCGTCTTTTGCAAGGGTTACGGAACAATTCTTTGTTGCCGTTTCAATATTCAAAATGTAAGCCATCTTCAGTAAAAATTATTGGCAAAGATAATCATATATTTTTTTGCCACGATTGCAATATCTTTTCCGCTCTATAGCTTGAAAAAATGGTGCAACCGTGGCAAATGTATTCCCGGAAAAATCCCGGTAAAAATCAAAAAAAACTAAGCGTTATTATTTTTTATCTTTTCCTTTATCGGGCGACTCGGCTTTTTTTATCACAACCATATCTCCCGGTTTTAAATCTTTGGTAACTGTGGTATACGGTCCGACAATAATCTCATCGCCTTTTTTCAAACCTTCAACGATTTCAATATTGGTATCATCCTGGATTCCGGATTTGATTTTACGCAATTCCGCTTTACCACCTACTTTCACAAATACGCATTCGAATTTCTTTTCGGTAGAGCCTTTTGTTTTTTCTTTTTCTTCTTTATCCAGCTCTTCCATGATATCTTTTTTAGCACCCGAAAGATCGGCGTCGGTTTTCATCACTACCGAACTGATCGGCACTGCCAGAATATTTTCTTTGCGTTTCGTTTCAATATCAACCGTTGCAGTCATTCCCGGACGGAAAGGCGAATAATTAGCTGGCTTTCCAACCAAAAGATCTTCGTACGATTCTTTTAAGATACGCACTTTCACTTTAAAGTTGGTCACCTGATCGGCTGTTAGCGTCGAACTGGCCGAATTGGAAATACTGGTTACAATTCCTTTAAATTCTTTTTTCAGATAGGCATCCACTTCGATTTTCGCAGGATCACCGATGTTTACTTTAACGATATCGTTTTCGTTTACATCGACTTCCACTTCCATATTGTTGAGGTTGGCTACACGCAATAATTCGGTACCCGCCATTTGCTGCGTTCCCAATACACGTTCTCCTAATTCTACATCCAGTCGGGAAATAGTTCCATCTACCGGTGCATAAATAGTTGTTCGGTTTAAGTTATCATTGGCTTCGGTCACGGTTGCCGTAGCACTTTGCACATTGTAATAAGCCGATTGTTTGGCAGCAACTGCTACTTCATAAGCCGATACGATCTTATCCCATTCGGATTTTGAAATAACACCTTTGGCAAACAACTGTTTGTTACGATCGTAGTTGGCTTTGGCTTCTTTTACCTGAGCTTCCGCCTGACTTAATCCCGCTTTGGACGTTGACAAAGACGCTACGGATCGGTTTACTCCCGACTCGTATAAGTCGCGTTTGATACGAACCAGCAAATCTCCTTTTTTTACCGTTTGTCCTTCTTTAACCGGAAGACCAATAATCTCTCCGGAAACATCGGATGAAATTTTCACTTCAATTTCAGGTTGTATCTTACCCGTAGCCGAAACCGTTTCGACAATTGTCATCTGGTTGGCTTGGGTGGTTTCTACTTCCGTTCCTTTTTCTTTGTTACCGATTACACCCGATTTACTAAGGGCAACCAGAACAACAACCAACAAAACAACACTACCCAACAGGATGTATTTTGTACTCTTTTTCATAAAATTTTATTTTTGAATAATTGGTAACCCAAAGTAGAATTCCAATATTTTCGTTCTGAATATATAATCATATTTTGTTCGCAATACTTCCGACTGGGCATTTACGAATAACGTTTGTGCCTGTGTAAAATCGAAAACATTCATCAAGCCCACTTCGTAACGCTCTTTTGCATAGTTAAACGATTCCTGACGGGCTTCCAACGTTGCCACAGCCGCTTCGTATGACTTTAGCGATCCTTTTGTATCGGTAAATGCAGTATAAACCGTTCTTTCCAAATCCAGTTCCTGTTGTTCCAATGCGATTTTAGAACGCTCCAACGCTACCTTAGAACGCTCGACATTATTGCGCACCGAAAAACCATTTAACAACGGAATATTTAACGACAACCCAAAGTTCTGTCCTTTGTTATTGCTAAACTGATCAAAGATTGGCTCCGGACTTCCCAAAACCGGACGGTAATTATTTTGCAATACCTGTAGTCCATTTTCCGTAAAATACTGTGTTGGAAGTGTCGGGTTAGCCGCATCCAGTTGGTAACCGGTAATTCTATCGGCATAGGCCGCACGGGTACTGAAACTATAGAATCCCTGAAGCGTTGGATGGTATTTTCCTCTTGCGATAGACAAATCTTTTTCGGCTATCGAAACATTGGCTTCTGCAATTTTTATATTGGCTCTGGTTTCCTTTGCTTTCTGAAAAATATCTTTTGGATTTTCCAGCAACACACTACTGTTTTGTACCGGCGTTTCAGAATCGACAATGTCAAAATCCTGAAATTCATCCAGTTGTAACAATTGCGCCAAACTTAGCTTTGACAGCAACAGTGCATTTTCTCCGGCAATCAATTTCTGATTGTCTGACATAACCGTAGCTTTCACATCCAGCAAGTCGCCTTTTGGTACTACTCCGGCATCAACAAGCTCCTGTGTACGTTCCATTTGTTTGGTATCGTAGGCCAACTGCTTGGTCTGAACTTTCAGATTTTCTTTATTAAAAAGGATTTGTAAATAGGCATTCACAACATTCAACGAAACATCCTCCTGCATTTTCTGCAATTGATACTGTGACGCGATGATCGAAAGGTTTGCTTTTCGCAACTGATTCTGATGCTGTAATCCTTTATAAACATCGATTCCCACATTCAATGCAGCTGAAGTATACTGAATGGTCTGATTTTCCAAAAGACCTGTGGTGATGTTCTGGTTAAGACCAACGTTCCAGGAGTGCGATGCTTGCCCGTTAACGGTTGGCAGGAAATTTCCCCAAGCATCTTTTTTAGAGATTTCGGCAACCTGTTTATCTAAAATCGATTGTTTGATCGAAATATTCTTCTCCATTGCGTGATTCACACACTCTTCCAAAGTCCATTTTTTAGCTTGTGCTTTCATTTGAATTGTCACCATGGACAAACCCAAAAACAGCAATGTTGTGTTCTTCATATTATTGATTTTCCTACAAATATATAATTTCTGTGCACATATGCATTTTTATTCGGTATCAATTAGACGCAATTCTTTAACGAACGTTACAATTTTATTTCAATAAAAACCTACTTTTACCGAAGATTTTTAGAGAACTCTTATGAAAACTTTTTTTTCATTCCTGGCAGTAGTAAGCCTGGCAATGCTAATGACCCGTTGTGGAACTACCGGAAAAATTAACACCCTAAAACCGGAACCCAGCGATAACAAACCCGCGGTTTACGAAACCACCACTTCTTTTATCAATATGCCGATAGAAATTCCGCTAAAGGAAATTGAAATCCAGCTTAACAAATCCCTAAACGGATTAATTTATAACGATAGTATTCTGGCCGATGATAAAACGGAAATGAAAATCTGGAAACAGGCTCCGATAAAGTTAACCGAGAAAGATGGTAAAATCCGATCGGTAATTCCTTTAAAAATATGGGCTAAATTCAAATATGGCACCGACTTTTTAGGATTGAACGATACAAAAGAAATCAACCTAAACGGACAAATCACCCTTTTGAGTGATGCAAAATTATCGAACTGGAAACTTTCGACTACTTCCGTAATTGAAGATTTCGAATGGAAAGACAGTCCGAGTATTGTGGTAGCTGGCAAAAACGTACCGATTACCTATGTTGTCAATCCGACGATTCGTTTGTTTAAAGCTAAAATTGCCAAAACGATAGACGATGCGATTAACAAAACCACCGATTTCAAGCCACAGGTATTAGCCGTTCTCGAGAAGATCAGTACACCATTTAAAACCAGTGAGGTTTACGAAACCTGGTTTAAGGTAGCTCCAACCGAATTATATGTGACCGATGCTATATTATCGAAAAGCAAAATCACGATGGATATGGGCTTAAAATGTAAAATGCAAACCATCGTAGGTCAGGAGCCACTAAACACATTTAAAAAAGAAGCTATCGTTTTAAAACCGGTAGCCAAAATGCCTAATAAGATTGAAGCTACGGTTGCCGCCGTTTCGACCTATGAAAGTGCCTCTCGCATCATTACCAAAAACTTCCAGGGTAAGGAATTTGCTTCCGGAAGCCGAAAGATCACAATTCAAAAAGTTGACTTATGGCATAAAGACGGTAAAATGATCATAGCATTAAGCATGACCGGTAGTTTAGACGGAACGATCTACTTGTCGGGCATCCCGAACTACAATGCAGTTTCGAAAGAGATTTATTTTGATCAGATGGATTATGTATTAAACACCAAAGGAATCCTAACCAAAACTGCCAACTGGTTAATGCAGGGTTATATCCTAAATAAAATACAGGAAAGCTGCCGTTACTCAATTAAGGATAATCTGGAAGAAGGAAAGAAAAATATGTTGCCGTACTTAAATAACTACTCTCCGATGAAAGGCGTTTTTGTAAATGGAAACATTAACGATTTTGTTTTTGACAAAGTTGAGGTTACCGATAAAGCGATCATCGCTTTTATTAAAACCTCCGGACAAATGAGCATTAAAATAGACGGAATGGAGTAAAACGTTTTGTCTTTATAATAAAAAATCCGAACCCTATGGTTCGGATTTTTTATTTGCTATTTTTAAATCTTCCGGATCTGTTAGACTATAATGCGTTTTTTTGCATTTTGATTATATTCTCAACTTTTTCAGAAGAATCAAATACTTTCTCAAAAAGTTTACTTTTTTCTTTAGCAAACTTTTCCACCGCTTCCAACTCTTGTGCCGTCATCTTAGGACGACCCGCCCAAAAACTCGTAGATTTCTCTATCTGTTTTTCTACTAATTCTTTTAATTGTTTTGCTGCCATAACAATGTAAATATACTCTTTTTTTAGCATTCCTCAAATCATTACTCACTCTTTAACTTAAATAAAACAAATTGATAATCAGACGTTTTATCTTTGTTATACTTCTCAATAGTACTTACAGTAACTCCATTAGAAAGTGACGTAATATCTTTTTCCCGAATCATTCTCTTATGTTCTTTTCCTTTACGTACAACTGTTTGTTCTTTTTCTATAACCACTATTTTTTCCTCAATCTTCCCTCCTGATATATCCAAATATTGCTCCAAACTTTCAATGTTAAACGAAATTTTCTGCTTATACAGTCGGTGCTTGTGCAATGTATTACCAAAAAATAAAATAACACTATCCGGATTAAAATAGAGAAAATGAAGAATGCATCCAAAAACAGTCGCTAAAACTTCATCATAATCCTGATTATTAACTTCCGAAAAATCATTAACTATGATTTCATCCCCTTCATTTTCTAAATTCCCAAAACCCACATTATACCAGTCAATATTTGTTCCTACCGGCGCAATCGTTACTATTTTAGTTATCTGTTGAGCTCCTTCACTAATAAACCTAAACTGATAGACTTCATTTTTAACTCCTTCAAAACGATAACTATATGCTTTTTCTAAAAATTTCAATCCTTAATTGTTGTTTCCCTAAAAGTAAAGCTATTTTTCTCTCTTCCAGATAATTCGCCATAATTTTCCAGACACTTCACCATTTTGTCCAACAAAAAGGCCGCTATAAAGCGGCCCTTATTAATTTTCTATTTTTTTCTTCTTTGTCTTTAAGCGGTAAATCGCATAACCCAACACACCAACCAGCACATACGGAATCACCATCAGGTATACAATTCCGTCATTTACAGCTTCTGCTTTTACGCCACCTTCCTCACTTTCCAAAGCCGCCCGACACATAGCACATTGTGCATTTACATTGAGCGATACTAACAACACCAAAGCCGAAAGCAGCAATGGTTTTATATTCTTCTTAATGTACATAATAGGGAGCAATCATAAGGTAAACAATCACACCGGTCACGGCTACATACAACCACATCGGGAAAGTAATTTTTGCAATCTTTTTATGACGGTCAAAACTTCCCGCTATTGCTCTTACATAGGTAATCAACACAAAAGGAATGATAATCACTGATAAAAGGATATGTGTTACCAGAATAAAATAATAGATATAACGGATCGCACCTTCGCCACCAAATTTCGTCGAATCGGATGTCATATGATAGGCCACATACATTGCCAGGAATGCTACCGAACAGGCAATTGCTACCTTCATCAGGTTTTCGTGCAGGCTTCTTTTCCCGTTTTTAATCGCCCAAACCGCCGCAACCAGTAAAACGGCTGTTATTCCGTTGATCGTCGCGTAAATAGGCGGTAAAAAGGATAACGGCTGTACATCGTAGCCTAATTTTCTAAGATTAACACCAAATAACAACGCTACTACTAACGGTATCGCGACCGAAAGCACCACAATCCACTTATTGTATTTTTTCTCTACTGAATTTTCCATTATATTTATTCTTCTAGCAATTTCTTAATATCTTCTTTTATCGCTTTGATTCCCGCTTCTTCCAAACCATCGTAATACAAAATCGGGTTATCAAAACTATCCTTACGACAACGGATATTTCCTTCTTTGTCGATTAAGGCAAACAAACCGGAATGTTCAAATCCGCCTGCCTGTTTATCGTTTTCTCCGGCATAAAGATTGAATCCTTTTAATGCCAGATCGTAAATATACTTTTTATCACCCGTCAGGAAATGCCAATTGTAATTTTTGACCCCTAACTGATCAGCATGTGCTTTTAAAACCGCCGGCGTATCGTGTGCCGGATCGATCGTAATAGACGCAATTCCGAAACTTGGATTTCCGTAAAACTCCTCCTGTAGTTTTAGCATATTCTGATTCATAATCGGACAAATCGTCGGACAGGTCGAAAAGAAAAATTCCACCACATATACTTTTCCGAGGTAATCGGTATTGCTTATTTTTTTATTGTTCTGATCGGTTAACTCAAACTTCGGTACTGGTCCGATGGTTACTAAATCTGCTTTTTGAAACTTGGCAAGGATTTTCGGCACCGCCCAGATCCCGAAGATCAGTACGATAAACGAAATTCCGATATACGATTTGTTTTTCATGAGGTAAACTATTTAGAGTAATGCGGATTATATTTTGCGTTTGTTATTCTTTTTAAGTGCCAGTCGGTATTCGGCCAGAATGATTTTTACATCATCACTCATTTCATTATGCAAATCGGCAGCCGAAATTGTATTATAACCTTCTTTGTATTCTTCTTCACCTTTTTTATTCTTCCCTTTGCGTCCTCTTAGGTTGAGGTCTTTATCGATTATAAAAACATTTGGTGTTCGCAGGTTTTTATCCAGCTTACCAACCAGCTTAAGCGCATCGTAATACGCCTGAATTTCGTCCGGTTTGGCAAATACATAATGCCACACTTTTAAATCGGAAATTCCGCTTAATTCCGACTTTAACTGACGTGCCTGATCTTCGGTTCCTTCGGGCGCAAGCATCACCACCTGGAAATCGGCAAACTCTCTGTTTTTATTATAGATTTTCTGATCGAGATTAAAGGCATCTCCTTTATTGAACAGGATTTCGGATCCAGGGAATCCCAGAATCGTGATTTTATCTTTTAGGCGAACGGTATCGCCGTCAAGCGACTTCCAGTTGGAAAGCTCCTTGATATTAGGTGTTACGGTAGGCAATTTTGCAAAACTGTTTACTCCGGATGCGAAGAACAGATAAGCACATATAGGCAATGCAAAAAGAACGGTGAGAACAATATATTTTTTCATGGGATATACCAGAATTTTAGTCTTCACAAAATTAAAAAAAGGCGGTTGAATAACCGCCTTTTTTATAATTTAATATGCTATTAAAAAATCCATCTGTAATCGGAATTTTTAAACACATCAAAGATATAATTACCTTCTACCAGTAAGATGAACACTAAATAGATAATTAAAAAAACCAGAGGTCCAACAATTGACCATCTGAAACTTCCTTTTTCTCCTTCAAGGTGCATGAAGGCCCACATGATATAGTAAGCTTTCACAACGGTTAAGATAATGAAAATCCAGTTTAGCAAATTCATTGACAACAGATTTGTCATGTATAATGCTTTTGGTTTATCGATACCTAAAATAACTTCGAAGATTGTAATTACGGAAAGGATTCCGAAAACAACCCATATTCTTTTTGTATTTGATTCGTGCGCGGTATGTGCCATGATATACTTATTCTTTTAAATCAATTAAACTAAATAGAAGAATGTAAATACGAACACCCAAACTAAATCTACAAAGTGCCAGTACAATCCAACTTTTTCAACCATTTCGTAACTTCTTCTTTTCTCATATGTTCCTAAAATCACATTAAAGAAAATCAAGATGTTGATCAATACCCCTGTAAATACGTGGAATCCGTGGAATCCTGTAATAAAGAAGAAGAAGTTTGCGAATAATTTATGACCATACTCGTTACGGATCAGGTTTGCTCCTTCCACAACATATTTAACGTCATTTAATTTTTTCAATGACTCTTCTCTCGTCAATACCGTTTTCGTTTTGTCTTTCGTATTGAATTCCGAACGAATCAATAGATCCGGATTGGCTTTGAATCCTTCTACAACCTGCTCTACAGAATAGGTAGGAGTAGCATGCGATTCGCTCATATACCAAACCCCTTTATCTCGGGTTAATTGTTCTCTTTCTTTTGGAAGGTGCGCAGCAAAATCACCTAACGCTACTCTTTTTCCGTCTTTATCGACGAACTGAAGGATTAAACCTCCTTTAGTTTCCACAGCCCCGTAAGTACCCTGGATAAAGTTTTTCCATTCCCATGCCTGAGATCCCAAGAAGATAAAACCACCGATGATGGTTAAAAGCATGTAAACGGCTACTTTTGTTTTTTTCATGTGATGTCCTGCATCTACCGCCAATACCATGGTAACTGATGAGAAAATCAAAATGAATGTCATCAATGCCACGTAATACATCGGTGCATCAACGCCATGCATGAACGGGAAGTGATTAAAAACCTCGTCTGCAATAGGCCAGGATTCTATAAATTTAAATCTTGAAAAACCGTAGGCTGCTAGAAATCCAGAAAAAGTCAAGGCATCCGATACGATGAAAAACCACATCATCATCTTACCATAACTTGCTCCCATCGGCTCATTACCGCCGTCCCAAGTTTTTCCATTAGTAGCTGTTGTAGTAACTGTCGCTCCCATTATAAAGTAATTAGTTAAAAAGTTCCCAAATTTACATTTTTTTTCTATTTGTAGAAATAGAAAAATAAAAACAAATACACCCAAAGAAAATCAAGAAAGTGCCAAAACATCGCACCTAGCTCTATACCAAGGGTTTGACCTGAATTGTATTTTTGTTTAAAATGATTATAAATTATGATCAAAAGCGCTATTAAACCCCCGAATAAGTGGGCTAAGTGAACAATTACAACCACGTATAAAAACGAAGTTGTGATCGTACTCTCACTTCCGGTAAAGAAATAACCGCTTTCGATAACCTGTGCAAAACCTTCAAACTGCAATACCACAAAAGCAATTCCCAAAGCCAATGTTAACCATAACAAATTGGTAGTCGCTTTTCTGTTATCTTTCTGAATGGCTTTTTTAGCCAGATGAAAAGTCACACTGCTCAGCAACATCACTACCGTACTGGCAATAAAAGCACTTGGCAGGGTAAAATCCTTTAACCAATCCGGTCTGGACTTACTCACCACATAGGCACTTGTTAAACCAGCAAACACCATCACAATACTGATCATCGCGAACCAAAGCATCATCTTATACGATTTTGCTTTTCTTTCGTTATGTTCTTCAACTGACATTTTCATACTATTTATTGCACTCATATAGCCTATCGTAAAAATTTATCTATAACATATACCAATTGCAGCAACGAGATATACGAAACACTCACCAGCATTAATTTGCGAGCTGCTTTTTCGTCCATTTCTCTATATAATTTCACTGCAAAGTACAACATCCAAAGTCCTAAAAGCAATACAAAACCAGCCGCTACATAACTCAGTTTTAAATCGCCTGTAAACCCGACAACCGGAATCAACGAAGCGATGATCAACCAAACAGTGTACAATATCGTTTGCAAGGCTGTTTTTTTATCCTGTTTCCCTGTTGGCAGCATAAAGAATCCTGCTTTTTCGTAGTCTTTATACAAAAACCATCCAATAGCCCAAAAATGTGGGAATTGCCAGAAAAACTGGATCAGGAAAAGTGTTCCGGCCTCAATACCAAATTCATTGGTCGCCGCTACCCATCCCAACATAAACGGAATAGCACCCGGAAAAGCACCTACAAACACCGAAAGTGGCGTCATAGTCTTTAAAGGGGTATAAACACTGGTATACAAAAATATGGATATCGCGCCGAACATGGCTGTTTTCGGATTGATCGTATACAAAATAGCGATCCCGATAACGGTTAGCACGGCTCCTAAAATAAAGGCTGTTTGTTTGGAAATTCTCCCGGAAGGAAGTGGTCTGTTTTTGGTACGATCCATCAACGCATCCAGATCTTTTTCGATGATCTGATTAAATACATTGGAAGCCCCCACCATACAATATCCACCAATCCCAAGTAGTATAAAAGTAATCCAACTAAAAGGTGTTTCATCCGAAACCCCTAATAAATAGCCTACTATAGACGAAAAGACAACACTAATAGCCAGTCCTGCTTTGGTGATTCCTTTAAAATCCGCAAATAAAGAGGTAAGTGAAATTGTTTTTTCTGAAGCGTTCAAGGCAGTTTTCATTATTATTTATAAAAACGGTGCGCAAATATACTTCAAAAATTAGTTTTCATCAAAAGTAAACCCTTAAAATCAACCGCAAACAGCAGTTTTAACAAAAAAGAGAGGTCTTTCGACCTCTCTCCATAATTTTTTATTGTTTTTCCAATAGTGACTTCATATCCTTCAGACCGGTATCCAGAGCACCGCCCAGTTCTTTTTCCATATCCATAAACAGCAACATCAGGTTCATCGGATAGTTTATTGATCCTTTAAAACCCCATTTCACTTTGGTTTGGTTTTCCGAAACGGCTTCGGTTGTCATATACGCATCATCATCGGCTTCAAAAGGCTCTTTAAAACGCAACTTCATATCCACACGATCACCATCGACGATACGAACAATTTCCTGTTCGCCTTTCCCAACTTCATTATTGGTACTTTCCCAGGCATAAACAAAACCAACTTCGCCATCGTTACCTTTATAGTCTTTTTTCATAGCCGGATCCTTCTGATTCCAGACGCTATAGTTATCCTGGTTTTTTATATGCCTGATATAATCAAACACTTCTGCTTTAGGTTTATTGATCACTATTTCTCTTTCAATAGCATAGTCTTTTTTCACAAACAAACCTGCCACGAGTAGTAATACAATAATCGCCAGGAAGAACAGTATGATATTTTTTATGATTCTCATAAAATGGTGTTTTTTATTGGTTATACTTCTAAAATTACAAAAAATAATTAAAAATCATAGTACCAATTAAACAAATCTACCCGTAAACCGACTGAAAACCAGGTCGTCGAGCTTTTTACCGTTGTTGGTGTTTCGGCAGCCGGATCGAAGTTTCTATAAATAACATTTCCGAATATTTTCAGGTTCATCGCCGGATTTACGAGATAACCCGCCTGAAGATCGGCAATTAAAACATTGGTCTTATTTCCTTGTCCGGTTACGACTCCGGTATCAAAAGGTCGGTCTTCGTCATAATTACGATAGATATCACCACCGTAATTATAGGTGTTGTCAGCCGTATTAAAATCGAATCCTCTTTGTCCGTAAATCAGTTTGGCATCCACAAACCAACGTCCATAGTAATAACGAGCAATGCCGACCACCTCTTTCAGGTTGGCACCCCAAAGATGTCCCATACTTTGGTTGTTATGTCCGTAGTTCGTTAACACATTACTATGCGAATACACATACGGACGAACATAATTATACTCGGCCTGTAGCATCAGGTTTTTAATCTTAAACGCATCGTAATATTTCCCCCCAATCTGGAAACCGTATTTATTTTTCCAGCTTCCGTTTCCGGCTTTAATATCGCTTATCGAAAATTCGTCCAACAGGAATTGACCGTAGATATTCATTTGGTTGCTTAGCTTATATTTCGATGTAAGTCCCAAAACGGCATTTCCGCTTTTGGAAGACGAGGTAAATTCAACTGCGCGATAAAAAATGATCGGATTAACAAAGCTAAAATCAAAACCACGATCGTTGGTATTACTCCAAACCACCGATTCAAAGAATCCCATATTCCATCGTTTCGAAACATTCCAGCTTAGGTAATGGTTGGCCATATATTTGGTAGCGTATGTCTTTTCGGCCGTTACGTCGGTACGGACATCTTTTAGCCACATATAGGTATTCGTATATTTGATTTTCCAGAACGTTGTATTGATTTTAAAATACGGATACGGACTAGCCACATCGCTAAAAATCAACGAACGATATCCATCCCCAATAAAATTTCGTCCGTACCCCAATTGCAGGTTGATAAATTTATTAGGCGTATATGATATATTGGCTTCCGCAAGCGGAAAATCGTAGCCATCACCATTAAATTCTTTCGCAATCCCGATACCCGGAATAATCGCCGGATTTCCACCCGACGGTTTGATCGATTCGGCATAACGGTTGTAATAATCCGCAAAACGCCCCTGACTTTCATAAACCGAACTCGAAAACGTTAGCTGCTCGCCCAACGCACCCTGAACATGTACTCCACGGGTATTCACATAGGTATATTTGAGTTCGCTATCCATATCTTTCCCAACGCGCAGGTCGAAAATCGGGTTGATCGTAAACCAATAGCCGTCTCCCTGAATGGCAACCAGGTTTTCGTTCCAGAATTTCCGTCCCCACCAGGAGGTTTTATTTTTAAGCAGTTTTTGCTGTTCTTTATCGAAATCGTAATATTTGGCCACTTCCGCATAGGAATACGGTTTGGAGGCCGAATGGTTATTACTTCCCACCTGATTCACAGCTGCATCAAAAACGGCATAATTCTGATGTGAAAAAGGAATATTCAGATGACTTTTAAATTGCGGATTCCGGAAGGGTTTACTAACGATTTTATCAAACTCGTCCAGTTCCTGCTGTACTTTCGGATTGGGTTTTCCGGAGGTGGTCGCAACAGCTGTTGTTCCATCCGATACCGGTTTTTCCAACGGAATAGCGATACGCACCGTATATTTGGCATAAGTTGCCCGACCCGCAAATTTTGCCGGTTCTACTTTTTCAAACTGTGCAAAAACCCTTTTGGTTTCCTCTTTCAGTTCGGGATAGGCCGCATCGATATACAAGGGTTTAAATGTCCCGGTCGAATCGACCTCAAACAAAGCGATAACTGTTCCCTTATAATTGGAATCGGTTACTTGCTGCGGCACTTTAAAATGCGAATAGAAAAAATCCTGAACTTTCGCATTAAAGCAGGATTCCTGATCTTTTTGGGGTTTCTCTTTACAGTCCTTAAAAACCGGGAACTGTTCGCTTTCGGTTTGCGAAAACGCATTTGTCAATCCAAGTGACAAGAACAGGGCACACCATAAATACCTCATGCAATACCGGTTTAATATTCGCTATTTGATTGCTCTCCGTTGGCAATTGCTTTTGCCGAAGAGGTTCCGATTCTTTTTACACCCAAACGCACCATTTCCAATGCTTCCTCGTACGTACGTACCCCACCGGCTGCTTTTACCGGTAACGGGAATGAATTTTCCAGCATCAGTTTTATGGCCGGTACAGTCGCACCATTGGGCTTCCCTTCTTCGGTTTTATAAAATCCGGTTGATGATTTTACAAAAACCGATTCGTATTGATTTTCTTTAAAATTGGCAATAACTACGTTTTTGATCAATGCCGACAATTGTACGATCTGATGATCGTTTAAAGCAGCTACTTCAATGATCCATTTAACGATTTTGTTATGCGATAATCCCAAACGGGTACATTCCAGGACTTCTTTTTTTACTTTATCGGTTTCACCGCGTTTAAACGCTTCGTAATCTACTACAAAATCAAGATCGTCTGCTCCATCCTGAACAGCCTGTTCCGCTTCATTTACTTTCTCTTCCAGTGTTCCGTTACCGTTTGGAAAATCGATAACCGTTCCGATGGTTACGGCTGAATTATTTTCAGCAATCATCGTTCTGGCCATTGCTACCATATCCGGGCGAATCATAATCAGTTTAAATTTTTCCCGAATCGCTTCCGCAACATAGTCAGCCACAATTTTTCGGTTCTCCGTTTCTGAAACACCAGCCTGTTCGGCGGTTTTTAAATAGGTCGAGTCTAAATAATTTCTAATATCCATGGTATAAAAATAAAAAAATCCCACAAAAGTGGGATTACTATCTTGTAATTAATTTAGCCTTTCAGCTTTTGACTTCTGTTAATATATAACAATGCTATTGCTATAAGTCCTCCTGTGGTATTGGCCAGCACATCAAAAAAGTCGGCCGACCTTGTTACCGTAAACAGTCCCTGACAGATTTCGATTCCGATGCCATAGAAAAAACCGAAAAGGAATACGATCCGCAGTTTTTTTACTAATGGTTCTTTCGGGAATTTACTATCGAGTGTCCGAAACCAAAGAATGGTAAACAGGAAGTAAAAAACGAAATGTACAAACTTATCTTTAAAAGGAATTTTCCCACCCACATCCGTATTAATAGTTACCAGACAGGCAACACCTATCACTAACGACCAACCTAATGCAAGTAAAAGATTGAGTTTACGCACCAATTAAGGCTTTATAATCGTCGCTTGACAAAAGTTCTTCAACTTCTGCCGGATTGCTGATTTTTACTTTAATCATCCATCCAGCTCCGTAAGGATCGGAGTTAACACTTTCCGGCTCTGACTCTAAGTCTTCGTTAAATTCAATGATCTCTCCTGTTAAAGGCAAGAACAAATCCGATACTGTTTTTACCGCTTCAACGGTTCCGAAAACTTCGTCTTTGTCCAGTGTCTGATCCAACGTTTCTACTTCAACATAAACGATATCTCCTAATTCTTTTTGTGCAAAATCAGTAATTCCAATCGTTGCAATCTCGCCGTCAAGGCTTACCCATTCGTGATCTTTTGTGTACTTTAAGTTAGATGGTATATTCATTGTGTTTATTTTTATTGACAAATGTAATTTTATTAGCGGTAACTTTAAAATGTTTTGCTTATTAATTTCCAAAGTTATAACGCAGTGTAAAACCGGAGCGGATGTTCGTCATCGGGAACGAAGTCGAGATCACCGCCTGCGAGAACGAATGGTCATAATAGAAAATCGCTGTCAGGTTTTTACTAAACATATAATCGGCTGTTAATTTTAACGACCAGATATCCTGACCACCAGCCAACTGGTTATTATCATAATCCAAATAACGAACGATAGTTTGGTTTTGACGTAATGTTAAATTCGCTTTCAGGTTGATATCACTACGAATCACACCCATTGGATTATCGGCCAGTTTGGAGTTGATCGTAACATCTTTAAAACGATATCCGAATTCCAGTGTATATTCATTTCCTTTTACTTCGGTTAACAATCCGTTATCAAAACTCAACGACAAGCTTCGGTCTTTTTTCATTTCGGCCAAAATCTTGAATGAGTTTTTCATTTCAAAATCCACACGCATCAATGGGTTAAACTGCTCCACTAAGTTGACATTCGCTACAATCGTTTTAACCGGATAGTTTCCTGTTGTCGGGTTTATAGCATTCGGATCGGCATCGTAATCGAAATTCGAACGGAATGAACTTACCGTATACGAAGCACGATAACCGTGTTGTAATGAGAATCGTTTGAAATTTTCTTTAAAGAATCCATAACGCATCAATCCGGTATATTTTATATTCCAGTTCGGAATTGGCACATCGCGGAAAATTCCTGTCGACACACTTGAAGCACTTGTTCCGGTATAAGCAGCAAGGAACGCCGGCAATAATACCGCCTGACTATTTCTTCCAAATCCAACCGGATAACCGTCCGGAGTGGTAACATTCGGATCCAGCCCTCTTTCGGTTGCCAAACGTCTTGCAATTGTCAATCGGTTTTCTCTAAAATCGTTAAACGCATCCGAACCGGTTTCGTCACTTCTTGAGAATGCCGTTTTAATCAATACGGTCGAAATCGAGAAGTTACCAAAATCGTAAGGTGAACGGGCGTTATAATTTCCAAGTCCATCCACATCATACTGCTCTGAGAAATTCTGTGAATAGGTACGATTCGCATTTAAGTCGATTTTCAAATCATTGAATGGTTCTACCTGTGCGGTAATATCCAATAATTTGTTACGCACCTGTGTAAAACTCTGGTTGAATTCCGGATAATTGGTTAACCATCCGTTTCTGGCGGCTTCATAACGAATATCCGACTGACTACCCAGGATAAATCCTAATGATGGCTGCATGGTTCCGAAGAAACCTACTTTTGGCAAATAACCCGGAAGTACCGTACCACCGTTATCGGTATAGTTAATCTGAATATTTTTCACACTGGTTGCCAATCCGATCAAACCGTCAATAATAACATTTGGTTTATCTTCCGGAGCTTGCTGAATCTGGGTAATTTTCTGACCCGGAACCGGAGCTTTTGGAGCTGGTGTATTGGCTTTTGGCGCTGCTTTTCTACGTTGTTTGGTCAGACCAATATATTTATAGAAATTATCCATCGTTAATACCGTATTTAATCGGTGTGATGCTGCATTCTGGATCGTGTTACCCAAATCGTAACCATCGATCGACGAGAAAGCGTCCGACGAACGTTGCCAGTTGTAATCACCGGTATACGTATACGTTGATTTCACAAAGTTTAAGAACGGTAGTTTATTTAACGGCAGATCGTAATTTACGTTTAACTGTTGCGTATGATTGTTCGGTTCCCCGATATCAAAATAGCTATCCCAGATCGTATTTGTTGGATCCGGTATTTTATTTTCATCCAGGTAGTTTCGAACGATATTATTGGATGACGCACTATAATTAATACGCAACGATTTGGTTAGATTATAATTAAAACCGTATTGGTAATTGAAGAAATAATTTCTTCTGTACAACGGATCGATTGCAATACCTTCCACTCCATCTACCTGTCGGAACTGCTGTCTGTTATACTGACGTAAAATTGTCGAGCTGAATGAAATGGTTGTTGGCAGGTAATTAAAGTTAAAATCGCTCAACATTTTCCAATAGCTGCTTTTTTTCATAAACTTCGTTTTCTTAAACGGTTCCACGGCTTTTGGTTTGAATGTATAAGCATAATCCGCTGAGGTTTTCACCTGCTGATCCACCAAGCTTTCCACTTCAAAATCGTGGTGTTCCATTTCGTTAAACGAGTACGATAAGGTTAAGTTTTCTACATCATACACATGCTGTTTCTGTTCCGGCGCACGGTCTTTTTTCACTCCGATAAAGTTGATACTTTTTCGTTTGGTATAATCGATCGCACGGTTACGGATATTGTCTTTTTCGGCACCGTCGGCTGTTACATCCAACAACTGCTGTAATTTGATATCCTGATTAAACGGATCGTATTCCGGTGTAATGATTTCCTCACCCACACCGTAGTTAAACGGCAGGTTGATTCCCCATTTCTTAGGTAATAATTTCCCTAAGTTAATATTGGTAACGATGTTGTATTGTTTTACATCTTCACGACTTCTTTCGTTTGGTCCCTGTTCCAGTGTTCCGAAACCAATGGTACTCATTCTACCGGTTGCCGAGATATTCATCAGGTCGGCAAAGTTGGTATCCAGATTGGCAATAGCTGCCATACCGCCTTTGTTATCCATTTCCGACATACGCAATTCGTTAAACCAAACTTCCCCGCGTACTTCCTGAGTGGAGATATTTTTTACCCCGACCATTAAGGTACGTACCAAACCAAAGTTCGGATTACCTTTAATACCTAATGTCAGCATATTTGGTTTTCCGCTCAACGACGGATCTAAGACATCCTCACGTGCATATCCGATACCGGTTAACGGATCGACCGGGTTTGGCAGATTCCCCTGTAATGCGAGTACTTTTAACTTGGTTAACAATTCCAGACTTAAATCGATTTCGTTATCCGAAGGCCAGATTTCTTCCGCCGAACGCGCCGAGAAAGCCGTTGGTTTTAACGGAATCTCCACCTGGTAGAAGTTTTGTGTAAAGTCATTACCAAAACGGATAAACGCCACCATCTGATCGGCCATTAACGGTTGTGTTTCGGCCGGTGGTTGTAATGCTTCGGCGTGAAGGAACATTCGTAGTTTTTTAAACTGACGCATATCCACACTTACATTTTTAAACACGGCTCTGGCATCACCCGGTTCCAAACCTCCCAGTCCCGGAAGGGCAGAATCTTTTTTGTAAACACGTAACGATAACGATTGCTCGTTTTGGTTGATAATCGTGTTGTTATTGTATAATTGTTCGCGGGTTACTCCCGGAGGCGTTACATACGGAATTGGCAAACGGTTACCATTTTCCTGGATGTTTACCGCTACTACGTCAAACCCGGTATTGTCATTTTCGTTTTGTTGTTCGGTTTCGTTCGGATCCAGTGTTCCGGTATAACGTCTCCATTCACCACGTACTAAGTCTAAAGCACCGAAACGCAATGTAATCTGATCGGAGAAGTTCGACATAAACATTCTCATAAAACGGATCGAACGGAAATCGGAAATCGACCCTTCCTGATTGGCACTGGTTGCTTCCAGAATTGGAATTTTATATAAGATCCAACGTACACGACCGGTACCGCCATTGGCAAGATCAACGTTATTGTTCTCACGAACGTCGGCAATAAAATCCTGTCCAACCGGAACTTCACCCGGATAATATTTAACCGGAACTTCAAACTTCCAATACGCATTGATCGTATTCATCGTGTTATCGCGGTTGATATCCTCCACATCCGGTAAGGTAGTCGACCCACGGTTGGTATCTGAAACTGCGATTGGCGAGTTCCCCTGAACACCGTTATAATTACGGTAACGCTGAATAATATTTCCCTGAGCGTTTAAGAAGTACTGGTAGTTATCGGCAGCCGGATCGGGATTGCTGGCAAAAGCAGGGAATTTTGCTGCTTCTTCGGCATCGTTCAATCCATCAAAACCAACATCCTGTGCTTCACGATTCCCTTCATTGGTATCGAAAGCATAGATTAGCGATTGCGACGCCGGTACGTTACCCCAAGGTCCTTGCGGTTGTACCAGAACCTGATTTGGTCCCAAACCATTTTCATAGAATTTTCTTCCGTCTTTTAAAATATCTTCCGAAATCTCACCAATATTGAACGTTAATTTTCCTTCGTTGGTTGTAATCCCCTGAACATCGGAACCGTAATACGGGTCCATCATCCAGAACTGGATATACTCCACATTCGACTGTTCGAAGTTGGTTGAGTTGATCGCTCTCATAATACCACCCCAGTTATTTTGAGGGTTGGCTAAAGAGTTGTCGGAAGGATTTGCCAGCGGACTAAAGTTATACGGTCCTCTTTCTTTTGGATAATACGTTAAATCGAGTGTATTGATCACCGTACTTTGCCCTTGTGCAATATCAGTAACCGGATATAACTCCTGGCTATAAATACGACGGGTACGGTTTGATGAAATATCATCTACCGATAAACCGGCCGGTAATTGTGATGAAGCATAGAACGTCGGGTCAATTGAGTACCATGATAATTTTGCTCTTCGGTAACCATAATCCGGAGCCGACAATTCGTCTCCGTAGCCAACCGGCGTACTCGCCAACGACCAGGCCTGAGCCGAACGCATATCGATGGTAGTTTGCGAACCTTCAAAGTCATCGATATAGGTTGTCGCCTCTCCATTAAACTGATCCGCTGTAGAAGCACCCGGTTGTAAATAGGCGATCTCTCCACGGAAGGATAAGTTCGACGGTACATCGGTATCCACATTCGGAAGTTTGTTTACCAAACGGGTAAAGAACGGTACTTCGGTAGAGAAATTGGTATTTAAACCATAAATGGTATTGTTAACCGATTCCTGACCGTAGTTTGATTTTTGTGTAAACGGACGCTCTGATAATCGTAAGAATGTACCTCCTACCAAGAACTTATCCGAGAATTTGTGTTCCACGTTTAAACCGTAAAAACGTCGGGTTTGCTGACCAAAGATGGCGTTGTTTTCCAACGACACTTCAATCGGAATACTGGACGCCTGTAACGACGGATCCAGGATTTGCACACGTCCTCTCTGATAATCTACGGTATAATCGACACCTTCAACCAAACGACGTCCACCGGCTGTTACAACAACCGATCCCTGCGGTACGTTAAAGGCTCCAATCGCAATACCGTCTCCTCCTGAGGATTTGAATTTACCTTTTAACTGGAATTTATTTTTATCACTATCCTGTAAAGCACCCGCCTGAGTGGTTTTATACAGGTTTCGGAATACATATTTACGCTGGTTGGCATTATAATCGATACCACTGGTTACATCACCATCATAATTTTCGTTTCCGTTGGTTCGTAATTTTTCAAAAAGGTGATCCCCGAATGGTTCTACCGTAGTAAAGATAATACGTCCATTTTGCTGATCGACCGTAATACCCGGAACAAAATCGAAGAAACCGTCACCACCCACCTGCGGGTCATTTGTATAATTCAGACGGTCTACATTGAAAACTTTGATCAATGGTGTATTTTCCACATCACCCGGTAACGGAACCGCGGGTTGCGATCCACTGCCCGGACCTGCCGGAACAATATAGTTTAACGGCGAAGGGTCGGTATATAAAATATTAAAACGGAAATCTTCCTGAGACAACTGGTAAGCACCCGGGATCTGGTAGATGTTTTTCATCATCAAATTCCAGATAGGCTGGTTTACGTTGGTCAGGTTACTCTTTAATAGTTTTACGATAAGACTTTGTGTAGACGGGATTCCGTTTTGAACCTGTGTAGCATCGATACCATCGGTTCCGAATTCCCCAACCTGGTATACTTTGTCACCCACGGTATACTGATAGGCTACTGCCAATACTTCGTCGTTTGCCAAACGCTGGTTTAACGAGATGTATCCCAATTGCTGGTGATAGGTATATTCGTTGGTCGATAATTTACGCGCATTTTCCAATTTGGCGTAATCTTTACCTTCTATAACATTATAGGCTGGCACACTAAATCCGGCACTTCCGTTTACAATTTCACGGATTCCCGAATTCAGATAGTTGGTTCCGATCGCTCCCGGATCGAATTTGTTATTTTTATTATCAACAGGTGCTCCCGCTGGCTGGTTAAAAAATCCGCCGGAAGGTATTCCAATGATGCTGGCATCAGGTACACCCAATTGTTGTGCCTCTCCCAAATCCTGTAACGCCATAATGTTACGCAGGTTGTTATCGGTACCACTAACACGGTTTTGCTTGTTGGTAATCCAAACTTCCACACGGGTAATCTGTACCCGACTGTTAATTTGCGGATACTGCTTTAAAGCTTCGTCATAACGATTACGGAAATACTGCGACAGGAAATAGTGTCGGTCGGAATCATAGTCCAATGCAAACAACTGGAATTCCTGAATGGTTCCACCACCTTGCGCGGTAACGGTTTTGGTTTGTGATTTTTGTTCGGAGAAAACCCCGGTAATGGTCGTCTTTCCAAACTGGAATTGTGCTTTCACCCCGAAAAGACTTTGCGCACCACGGATCAAAGAACTGTTTAGCGGTAAGCTTACGTTTCCGACTTCGATCTTTTTAATAATATCGTCTTCGGTTGGTGTATATTCTAATTTAATTAAATTCTGGAAAGCAAAAGTCGACTGGGTATCGTAGTTGGCGTTTACATTTAAACGGGTTCCCACTTTCCCTTGTAAACTCAAACTGATTCGCTGATCGAAATCGAATGTAAAGGTCGATCGGTTTCTTGGGGAAAATGCCGGGTTATCCTGTTTGGTATACCGCATTCCCAAATCCACTTCTACGGATCCGAGTGGTTTTACGTCGATTGTATTTCCTCCGAAGATGGCTTCGAAGAAATTGGAATTTACATAATAACGTGGTAATAAATCTTTTTTCGCATCTTCGCTACCTTGTTTTTTACCGTCGATAGCACTGGATTTTTTCTTAAAATAGTCTCGCATAGACTCCCGCAACACCAACTCTTCATATTCCTTTGGCGTTAAGATGATCGGGTAATTAATATTAAAACCGTCAAACGTTTTGGTATAGATATAACGGTTGGTTACCGGATCATAGGTATAGGCTTCTACAATACTTTTCGGATTGGAGATATTTAGTTTTCCTACTGAAGAACCGGTTTTAATAGAATCCTGTTCTTCTTCATCAACCTGAGCCTGGACAGAAAAACAAAAGAATAAAACCAAAATCGTGAGTCCGGTCTTTATCTTCTTAAAAAAATCATGCGAGTAAAATGTTTCCAAGAATTATAAATTTTTTAAAGCTAGTTTAATGATTGATTCCACAGAAGCATCTGGATTATCTTTAACAATTTTATCAACTACTTTTTCGGCTGATTTCCGCAGGAATCCCAAAACCTCCAAAGCTGATAACGCTTCATTTTTATTTGTATTGCTTTCTACTGCCGAAACTTCCTCTAAATTATAAACTTTAAGTACCTTATCTTTCAAATCCAGGATAACGCGTTGCGCCGTTTTTGCCCCAATTCCTTTAATAGACTGGACCGTCGCGACATCGTTATTGGCTATGGCATGAATGATTTGTTGTGGAGGAATAGACGATAACATCGTCCGTGCTGTTCCCGCTCCGACACCGGACACGGAAATCAACAGTTTAAACAGTTCTCTTTCGGCTTTTTCAACAAAACCAAAAAGGGTATGCGCATCTTCTTTAATCTGAAGAAAAGTATAGAGCTTAATATTCTCATTATCTGGCAATAACGAAAACGTATGGAGCGAGATATGGATCTGATATCCTACGCCATTACAATCTATAATTACCTCTGTTGGCGACTTTTCGGCAAGCCGTCCCTTAATATGTGCAATCATATTGACCCGTATTCGTTATTACCAAAAATAAGAAAAATCTTTTACTATCCTAATTTTATAGTGCAAAGTCACTATTTTGTTCGATTACCTGCAATTATTTCTTTACCGTTTGTTGCTTGAAACGCTTCTCTTTTTCCTGAGCATCGACAACCGCAACAGCTGCCATGTTTACCATTTCTTCTACACTGGCACCTAATTGGAAAATGTGTACCGGTTTCTCCAATCCTAACATAATTGGTCCGATCGATACGGATTTATACAACTCTTTTATCATCTTATAGGTGATATTAGCTGCGTCCAGATTAGGAAAAATAAGGGTATTTACTTTTTTATTAGCCAGTTTTGAGAATGGGAATTTGCTTTTTAGCATATCCGAATTCAACGCAAAGTCGGTTTGAATCTCTCCATCTACAATTAAATCCGGGTGGTTTTTATGCAAATAAGCCACGGCTTCACGTACTTTGGAAGCGCCTTCATTTTTAGACGATCCGAAATTCGAAAACGACACCATAGCAATAACCGGTTCCATACCAAACATTTTTACTGTTTTGGCAGTCATCAAAGCAATTTTTGCCAAGTCTTCTGCCGATGGGTTCGGATTGATTGCCGTATCGGCCAGAAATAATGGTCCGCGTTTAGTCATCATAAGGTTGGTAGTTGCCACACGTGACACTCCAGGTCCTTTTTCGATTAGCTCCAACATTGGTTTTACAACTGTTGGATAACTTCTGGAATATCCGGTTACCAAAGCATCGGCTTCCCCTTCATTAATCATCATCGCTGCGAAATAGTTGCGTTCACGCATCCATTTCTGAGCATCCAATAAGGTTGTTCCTCTTCTTTGACGGGCTTTCCAATATACTTCGGCAAAACGATTTCTTCGTTCTTCCTCTTCTTTGGTTTTCGGGTCGATAATCAACACTTCTTCTTCAAAACCGATTTCCGCTTTTAATTCCAAAATGGTTTCGCGATTACCCAATAAGATCGGATGTCCGATACCTTCTTCCAAAACGATCTGTGCTGCTTTTAACACATCCAGATGATCGGCTTCTGCAAAAATAACGCGCTTCGGATCTGTTTTGGCACGGTTCTGTAACAGTCGTAGCATTTTGTTATCCGATCCCATACGCTCCAATAATTCCTCGCGGTATTTATCCCAGTCGGCAATTGGTGCTGTGGCTACTCCCGATTCCATCGCTGCTTTCGCTACAGCCGGTGGTACTTCGGCGATCAATCTTGGATCAAACGGTTTCGGAATGATATAATCTCTACCGAAAATTAATTTGGTTTCGCCATAAGCGATATTTACCTGCTCCGGTACGGATTCTTTGGCCAGATTAGCCAAAGCCACAACCGCAGCTTTTTTCATTTCTTCGTTAATTTTGGTTGCACGAACGTCTAAAGCACCTCTAAAAATAAATGGAAAACCAAGTACGTTGTTCACCTGATTAGGATGATCCGAACGACCGGTAGCCATAATAATATCTTTACGGGTTGCGATAGCCAGATCATAATTGATTTCCGGACGTGGATTAGCCATTGCAAAAACGATTGGATTATCGGCCATTCCTACCAGCATATCCGGTGTTACGATATCGCCCGAAGACAAACCGATAAACACATCGGCACCCAACATGGCATCGCCAAGAGAAGTGTATTCTTTGTCGGTTGCATATTTTGCCTGCATTTCGGAAACTCTAGGATCTCCTTTGCGCAACGCTCCTTTACTGTTAAACATGACAATATTTTCCTGTTTAACACCAAACGACACGTATAAGTTAGCACAAGCAATTGCCGCCGAACCGGCTCCGGAGATTACCATTTTCACCTCTCCCATTTTCTTACCGGCCAATTCTACAGCATTTAATAAAGCCGCAGCCGAAATAATCGCTGTTCCGTGTTGGTCGTCGTGCATTACCGGAATATTCAATTCTTCCACCAATCGTCTTTCGATTTCAAACGATTCCGGAGCTTTAATATCTTCCAGATTAATCCCACCAAAAGTTGGTGCGATATTTTTTACAGTTTCAATAAATTTATCTACGTCTTTGGTGTCTACTTCAATATCAAACACATCAATATCGGCGAAGATTTTAAACAAAAGTCCTTTTCCTTCCATTACCGGTTTTGAAGCTTCCGGTCCGATATCACCCAATCCCAAGACAGCCGTTCCATTGGAAATCACCGCTACCAGGTTTCCTTTGGCCGTATACTTATACACATTGTTTACATCTTTCTCAATCTCCAAACATGGCTCTGCAACTCCCGGTGAATATGCCAGTGCCAGATCGCGCTGTGTTGCATATTTTTTGGTGGGTACTACCTGGATTTTTCCGGGTGTAGGTTTCGCATGATATAATAAAGCCTCTCTTCTTTTGCTGTCTTTATGCATAGTTTTTTATTTTACTAACTCACAAAGATAACGGTATACACATAATTTTAGAAACTTTTAACAGCGAATATTTTAAAAACAATGCATCGTTACAGCAAATCAAAAAGCCTAAAAAAAAGCAAGACTCTGATTCACAAAAAGATAAGAAGTTGGATTATTTAGAATTATTCTTTTAAGAAATTCATATTGCGGATCAATCCTTCGTATTTGGTGCGTTTTACGGCCGAATCCTTAAAAACTTTCCGAAAGGTTTCATCGGTTATCTCTTCCCAGTCTTTTTTAGAAAAGGACAATATCGATTCGTTGGGTTTGAGTAACGGTTCCTGATGCGGTTTCGAGAAGCGATTCCAGGGACATACATCCTGACAAACATCACAGCCAAACATCCAGTCGTCGAATTTCCCCTTTACTTCGGATGGGATATTTTCTTTTAATTCGATTGTAAAATAGGAAATACATTTACTGCCATCTACCACATAGGGCGCTACAATCGCCTGCGTCGGACAAGCATCGATACAGGCGGTACATTTTCCGCAGTGATCGGTTGTAGCATTGTCGTAATCCAATTCCAGATCTACAATTAACTCGGCGATAAAGAAAAACGAACCCACCTGTTTGGAAAGCAGGTTACTGTTTTTTCCGATCCATCCCAAACCGCTTTTTGCCGCCCAGGCTTTATCCAGAACCGGAGCCGAATCGACAAAAGCCCGACCGGACACTTCCCCGATCTCATTTTGAATAAAAAACAACAGTTCCTTTAATTTTTCCTTGATCACATAATGATAATCCTGACCGTAGGCGTATTTTGAGATTTTGTAACTTCCGATGTTTTGTTTGATTTCGGGATAATAATTCAGCGTTAACGAAATAATACTTTTGGCATCATCGACCAACAAAGTCGGATCGAGCCGCTTGTCGAAATGATTTTCCATATACCCCATTTTCCCGTTCATTTGGGCATTAAGCCACTTTTCCAGTCGGGGTGCTTCGTCTTCAAGAAACCCGGCTCGGGATATTCCACATGACAAAAAACCGAGGCGTTGGGCTTCGGTTTTTATCAATTGGGTATATTTCTCTGTATTATTGATCATGGTTATTAAAACAATCCTCCCTGAATACCGGGACGGGTTTTCCCCAGATGGTGGTAGGCTTTTTCGGTTACTTCACGGCCACGTGGTGTTCGGATAATAAAACCTTCCTGAATCAGGAATGGCTCGTATACTTCTTCGATCGTTTCACCACTTTCGGATACCGCTGTTGCCAATGTCGACAATCCAACCGGACCGCCTTTAAACTTATCGATAATCGTATTCAGAATTTTGTTATCCATTTCGTCCAATCCGTGCGCATCGACATGTAAGGCCTTAAGGGAGAAACGGGCAATTTCCACATCAATTCTTCCATTTCCTTTAATCTGAGCAAAATCGCGGACACGACGTAGCAAAGCATTGGCGATACGCGGTGTTCCCCTACTTCTGCCGGCAATTTCGATAGCGGCTTCCATCGTGATTGGCATCTTTAAGATTGACGCACTACGTTGTACAATTGTGGTTAACAATTCGGTATTATAATATTGCAAACGGCTTTGGATTCCGAAACGAGCCCGCATCGGTGCAGTAAGTAAACCCGAGCGCGTTGTCGCACCAACCAATGTAAACGGGCTAAGATTAATTTGCACCGTTCTGGCATTTGGTCCACTTTCGATCATAATATCGATTTTAAAATCCTCCATAGCCGAATACAAGTATTCTTCCACGATAGGGCTTAGCCGGTGAATCTCGTCGATAAACAACACATCCCGTTCATCCAGATTGGTTAACAAACCGGCCAGATCGCCAGGTTTGTCCAATACCGGACCGGAAGTGATCTTGATATTTACATCCAACTCATTCGCCAGAATATTGGCCAGCGTTGTTTTCCCCAAACCGGGTGGTCCGTGGAATAAGGTATGATCCAGTGCTTCCCCTCTAAGATTGGCAGCCTGTACAAACACTTTCAGGTTTTCCAGTACCTGATCCTGTCCGGTAAAGTCGTCAAAAGACAGCGGTCTTAATTTTTTTTCTAAATCAAGTTCCTCCGGATTATATCGTTGGTTAGTCGGATCTAAATGCTCATTCATTTGGCAAAGATAGGAAATGTTTGGCTGGGATCAAGCGCATTCTTACTAGGCAACAATCGCTTCCCATTCCGGGTGCCTTTTAATATAGGCCGCCACAAAAGGACATAATGGCACTAATGAATAGCCATTATCTTTTATATAGTGAAGTGTTTTCAGTACAATCGCGTTGCCAACACCTTTTCCACCCAATTCAGCCGGAACTTCGGTATGGATGAGGTATATCTTTTTGTCTTTTATTTTATAATCGATAAAAGCGACATGTCCGTCCACGTCCAGTTCGAAGCGACTTTTCTCCTCATTATTCACCAGCTTTAAATGATCTTCCATTTTATTTTTTATTATAGTAATACGACAAAGCACCCGAAGGGCATTTTTTTATCTGTTCCACAATTTCATCCGAGCCCGCTTTACGGACTTCGATCCAGGGTCTTACTTTAGCCCGGAAAACTTCGGGTAGTCCACGAACGCAATTTCCGGAATGTTCACATAATTGTTGTTTCCAAACTATGGTAATTTCACCATTGGAATATTCTTTTGGACTTTCCATAATGTCTTGTTTTTGTCTTTATGAAAGTTACAAAAAAAAGCATAATAAAACGCATTTTTCATATATTTATCCCCAATAAATCAACAACAACACATGCAAAAAGAAACCCCAACATTAAAACGGGAATTAAGTCTTCTGGACGGAACCATGCTGGTAGTCGGCTCCATGATTGGCTCCGGAATTTTTATTGTAAGCGCCGGAATTACCCAAAACATCGGAAGTGCCGGATGGCTGATTGCCATTTGGGTTGTATCGGCTTTAATCACCATAACAGCTGCGGTGAGTTATGGCGAGCTAAGCGCCATGTTTCCACATGCCGGTGGACAATATATCTACCTCAAAGAGTCCTATAACAAACTGATTGCTTTTTTATATGGATGGAGCTTTTTTTCGGTTATACAAACCGGTACGATTGCCGCAGTTGGCGTAGCGTTTTCTAAATTCACCGCCTACCTTATTCCGTCGGTAAGTGATACCAATATCCTTTTTGAGGTTGGTACGTTTCAATTAAATGCCGCACAATTGGTTTCGATAGCCACTATTATTTTCCTGAGCTATATCAATAGTAAGGGTGTAAAAAATGGCAAATACATTCAAACGGTCTTTACGATTACCAAGATAGCGTCCTTATTCGGTTTGATTATTTTTGGTTTTATTCTAGCTGCCAAAGCCGAGATCTGGAACGCCAACTGGGCCGATGCCTGGAATGCACAAACGTTTAACAAAGATACCAATTCCTGGGTTGCCATTTCGGGATATACACTGGTTTCGGCCATAGCCGCTTCGATGGTTGGCTCGTTGTTTTCGAGCGATGCCTGGAATGGAGTGACTTTTATTTCGGGAGAAATCAAACGACCGGAACGAAACGTAGGACTGAGTTTGTTTTTAGGCACCCTGATCGTAAGTGTTATTTATATTTTGGCCAATGTGATGTATGTGGCGGTAATGCCATTAAACGATATCGCGTTTGCGCCATCAGAACGCGTTGCTGTAGCGGCTTCCCAACATATTTTTGGCGCTACCGGTACGATTGTGATCGCGGTAATGATTATGATTTCGACTTTTGGTTGTAATAACGGATTGATCATGGCCGGATCGCGGGTATATTACACCATGGCTAAAGACGGCCTTTTCTTTAAAAAAGCGGCCAAATTAAACAAAGCAAGTGTTCCGGGCTGGGGACTATGGATTCAGTGCATCTGGGCGTCTTTTTTATGCCTTACCGGTAAGTATGGTGATTTGTTGGATTATGTAATGATCATCGTTATTATCTTTTATATACTGACGATATACGGTATTTTTATTTTACGCCGCAAAATGCCGGATATGCCACGACCGTATAAAGCTTTTGCCTATCCGGTATTACCGGCTTTATACATTATTGTGGCATCTGCTATTTGTATTGCTTTGCTAATCGACCGTACCAGTACCTGTGGTTGGGGTGTATTGATCATGCTGGCCGGAATACCGGTTTATTATCTTACGAAACAAAAAGAGAGAAAAGAGTAAAGAAGAAAGAGAAAAGATACAAACCTGCCAGAACTTTATCCTGGCAGGTTTTTTATTTTATAAACTAAAGATTCTTTTCCGAATAACTTCCTGAAAGGATTAAATCAAATGTTTTAACTGGAGTGTTTTATGCCTTTTACACCGCTATACCTTTTACACCTGACAGGTTTTAAAAACCTGTCAGGTGTTTATCCAGCAGACCTTTTAAACTTTTTCCGATATAATTCCACTATCGTTTTGACACTGCTTTATTCCGCAGTATAATTATATTTAACTGAGATTCCGGCTTACGTGCTACACCTGACAGGTTTTTAAAACCTGTCAGGTGTCTGACTAAAATAAAAAAGCCTCCGCAAATGCGGAGGCTTTTTTTATATCGAATTGGATTAATTCTTAGTGGTGTAATTGTTCTTCACCTGGCTTCATTGGTACATTCTGAGGAACGAAATCTTCATCATGTCCTGGTTTGCTATAGTCATATGACCATCTGTAAACTTCAGGAATTTCACCTGGCCAGTTACCGTGAATGTGCTCAACCGGAGTAGTCCACTCTAATGTGTTTGATCTCCATGGGTTTTGCGTCGCTCTTTGTCCTTTGAAGATACTGTAGAAGAAGTTCCATAAGAATACTAACTGGAATGCAGCTCCGATTAAAGCGAACATTGTGATTAGTACGTTAACATCTGCTAAATCATCAAATAAAGGGAAAGCGGTGTTTGTATAGTAACGTCTTGGAAGACCTGCCATACCGATAAAGTGCATTGGGAAGAAAACTCCGTAGGCACACACTGCTGTTACCCAGAAGTGGATGTAACCTAAGTTTTTGTTCATCATTCTTCCGAACATTTTAGGGAACCAGTGGTAGATTCCGGCAAACATTCCGTATAGTGCAGAGATACCCATCACTAAGTGGAAGTGAGCAATTACGAAATACGTATCGTGAACGTTAATATCCAATGTACTATCTCCAAGGATGATACCTGTTAAACCACCTGTAATGAAAGTCGAAACGAATCCGATACAGAATAACATGGCAGGGTTTAACTGAAGGTTACCTTTCCAAAGTGTCGTGATATAGTTGAACGCTTTTACAGCCGAAGGGATTGCAATCAATAATGTTGTAAAGGTAAATACCGATCCTAAGAAAGGATTCATACCGGATACGAACATGTGGTGACCCCATACGATTGTTGATAAGAAAGCGATCGCTAAGATTGACGTGATCATCGCACGGTAACCAAAGATTGGTTTACGAGCGTTGGTCGCGATAATTTCAGAAGTGATACCCATCGCAGGTAAGATTACGATGTATACCTCAGGGTGACCTAAGAACCAGAATAAGTGCTCGAACAATACCGGAGAACCTCCCTGGTAGTGTAATACTTCTCCGGAGATAAAGATATCCGATAAGAAGAATGATGTTCCGAAGCTACGGTCAAAGATCAATAATAAAGCGGCAGATAATAATACCGGGAACGAAACGATACCGATAACAGCCGTGATAAAGAAAGCCCAGATCGTTAATGGTAAACGTGTCATAGACATTCCTTTTGTTCTAAGGTTGATTACAGTTACCACATAGTTCAAAGATCCCATCAATGAAGACGCGATAAAGATCGCCATCGATACCAACCAAAGTGTCATACCCGTACCTGATCCTGGGATCGCTTGTGGTAAGGCACTCAATGGCGGATAGATTGTCCAACCTGCTGAAGCCGGTCCTGACTCTACAAAAAGGGAAATAACCATGATAACAGAAGAAAGGAAGAACAACCAGTATGAAACCATGTTCATAAATCCGGAAGCCATATCCCTTGCTCCAATTTGAAGCGGAATTAAAAGGTTACTGAATGTACCGCTCAATCCGGCCGTCAATACAAAGAATACCATGATGGTACCGTGAATGGTAACTAATGCCAGATAAATATCATTTCGCATTACGCCACCCGGGGCAAATTTATCTCCTAAAAGGACATTAAAAATTTTAAAAGACTCTTCCGGCCATGCAATTTGCATACGGAATAAAAGAGACATTACAATACCGATGATACCCATTACAATACCAGTGATTAGGTATTGTTTTGCAATCATCTTGTGATCGATACTAAAGATGTACTTTGTGATAAAAGTATCTTTATGGTGGTGTTCGTGACCGTGATCGTGTTCGTGATTGTTATCGTGTCCTACTGCTGACATATTTTTTAATTTATATTAAAAGCAATTATTTTTTTACTACTTGTGCCAAAACTTTAGTGGTATCGGCAACCGGAGCTGCTGCTGCCGGTGCTTTTGCTTCAGATGCTGCTGCAGGAGCCGGAGCTGCCGCTTTGTTTGCATCTTTAATAGCGCTAGCTAAAGTAGGTTTTTCTTTTAACCATTTTTTATAATCTGCTTCGCTTTCTACAACGATTTTCATCTGCATGTTGTAGTGAGACGGTCCACAAATTTTGTTACATAAAAGTAAGTAATCAAAAGTATACGGATCTAAAGCAGTTTCTCCTTTGGCAACAAGTTCAGCACTTTTCTTTGCTCTAATTTTATTGATGTTTGCCACTTTTTCCACAATCGCAGGATCCTGACGCATTTGATCAGTAGTTACTGTTGGTGTGAAAGCGAATTGTGTTACCATACCCGGAACACAGTTCATCTGCGCTCTGAAGTGTGGCATATAAGCGGAGTGCAATACGTCCTGAGAACGGATCTTGAATACCACTTTTTTACCTACCGGTAAGTGTAATTCGTTTACAATTTTATCATCCTGAGCATTTGGATCAGACATATCCACACCTACTGTGTTGATTCCTTCGATAAAACGAACGTTCGCTTTACCTAAAGCATTGTCATCACCTCCGTAACGCGCTTCCCAGCTAAATTGTTTTGCGTATAATTCTACATAGATTACTTCTTCCTCTTCGTCTACAAACATAATGTTTGTCCAGGCATATAATCCGTAAAGGATTAAACCTGCTAAAACGATTACCGGGATAATAGTCCAGATAAACTCTAATTTATCATTATCAGCGAAATATAACGCTTTTGTATCTTTCTGACCTCTGTATTTGAATGCGAAGTAATGTAATAATGCCTGTGTGATCGTCTGAACGAAGAAAATCAACACCATTGAAATCATCATCAGATTATCGTAATCCTTACCGTGCTCAGAAGCTGGTGTACCTAAAACCAGGTGACCCCATTTCAATAAAGAGTAAATAGTGAATATGTAAATAAACCCTAAGAACCCGAACATCAAGTAACCATTTACATTATTGTCTTTTTCGTTTGCGATTTCTGATTTATCAGCAACGCGTCCAACCTGGGTTAAATCGAATATCTTAGTCAATTGCCAGATAGCAACTCCTAATAAAACTACAACTATAAGTATCAATAAACCTGTCATTTGTTTATTACTTTAAATATTAATAATGAAAATGTTTACTTTCTTCAATAAGCGGATTACGTTTTGCCAATAAAGGAGCTTTTGTTAAAGCTGTAAATACGACAACGATAAATAGTCCGAAGAAGAACATTAATGAACCGATCTCAGATACTCCGATGAACCACTGGTCACCAACCGTAGCCGGCATAATCATATTGAAGAAATCAATATAGTGACCGGTTAAGATTAAAAGACCTGCCATTACTACAACCCAACTTAAACGTTTGAAATCAGTATTGATCAAGATTAATATAGGGAATACGAAGTTTAAGGCCAACATTCCGAAGAATGGTAATTTATAATTTTCAATTCGCGTGATGAAGTACGTTACCTCTTCCGGGATGTTAGAATACCACATTAACATGAATTGTGAGAACCATAAGTACGTCCAGAAAACAGAGATACCGAACATGAATTTAGCCAAATCGTGGATGTGACTTGTATTCACGTGCTCTAAATACCCTTTTGATTTTAAGTACAAGGTAACGAAAGCGATTGTAGTGATTCCGCTCACGAAGAAGCTTGCGAATACATACCATCCGAACAACGTACTGTACCAGTGTGGATCAACCGACATAATCCAATCCCAAGATGCGATTGATTCGGTTACGATAAAGAACACTAAGAATCCTGCAGCCAGTTTGAAGTTCTTTTTGTAGAAAGAATCGTCGTTAGCGTTATCCTGAGCAATAGAATTTTTTCTTGAGAAATAACGGTATAAGTTCCAACCTGCTAAGAAGATTGCAGCTCTGATCAGGAAGAAAGGCACGTTTAAGAAACCTTGTTTTCCTTGAATCAACTCATCGTGTTTTACAACTTCCGGATCCATCCAAACGAATAAGTGGTTTAAATGCATTCCGCTTGCTACCAACAAGATGAAGAAAATGATAGAACCTGGTAATAAATAGCTGGTGATACCTTCCATAACACGGAATAATACCGGAGACCAACCTGCCTGAGCCGCCCATTGGATAGCGTAGAACGCCAATACACCAACAGAGATCAACATAAAGAAGATACATGCAACATAAAGTGCTGCCCAAGGTTTGTTTTGTAATTGGTGCAAAACATGTTCCAGGTGCTCCTGGTGTTCTGCGTGTGCATCGGCACCAGCATGATCATGACCATGTGCAGCTTCCGCTTTGTGATTATCGTGATGATCTGCTACTACAGGCGCTGCTGCAGCTACAGTATCATTTTCTGTTTTTAATGAATCGGCAACAACAGTTTCTGTTTTAGCTTCCTCGTGGTGCGTTGCAACAGCAGCATGCTCATCGTGTGATTCGTGCGCCACAGCTTCTGTATGATGTCCGCCATGATGACTATCAGCTAAAATTTTCTCTACGTCTTCGATGGTCTTAGGTGCAGTCAAAAAACCAAAAGCAATTCCCACAAGCCCTAAAGCCATCATGACAAATGCAAAAGTTTTTAATTTGCTTGAAAATGTGTACATATCTAATACTTTCAAATGTGTTCTACAATTATAATCCTGCTTTTAATTTCATCACGTGATCCACAACCTGCCAGCGTTCTTCCTGACTTAATTGGTTGGCGTGAGAACCCATGGAGTTTAATCCATAAGTAATTACGTGGAAAACACTTCCTTCCGTGATCGGTCTGTCAGCATAACTCGGTACACCTAAGAATTTCTCTCTTTTAACCAGTTTCCCTTTTCCATCACCAGCTTCACCATGACAGATAGCACAGTAAATATTGAACAATTCCGTTCCTTTTTTGGAATCAATTTTAGTAGAATCCAAAGGTGATTTTAAGTTTGCTTTTGCTAATTCATAACCAGCGGTTGAGTTTTCGTACTCATATGGTTCGAAACCTCTAGGAATAGAACCTTTTGCAGGTAACTGACCTTCTTTACCATTTTTGAATGCACCCGACTGTGAATACGTTTCGTAAGCCACAGACTCATACATATTAGGAAAGAACTGATAGTTAGGCTTTGATTTGTTAAAACAAGATGTTGTAACAACCGATACACCTACTAATGCTACTATTTTATATAAGGCTTTCATATCTTCAATTAATGCTTATCAATTACTTTAACTTCTACAGCACCTGTATTCTTGAAGAACGAAATCAAATCATCTTCGTTTCCGTGAAGTGCCACTTCCATTAAGAAGTGATCGTCTGTAGTTCTTACATCCGGGTTTTCAGCGGCTTTGAACGGCCATAATCTACTTCTTAGGTAGAATGTAATTACCATTAAGTGAGCCGCGAAAAATACGGTAAGCTCAAACATAATAGGCACGAAAGCCGGCATGTTATCGATAAAACTAAAACTTGGTTTTCCACCGATATCCTGTGGCCAGTCAACAATCATTACATAGTTCATTAATGATGCCGCAACTGATAAACCAACTAAACCGTAAAGGAAAGAAGCAATCGCAATTCTTGTAGGCGCTAACCCCATTGCTTTGTCCAACCCGTGAACCGGGAATGGCGTGTAAACTTCTTCAATATGATGATGTGCCGCACGGGTAGCTTTAACAGCATCCATCAGGATGTCATCATCATTGTATATAGCATGTATTACTTTATTACTCATGATCTATTAATGATTATGTGAATTGTGTCCTTCTTGTTCTCTTTGTCTCTTGTAGTTATCACCCGATGTTTTTAGGATCGTTTTAACCTCTGCCTGAGCAATTACAGGGAAGCTTCTTGAATATAATAAGAATAATACGAAGAAGAATCCGATTGTACCGATATAGATACCAGCATCAACAAACGTTGGCTGGAACATAGTCCAAGAAGATGGTAAGTAATCACGGTGTAATGACGTTACGATAATTACGAAACGCTCAAACCACATACCGATGTTTACTACGATAGAGATAATGAATGAGAACATGATACTGGTTCTTAATTTTTTGAACCACATGAACTGCGGTGAGAATACGTTACATGTCATCATCAACCAGTATGACCACCAGTAAGGACCTGTTGCTCTGTTTAAGAAAGCATATTGTTCGTATTCTACTCCTGAATACCAAGCTACGAATAACTCAGTGATATAAGCGATACCTACGATAGACCCCGTAATCATAACTACGATGTTCATCAATTCGATATGCTGTACTGTGATATACTCTTCAAGATTTGACACTTTTCTCATAATGATCAAAAGTGTGTTTACCATTGCGAATCCGGAGAAGATCGCACCCGCAACGAAGTACGGAGGTAAGATTGTGGTATGCCATCCCGGAATAACGGAAGTAGCAAAGTCAAAGGATACGATCGTGTGTACAGAAAGTACAAGAGGTGTTGCCAAACCGGCTAATACAAGAGATACCTCTTCAAAACGCTGCCAGTCTTTTGCTCTACCACTCCATCCGAACGAAAGGATTGAATAAACTCTTTTTGTAAATGGTGTTACCGCACGGTCACGTAGCATTGCGAAATCCGGTAATAAACCAGTCCACCAGAATACTAATGAAACCGATAAATAGGTAGAGATCGCGAATACGTCCCAAAGTAAGGGTGAGTTAAAGTTAACCCAAAGTGAACCGAATTGGTTCGGGATTGGTAATACCCAGTATCCTAACCATGGACGACCCATGTGGATAATCGGGAATAAACCTGCCTGAACTACCGAGAAGATAGTCATCGCTTCTGCAGAACGGTTAATCGCCATTCTCCATTTTTGACGGAATAATAATAGTACGGCAGAAATTAGGGTTCCGGCGTGACCGATACCTACCCACCATACGAAGTTGGTAATATCCCATGCCCAACCAATTGTTTTATTTAATCCCCATGTTCCGATACCGGTAGAAATGGTGTAGATCATACAACCAGCACCCCAAAGGAATGCGGTTAACGCGATAGAGAATACTATCCACCATAGTTTGTTCGCTCTTCCTTCAACAGGTCTAGCTACATCTACTGTTACATCGTGATAAGTTTTATCACCTATAACCAAAGGTTTTCTAATGGGTGCTTCGTAATGAGACGACATAATCCTTTATATTGATTCTTAATTAATTATTTTACTTGTTTAGGTATTTCTAACTTTTACGTGGTAGAATACATTTGGTTTTGTTCCGATGTGCTCCAGTAAGTGATACATTCTGTCATCTTCTACTAATTTAGCAACCTGACTTTCTTTATCATTTACGTCACCAAATATCATCGCTCCGCTTGAACAAGCTGCCGAACATGCTACCTGGAATTCGTCTTTACCTACCAATCTTCCTTCGCGTTTCGCTTTTAAGATAGTAGATTGCGTCATCTGGATACATAGTGAACATTTCTCCATAACCCCTCTTGAACGAACGTTCACATCAGGATTCAATACCATACGTCCTAAATCATCATTCATGTGGTAGTCGAACTCACTGTTTTTGTTGTACAAGAACCAGTTGAAACGACGTACTTTATACGGACAGTTGTTTGCACAGTAACGCGTACCCACACAACGGTTGTAAGCCATGTGGTTTTGTCCCTGACGACCGTGAGAAGTAGCCGCTACCGGACATACTGTTTCACATGGTGCGTGGTTACAGTGCTGACACATTACCGGTTGGAAAGCAACCTGTGGATTTTCTGATGGATCTTCCATACCTGTGAAGGTATCGATAGAGTTCATTAATCCGGATGCATTTTCTTTTAATTCCACATCTCCTTTGAAAGTATCCTGAGAAGAATAGTAACGGTCAATACGCAACCAGTGCATATCACGGCTTCTTCTAACCTCAGATTTACCTACTACCGGTACGTTGTTTTCTGCGTGACATGCGATAACACATGCTCCACAACCTGTACAGGCATTCAAGTCGATCGATAAGTTAAAGTGATGTCCTACTGAACGGTCGAAAGAATCCCAGATATCAACTTTAGTAACCGGAGTTTCTTTGTGATCTAAGGATACTACCGGCATTACATTCCATTCCGCAGCATCTTTAGTATTGAAGATTTCAAGGGTAGTTTCTTTGATGATATCACCTCTACCCATTAATGTTTTTTGTAACTGAACACAAGCAAATTCGTGATCTCCGTTTGCTTTGGAAACTTTAACCGGTTGATCGGATTTCATGTTTGCATAAAGTGTATATGCATTAACCCCAACCTGCATTTCCTGTTTCATTGCTTCTTTACGGCCGTAACCTAAAGCAATACCGATAGTTCCAACAGCCTGACCTGGTTGAATGATTACCGGAACGTTTTCTAACTTCACACCACCTACTTCAATTGTAGAGTAGCTTCCGTTTAATCCACCGTTTGCTACGTTATAGTTTACTAAACCTAGTTTTTCAGCGTCTTTTTTAGAAACAGTTACGTAGTTATCCCATGATACACGTGTAATCGGATCCGGGAACTCTTGTAACCAAGGGTTGTTAGCCTGCTGACCATCACCCATACCGGTTTTAGTATACAATACTAATTCCAACTCTCCTACTTTTTTAGCTTGCGCTAAAGTTCCTGCAGCAGAAGCAAAATCAACATTAGCACCACCAGCAGCTGCTGTAACCGGAGTTACATAGAAACCATCGTGAACTAATTTGTTCCAGGTTGCACCACCTGCTACTACAGAAGTACCGTGTGCTTTAAGGAAATCATAGTAAGAAGCCGGATTTCCTGTCCAGGCCAATAATGCCTCCTGGAATTGTTTTGTATCAAACAAAGGACGGATCGTTGGCTGCGTAACACTATAGTGTCCTTTTACGATGGAAACATCACCCCAAGACTCTAAATAGTGTGGCGTTGCAACAGCAACCTTTGTTTTTAAAGCTGTTTCATCTTCTTTTAATGAAAACGCAACAGACATTTTTACTTTGTTAAGACCTTCTACAAAGTCAGCCGCATTTGGTAATGTATAAACCGGGTTAACACCGTTCATGATTAACGTGTGTACAGCACCCGCTTTCATGTCTTTTACCAATTGTGCTACTGCTTTTGCATCACCCTTACGGATAAGACGCGGTGTAGCAGGGTTGAAAGCTTCAGCATTTAAAGCTCTGTTGATTGCCAACACCAATAATTGTGCATTAACATCATCCAGACCAGAAACCAAAACTCCTTTTCCGGCAGCAGCTTTTAATTGTTGTGCTGCTTTCATTACCGCTTCTTCGTTCGCTACTTTCGGAGTCGAAACTGAAGCACCGGTAATTACATTGTATATTTTTACTAAAGCGTGTTTTTGCTCTGTAACCGTCATCGGGATACGCTTATCTGCGTTTGCACCCGCAAGTGACATATTGGATTCGATTTGGATGTGTTTCGACATTTTCCCGTTTTTAGGAATACGTCCCTGCGCATATCCTGCATCGTATCCGCCACCTTGCCAATCTCCTAAGATATCAGCTCCAACAGAAACAATAACATCTGCTTTTGAGAAATCATAATCAGCTAAAGCTCTTTCTCCATATACCGTTTGGAAAGCATCAAGAGCATCAGAACTTGAAACCGCATCATACACTACATGTTTAGCAGTAGGGTTTTTTGCGATAAAGTCAGCGATCAATTTATCAGTAGACGGGCTGGCCATCGTTCCTGTTAAAAGAACCACTTGTCCACCTTTTGCTTTAGCCTCTGTTAATGCTGCAGTTACTTTAGCATCAACATCAGCCCATGAAGCATCTTTACCTTCAATTTTAGATTGTTTTAAACGAAGGCTATCGTAAAGCGATAATACAGAAGCATGAACTCTTGCATTCGCTCCGGTTTTTGCATTAGGTAAATTATTATTTTCAACCTTAATAGGACGACCTTCGCGAGTTTTGATAAGGATATTCGCGAAATCGAAACCATCGGCAATAGTTGTTGCATAAAAATCTGCAACACCTGGAATGATCTCTTCTGGTTGAACTACATAAGGAATAGACTTGATTACCGGACCTTCACACGCAGCTAAAGAAGCTGCTGCTGTAGAAAATCCTACGTATTTCAAAAAGTCACGACGAGTAGTTGACGAAGTCGATAAGGAATCCTTATCGCCAAGAAATTCATCGGTAGGAATTTCTTCAACAAACTCATTGTTTCTTAGCGTCTCAACAATAGAACTATTTTCGTTTAGTTCTTCAACACTTTTCCAGTATTTTTTGTTTGATGCCATTGTATATAGATATTAGCTTCTTAATTTATTTATTAATAGTGACATTTACCACACTCTAAACCTCCCATTTGTGCAGCTGTCAATTTATCTACACCATATTTTTTGGATAGTTCTTCGTGGATTTTTTTGTAGTACTCGTTACCTTCCACATTAACATTGGTTTCTCTGTGACAGTTCACACACCATCCCATAGTTAACGGAGAATGTTGTCTCATAATTTCCATAGTCTCAACCGGACCGTGACATTTCTGACACTCCAATCCTGCAACAGACACGTGCTGTGAGTGATTGAAGTACACAAAGTCAGGAAGATTATGAACACGAACCCACTTAACAGGTTTCACTTTTCCTGTATATTTTTGAGCTGTTTTATCCCATCCTACAGCATCGTATAGTTTTTGGATTTCAGCAGAGTAGAATTCTTTAGTATGCTCAACATAAGTTGAATCAGCATCCCCTTGGAATTCATTGATGTTTTTATGACAGTTCATACAAACATTCAACGATGGAATACCGGAAGTTTTACTAACACGAGCAGAAGAGTGACAGTATTTACAATCGATACCGTTATCACCTGCGTGAATTTTATGCGAGAAGTGAATTGGCTGAATCGGCTCATACCCTTGATCAACACCTACTTGCATCAAGTATCCGTAGATAAAGTATGCTCCAACTAAAAGCATTACAATAACCGATACTAATACCAGGAATTGATTTCTGGCAAAAGCAATCCAGATTGGCAACGACTTCTCTTTTACAGGAGCCTCAATACCGTTCGCTTTCGCAATTTTGTTCAGTACGTTTTTCACGAACAATAACATTGCCACCAACATAGCAAGCACTACCGCTAAAACTCCTAAAACCAGGTTATTAGAAACCCCACCTTCCTGAGCACCTCCAGTAGCACCACCACCTGCAGCAGCAGCCTTAGGCTCCTCTTTCGGCTGGGAAGTATATGCTAAGATATTATCGATATCGGCATCAGACAATTGCGGGAAAGCAGTCATTACTTTCTTGTCATTCTCCTCAAATACCTTAATAGCTTTGGCATCACCGGATTTAATCAACTCGGAACTGTTTTTAATCCACTTATGTAACCAGGCTGTGTCATGTCGTTCTGTAACACCACGAAGCGCAGGCCCCGTCATTGCTGCATCCAACTTGTGACAAGCGGCACAATTAGAATTAAAAAGCGCTTTACCTGCAGCTGCATCCTGTGCATTGGAGGTAAAAGAAAAAGATAGCACTAATGCTAAACTGAACAATAAAATCTTTGAAAACGATTTATGGTTACCCACTTTTTTCATAGTTAAAATGATTATCAACTAAATTTGGCACGATTTTGTCTGGAGTTGCCCTAGAGCAAAAGCCTACCTTATTTATAAACTCCGACAAAAATACGACTTATGTACTATTCAAAAAACCTTAAATTTATCTTAATTGCAATTTATACCCATTCTAAATAAACTGCCAGAGCCCGTTTTCACGGAATAATTGTATTTTTGCACCAAACATACTTCATTATGAGAATCTTACCCGTAAACAAAATTTACTTTTTGCCATTAATCGCTTTATTTTTAAGCCCAATTGCACAGGCACAAACCTCAAAAATTAACATCGATCAGGATCCGAAATTCGAACAACTATTAAATGAAAAACGAAAAATAAATAGCTCAATAACTGTTAACGATCGGTATAAAATTCAAATTTTTTACGGTACTAATGACGAAGCCAAAAAAACGTTGGTAAATTTCCGAAAAGAATTCAGAAATATGGACGGAACCATCGTTTATAACAACCCTTCCTACAAGGTTTGGATCGGTTCGTTTAAAACGCGTATCGAGGCCGAAAAAAACTTATCAGACATCAAGAAGAAATACCCAAATGCTTTACTGATAAAACCGAACAAACAATAAAAACAAACCCGGCAGTTGCCGGGGTTTAAAATAAAAAAGCCCCACAAAATTGTGGGGCTTTTTTATTATTTGGCAACACCTGACAGGTTTTTGAAACCTGTCAGGTATCCTGATTATTTCAGTTTCTTTTTCACTTCCACTTCCTGGAATCCTTCAATAATATCGTATTCTTTGATATCGTTGTAGTTTTTGATCTGCATACCACAGTCATATCCTTTGGAAACTTCTTTTACATCGTCTTTAAAACGTTTTAACGTACTCAATTCACCGGTAAAGATAACCACACCTTCGCGGATAAGTCGGATTCTCGAGTTACGGAAAATCTTACCATCGGTAACCATACATCCTGCAATCGTACCCACTTTCGAGATTTTGAATGTTTCGCGGATTTCGGCTGTACCGGTAATTTCTTCTTTCATTTCCGGAGACAACATACCTTCCATTGCATCTTTCAAATCGTCGATAGCGTCGTAAATGATCGAGTAGTTTCGGATATCGATTTCTTCTTTATCTGCCAATTGTTTCGCACTTCCAGAAGGACGTACGTTAAATCCGATGATGATCGCATCCGATGCAGAAGCCAACAATACGTCAGATTCGGTAATTGCACCAACTCCTTTGTGAATGATACGAATCTGGATTTCTTCGGTTGATAATTTCGAGAAGGAATCCGACAATGCTTCTACCGATCCATCCACGTCTCCCTTAAGGATAATGTTTAACTCTTTAAACTGACCTAAAGCGATACGACGACCGATTTCGGCAAGTGTAATATGTTTCTGCGTACGAACCGATTGCTCACGTAATAATTGCGTACGTTTAACAGCGATTTGTTTTGCTTCTCTTTCATCTTCAAACACACTAAACTTATCCCCTGCTGTTGGCGCTCCGTCAAGACCTAAAATTGAAATCGGTGTAGAAGGACCTGCTTCTTTAATATTATGTCCTCGTTCATCGTGCATCGCTTTCACCTTACCGTGGTGTTTACCCGCTAATACATAATCTCCGATTCGCAATGTTCCCGCCTGAACCAATACAGTAGACACATAACCACGTCCTTTATCAAGGAAGGCCTCTACTACGGTCCCGACAGCCGGTTTATTTGGATTCGCTTTTAAATCAAGGATTTCAGCTTCCAACAATACTTTTTCAAGTAATTCTTTCACTCCTAATCCTGTTTTAGCAGAGATGTCGTGTGATTGATATTTACCACCCCAGTCTTCAACCAATAGGTTCATACCGGCTAGTTTTTCTTTAATTTTTTCAGGATTTGCCGTAGGCTTATCCACTTTATTGATTGCGAAGATCAACGGTACACCGGCAGCTTGCGCGTGGCTGATCGCCTCTTTGGTTTGCGGCATGATGTCGTCGTCGGCAGCAATTACGATAATTACGATATCCGTAACCTGAGCACCACGGGCACGCATCGCGGTAAACGCCTCGTGACCCGGAGTATCTAAGAATGCGATACGCTGACCGTTATCCAATCGTACTCCATAAGCACCGATGTGCTGTGTAATACCTCCGGACTCTCCTGCAATTACATTGGTTTTACGGATGTAATCCAATAAGGATGTTTTACCGTGGTCAACGTGACCCATTACCGTTACAATCGGTGCGCGGTGTTCCAAATCTTCCGGTCTGTCTTCCACTACCTCGATTGCCTCTTCGATATCGGTTGTAATAAATTCTACTTCATAACCAAACTCATCCGCAACAATAGAAAGCGTTTCGGCATCCAAACGTTGGTTCATGGTAACCATGATACCCAATGACATACAGGTTCCGATAACTTTAGTGATTGGCACATCCATCATGGTAGCAATTTCACCCACAGTAACGAATTCCGTTACTTTAAGCACTTTGCTTCCTTCTTCCATCGCTCTTTGCTCGTCGTCTGATTTCTGACGGTGCGAATCTCTCTTATCTCTTCTGTATTTAGCCGCTTTAGACTTACTTCCTTTACCTTGAAGTCTTTCTAAAGTTTCTTTGATTTGGTTTTTAACTTCTTCTTCCGTAGGCTCGACTTTAGAAACAATTGCCGGACGGTTTCCTTTTTGGAATCCAGGCTTATTATTTCCGAATCTCGGATTATTTCCTCCACCCTGACGGTTGTTGTTGTTACCACCACCTTGCTGTGTATTGGTTCCTTGCTGAGCTCCAGGCGTTCCCGGTTTTGGCGGAATACGCTTTCTTTTGCTCTTGTTAGCATTGTTGTTGTTATTTGAATTCTGACCACCCTGACCGGCATTGGCAGTATTATTACCTGTGTTCGGTTTGTTGTTGTCTTTTTTGAATTCTTCTTTTTTCTTTTTCGGTTTATTAAACTGAGAAAGGTCGATCATCTGACCGGTAAAAGTGGTTCCGGAAAGTTTTTGGTATTGCGTTTCAATACGCTCCTCCTCAACGGGTGCATCAACAGCAGCGGCAGGTTTAACCGGTTCCGCTTTTTCAGTTTTTTCCGCCTTAACTTCCTTAACTTCTTTGACTTCCTTAATTTCTTTAACCTCTTTAACTTCCTTGATTTCCTTAACCTCTTTCGGTTCCGGTACAACAGGAGTTACCTCTGGTGTTTTTTCTACGATTTTTTCTTCCACCGCTTTATGTTCTACTTCCGGTTTTACTTCCGGAGTGTTTACGACTTCCGTTTCTTCTGAAGAAGGTTTTTCAGCAACAACCTCAGTTTTTTTCGGGTTCAGGTCGATTTTACCAATAGCTTTTGGCCCGGAAAGGGTCGCTTTGGCTTTGATAATATCCTGACGTTGTTTTTCTTCCTCTTTGCGTTTCTCTTCCATCTCACGTTCTCTTTCCACTCGCAAGGCCTCTTTCTCTTTCTTTTTCTCCTCGCTCACCTCAAGAGAAGCCACCTTTTTACCTTTATCAGCAGAGAATTGACCGCACAAGATAGAATATTCCTCATTAGAAATTTTAGCATTCGGACTGGATTCAATTGTATATCCCTTATCTTTTAAATAGTCCACAGCTCTATCCAGAGAAATGTTTAATTCCCTTAAAACCTTGTTAATTCTTATTACTCTTTCTTCAGACATATAATCTTTTTAATATTATCGTAATGCGTGTGTTGTTGTTTAGCTGTATTCCTTGTGTTAGTCTTCGAATTCTTCTTTTAAAATTCGGATAACCTCTAAAACAGTCTCTTCTTCAAGATCCGTTCTTCTTACTAAATCGGCCACATCTTGGTTTAATATACTTCTTGCCGTATCCAATCCGATTCTAGCAAACTCTTCGATAACCCATCCTTCGATTTCGTCGGAGAATTCTGTTAATTCCACATCATCCTCTTCCTCCAATGTATTTCCTTCACGGATTACATCCAGTTCGTATCCGGTTAACAATCCTGCCAATTTGATGTTATGTCCACCACGTCCGATTGCTTTTGACACTTCTTCCAGTTTCAGGAATACTTCGGCTGATTTCTTTTCTTCATCAATTTTTACAGAAGACACTTTAGCCGGGCTAAGCGCTCTGGTAATATATAATTGCGTATTGGAAGTGTAATTGATTACATCAATGTTTTCATTACCCAATTCGCGAACGATACCATGTATACGGGAACCTTTCATTCCCACACAAGCTCCAACCGGATCAATTCTGTCATCATACGAATCCACAGCTACTTTTGCTTTTTCACCTGGAATACGCACTACTTTTTTCACGGTGATCAAACCGTCGAATACCTCCGGAATTTCCTGTTCGAATAATTTTTCAAGGAATTTCTCTGAAGTACGGGACATAATGATTTGCGGTTTATTCCCTTTCAACTCCACATTTTCAATGATTCCACGTACGTTATCTCCTTTACGGAAGAAATCGGACGGGATTTGTTTTTCTTTTGGCAACACGATTTCATTTCCTTCGTCGTCCACCAGAATAACTGCTTTTGGACGTACGTGGTGTACTTCTGCCGTGTAAATATCGCCAATTAAATCTTTAAATTGCTTATAAAGATTCGTATTATCGTGTTCGTGAATTTTAGAAATCAGGTTCTGACGCAATGCTAAAATAGCTCTTCTACCTAACTGGATTAATTTCACCTCTTCAGATACTTCTTCACCTACTTCGAAATCCGGCTCGATTTTACGGGCTTCAGACAAAGAGATTTCGGAGTTTTGATCTTCCACTTCACCATCGGCAACCACCACACGGTTTCTCCAGATCTCCATATCTCCTTTATCAGGATTTATAATAATATCGAAGTTATCATCCGAACCATATTTCTTCTTCAATGCATTTCTAAACACATCTTCTAAAATTGCCATTAAGGTAACTCTGTCGATTAGTTTATCGTCTTTAAATTCTGAAAACGATTCGATTAATGCAATATTTTCCATGCAAACTTTTTATTTAAAATGTTATTATAACAATTGCTTCCTTGATATCCGAATAAGGAATTTCCGCTTTTTTCTGAACGGTTTCTTTTCCTTTACCAACTTGTTTTGGTTCTCTGGCTTTCCATTCCAAAACAACAAATTCTTCATTGGCATCTGTTAGTTCCGCTTCGATTTTTTCGGTTGCGGTGGTCACTTTCAGTTTTCTTCCGATATTCTTTTTGTATTGTCTCGGGGTTTTAAGCGGCGTGGATGCTCCTGCAGAAGCCACTTCCAGCGAAAAATCCTGTTCTTCCCGATCCAGGTTATGTTCAATAGCCCGGCTGATGTCAATACAGTCCTGAAGACTTACACCATTATCACCGTCTAAAGTTACAATAATTTTGTAAGTATCGGTTATTGTTAAATCAATTAAAAAAAGAGACGGCTTTTGAGACAACCCCTCATCCAGCAACGCGCTAACTTTATCTTTAAATGCCATATTAGTATAAAAAGAGGGGACTTACTGTCCCCTCATTATTTAGTTCATTAATAAATAACGGCGCAAATATAGTATATTTTTTTTAATTATTGAAAATCAATTGTGTATTGCAATTTAATTTCCTACCTTTATGAATAACAATAACAACAAATAAAACACCAAAAATCTCACACCCCTAGTATTATGAAAAAAATTTTAGTCCCAACCGATTTTTCCGATCATGCCGAATACGCCTTAAAAGTAGCCGCACAAATCGCCAAAAAAAACAATGGAGAAATCGTTTTACTTCACATGCTGGAATTACCCCATGAAGGAAGCGATGCTATTGGAAGCGGACACGACATTCCCGAAATCATCTTTTTCAAGAAAAAAGCAGAAGAAAAACTGGACGAAATTGCCAATTCCGATATCTTATCCGGAATCAGTGTTACACAAATCACCAAACTTGAAAGAGCGTTTGACGGGATTCTGAATTTTAGCGGCAAAGACGAAATCGACCTGATCGTTATGGGTTCACACGGAGCCAGCGGTTTTAAAGAGATGTTTATCGGATCCAACACCGAAAAAGTAGTTCGTCATTCCGAAACTCCGGTACTGGTTATCAAAAAAGACTCCGACAATTTCACGGTTAACAATTTTGTTTTCGCATCCGACTTTACAGACGAAGCCAAAAAACCATTTAAAAAAGTGATCGAGTTCGCTAACGAATTCAACGCCAAAATCCATTTGTTAATGGTGAACACACCGAATAATTTTAAATCGACTTCAGTAGCCGAAAAAATGATTAACGATTTTGTTGCTACTTTCGACACCAACAATTATTCGACACATATCTACAATGATGTAAACGTTGAAAAAGGAATTTTACATTTTGCCAAAAGCGTTAACGCCGATCTTATCGGAATTAGCACACACGGCCGAAAAGGTCTTTCCCACTTCTTTAACGGAAGCATCAGTGAAGATTTGGTAAATCATGCCAAACGCCCGGTTGTCACTTTTAAAATCTAAAACACTATACCAATAAAAAACCGCTTCAATATGAAGCGGTTTTTTTTATGCACACATCCGATAAAATCAATTATCATTTTCTCCAAAAAGCAAAACCGGATAAACTAAAAAAGCCCCTCAAAATTGAGAGGCTTTTTGTTGACCCACTAGGACTCGAACCTAGAACGACTGAACCAAAATCAGCTGTGTTACCATTACACCATGGGTCAGTAAAAGCGGCATCGTTACTGATTTCCGGGTGCAAATGTAGGACAATTATTTTACAATCCAAACTTTTGATAAAAAAATATTAAAAAAATATTTTCAGCGCTCTTTCTCCAAAAAAATAGTTTCTTTGTAAAAGATTTAATACGAAAAAATTAGACGGTATTATATGGTAACATTTAACTTTAAAAAATGGAACACTATCCTTGGATGGTTCACATTTGCAATTGCCTTAATCACGTATTCACTAACAGTAGAACCCTCATTAAGTTTTTGGGATTGTGGTGAATATATTGCCACTTCAGCCAAACTGGAAGTAGGTCACCCTCCCGGAGCACCTTTATTCCAAATGATGGGTGCCTTTTTCGCCATGTTTGCTTCTGGTCCGGAAAAAGTAGCCCTGATGGTAAATATGATGTCGGTATTTTCGAGTGCTTTTACCATTTTGTTCATGTTTTGGTCGATGACCCTTATCCTGAAAAAAGTTGTTTCCAGCTATACCGAGTTCAATAAAAACAATGCTATCGTAGTATTGGGAAGTGCTTTAGTTGGTTCGCTTGCGTTTACTTTTACTGACAGTTTCTGGTTTAGTGCTACCGAAGCCGAAGTATACGCTATGGCTTCCCTGTTTATAGCCGTACTATTCTGGCTGGCATTGCGCTGGGAAGAAGACATGCATAGTCCGCGTGGCAATAAATGGCTGTTATTGATCTCGTTGATGATCGGTTTGTCGTTTGGTGTCCACTTTATGGCTTTATTGACCATTCCTTCCATAGGCTTGCTTTATTATTTTAAGAACTACAAAACCATAACCATTAAAAACTTTATCATTGCCAATATCGTTATTGTTGTGATCCTGTTTTTCGTTTTCAAGTTCTTACTACCGTATACATTAGCCTTTTTCGGAAAAATGGAAATCTTTATGGTAAACTCCCTGGGATTACCGTTTAACTCCGGAACTATATTTGCCGCTTTACTGATTGTTCTTTTCTTCTATTTCGGTTTACGTTATACCAAAAAGAAAGAAAAACCATTATACAATACGCTATTACTTTGTATTCTATTTGTACTTATCGGGTTTTCAACCTGGTTGATGTTACCGATCCGTGCGAATGCAAACGTAGTGATCAATGAAAACAGACCGTCGGATGCGGCAGAGGTACTAGCCTACTATAACCGTGAACAATACGGAGAACAAAAAACATTTTACGGTCCGTTATTTACCGAAGGTTACGTAGGACTTGACGAAGAGAATCCCTATCAGGATGAGAAACCTAACTACGAACGGGATTATAAAACCGGAACGTATAAAATCGTAAACAACTACGTAAACGCCCGTCAAAACACCAGCGACGATCAAAAAGGATTTTTACCGAGAATGTGGAGTACCGATAACGCGGTAAACTATATGACGTTTACACGTCCGGTTAAATTCACGATCAACCCGGAATATTCACACGAAGACGAACTGGTACAAATTGTATCCGAATTCCGTAATGCTTATGGCAGCGGTAAATTAGGAATTGAAGAATACGACAAATTCCTAAAAGCCTATGGTGAATACCTGATTATCGAAAAACCATCGTTTATCGATAACATGCAATTTATGTTCGAATACCAATTCGGTTATATGTACTGGCGTTACCTGATGTGGAACTTCACCGGCCGTCAGAACGATATACAAGGAAAATACGACACGCAAAACGGAAATTGGATCAGCGGTATCAAATTTATCGATGAAATCCGTTTAGGCTCACAAGACAACCTGCCTTCGGATGTATTAAACAACAAAGCGCGTAATACCTATTTCTTCCTACCGTTTATCTTAGGAATCATCGGGATGGTTTTCCATGCCAAAAAAGACCTGAAAAGTTTTTATGTATTACTGGTACTATTCCTTTTTACGAGTTTGGCATTAAAAGTGTTCCTAAACGAACGTCCGTTTGAACCACGCGAAAGAGATTATGCCTTAGTAGGTTCCTTCTATATTTTTGCGATGTGGCTGGGCTTTGGTGTCTACGCTATTTACGACGGAATTAAAAATTATTTACAGCCAAAAATCGCCGGACCAGTGGTTATCGCAGCTTGTTTACTGGCCGCTCCGGTATTGATGGCCAAAGAAAACTGGGACGATCACGACCGTTCACATCGTTATACGGCTGTAGCGATGGCAAAAGCGTATCTGGATTCCTGCGAACCGAATGCCATATTATTTACCATTGGTGACAACGATACGTTCCCGCTTTGGTATGCTCAGGAAATCGAAGGCTACCGAACCGACGTCCGAATCGTTAATACGCAGTTATTCACACAAGACTGGTATATCGACCAGATGAAGTCGAAAGCATACAATTCGGATCCGTTACCGATTTCATTTACACACGATCAGTATGTAAAAGGAAAACGCGATTATATGTTCTTCCAGGAATTAACCAAAGACCGTATTGATATCAAGCAATTCATCGACTTTATTAAGAGTGATGATGAACGAACCTTATTTACAATTCCAAGAAGTGGACAGAAAATTCACTTCTACCCGACCAATAAAATCCGTATTCCGGTTGATAAAGCAACCGTGATTAAAAACAAAGTGGTTAATCCGGCCTTAAACGATTCGATTGTTCCGGCTATTGACTTTGAAATCAAAGGAAGTGCATTATACATCAACCGATTAATGATGTTGGATCTGGTTTACAACAACAACTGGAAACGTCCGATTTACTTTACCGGCGGAAGCTTTGGTGACGACGATTATATCTGGATGAAAGACTACCTGCAACTGGATGGAATGGTTTACAAACTGGTTCCGGTTAAAACACCGATTCCAAAAGACGGAAGTCCACTGGATATGGGTAATATCGATACCGAAAAGATGTATAAAATCGTGATGTCATGGGATTGGGGTAATAGTGGTGATCCGAAAATTTATCACGATCCGGAAACCCGCAAAAACAGTATTTCCTACCGTACCAACCTGGCTCGTTTAACCGAAAAGCTAATCGAAGAAGGTAAAAAAGACAAAGCCAAAAACATTATTGATCTGGCTATGAAAAAAATGCCAATCGATGAATTTGGTTTCTACACCTTTGTGGAACCGTTTGCATCCGGATATTACGAAGTGGGCGAAACGGCCAAAGCACGCGATATCCTAAACAAACTATCTAAAAAATACCAGGAAAACCTGACGTATTACAAAGGATTAAAAGCTGCGGAACAAAATGACATGTATGTTGACATTGTAACGGATATTGAACGTTACCGCGCTTTACTCGATATCATGAAGCGATACGACAAGGACTTTTTCAACACCAACCGAACCAAGTTTAACAGTTACAACAAACTGTTTGAACGATTCGGAAGAGATATGGAATAACAAACCGAGAATATGCCCATGAAATCATGGGCATATTTCTTTTTTAGCACTATTTATAATGAGTTTCTGGGTTAAAACGAACAGCATTGTCAAACGACTATTTTCCAACCAGATTTGGGACATTCCAAATACGGAACAAAAAGTATATCTTACGTTCGACGATGGTCCGACACCGGAAATAACCGAATGGGTTTTAAACCTACTCGAAAGACATCAGATTCGGGCTACTTTTTTCTGCATTGGCAACAACATCGAAAAACATCCGGACATATTCAAAAAGGTACTGGCCGCCGGTCATCAGATCGGCAACCACACTTTCAATCATTTAAAAGGCTGGAAAACGGATAACAGCACCTATATCCACAATGCCAAAGCCTGCGAAAACGCTATTATAAAATACTCAGATGGTAAAATCGATTCCCGTTTGTTTCGTCCGCCCTACGGCAAGATAAAACCGTCCCAATCCCGCTTATTGCGAAAACAGGGCTATAAGATCATTATGTGGGATGTTATCAGTATGGATTTCGACAAAACCATCACACCGGAAAAGTGTTTGCAAAATGTAATCGAGAATGTCGAGCAAGGAAGTATTATCGTATGTCACGATAGCGTAAAAGCATTCGGAAACCTCGAATACCTGTTACCAAAAGTCATTCAGAATTTACAGGAACGCGGCTTCCGCTTTGAAGTACTTTAATTAGTATTGCTCCTGAACCAGTGCAATAATTGTATTGGCATCCAGTTCCCCGGATTGACGCCATACCATTTGCCCTTCTTTATAGATCATCAATGTCGGCAAACCTTTTATCCGTAATGCTTCGGCCAGTTCCTGGTTTTTATCCACATCAATTTTGATCACTTTTGCTTTATCACCTAAAGCAGCAGCGACATCCCGGATAACCGGATGCATGGAAACAGAAGGCTCATTCCAATCGGTATAAAAATCGATTAGCACCGGCACTTGCGCATTGATAAGTTCTCCAAATTTTGACATAGTTTACAAGTTTAAAATCTTTAACTAAACTTTTACGATCAATTAGCTATACAAATGTAGCATTTTTAACGAATTACGCTACTTTTTCACCTTTTTTTAGTTCGATAACGGTAATTTCCGGCCAGATACCAACGCGCCCGGGATAGGCATGAAATCCAAAACCGCGGTTTACATAGATATATTTCCCCATTTCTTCATACAGTCCCGCCCATTGCTTATAAACATATTCAATTGGACTCCACTTGATTACACCCGGAATTTCGATTCCAAACTGCAATCCGTGCGTATGCCCGCTCAGCGTAAGGTGAAAATGTTTGTCGTATTTTTTTACTTCCGCGTCCCAATGCGACGGATCGTGGCTCATCAGGATTTTAAAGTCATTTGCCGTTAATCCTTCCGAAGCTTTATGCAAATCGCCCGCCTGTTTAAACTTTACGCCCCAGTTTTCCACGCCTACCAATGCGATTTCATCACTGCCTTTACGAATCTTTACGTGTTCGTTTAAAAGCAGTTTAAAATCGATCTGACGGTGTAGGTCTTTAATCGCTTTAAAGTTGTCGTCTTTTGCTTTTTGCGACGGCCAGTCGATATACTCTCCATAATCGTGGTTTCCTAAAACCGAAAACTTACCCAAAGCCGGTGTTTCGATCTTTCGGAAGGTATCGATCCACGGATGCATTTCATCGGCATGCGTATTTACAATATCACCCGTAAACAGAATAATATCCGATTTTTGTTCGTTGATCAAATCAATTGCATAACTGATTTTTTCCGGGTTATCAAAGCTACCACTATGTACATCGGATATCTGCGTAATGGTAGTTCCGTCGAAACTATCCGGCAGATCCGGAAAGAAAATCGTTTGTCGGATTACCTTAAAATTATATTTCCCTTTGGTCATTCCGTACAACAGCGATGTAAACGGGATCAACGCCACCATAAGCGCCACCTGACTCACAAACTTGCGTCTTTCGGGAATGGCTTCCTTGATATTATCGGCCTGCGTAAAATAATTAATGGTAGTCGCAAACAAACGGTATATATCTTCCGTGAGCAATATAATCGCGATTAACAATTTCGGGATCAACGTAATTAAAAGCAATCCCATAGTAAACAAAGTCTGCTTTGTTTGCCCGACACTTCGGTCAAATTGCGCAAACGAATAAATCAGATATATAAAAATTGCCAGGCTCACCAACTGATAACTTATCAATATCCATCTTTCTTTAGTGATGGTTCGGAAAGCCTGAAATGCATACAATTCCACCAATAGTAAAATTACGCCTATAAAAACTAATCGCATTACAATAAATTAAGAGGCAAAGTAACAAAGAAAGCCATTACCGATGGATTTTCATTAGCAATAATTTAACTATAGCTTATCGAATGGAAGCACTGAATGATTTTATCGTAAAACTTTGGCCACCGGCATTGAGTCGCTTCACCCATATTTCTATCGAATCCCCACTATCCAACATTACCGTTCCCTGAACCGGAAACGATTGTACATAACCGGCGTTGGTATCGATAAAGGTTTCCGAAGCCGTTACTGCTGCTGTTCCACCGGCTGCCGGGATTCGCATGATATAAAACACATAAGTGGTATTGGTCACTCCGGTAATATCACCAAATGAAAGCGCGGCATTTACCGTAAAAATTCTGGATTTCCGTCCCTGATACGTCAGTCTGTTATTCGATGAAGTGAAACGGTATAAGTTATTATTTGCCGTATTCGGAATATCGAGTTTAACACCACTAGTTGAAGGCAATGGTGTCGCTGATTGTGCCAGTGTTCGATCGTAAAAAATATTTCCGGTCGAAACCGCATCTCCTTCCACAGGAATACCCGAACAGTTCACTACCCATCGGTTATCAAAATTAAAACCGGTATAACTACCCGTAGTATAGCGTTTCACATAGGTTCCCGCCGTTCCGGTAGTATAAAACACCACATCTTTCAGAATAGCATCTCCCGAAATAGTTGGATTAAAGGAAACATCCACTCCGGTTTTTCCAGAATTAACCACACTAAAACCACCAACGCGCTGTAACATACTAAAAGTACCTTTAAAGGTTTCGAAAGTACCGGAATTGGTATCGTGCCAACCAACATTGCTCAGTAACAGCTGGCTGATATTTTCATATGTAACCCCGGTTGTATTACCGGCAAACTGCACAATACTTAAAAACACCAGTCCGAAATTTTTAATATCTCCAACCGCACCGGAACTGCTCACCACACAATCCCGAAAAACCAGATTCTGACTTGCAGTTCCGTTCAGATCAAAAACTTTTACCGAAGCCGCCAACGTCAGGTTACGGATACTTCCACCAGTAGCACCGGTAAACATTGTCCCGACACGTGTTATTCTGTCATCGTTGGTATCTAAACCCGCCAGATAAGCGCCGTTTAATTCGATCGGTTTATCCAGAACGATCGTTCCGTTAATTTCATACAGTGTATTAGCATTCAACTTATAGGTAGTTCCACCGCCAGCAGTAGCTTCATCTGCAAGTACCGTAGCCAGCACATCTGTCGATTTAATTCTTTTAAAATTCAGTCGTCTGTCACCATCGCCCAGCATCTTAATCCAAGTAGTCGTTGGCAAATCATAAAAATAGTAGGATTTAATATCCGTATCATATACCAGTAATCCATTGGCAGGACTTGTAATTGCCGTCCTTTGAGCTGTCGTCATACGCGGTGTTAACAATCCTTTTGAGGTTGAGGTCATATCCAGAAGCGAACTTGCATCTGGCGCAGTAGTTCCTATTCCAACCTGAGCCATAATTGGAGCGGCCAACAGGATCGATACAGTGAATAGGAGATTTCTAAAGAATGTAAGGGCTATTCTTTTCATAGAGGATAAATTTGGGGGTAGTTGTTTATTGCAACTAAAAATACTACATCCTAACAAAAAAAACAACATCAAAAAACCAAATTTAACACTACTAAATCCAAACAATTAACATATATAAAATATTTATTAAGATTACATTCACAAAAACCCATCATAAACAGCAATAAACGTTTAAATACCTTACTATTTGAAACCATTATTACATCCTGACATTCAGTAATATTACAAATCTACCGTCAGCTGTTATATTTCAAACAAAGCACTTTAGACATACTAAATTAATTACCGTTATTTTTTTTCACTCCATAAATCAAACGTTAATTTTTTTCGTATTTCGAAACTCCGGCTGCCAAAAACCCTAAATACTATCAAAAAAAACCGCTTGTTATTTTTATTTAATCTAAATAAATACCTTTGTGCCAACTTATTCAAAATTATCATGAAGAAAATATACTTACTAATTACGTTATTTTCCATGGCACAGGTGGACTGTAACGCGCAATTACTCACCCCTAACAGTTCGGCTTTTACAGGAGCCTTCTATGGGGATTGTGTGGCAGCCGACTTTAACGGCGATGGAATAAAGGAGATTATTGTATCCGGGGCACTTCCGGGTTACGACGGGCATACCGCTTTGTATGTAAACCAAAACGGGACCTATGTTCCCAACACGGCAACAGCATTTACTCAGATCATGTATTCGGCGATAGGAACCGGCGATATCAACAATGACGGGCATCTTGATTTTGCCATAACCGGAACGCGAACCGATACCGACGAGCAGGTTTTCGAGATTTACTACGGAAACGGCGACAATACCTTTACAAAAGTCATCGTAGAAAATATTCAGGCAACGATATACGGGGCCATTGAAATTGTCGATTTTGACAAAGACGGCGATATGGACATCCTGGTTAACGGAATGCTGGACAGTGGCGACAAAATATCAACCATTTACCTGCAAAATGGCACTAGTGGTACGTTTACCGTATCACCAACTGTACTTTCGGGTACCTATTTCGGTGCGGCAAAAGTATTTGATGCCAATTCGGATGGCTTTCCCGACATAATGATTACAGGTTATACCAATGCTTATGTTCCGGAAACCAAATTCTATCTGAACCAGGGAGACGGAACTTTTATCGGACATAGCAGCGGATTAGACAATGTTTATTTTTCTTCGATTGATACCGCCGACATCAATGGCGATGGTCATCCGGATGTATTATTATCCGGAATGAGCGATTCGTTTGAACCAATACTAACGGCCTATATAAACAATGGTGCCGCACATTTCACTCCTATAGGCGCTTCCTTTACGGGTACCTACTACGGTAGTTCTCGTTTTGTAGATTACGATAACGATGGCGATTTGGATATCCTTACTTTAGGATCCAATGCCGATGGTGATAATAAAGCATTATTCTACCGTAACAACGGTTCGGGCGAATTTGCTCTGGACGTTGAAAACTCAAACCTTCTAACAGCCGTAACCATGTCGCGTGCTTTGGTTTTCGATTATGACAACGACGGTGATACCGATATCTTTTTGATGGGTTATAAAGAAAATGATGTTGCTTCGGCCGTTCTTTACACCAACAACAGTGTTCAGAATTGTACACCGAGTTATCAGTACAATGCCGATAGCAATATGATCACCAATGTATCTTTTGGCAGTATTAACAATCCATCACCATTCCAGTCGGGAACAACACCGACGTATGAAGATTTTTCAAGCATTAATGCTACCGTAACAAAAGGACAAACCTATCCGATAGCGGTTAAAGGACCTTCAAGTTCTTTCCCGAGCGATGTGATGGTTTATATCGACTTTAACGGAAACGGAAACTTTAACGATGCCGGCGAAGGATTCTACATCGGGCAGTTAGCACCGGCGAATCCGGCCAATGCCAATACAGTTACCGCCAACATAACCATTCCGGCCGATGCTGCGAACGGTACTACCAAAATGCGAATCATTAAAAATACCAATGTAGCCGCATTGAGCAATCCGAATGCACCAAATACCATTACCGATCCATGTGATACAACACTAAGAGCCGGACAAACGGAAGATTATACACTTACCATCGAAAACAGTACCGTTTGTAATCAGGAACCGGGACAAGCTGTAGGTGATGTTGGTTGTGTTACATTTACTTATATGGGACAAACGGTAACCTATGCTACGGTACGTGGTGCCGACAGAAATATCTGGTTACAACAAAACTTAGGAAGTCCGGCTGTTGCGACTTCATCAACCGATGCAAGTGCTTTTGGTGATCTATTCCAATGGGGGCGTTGGGACGACGGTCACCAATTGCGTACTTCCACAACTGCTGGAGTACCGGTTAACAACAACCCTAGCGGTATTGGAGCAGGAAATGCAAACTACTTTACGTCATCACCAGCATGGTGGAACACCAATCAGCTTACCGACACCTGGAGTGCGGCAACACCGGCCAGTGTAACTTCAACCGACGGGTGTGATCCTTGTCGTGCTTTAGGAGAAGGATGGAGAATGCCGTCACAAACCGACTGGGAATTAATCGTTGAAAAAGAATTAATTACTTCCCCATCAAAAGCCTATGACAGTAATTTAAAATTAACCATAGCTGGTAACAGAGACAGTGGAGGTGCTTTTAACTTTACCGGAGTACGTGGTTATTACTGGAGCCGTACGACAAGTTCAACCGGAGCAAAAAACTTATACTTCAGTAATGCAATCGTCAATCCGGCTGCCGGAGCTCTAAGAGGACAAGGTTCAGCAGTACGTTGTATAAAAGCTACTGCGGCACTTGGCCTAAACGACAATTTGAAATCAAAATTCAATATTTACCCGAATCCAACGCGTTCGCAGGTAACCATTGCAACGACTCAGACAGATATTACGGTAAAACTATTCAACGCGATAGGACAACAGGTATTGACCACACAATCGAATGTGATCAATATGTCTGATATGGCCAGCGGTATTTATATCATCCAGATACAAACCGAAAATGGCGAAACCTATTCGCAAAAAATTGTGAAACAATAAATAAGGTGTAAGCAAACACCTAAAATAAAAGAGGCCGGTTGATCACCGGCCTCTTGCTATTTTCTGACTTTTTTTTCGCTTTTCCTTTTTCGCTTTTCCTTTTTTGGTTATCCATTTTGGCATCTCCTTTTTCAGGTTCTGCTTAAGCCAAAACCATGACTGCTGACACTACCGACTTTAATTTTCCCATGATCTTCTACGCTACTAATATTCGTAGTTAACAAGGTTAAAACCAATTAAAATTACAGAATAATCGGAAACGTCCGACAGCCGGTCGGATAAATTTCCATTGGAATTTCGATCGTATCAATATCGGATTCCGTATTTTTACAAGCAAATAGCAGCTATCATGTCACAACAAAAACGCCTTTTTCTACTTGATGCCTACGCACTGATCTTCCGTGGGTATTATGCCTTTATCAAAAACCCACGCATCAACTCCAAAGGACTCGATACGTCGGCCGTTATGGGATTTATGAATTCCCTGATGGATGTGATTAAAAGAGAAAAGCCCGGTTATCTGGCCGTTGCTTTCGACAAAGGAGGAAGCGAACTCAGAAGTCAGATGTTCCCCGAATACAAAGCCAACCGCGACGAAACGCCAGAGGCGATCAAAATAGCCGTTCCGTATATTCAGGAAATCCTGAAAGCCATGCATATCCCGATTATGGAATTGCCCGGTTATGAAGCCGACGACCTTATCGGAACGCTGGCCAAACAAGCCGAAAAAGAAGGCTATACGGTCTATATGGTTACACCCGATAAAGATTTTGCCCAGTTGGTATCCGAAAATATTTTTATGTACCGACCAGCACGTATGGGGAATGATATTGAAATCTGGGGGGTTCCGCAGGTATTGGAAAAATTCGAGATCGAACGTCCCGAACAGGTGATCGACTTTTTAGGAATGATGGGTGATGCCGTAGATAACATTCCGGGACTTCCGGGTGTGGGCGAAAAAACCGCAAAAAAATTATTAAAAGAATACGGATCGATGGAAAACCTTTTGGCCAATACGCATGAGCTAAAAGGCAAAATGAAAGAAAACATCGAAGCCAATGCCGAAAAAGGGATATTATCCAAAACTCTGGCAACCATATTACTGGATTGTCCGGTACAATTCGACGAAAAAGACTTTGAATTATCCCGTCCGGATGTAGCCAAAACCGAAGCGATTTTCCAGGAACTGGAATTCCGTAGAATGCAAGAACAGTTTGACAAACTTTTTGCAGACGGTTCAGAATTTGACGAGATTAACACCAATAATCTGGAGCCTTCCGCTTCAACCGTATCCAAAACACGGAAAACAACCAAAAATGAAGACCAGACGTCTTTATTTGACGACGGTCAGGTAGCAACCACCAGTACGCACAACAGCTTTTACGATACGCTGGAAACCACCAGTCACAATTACCAGATTGTACAAGGCGATTTGGGAATCCGTTTGTTGGTTCAAAACTTGTTACAGCAACCGGAAGTTTGTTTTGACACCGAAACAACCGGTCTGGATGCTTTACATGCCGAACTGGTAGGAATCGCTTTCTCCTACGAAAAAGGAAAAGGCTTTTATGTTCCGTTCCCGGACAATCAGGATGAAGCCAAAACCGTATTGGAAAAACTACTACCATTCTTCGAAAACGAAACCATACTCAAAATAGGACAAAACCTAAAATACGACCTGAAAGTACTGGCCAATTATGGCGTTACGGTTAAAGGTCATTTATTCGACACCATGATCGCGCATTACCTGATCAATCCGGATATGCGTCACAACATGGATGTCTTGTCCGAAACCTATTTAAAATACGCTCCAAAATCCATCGAAACACTGATTGGTAAAAAAGGAAAAAACCAGAAATCGATGCGCGATGTCGCTTTGGAAGACATCAAAGAATATGCGGTGGAAGATGCCGATGTTACCTTGCAGTTAAAAGCCCTTTTTTCGGAAAAACTCGATAAAACCGGAACGAAAAAGCTATTTGAAGATATCGAAATTCCATTGGTAGCCGTATTGGCCAATATGGAGCGCGAAGGTATCCGACTGGATGTAGACTTCCTGAAATCTTTATCTAAAGATATGGAGGTTGAAATCAAAACGCTGGAGCAAAAAATCTATGAAATTGCCGGAGAACATTTTAATCTGGCATCGCCAAAACAATTGGGCGATATCCTGTTCGAAAAGCTAAAAATCGGCGGAACCAAACAGAAAAAAACCAAAACCGGTCAATATGCCACCGGCGAAGAAGTTTTGAGTTATCTGGCCAACGAACACGAGATTGTTCAGAGTATTCTCGACTGGCGCCAGTTGGTTAAATTAAAAAATACCTATATCGATGCGTTGCCGACACAGGTCGACAAAGACACCCAACGCGTCCATACCGATTATATGCAAACCGTGGCGGCAACCGGACGACTTAGTTCGAACAACCCGAACCTGCAAAACATTCCGATCCGAACCGAACGAGGTCGTCAGATCCGAAAAGCGTTTATTGCGCGTGATGAAAACTACACCTTGGTTTCTGCCGATTACTCGCAGATTGAGCTTCGTATTATCGCCGCATTAAGCGGAGAACCGAACATGATCAAATCGTTCCAGAATGGTGAAGACATTCACGCCTCTACCGCGGCCAAAGTATTTAACGTACCGTTGGAAGCCGTAACCCGCGAACAGCGTAGTCATGCCAAAACGGTAAACTTCGGAATCATCTATGGGGTATCCGCATTTGGATTGAGCAATCAGACGTCGTTAACCCGTTCGGAAAGTAAAGAATTGATCGATGCCTACTACCAGACGTACCCGAGACTAAAAGCCTATATTCAGGAACAAATGGAATCGGCTCGCGAGCACGGTTATGTACAAACCGTTTTAGGCCGTCGTCGTTATTTAAAAGACATCAACTCCGCCAATGCCGTAGTTCGTGGCGCAGCCGAACGAAATGCCGTTAACGCTCCGATTCAGGGAAGTGCTGCCGACATCATTAAAATTGCCATGATCAATATTCACAAACGATTGATTGCTGAAAACTGGAAAAGTAAAATGTTGCTACAAGTACACGATGAGCTTGTATTTGACGTTCACAACAGCGAACTGGAACGCATTCAGCCAATGATCAAGCACGAAATGGAAGAGGCCTTTAAACTGGATGTACCACTGGAAGTGGAATTAGGACACGGAAAAGACTGGCTCCAGGCACATTAATCATTTAAAAAACAATTTGTTACATCTTTTTATATCATATTTTTAAAATTTTAATATCAATTCAAAGATTTTGCTAATTTTAAATCGTTCAATCCGACCTTTTATTAATAGCAAAATCTTTTGTTTTGAAGATATTAAAGCCGATTCTGTATTTCTCTATTTTTAACCATCCTTTACAATTAGAGGAAGTCTATTCCTTCTCCGATCACGAGAACCGAATGGATTTTGATCGCGAAATCGAGCAGGCCTTACAACAAGGCATTATCACCAAAACAGATCGCTATTACCACACCAACCTGACGGCCGAACATATTCATCGCAGGGAAACCGGCAACCGGAATGCAGTAATGGCAATGGAGAAGGCTCAAAAAAAAGCACAGTTTATCACATCCTGGTTTCCATTTGTCGAAGCGGTAGCCATATCCGGATCGTTATCCAAAGGTTATTTTGACAACAATTCCGATATCGATTATTTTATCATCAGTAAACCGGGTTATTTATGGATCTGCCGGACCTGTATGGTACTTTATAAAAAATTATTTCTTTTTAATTCCAGAAAATATTTCTGTGTCAATTATTTTATCACGGCCGACAATCTGGAAATTGAAGAAAAAAATCGTTTTACGGCTACAGAAATCGTAACTTTAATTCCATTATACGGAAAAGAGAAACTCATTGCTTTTTATGAAAGTAACCAATGGGTTCGTTCCTTTTTTCCGAATAAAACCCAAACGGATATCGACAGCATCCGTCCGATAAAAAAGAAAAAAATAACGGCTGCTTTTGAACGTTTTTTATCCGGTTCGATTGGCCGCAAAATAGAACAACTGACCTTTAAAACTACTTTTTGGTTTTGGAAATTAAAATTCGAAAGAAAACTGGCTTCTGAATTTTCAATTGCTTTCAAGTCATCAAAAAGAGTATCCAAGCACCATCCGTCCAATTTCCAGAAAAGAATCATTGATGCTTTAAATCAGAAATACGACGACCTCAACGCCACTCATCATATCCAGCTAACCAAAGAACATGTCTGATATCTTATTTTCACATTCGTACTACTACCGGCTCGATCCGAAGCAGTGGAAAAACCATACCCCTTTTCCGCCTTTAGGAACGCTATATGCCGCGTCGTTATTACGCGAAAACGGGTATCAGGTCGATTTGTTCGATACCAATCTGCTGGATAATCCGCGTGCTATTAGTGGGAAACTGGAAAACGACAAACCGCGCTATCTGGTGATTTATGACGACGGTTTTAATTACCTGACCAAAATGTGTCTGACCACGATGCGGGAAGCCTGTTTTGAAATGATTACCATCGGAAAACAACACCAGTGTACCGTAATTGTATGCAGTTCCGATTCGACCGATCATTATCCGAAATACCTGGATAAAGGTGCCGACTATATTTTACAGGGCGAAGGCGAAGCCAGTCTTTTGGAACTGATCAACACCTTAGAAAACAAAATGCCCGTTGCAACTATCAATGGGATTATCTATACCGATCCGGACACCCATCAAATCCGGATCAACCCCAAGCGTCCGATTCTCCAAAATCTGGATGAACTACCGTTACCCGCCTGGGATTTAATCGATATCGATTCGTATAAAACCCAATGGCAAAAAAGCGGTCAGCCTTTTACGCTGAATATTGCCACCACACGCGGTTGTCCGTATAAATGCAACTGGTGCGCCAAACCGATCTACGGAAATCGTTATAATGCCCATTCGCCAGATTATATCGTACGTCAAATTGCCTATCTAAAGTCCACATTTGGTGTCACCCGATTCTGGATGTGCGACGATATTTTCGGGCTAAAACCCAACTGGGTACAGGAATTTGGAAAACTACTGCACAAACAACAAATATCGATCCGTTACTATATCCAAAGTCGCGCCGACTTACTTTTAAAAGAAGACACAATAGCCGTACTGGCCCGTACCGGATTGGAAGAAGTCTGGATTGGCGCCGAAAGTGCTTCGCAGAAAATCCTTGATGCGATGGACAAGGGCACTACGGTAGCGCAGATTTATGAAGCTACCCGTCTGCTCAAAAAGAACAACGTTAGAATTGCCTTTTTCCTGCAATTCGGCTATCTGACCGAAAACCAGGACGACATCCAAAAAACCATCGCCATGGTTAAAGAACTGTTACCCGACAATATCGGGATTTCGGTTTCGTATCCGTTACCGGGCACCAAATTTTACGACAAGGTCAAAGAAGACCTGAAACAGAAATCCAACTGGACCGATTCGGACGATCTGGATATGATGTTTCACGGCACCTATTCGTCTGAATATTATCGAAAATTACAACGATTGGTTCACAAGGAATACCGCATCAGTCAGGGGCTTTATTTTCTAAAAAACCTGTTTCGTGATCCGGTACGCCCTGACAAATTAAAATCCATTGTCAAACTGGGTTATTATATTCCGAGTGCCGGAATTGACCGTTATCAGATAAAATCTTTAGAAAAACTATGAATGCCTCGTTCGACATAGCCGCCGCCACATACGACCAGACGTTTACCCATACGGTAATCGGCAGGTTGCAACGCGATCTGGTCTATCGTCATATGACAGAAGCGCTTTGCAATAGTACGATTCATTCCATATTGGAAATCAACTGCGGAACGGGCGAAGATGCGATTTGGCTATCCCAACAAGGTTATCAGATAACAGCCACCGATATTTCGGAACAAATGATCATCACGGCCAGGCAAAAAGACACTGTCGGAACCATTACTTTCCGTCAGGCCGATATCAATACGCTTCCGGCCACATTTCCAAATCAGACGTTCGATGCGCTCTTTTCCGATTTTGGCGGACTGAATTGCCTTTCCGAACCGGAATTGGAAGCCTTTTTCGAAAATGCCAATCGGTTAGTGAATCCCAACGGACAGTTGTTTTTAGTGATCATGCCTCAAAATACGGTATGGGAACAGCTTTATTTTCTGCTAAAAGGCCAATGGAAAGAAGCCTTCCGTCGCAAACGTGACAAAGCAATCGCCAATGTCGACGGAGAAGCCGTGGCCACCTATTATTACAATCCGGCAACGATTAAACGAATGGCACAACGCCATTTTGCCGTAACCCATATAAAACCCGTTGGTTTTTTTATTCCACCCTCCTACCTGGAACCCTTTGTAAAAGACAAAAAACGCTTAACTGCCGTTTTGGGTTCCCTGGAAAACACTATTCGAAACATTCGATTCCTGTCGCGCTATTCCGATCACTATTTTATTGCTTTGCAAAAAAGATGAGTATACTGCTAACACACGGGTATTATATATCGGACGATCCGAAGGAGCAAAAGATCATGAAACCTTATCCGCCATTAGGGTTGCTTTATATTTCGGGTTATTTGCTGGAACGGAACATTCCGAATGCTGTTTATGACAGTACGTTTTATTCCCAACAGGAACAATTGGATTATATTGCCGAAATACAACCGGATGTTATTGCGATTTACACCAACCTGATGACCAAAGTTGAGGTGATCCGATTGATTCGGATTCTAAAAACCAACTACCGTTACGGTTTTCCAAAAATTATTTTAGGCGGACCGGATGTGACCTATAATTGCGAAAATTACCTGAATGCCGGTGCCCATTTTCTGATCATAGGCGAAGGAGAAGAAACCAGTTATCAACTCTACCAGGCCATTATGGAACAGTCGGATTATATGGCTGTTGACGGTATCGCCTTTTTTGACAACGGTCAATTGATCAAAACAAAAGCCCGAACCAAATTCCGGGAATTGGACGAATTGCCATTACCCAACCGGAAAGCGGTTCCGATCGAAAAATATTTACAAACCTGGAAAACGAATCACGGGAAAAGCTCGATGACGATTTCTACACAACGCGGCTGTCCGTATACCTGTAAGTGGTGTAGCACGGCTGTTTATGGTCAGAGTTACCGCAGGCGACCGGCGCAACAGGTGGCTGCCGAAATGCGGCTTTTAAAAGACCTATACAACCCCGACACACTCTGGTTTGTAGACGACGTATTTACCGTGAGTCACAAATGGCTGACGGAATTCCATAAAGAAGTACTCGCCCAGGATGCAAAAGTTCCGTTTGAATGTATCACACGCGCCGAGCGCCTTAACGACGACATTTTACAACTTTTAAAAGAAGCCGGATGTTATCGGATCTGGATTGGTGCCGAAAGCGGTTCCCAGAAAATCATTGACCTGATGGATCGTCGTGTCGATGTATCGGTTGTAAAACAGGCCATTCAAAAAACCAATGCCCTTGGTATCGAAACCGGAACGTTTATCATGGTAGGCTATCCCGGCGAAACGGAAGACGATATTCATCAAACGATTCAATACCTCAAAGAAGCCAACCCTACGGAATATACCATAACCGTAGCCTATCCGATTAAAGGGACTTCTCTGTATGATGAGGTGGAAAGCCAAATCACTGTACAACCCGATTGGGAAACCTCAACCGACCGTCAGATTGATTTTAAAAGAACCTATTCGCGTAAGTTTTACGATTATGCCGTGAGTAAAGTCGTAAACGAAGTGGAATTTTACCGGGAGCTGATTAAAACCGAAAACCGGAATCCGATCAAAATACTGAAATTAAAAACCAAATCCATTTTGGCCAGTGGCCTGATGCGGATTAGTAAACAGTTATAAAGATGAACCATCCGGCCGAACAGAAACATGTCATTTTTATCACCCTGCTTTATTTTACGATAAGCCTGTTGGGTATTTTACATCATGAACTTTGGCTGGACGAAGCGCATCACTGGTTATTGGTGTTGGACAGCGGTTCTTTTTCGGAACTGTTATACAACATGCGCCACGAAGGCCATCCGATGCTATGGAACATACTATTGTTTTTACTCACCCGAATCACCGACAATCCATTTGGGATGCAACTCCTGCATATAGTGTTGTCCACGCTAACGGTTAGTATCTTCCTTCGGAAATCCCCATTTTCAACACGCTTCAAAGTATTGTTTGTCTTTGGTTATTTTATGTTGTTCGAGTACAACCTGATCAGTCGGAATTATATCTTGGGGTTATTATTCCTGTTTCTGGCATTGGGACTGTACCGACAACGGAAAGAAAAATTTCTGCTCTATGCCTTATGGCTGGCATTGGCTGCCAATATTCACCTGATGTTTACCGTAATCAGTCTGGCACTACTATTTTTATTTAGTATTGAAAACAAAAAAAACATACTTCGTTATACCAGCGGTTATCTGGTTTTTGCGGCTGGCCTTTTTCTGCTGGTCGTACAATTATTCCCCGCTATCGATAGTATCTTTCTAACCCGAACACACGATATTCCGCTATACGAACGCTTTACCAAAGGCTTTATCTCACTTTTTAAAGGATTGCTGACAATCCCCGATTTCCGAACAATTCATTTCTGGAATTCTAACTTATTGATCAACTACAACAAACCCATATCGGCTGTAATCGGATTGGCATTATATGCACTTCCGCTATTGCTCTTTTACAAACGGAAAGCCACTTTGCTGTTTACCTATACCGCCTTGTTTGGCGTACAGTGTTTTTTCTTTATCACGCAATTGAGTGCTACCCGATTCGACGGTATCAACTATATCATATTGATCACTGCTTTATGGATTGATCATTATCATGTGTATCGTATCCGGAATAACATCAATCGGGATTTTGCCCGGAGAACCATCCTTTATTTACTGTTATTATTACAATTTAGCAGCGGACTAATCGCTTATATATACGACTATTGGAAACCCTTTTCGCCCGGAAAGCAGGTAGCCGTTTTTTTGGTGCAACATCGTTTATCGAATATGGAAACCGTTACCCAGTTTTGCGAAGGAACCATTATTGCTCCTTATCTGGACAAGCGTCCGTTTTTTCTATGTACCAACCGGAATCAGGGACTTTGCAATTGGGAACAAAATTGTAAGACCGCTATAACCGATAGTCAACTTATAACGTTACTCGCAACGCATAGCGCGCAAAACAGCGATTTTATTTTTATTAGCTCACGAAATATCACCCAAAATCCGGAAAACACAATTAGCCTTAAAAAACTAACGCATTTGTCGCCTTGTATTGTCCGAAACACAAATTATTATATCTACCGCGTTACGCGTATTATTACCAAACCAATCCCGCATGAAAAAACTATTGCTCGTTTTTAGTCTGCTACTTGTCGCCTGCGCAAATGACTCCTATTCCGATCTGATTAAAAAAGGAGACGATTCTCTTGTTTTACGATGGAGCAAGGCGTATGACGACGATGACATCCACAAATCGTTAATCGGATTAAAATGGGCTTTATCGTATATCGGTGCGAAGTTACCATCCGATTTATCCGGTGTTTATAGCAATGGCGATCGGATTTATGTCGACAGTAAGGCCATTGGATTATCGGAAGAAGCACAGATCGTACTGAACCGTTTACATCAAAAGATTAAAAATTCCCAGGAATACCAACAACAGCAAACGATTGATTTGGGTCGGTATGTTACGTTGTTACTTGGTGCTTCCGAACATTATTATGCGTTAACCGGTGTACCCGAACAATTGGATGTACTTATGAGCCGTTATACCTTACAACCCGAAAAAGGCTATGTAGACAATTCGGGCGTGTCGTTGGAACATCGCATCATACGGTTTTCCGAACAAAACGGATTAAACCAGCTCTTTTTATCGACCGAGATCAATCCGGCTAATGGAGCGGTAACCGAATACGAAACCATCGAATTATTAGATAACGGTCAGCTTCGCTTTGGGATATTCGACGCCAACGGAATCCGGAAAAACAATGCCGATCCGGCACATTCCAATGCCGGGAAACCCGCCAAATGTATGTGGTGTCACGAATCGTCCATACAACCGTTATTCACCGTTCAGAGCAACCACAACGGTTTCCTGCCGTATACCGACTTCCGGGATCGACTTTTGGACTACCGGACTTCACACAACACCTTAAAAAACAACCTTCCGATGGGTGTCGACTTTTCGCAAACGCAACAACACACTTTTACGGAACTGCTTTATATTTCGTTTATGGAACCCTCGGCCGAACGTTTAAGTCGGGAATGGAATCTTCCTTTAACTGAAGTTCAAAATCGTCTGGCCGGACTATCCACACATACGTACGATGAATTTCCATTTTTAGGAACGCTTTATCATCGTAAGGATCTCGAATCGCTTGCTCCATTTCAGGGTTTAAGCGTCTCCGATCACGTACGGGAACAATCACAAACCGAAGTCAACCACCTGAATTGATATGGTATACAATCAAAAAATAGTAGTCGTGCTTCCGGCTTATAACGCCGGTAAAACCATCGAAAAGACGTACAACGAAATCCCTTTCGACATCGTCGATGAAGTCATCCTGACCGATGATTTCAGTAAAGATGATACCATCCGGATTGCACGGGAACTCGGCATCCAACATATCATTGCGCATGATCGCAACAAAGGCTATGGCGCCAATCAGAAAAGCTGTTATCAAAAAGCGCTGGAATTAAACGCCGATATTATTATCATGTTACATCCGGACTACCAATATACGCCCAAACTAATTCCATCGATGGTACATCTGGTGGTAAGCGATTTGTATGATGTCGTATTGGGTTCCCGCATCTTAGGCAAAGGCGCTCTAAAAAACGGAATGCCGGTTTATAAATACATCGCCAACCGTATGCTGACGTTGTTTCAAAATCTGATGATGAACCAGAAACTATCGGAATACCATACCGGTTACCGTTGCTTTAAAGCGTCTGTTTTACAACAGATCGACTTTAAAAGCAACTCCGATGATTTTGTTTTCGACAACGAGATATTAGCGCAGTTTTGCTACCATAACGCCCGGATTGGTGAAGTCTCCTGTCCGACACATTATTTTGAAGATGCGTCTTCGATAAACCTGCAACGCAGTATTGTGTACGGATTGGGTGTTTTACGCGTATCCTTGAGTTATGCCCTGCAAAAAACCAGATTGTTCCATTTTGCTTTATTTACCAGATTGTGAAAACAATTTAAAATAAAATTGATCGAATGGATTAATCCCAAATCCGCTTAACACTGCGTAATGAATTTAGCTGTTTTACCAACTGGGCAATCGAACAGATAACCGCATCCACCGCCAAAATTCATTGCCGTTTCATAATCGGGGCCTTCTTCCAACTGAGCGACAAAACGCATCGTTTGTCCGCAGCAGTCACATTTAGGCGTTTCGTCACCTTGTATCCATTCGGGATCATCACTTATATGTCCTAAAACATCGCGCCGGCGACCTGAATAATCATCCCTTGCGTCATCATAGCTCTCTGCGGTCACTTCGACTATTTTGCCTGCGTATGCTGTTTCTCTTATAGCTATCTGGCTATCTTCCGGATGTACGGATTCTATATCCTCAGCATCCACTATTATCACTTTGGCATGATCCCAATGATCGCAGTTTTCCATAAAAATCATTTCGTAACCAATGTCCGTTTTGATTTTACCCTGATATTGCAATTCGGCACCACAAACACACTTTGGCCATTCGAATGGCGTATTACGCTCTTTTACCGGAAGTCCGCCAAAGCTTATGGCATCACTATCATTTGTTTCGGCCTTAATCAGTAATTTTATTTTGCGGCCTTCTTCGTTTCTTTGCTCCGTATAGTTCGAATAATACTCGTCGGTTATATCCGATTCAAAGATTTTATTTTCACTATTTCGATCCCAAAATTCATCCCATCGGATTACCTCAAAATTGTGGTTGGTAAAGGCTTCAATTGCAGCATCCAGATCATAACCCGGAGCAAAACCATATCGTGACTCTACGTAGAAATCATCCGTATCAAGCGCTGTCATGACTTTAAAAACGCGGGAAAAACCGGATGTATTCGCTTTCCCCACATATTCGTTCCAAATGGTTTTAAGGATAGCAAAACCGGTATCGTAATCTTCATCGCTTATTGGTTTTTCATCTTCAAACTTCGGCCCTTTATCTTTGAATGATCGGTCATAGATATAGAAAGGGGAATCACAAATCGTTTGTGATACGTTTGAAACCGACATCCCATACGATTGAAAGAATTCCGATAAGTAAAAAACCAATACTGCAGGTTTTTCGGTGTGCTGTAGTAAATTTTCGCTCATAATTTTTTGGTTAATTTTCGAAACATAATACCGATTCTAAAGTTCGCTTTAATTCAACAAAGCCTACAACTAAAAAGTATTATTTTTCTTTCAAATTTCAAATGGAAAAATACTACTTTTATCAATATAAAATTCAAAAAAATACGGAATACTTTTTCTTCTATCAATCTACAACACAGTATTGTATTTGCATTAGATGTTTTCGCGTATCTTTGATCTATTTCCTGTAAAAAACAGGCTGTTTATGTTCCGGATCATGAAAAAACTGTTTGAAACCTATTATCCTTTGCTCCCGATAATTGCTCTGTGCGGTTTTTACCTCTATCAGGCGAGTGGTTTTGTCTTGCATGATTTTGCGAATTATTATTTTGGCGGTTATTTTCTTTCGGAAGGTCATTTTACATCCGATTTGTATTTTCCGGCTATTTTTAATGAAAAGATCGCCGCATTGGGTTATACCTCCGTTTTTACCAGTTTTGCACCCAACACACCTTTTTTAGCACTGTTCTTTTATCCGTTTCACGTTCTCGATCCGTATACGGCTAAAATTATATTTAATCTGATCAGCGGTGTGCTGTTTATTTATAGTCTGAGGCGGATTTTCTTATACTATTCAATCCAGCCAATATATCTGGTTTTGGTTCCGTTTCTCTTTTTTATCCCGATCAAAAACAACCTGCTGTTCGGACAATTGTATTTTTTGCTTTTCTTTTTACTGGCTGAAGGTTGGCTGGCGTACGAAAAAAAGCAATTTTTCCGAATGAGTCTGTTTTGGGGTATTGCCATTCTTTTAAAAATATTCCCAGCGCTATTGCTACTTTTTTTACTCTTCCGAAAAAGCTTTAAAGCCGCTCTATATCTCGCCGGAGTTTGCGCGGGTTTAATAGTACTATCGGTTGCCATAAGCGGATTCGAGATCTGGTTTTTCTTTTTAAAAGACGTATTCCCAAAAGCCTCAAACGGTGAAATTGCCACGGCTTTTGTCGACAATTACCAGTCGTTTTATATGTTTGCCAAACGATTATTGCTTTTCGATCCGGTCGAAAATCCAAATCCGTTATGGGACAGTCCGCTCTTTTTTCAAATCGTATGGATCACTTTTAAACTGAGTCTTCTTTATATCGGATTTTACATTTCCCGAAACCATGACAAGCTATTTGCTTTTTCCTATTGGATTATTGCAGCCATACTGCTCTCGCCCTACGGAAGTACGTATACTTTTATTTTATTATTGTTTCCTTTTATTTTTCTGGCAAAACAACACATTACGTCATTTACAAAAATCTTCTTATTCCTGGTGTTATTCGCTATTTGTAATACGCCGCTATCGCTATTTCTAACAAAAGTATTCCCGGTTTCCTATATCCGACTGGGATTTGTTTTGGTCTTTTTTGCGCTGTTTATTTTTCCGGAGCGAAAATCCATTTCCCGAAAAACCATACTATTACTTCCGATAATTACCCTACCGATCGGTTTTGTCGGTTCCTATTCCCAACCGGTTGAAAACAGTAAAGCCCTACTCCCAAAAGAGAGTCCGATACTAATTTATGATTATACCTTTTCAAACAACGAACTCCGTTATTTTTATCGTGATGAAAACGGTACGCATAACACGGTTATTCCACTTCCGGAGGCGGAAATTGCTCAGGCTGATATTCAAAACAATCAGATTTTTTATAACGGAAAACAACAAACTCTCGGTAAAGACCATAAGCAAAAAGCTATCGTATTAAATAACAAAACGATCCTATATTTATCGGATTACGGTCGCGGTATCGGATTTTACACGTTACGAAAAACCACTACTCATTGAAAGCAAACTATTATAACCGGATCGCTCATATTTCGAGCAACACGTTACGCCAGATCATCGTTTCGGCATTCGGCATGGCAATTCCATTCCTGGTGATTCATTTTGCACAAAAAGAAATCTGGGGTGCTTTTGTTTCGATTTTGCTGTATACGTTATTTGCCATTCAGGTGACCAACTGGGGAAATAAAGAATATCTATTGCGGCTATTCAGTATGCTTCCGAATAAGATCAAAAAAAATTATAGCCGAATACTACTAACCCGTTTGCCACTGGTATTTCTGTTTTCGGTTGGAAGCCTGTTTTTTTTCCCGCTTACCTATACCTTTTATATTTTTATATGGCTATTGGGACGCTATTTTAATCATTCGACCGAAGCACTGGTCATTTACGAAAAGAAATTCAACGCTTCTATCGCGATCGAAGTCATTAGTTTCCTGGTATTTCTATTTCCTTTTTACTGGTTAAAAGACGATTTCGGCATTTATTCGTTGTTGGTTAATTACAGTTTTTACCAGTTTATCCGCGGAACCGGTTATTTTGTATTGTTTCAGAAATACCTTTCTTCCGGAAATATCAAAATGGACACCTCCTATTACAAACAGGCTTTTCCGTTCTTTTTATTGTCAGTTCTGGGCTTTTTCACTTCAAAAACCGATCTGTATATTATCGATTATTTCGAAAACCGAACGATCGTCGCCAATTATCAGGTCTTGAATAGCTTATTGGTTTTTACGATGTCGGTAGCGGCTTTTATTTATGCTCCGTTTACCAAAAACATTTACCGGAATACCACATCGGTAGTACATCAGATTCAGAAACAATTAAGTCTGTTGGGCTTATTTCTGGTACCGGCCGCTTTGTTTGCCATCCATCTGATCACGGTTTTTTATCTGAAAACAACCCTTTCCGTTTGGTTTTATGCGATTGCTTTTCTGTATGTATATCCTTCGTTTATCTATGGTATCAAAATTGTGGAGCTATTCCGAAATCATCAGGAAAAAACGGTTATAAAAATTTTACTCACCGGAACGTTGATCAATGCTATACTATCAACAATATTAGTATATTTAAACTATGGAATGAGCGGTGCTTTATTGGGTGCTGCCATGGCACAACTGGTTCAATTAGTACTTACCTCAAAACCCTCGTTATTGCGATAACATGAATACGAATAAAGTCATATTATTCAATCCCCGAAGTGCCAATAGTAAGCACCGGATACCGAATTCCATCTTACAGGTAGGTGCTTCCATTCACGGACATTACGACTATGTTTTTGTGGACGGCAATCTGGAAACCGATCCGTGGCAAACTATCGAAAACTATCTGGCAACGGGCGAATTCAAATACTTCGGTTCTACGGTTATGCCCGGTCCGCAATTGAAACAGGCCATTCCGTTTACCAAAAAAATAAAAGAACAATTTCCGGAAACCATAACCATCTGGGGTGGTTATTTTGCATCCAACCAATATAAAGTTGCTTTAAATTCCGGGCATGTGGATTATATCATCAATGGTCCCGGCGACGTAACGTTTCCGTCTCTTTTGGCCGCTCTGGAAAACAACGAACCCGAGGCGATCGTTTTAATCAAAAATCTGATTTATAAAAAACCGGACGGTACGATAACCAAAACCGCAACCGAAGCTTTATTGGATCAGGATACGCTTCCAAAGTTCCCATATGAATATCTAAATCAGTTTTACCCGGTCCGAAATTACCTGGCAAAAACCTTTATGGGATCAAAAACGCTTTCCTATCATTCCAGTATGGGTTGTCCGTTTAGCTGTTCGTTTTGTGCCGTTGTACCGATTTACAATGCCCGTTGGAAAGGCATGTCGGCCGCACGGATTTACGAAGATGTACGCTATTTTAAAGACACTTATAACATCGATGCAATCGAATTTCACGACAACAACTTTTTTACATCGAAAAAAAGAGTGCTGGAATTTTCGGAACTGATCCTAAACGACAACATCAGTTATTGGGGCGAAGGCCGGATTGACACGATCAATATGTATTCGGACGACGAACTCCGACTCATGCGTAAAGCCGGTTGTAAAATGATCTTTTTAGGTGCCGAAACCGGAAACGATGCCATTTTAAAACAAATGAACAAAGGCGGAACGCAATCCGGGCAAATGATCAAAGATTTTGTGTTACGGATGAAAAACGTCGACATTGTTCCGGAGTTATCGTTTGTGCTTGGTATGCCGGCTGCAACCGAAAAAGAAGTATACGATCAGATTTTATGGGATATTAACTTTATCCGCGAAATCAAAACGATCAACCCAAAATCTGAAATTATCATTTATTTGTATAGCCCGGTTCCAACTGAAGGATCGGAATTGTACCAGCAAATTCTCGATGCCGGATTTTCGTTTCCTTCGCAACTGGAAGACTGGATTTCACCGAGCTGGGAAAACTTCGACCTGCGAAAAAACCCGATTACACCATGGCTAAAACCGTATATGATCGATACGATAAAAAACTTCGAAACGGTTTTAAACGGCTATTATCCTACGGTTTCCGATTTCCGAATCCGAGGATTGAAAAAAACACTATTACAAACCCTGTCGGGATTGCGTTATAAAACCGGAATTTACCATTACCCTTATGAAATTAAGGCTTTGCATAAAATCTGGCGCTACCGCCAACCCGAAATCGAAGGTTTTTATTCGGAATAATGAGAAAACTGATCCAACGTATCGTAAGTCCGTTTTTACAAAAAGCCAGCGCGATCTATTTGTCGAAACCGCGGAACTATCGCTATAAAAACATTCGTGTTCGTGTTGAACCGGGTGTCTTTCCTCCCTTTATTACGATCAGTACCAAACTGCTGTTAGCATTCATCGAACCACTTCCGTTGCAAAACAAAACCTTCCTCGAACTGGGTTGTGGTTGTGGTATTATTTCCATACTGGCCGCACAAAAAGGCGCAATTGTTACCGCATCCGATATTAACAAAACGGCACTCGAAGCATTACCAAAAAACGCAATAGCCAATCAGGTTACCGTATCCGTGGTGTATTCCGATCTGTTTCAGGAATTTTCAGGTCGGTCTTTTGATTATATTATGATCAATCCGCCTTATTATCCAAAAACACCAAAAAACACCGCTGAAAGCGCCTGGTTTTGTGGCGAAAACTTCGATTACTTTGAAAAGCTATTCGCGCAACTTCCGGCATACCTAACCGAAACCAATAAAACGTATATGATCCTTTCGGAAGATTGCGATTGCGACACCATCCAATCCATCGCCATGCGAAATGCGCTTCGGATGCAATTGGTACATTCGGCAAAAGTGTTTCGGGAACAGAATTATATTTTTGAAATCGGAAGCCAATAATTTTTGGTACCTTTCGGACGTTATTTATGATAACCAAAAGTCCGTTTTTTATGAAAAAAATAATTCTATTTTCACTACTTATCTTATCCTTTTCCATTGTCGCTCAGGAAAAAACGCGTTTCAATAAAATAGACAGTTTGCTAACCTATTTAAATGAAAACAACAAATTTATGGGCGCCGTGAGTCTTCGGGAAAACGGAAATGTAGTTTTTGAAAAGAATTATGGTTTTGCGGATGTAGAAAACAATATACTTGCCGATAGCAATACCAAATACCGCATAGGTTCCATTACCAAAATTTTTACCGCGGCTATCATTTTTCAACTAATTGAAGAAAAAAAGCTGACACTGGAAACAAAACTTTCTAAATTTTATTCTGAAATTCCGAATTCCAGCGCGATTACCATCGGCATGCTATTAAACCATAAAAGCGGGATTCCCAATTATATTGACGGTACGTTTGATTCCTATAAAACAAAACCGCAAACCAAACGCGATATGCTAAAACGCATTGCAGCCTTACAATCAGCTTTCGAACCCAATACCAAAGCCGAATACAGTAATTCGAATTATCTTTTATTGGGTTATATCATCGAATCGATTACTGGAAAAAATTATGGCGAAAATGTTGCCACCCGAATTACCAGTAAAATTGGTTTACAAAACACCTATTATCCTAAAAAAAACGTATCTGGTAAAGACGAAGCCTTTTCCTATTCTTTCGTAGCTAACAAATGGAAAAAAACGGCATCCTGGGATTTAAGCGTGGCCAATGCCGCCGGTGCTTTGGTATCGACACCGTCGGATCTGACCGATTTTATCAATGCTCTATTTACCGGAAAAATTGTTAAACCCACTTCACTGGCGCAAATGACCGCCATGGAAAACGGATATGGCAAAGGATTGTTACAATTTCCATTGAGCGACAAACGCTTTTTAGGTCATAACGGAATTATTGAAGATTTCCGTTCGGTTGTTGCCTATCATCCAAATGATAAAATGGCAATTTCACTTATTGTAAACGGAAACAATTATAACGAAAACGACCTGTTAATCGGTTTATTGAGTATATACTATAAAATGCCCTATCGCTTTCCAAATCTGAAATCCGTTGCGGTTGATCCGAAGATTTTAAAAAACTACGAAGGGGTATATAGTTCCAAGCAGATTCCGTTACAACTAACGATCCGCGTAGAAAACGGGCAATTACAAGGTCAGGCCACCGGACAAAATCCGTTTCCACTAAATGCCTTAAGCCCGACGGAGTTTATTTTTGATCCGGCAGGCATTGAAATCACCTTTAAAGACAAAGGATTACTTTTAAAACAAGGCGATAACAAGCTAACTTTCACCAAAGAATAGCCTCAAAACAAGCATTTAACACAGTAAGTATTTCAGTATCCGATCAAAAAAAGCGTCTGAATCGACAACGATACTCTTAAATCGTTATAAAATGACTGATAACCCAACTGATTATCAATCGATAAAATATTATTCGACAGACATTTGTATTTAAAATAAATATTTGTACTTTTGCAACCCCTTTATTGGGGATGGAATGTTTAATTAAAATAAATTATTGTGAACAATTTAAGCTACAAGACAGTATCAGCTAACAAGGCAACTGCTCAAAAAGAGTGGATCGTTGTAGATGCTGAAGGTCATAACTTAGGTCGTTTTGCTTCAAAAGTAGCTATGCTATTAAGAGGTAAATACAAGCCAAGTTATACACCGCACGTGGACTGTGGAGATAACGTGATTGTTATCAACGCAGAAAAAATCAACCTAACAGGTAACAAACTTGAGGATAAAACATATATCCGTCACACAGGTTACCCAGGTGGTCAAAGAAGTTTATCTGCTAAAGTAATGCAACAAAAAAACCCTGCATTATTAGTAGAGAAAGCTGTAAAAGGAATGTTGCCTAAAAACAAATTAGGAGCACAATTATTCCGCAATTTAAATGTATATGTAGGTACTGAGCACAAACATGATGCACAACAACCTAAAACCGTTAACTTAAACGATCTAAAGTAATGGGAGTTATTCACAAAATCGGTAGAAGAAAAACCGCTGTTGCTCGTGTATATGTTACAGAAGGAACTGGAAACATCACGGTAAACAAAAGAGAATTTACAACTTACTTCCCAACGGCTACATTACAATACAAAGTGATGCAACCATTAGCAATGACTGAAAACGCTGCTAATTTTGACATCAAAGTAAATGTATACGGTGGAGGAACAACTGGTCAGGCAGAAGCTGTACGTATGGCAATCGCAAGAGCTATGTGTGAAGTAGAAGCTGAGAACAGAGCTATCTTAAAACCAGAAGGATTACTAACAAGAGATCCTCGTATGGTTGAGCGTAAGAAATTCGGTCAGAAGAAAGCTCGTAAGAGATTCCAATTCTCGAAACGTTAATATTTATTTATTATTAAAAAAACTAAGTTTTTGTTGCTCTCCTGCTGAGGTAGGAATTAGTTTAGCATCTAAATGGCGAAGACCTGAGTGTCAGTTCACTGACCTATCGCTACTTCACCATTGCTAATACAACAGAACGTAAACTATTACAAAATGGCAAACAAAGTAGAAGTTAAAGAATTACTAGAAGCAGGTGTTCACTTCGGACACATGACTAGAAAATGGGATCCAAACATGGCTCCTTACATCTATATGGAGCGTAATGGTATTCACATTATCAACCTATATAAAACTGCAGCTAAAATCGAAGAGGCTAATGAGGCTTTGAAAAAAATCGCTGCATCTGGTAGAAAAGTACTTTTCGTAGCTACCAAAAAACAAGCAAAAGATATCGTTGCAGAAAAAGCTGCAGCAGCAAACATGCCTTACATCACTGAAAGATGGCCAGGTGGTATGTTGACTAACTTCGTAACTATCCGTAAAGCTGTTAAGAAAATGGCTTCTATCGATAAAATGAAGAAAGACGGTACTTTTATGACATTATCTAAAAAAGAACGTTTACAGGTAGATCGTCTTCGTGCAAAACTTGAGAAAAACTTAGGTTCTATTGCCGATATGACCCGATTACCAGCTGCGTTGTTTGTAGTGGATATCAAAGCGGAACACATCGCTGTAAAAGAAGCACAAAAATTAAACATTCCAGTTTTTGCTATGGTAGATACCAACTCTGACCCACGTCAGGTTGATTATGTTATCCCAGCTAACGATGATGCTTCAAAATCAATCGACAAAGTTTTATCTTTAGTAAGTGGTGCTATCATTGAAGGACTTTCTGACAGAAAATCTGACAAAGAAGAGCAACCAGCAGGAGAAGTAGCAGCTGCTCAAACAGAGGCTACAGCGACTTCATCTGAAGAATAAAAATAACATTATGATAAAGTCGTTATGCTGGTGGATGCTTACTTTTGTGGGTACTATCGACATAACGACTTCATTTTTTTAACCTAAAAATAAAACACTTTCAAAATGGCAAATATTACTGCTGCAGACGTAAATAAATTAAGACAAATTACCGGTGCCGGTATGATGGATTGTAAAAAAGCTTTAGTTGAAGCTGATGGAGATTTTGATTTAGCAATCGAAAACCTACGTAAAAAAGGTCAGAAAGTTGCTGCTAACCGTTCTGACAGAGAATCAACTGAAGGAGCTGTTATCGCTGTTGTAAACGCTGACAAAACTGCTGGTGTTGTGATTTCACTTAACTGTGAGACTGACTTCGTAGGTAAAAACGAAGGTTTCGTAAAATTAGCTACTGATTTAGCTAATCAAGCAATCAACTTCGCTACTAAAGAAGAATTTTTAGCTTCAGATTTCAACGGAATTACTGTTGCTGACAAATTGATCGAGCAAACAGGAGTTATCGGAGAGAAAATTGAAATCGGTTCTTTCGAGCGTTTAGAAGGAGCATTCGTTGGATCTTACATCCACGCTGGAAACAAAATCGCTACATTGGTAGCGTTATCTGCTAACGTTGACGGTGCTGAAGAAGCTTCAAGAAACGTAGCAATGCAAGCGGCTGCTATGGCGCCAATCGCATTAAACGAAGAAGGTGTTGATGCTGCTATCATCGAAAAAGAAATCGAAATCGCTAAAGATTTACTACGTCAGGAAGGTAAACCAGAAGCTATGTTAGACAACATCGCTAAAGGTAAATTAGCACGTTTCTTCAAAGACAACACTTTAGTAAACCAGGATTATATTAAAGAACCAAAAATGAGCGTTACAGAATATGTAAAATCAGTAGACGGATCTTTAATTGTTACAGGTTTCAAAAGAGCTGCTTTAGCATAATACTATTCCTTCGGGAAAATCATATAGCAAAACCCTGGTCATTGACCGGGGTTTTGTTTTTTACATACACTACTTCGGTGACTATCAATCAGACAAATATTTTTTATCCATAATACGTAAATTTAGTACCTTTGATAGATATCCAAACACTACCCCGAAATGTTTAAAACAAAAAGAAACCTGGTCTATATTATTTTAGCCGGGATCTTTATAGCCAATGCCGTTGTAGCCGAATTAACCGGTGGAAAACTGATCCAGATAGGACCTTTTATTATGAGTATCGGAATTATTCCGTGGCCTGTGGTATTTATCACTACCGACTTAATCAACGAGCATTTCGGCCGAGATGGCGTTAAAAAATTATCGTTTATCACCGCCGGACTGATCGCCTATTGTTTACTAATTCTTTTTATAGCCATACAAATTCCGGCTGCCAAAGGCATAAGCACCGTAACCGATGAAGAATTCCATGCGGTATTCGGACAAGGCGTCTGGATTATGATCGCCAGTATCATCGCCTTCCTCATTTCACAGCTCATTGACGTATCCATATTCTGGTTTTTACGCAACAAGACCGGAAAAAAGATGATATGGCTCCGAAGTACCGGTTCGACCGTAATTTCGCAGTTATTCGACAGTTTTATCGTTTCCGGTATCGCCTTCTGGATGACCGGTAAAATTACTACCGCCGAATACATCAATATGGCCACAACCGGTTATACTTTTAAATTGATCATCGCTATTTGCTTAACGCCGATGATTTATTTAGGACACTATATCATTGAGAAATATTTATCAGAAGACCCAATATCCGATGGAGACTAAAGAACGATGCGGATGGTGCAAAAACGATGCGCTATACGAAAAATATCACGACGAAGAATGGGGCGTACCTGTTTATGAAGATCAGAAACTGTTTGAATTTCTGATACTGGAAACCTTTCAGGCCGGTTTAAGCTGGATCACCATTTTGCGAAAACGGGAAAACTTCCGTGAAGCGTTTGATCAATTCGATTATAAAATCGTTGCACGTTATACCGAAGACAAAATACAGGAATTACTGGAAAATCCGGGCATTATCCGAAACAAACTCAAAGTACGCGCCGCTGTTTCCAATGCACAGGCTTTTATGCAAGTCCAACAGGAATTTGGCAGTTTTTCCAATTATATCTGGGGATTTACCGGCGGTGGACCAATCGTTAATAAACGTCAGACATTACGCGATATTCCAGCCACAACGGCACTATCCGATCAGATCAGTAAAGACCTTAAAAAACGAGGCTTTAAATTTGTCGGATCTACCGTTGTTTATGCTCATATGCAAGCCACCGGTATGGTAGACGATCATATCGAAAGTTGCTGGAAACGTAACTAAGCCGCATATATTCGAATGTTAAATCCGTACTTTCCGGATTTACATTTCAAATTAAATACTACATTTGCTTCACTTTAGGGGTGTCTATATACCATATAGGCTGAGATTTTACCCTTTGAACCTGATCCAGTTCATACTGGCGTAGGGAAAAGTGCAATGACTTCATTCTATGTAGCCATTCCTAAAGTGTATACCTATATCTCAACTTTAAGGAATGAAAATCACAATCAACAATCAACCCGTAATAATACCCGACAACGGTCTAACCGTTCAGGATTTGCTGTATCGCGAACTTCCCGATAAGCAAAACGGTATTGCTCTTGCCATTAACAACACGGTTATTCCCAAAACCGAATGGCCCAACCATTACATCACCGAAAACGATCACATCTTGATCATTTCTGCAACTCAAGGCGGATGATAACCTGCTAAACACTACATAAAATGAACGAAAACAAACACGAAATTTCGAGAACTCCTTTCCCGAACTCAAAGAAAATTTACGTCCCGGGTGAGATTCATCCGATTAAAGTCGCCATGCGCGAAATTTCCTTACATGATACTAAACTGAGTAATGGCGGCAGCGAACACAATCCGCCAGTAACAGTTTACGATACCAGTGGTCCGTATACCGATCCCAACGTAACGATCGATGTTCGCAAAGGACTTGAACGCCTGCGCGAACAATGGATACTCGACCGTAACGATGTCGAAATATTAGATTCCGTAAGCTCCGACTATGGCAAAGAACGTCTAAACAATCCGAAACTGGATCATTTGCGTTTTGAATACCTCCACCAACCCAAACGCGCCAAAGCGGGACATAATGTAAGTCAGCTACACTACGCTAAAAAAGGCATTATTACGCCGGAAATGGAATATATCGCCATCCGCGAAAACCAACGTATCGAACAACTGAATACCCAAACGACCGCCATGCAACAACAGCATAATGGCGAGAGTTTTGGAGCCAACACACCCAAAAAACACATCACACCGGAATTTGTGCGTAGTGAAGTCGCCGCAGGTCGTGCAATTATCCCGAATAACATCAACCATCCGGAAAGCGAACCGATGATTGTAGGCCGAAACTTCCTGGTTAAAATCAACGCCAATATTGGTAACAGTGCCGTGACTTCGAGTATTGAAGAAGAAGTTGAAAAAGCCGTATGGGCCTGTCGTTGGGGCGCCGATACGATTATGGATTTATCCACCGGAAAAAACATTCACGAAACCCGCGAATGGATTATCCGGAATTCCCCGGTTCCGATTGGTACCGTACCGATTTATCAGGCATTGGAAAAAGTAAAAGGCATCGCCGAAGACCTGACTTGGGAAATTTTCAGAGATACTTTGATTGAACAGGCCGAACAAGGCGTTTCCTACTTTACCATTCATGCCGGCGTACTATTGCGTTATATTCACCTCACCGCAAATCGCGTAACCGGAATTGTCTCCAGAGGTGGTTCCATCATGGCCAAATGGTGTTTGTTTCATCATAAAGAAAACTTCCTGTATACCCATTTTGAGGAAATCTGCGAAATCATGAAAGCCTACGACGTTGCTTTTTCCCTTGGCGACGGACTACGTCCCGGGTCGATTGCCGATGCCAATGATGCCGCACAATTTGCCGAACTGGAAACCTTGGGTGAACTAACCAAAATTGCATGGAAACACGATGTACAGGTTTTTATAGAAGGCCCGGGACACGTGCCAATGCACATGATCAAAGAAAATATGGACAAGCAGCTGGAACATTGTGCCGAAGCGCCATTCTACACCCTTGGGCCATTGACCACCGATATCGCTCCAGGATATGATCATATTACATCCGCCATTGGTGCCGCGATGATTGGCTGGTATGGAACCGCCATGCTCTGTTATGTCACCCCAAAAGAACACCTCGGATTACCGAACAAAAAAGATGTAAAAGACGGTGTGATCACCTATAAAATTGCCGCTCATGCCGCCGATTTGGCTAAAGGTCATCCGGGAGCGCAGTACCGGGATAATGCACTGAGCAAAGCCCGATTTGAATTCCGTTGGGAAGATCAGTTTAATCTGGCGTTAGATCCGGACACCGCTCGGGAATTTCACGATGAAACACTCCCGGCCGATGGCGCGAAAGTGGCTCATTTCTGCTCGATGTGCGGTCCAAAATTCTGCTCGATGAAGATCTCTCAGGAGATTCGCGAGGTGGCCGAAAAAGGGATGCAGGAAAAATCGGAAGAGTTTATCGAAAACGGAAAAGAAATCTATCTGTAATCATGATTGTAATTACCAGTCCGGATATCGTAACAAACGAATTGGAGATTATTTCCGAAATGTTCCGGGAAGGGTTATCGCTTTTGCATATCCGAAAACCGGATTTTTCAAAAACGGAAATGCAGTACTATCTCGATCGGCTTCCTGCATCATTCCGGCATAAACTGGTAGTACATCAACATCATGAACTCGCAGCAGCATTCGGAATTAACCGGATTCATATCAAAAAACAAGACCGTATGCTTTTCACATCGGCTATTGCTACACCTGACAGGTTTTTAAAACCTGTCAGGTGTTACTACTCAACGGGAGCACATACCATTGAGGAATACAACAATTTACCCGACAGGTACCAATATGCGTTTTTAAGTCCGGTTTTTACGAGTATTTCCAAACCTGGTTATCAATCACAGCAAAACCTTTTGGAAACCGTCAAAAACAGAACCAATCCCAATACAAAACTGATTGCTTTGGGCGGAATTACAATTTCAAACATGGCATTGGCATTGGAAAATGGATTTGATGACATAGCCCTGTTGGGAACTATCTGGAACAGTACTGATCCTATAAAAAACTTCCGGGAATGCCTGCAGCATTACACGATCATCACAAACAAAAACTAACGATCTATGTTTCCTAAACTCCAATATATTTCACAAGGTGACACCGCAAACGAACAATTGCATCATATCGGATCCGTACTCGATAATGGCGGCCAATGGATCCAATTGCGCTTTAAAAACGGAACCGAAAAAGAGCACTATCTATTAGCGGAATCCGTTAAAAAAAGCTGTTCGCAATACAACGCGACCTTAATTATCAATGACAATGTCGAAATCGCAAAGCAAATTGACGCCGATGGTGTTCACCTCGGATTGGACGATATGGCCATATCCAAAGCACGTGAAATCCTCGGACAAGACAAAATAATTGGCGGTACCGCCAACACCTTACAACAGGTATTCCAACGCTACCACGAAAAATGCGATTATATCGGTTTGGGGCCATTCCGTTTTACGGCCACCAAACAAAAATTAAGTCCACTATTGGGTCTTATCGGGTATTCCGACATACTACAATCGTTAACCCAGCAACAATACGACATTCCGGTATATGCCATAGGCGGTATCACCGTAACCGATGTTGATGCGCTACTGGAAACCGGTATTCACGGTATCGCCGTTTCAGGAATGATCAGTCAACATCCGAATCAAAAACAACTACTCACCCAACTCAATCAAAAACTATATGGAACCTTTTAAACTGGCAGATAAAACCTTTCGTTCCCGTTTATTTTTAGGCACCGGAAAATTCGGATCGACAGCCCAAATGGAAGCCGCAATTCTGGCTTCGGAAAGCGAATTGGTAACCGTAGCCTTAAAACGTGTGGATTTACAAAAGGAAACCGACACCCTTTTAACGGCGTTACAGCACAAACACATTCATCTTTTACCCAACACTTCCGGCGCGCGCAATGCAAAAGAAGCCGTACTGGCCGCACAACTGGCCCGCGAAGCTTTGGAGACCAACTGGTTAAAACTGGAAATACACCCCGATCCGAAATACCTGTTACCCGACCCGATCGAAACCTTAAAAGCAACCGAAGAACTGGCCAAACTTGGCTTTGTGATTCTCCCTTATATTCATGCCGATCCGGTGTTATGCAAACGACTGGAAGATGCCGGAACCGCAGCCGTAATGCCATTAGGCGCGCCCATCGGCAGTAACAAAGGATTAAAAACCCAGGACTTTCTGGAAATCATTATCGAACAAAGCAAGGTTCCCGTTATCGTCGATGCCGGAATAGGCGCGCCATCGGATGCCGCAAAAGCAATGGAACTTGGAGCCGATGCCGTTTTAGTCAATACAGCGATCGCTGTGGCCGGAAATCCGGAGCGAATGGCCGATGCCTTTAAAGAAGCCGTTATCGCCGGACGTAAAGCCTATGAGGCCCGTTTAGCCCCTATCGCAACTAACGCAGCCGCATCGAGTCCGCTGACTTCTTTTTTATATGAATAACCCGGTTATGGAAAAAACTTTCAAATCCATTTTCGAAACCTATGACTGGAATACGGTTCAGACAAAAATTTACCAAACCCAGGCCAGTCGTGTCGAACAAGCCTTAGCAAGCTCCAAACGAAATTTAGACGATTTTATCGCTTTGATTTCTCCGGCAGCACAATCCTATCTGGAACAAATGGCACAGATAAGTCATAATCTGACCAAAAAACGTTTTGGAAAAACGATACAGATGTATGCGCCAATGTACCTGAGTAATGAATGCCAGAATATCTGTACCTATTGCGGCTTTAGTTTTGACAACAAACTCAAACGGCGTACGCTCACCGCGGCTGAAATCACTCAGGAAACCGTTGTTTTAAAAGAAATGGGGTTTGATCATGTATTATTAGTCACCGGGGAAGCCAACTATACCGTCAATATCGATTACTTTTTAAAAGCCATTGCACAGATCAAACCGGATTTTTCGAATATCTCCGTGGAAGTACAACCGCTTTCGGAAACCGAATACCGACAATTGCACGAGGCCGGTGTCTACTCCGTCCTTGTCTATCAGGAAACCTATCATCGGGACGTTTACAAACAGTATCATCCAAAAGGAAAGAAATCAAACTTTGACTTCCGACTTGAAACGCCCGATCGGATCGGAACCGCCGGCATCCATAAAATCGGACTTGGTGTACTCTTAGGACTCGAGGACTGGCGAACGGATAGTTTTTTTAATGCGCTTCACCTCGATTACCTGCAACGAACCTACTGGCAAAGCAAATTTTCGGTTTCCTTTCCGCGGTTACGTCCGGCAGAAGGTATTATCGAACCCAACTTTATCATGGACGACCGCGATCTGACTCAGCTTATTTGTGCGTATCGCCTTTGGAATGAAGATCTGGAACTTTCGATTTCCACCCGGGAAAATGAAAAATTCCGCGACAATATTATCCCGATTGGTGTTACCAGTATGAGTGCCGGATCGAAAACCAATCCCGGCGGTTATGCCGTCGACCCGCAATCCCTGGAACAATTTGAAACCAGCGATGAACGTCCGGCCAACATCATCGCACAAATCATCACAACTAAAGGCTATGAACCCGTTTGGAAAGACTGGGATAACAGTTACAACTAATTAAACTATGATTACAATACAGGATTTTTTACGATACAACCGTCAAATGCTCCTACCGGAAATTGGCGAAACCGGGCAACTACGGTTAAAAAACGCCAAAGTACTGGTTATCGGTGCAGGTGGTTTGGGGTGCCCGATTTTACAATACCTTGCCACTGCCGGTGTGGGCACACTTGGGATTATCGATTTTGACACGGTAGAAATCCATAACCTTCATCGTCAGATTTTATATACGGAAGCGGATATTGAGCAACCAAAAACAGCAATTGCATCCGCAGTGATCCGGAAATTAAACCCGGAAATCAACTGCCGTGTATTTAATGAAAAACTATCCGCTTCAAACGCCAGTGCCATTTTACAGGATTTTGATGTGATTGTCGATGGTTGTGATAATTTCGCAACCCGCTACCTGGTAAACGATACGTGCGTTGTTTTAAAAAAACCATTGGTTTATGGTAGCATTTTAAAATTTGAAGGACAATTGGCGGTTTTTAATCATAACGGAAGTAAACAACTCCGCGATTTATTTCCAGAACCACCCGATCCGAAAGATGTTCCCAATTGTAGTTTAAATGGTGTTATGGGTACCTTACCCGGAATTATCGGTACGATGATGGGGCATGAAACCTTGAAGCTGATCATCGGATTGCCGACTTTACAGAACGAACTGGTGCTTTTTAATACCTTGTCGTGGCAGTTTACAAAACTGAACTTTTAATTATCACTCTTGCTAGTTATCACACCTGACAGGTTTTGAAAACCTGTCAGGTGTACTACTACAGCAAATAAAAAAAGCCGTTTTTAAACAGCCTTTCTACTTTTCAGTACTTTCATAAAACTTTCGCGGTTCACTTCAAAAGCCCCCAGGCTTTCGAGGTGTTCGTTATAAACCTGGCAATCCAGCAACAGGTAATTATTCGCTTTTAGGTATTCCACCAATTTGATAAAAGCCACTTTCGAGGCGTTGGACACTTTGGCAAACATACTTTCGCCACAAAAGATATGTCCGAGATCCACGCCATATAATCCCCCAACCAGTTGATCATCCTGCCAGACCTCAACCGATTGCGCATGTCCCAATTCGTGAAGCTTGCAATAGGCTTCGATCATATCATCAGTAATCCAGGTACCGTTTTGCCCTTCGCGTTTTATCGTCTGACAATTGGAAATCACCGCACGGAAATCGCGGTTAAAGGTTACCGTAAAAATATTCCGGTTTAAAACATTCCGCATACTTTTTGAAATGTTCAACTCATCCAAAAGCAGCACCATTCTGGGATCGGGTGCCCACCAGGTTATCGGTTCTCCATCTTCAAACCAGGGAAATATTCCCGAATTATAGGCCAATAGCAATCGTTCGGTCGACAAATCGCCACCAACGGCCAGAATGCCCGAAAAATCCGTTTCGGTTACCGGAGGGAAATAAAGTTCTTTGGTTAAAAAATACATGGGCTATAAAAAAACAAATCCTGAAAGCTAACACCATCAGGATTTTTATTTTTGGATTAGAACGGTAAATCGTCGTGCTCTTCTTCGTTAAAATTGGATGCCGGTTCAAAAGCATCGGCTGCCGGAACCGAAGGCATTGGTTGTGCATAACCCGCTGGTGCTTCCGCCTGCATTCTTTCGATACGCCATCCCTGGATCGTATTAAAATATTTCGCTTCGCCCTGTGGATTTACCCACTCTCTACCTCTTAGGTTAATCGATACTTTAACCTGTTCTCCTACTTTATAACTATCCAATAATTCACATTTATCCTGAGTAAACTCAACCATAATATGTTGTGGATATTGCTCTTCTGTAGTTACAACCAACTCTCTCTTTTTAAAACTGGCACTGATTTGCTGTGTTCCGTTAATCACTTTTATTTTCCCTGTAACTTCCATAGTAAAAATATTAATTGTTTTTATAGTGCGGTTTATTGCTAAACCATCGTATTATTTTTTAGACAAAAGTACCTTCCATGCGGTTGCTACTTCGTTATTGTCCAGATATTCTTTCGCCATCTGGTGTTTTTTGGTTTCATCGTCGGCACTGATCACCGCTTTTACACCAAAATCTTCTTTTACAAAGATAGCGATATCTTCGTCGGTTGGTAATGCTTCCACATTTCCTAGTTTTCCAAGATCATTCCCATCGAAAACCGGACTTTCTTTAATAAAATCAGGAATAGCATCAACCCCAATTCCCAACGTGGTAAGTGGTTTTTCCACTTCAAAAAGTCCCATATTGGCTCTTGAATACCAGTTTCCGCCCATTCGGGATACCAGGTCAATTTTATGCTGATCGATCGCTCCGTTTTCGTCCAGTATTGCTTCATCCACATGGATTTTTACCACTTCGCAGATGATCAGATTACCGGCACCACCTTCGGTTCCCAGTTTGACGATATCGTTTACCTTACATTCAAACTGTACCGGACTTTCGCCTACACGATATGGCTTTACCACATCCGAAGGAACCATGGTTAATCCGGATTTTAAAAACTCATTTACACCATCGCCATATTCGGTACTCGATAACGATGCCTGCTGTACGATCGGGTAATTTACGATATTGATCACCACTTCTTTGGTTTGTTCCGCGTTGATTAAAGTATGCTTAACGGTATTGTTACGCACTCTTCTTGCCGGCGAAAAAATCAGTATCGGCGGATTGGAACTGAACACATTAAAAAAGCTGAACGGTGATAAATTCGGGTTTCCGTTTTCATCCATTGTACTGGCAAAAGCAATTGGTCTCGGGCCAACAGCACCTTGCAAATACGCTTGTAATTTCATCGGATTTAACTCCTTTGGATCGACACTAAGCATGGTTGTAAAAGTTTTGACAAATATACTTTTTTAGCCGGAATGAAAACACAAAACCGATCAGATAATCCGGAAAATTTGATCCCGGCGGAGCATTTCCCCATCTTCTTTTTGCTCCCTTATATCTTTTCCTTACTTTTAAACACAAATACTGTATCGCATGAATCTTTCCGAAAGACGTAACCTTATCCGCTGGATTATTATATTGGGTTCCTTTAATATCCTGGTTTTCATATTATGGAATACGTATACTTTTTTCCAGAAGTTTAAAGACGAGGAACGTTTAAAAATGGAACTTTGGGCTACGGCTACCAAAACGCTAAACAATGCCGATGAAAACACCGAAGTGGAACTTCCGTTTCAGATTCTGAGTAACAATACCACCATCCCGATTATCCAGACAACAGACAAAGACAGTATTATCAATATGATCAATGTTGATAAGGAAATCAGTGCCAATCCGGATCGTTCAAAAGCGTATCTAAACAAATTACGATCGGAGAATCAACCCATCATTATGGATTTGGGTGGCAAAAATCAGTTTCTGTATTACGGCAATTCGTCCTTGCTGACCAAATTAAAATTCTACCCGATTGCATTAGTGCTTATCGGGCTGTTTTTTAGCGGTATGATTTTCAGTTTTTACCGTGCCAGCAAAATGGCTACCCAAAACAAGCTATGGGCTGGTATGGCGAAAGAAACCGCGCATCAGATCGGCACTCCGCTATCATCGCTGATTGGATGGGTTGAAATTATGAAAGCGGACAATGTAGATGAGACGACCGTTTCGGAAATTGAAAAAGATATTAACCGACTGCAAACTATCACCGATCGTTTTTCTAAAATTGGCTCCGAGCCGGTATTGGAAGACCATGATTTGATTCAGGAAACAGAACAATCGTATGACTATCTAAAATCAAGAACTTCCAAACAGGTTGAGTTTACGTTTCAGGCACCGGATTATCCAATTCATATACTGATGAACCCGGCTTTGCATAGCTGGACTATCGAAAATCTGGTTAAAAATGCCATCGATGCCATGAAAGGCAAAGGCAAACTTCATATCGCGATTGAAGACACCGAACGTTTTGTAAAGATTAAAGTGACGGATACCGGAAGTGGGATTCCAAAGAAATTATTCAACAGTATATTCGATCCCGGATTTACGACCAAAAAACGCGGTTGGGGACTTGGATTATCGCTAACCAAACGTATAGTTGAAGAATATCACAGTGGAAAAATCAAAGTGGCACATTCCGAAATCGGGAAAGGCACTACGATGCAGATTACTTTTAAAAAGGCTATTGCTTAATTAGTCCCTTACGCAACAGGTTCTTTTTAATAAAAGTTGCTTTTTCACCATCCCAGGTATAGGTTTCTTTCCAGACTTCTTCCTCCATTTCTGAATCGTCTTCATTATCTGATTCCGGTTGGGTTCCGGTTTCAATAACCTTATAGATATACCCTGGTTTACCTCCCGGTTCATTCGGGAAGATAAAATTTTCGGAGTAATAATAGACCCCGGCATCACTTACAGCCGTTTTCTCAGGCAATACAAGCAGCTTTTTTCCGGTCCATCCGAAATAAAAGAAATAGGTTGGAATTCCACAGGCTTCGCCAGTAAAACTAATTCGATACAGGCTTTCGATGTTCTGAAGTCCGAAGTTCCCCATAAGCTCTTGTCGGTAGTAATAACTTTCGGTAATATTCTTTCGGATTTCTTTGCTATCCAAAAGCACATTCGATTTATCCAAAACTTTAGCCGCCAATACAAATTCCGAAGAGAAAGCATCTTCTTCGTCTTTACGTGCATTGATTCGTTCTAAAACCGTCATAAAAGTAAGCGCCTCGGTTTCCTTAAAATCAATTGCCAGAAAACCAAGCCACAGATATCCTTTTTTGGTCACATTCCCGGATTTATACTGGATTTCCACCCAGTTCATACTGATTCCTTTGATTTTCTGCATTGTTGTTGTAAGGGTATTTACCATTACTTTTTTACCCAATTGCAGGGAATCGACTAATTTTCCGGAAGTTGACGGCAAATCGCGAACATAACAGTTTTTTACCCCTACGATTCCTTCTTTTCCGATATGGTTATCATCGCTATAACCAAGGTTTTTGGCGTAAAGCCAGTACATACTGTGATTTTCCTGAGCATAAACAAACCCGGAAATCAGGAAAAGGAGAATAAAAACTATTTTTTTCATTCCTTAAAGATTGCCGGCAATAGCCTGCGCCAGCTCTTCAAATTGTTGTTGGGTTAAACTGGTTTTACGCTGGAAACGCATATCGTCCATATCCTGAAGCGGAATAAGGTGTACGTGTACATGTGGTACTTCAAGACCTACAACGGCCATACCGATTCGTTTGCAGGCCACGGTTTTTTCCAAAGCTTTGGCTACTTTTCTGGAAAAGCGCATTAGCTCCAGATAATGGTCTTCTTCCATATCGAAAATCTTGTTGATTTCCGTTTTCGGAATACAAAGCGTATGTCCTTTTGCATTGGGATTAATATCCAGGAATGCCAGGAAATTATCATCTTCCGCTACTTTATGGCAAGGAATTTCGCCATTGATGATTTTGGTAAAAATGGAGCTCATAGGAATTAGTCTCTTGAGATTTCTAAGATTTCAAATTTTAAGGTTCCGTTTGGCACCTGGATTTCTGCGATTTCACCCACCGATTTTCCAAGTAAGCCTTTACCGATTGGAGAGGTAACCGAAATTTTACCGGTTTTAAGATCCGCTTCGCTTTCGGCTACAAGCGTATATTTCAATTCCATACCATTGGTCTGGTTCTTGATTTTCACTGTTGACAATACTAATACTTTCGAAACATCCAGTTGCGATTCGTCGATCAAACGGGCGTTTGCCACTACCTCTTCCATTTTGGCGATTTTCAATTCCAAAAGTCCCTGCGCTTCTTTTGCAGCATCGTATTCGGCATTTTCAGACAAGTCACCTTTATCTCTTGCTTCAGCAATAGCCTGTGAGGCACGCGGGCGTTCCACACTCTTTAACTGATCCAGCTCATCTCTTAATTTTTTTAATCCTTCGGCAGTATAATAAGATACTTTAGTCATATTTTCGTCGTTTATATAAATAGAAAAAATCCCATCAAAAACGGGATTTATGTCTACAAAGATATATTTTTTTATTTATTTCGTTTTTAATTATGCTCTTTATAGCACAAGTCAAAGTTAATTAAATTAAATTTGTTTTTCAATTGTTTTACCAGATTTTATATGAAAAAATACCTCTTTTTATTGTTTTTAACGGCTTTTATCGGAAGCTGCAGCAAAGACAGTGTTGTAAACAATAATAACCCCTACCTGCCCAACTATCCGGTTTCTTTAACAATCAACTTAAACCTTCCGGCGTATAGTTCGTTACAATTTACCAATGGATATGCTTATGTATCGGGTCCGGGTGCCGGAATACGCGGGATCATTCTTTTCAGAACCGGAACCGGAATCGTAGCTTTCGACCGTGCTTGTCCGAATCAGGGATTAAGTGATTGCTCCACTATGGATGTAGAAGGTATTGAGGCTGTTTGTTCCTGCGACAATGTAAAATACAATTTGTATACCGGAATCGGCAACGCCCAGTATCCGATGAAACAATACCGTGTTGAAAAAACCGGCGATATCGTTCGGGTTTACAATTAACATAAAAAAAGGCTGCCCGGAAGACAGCCTTTTTTTATATTTTATAATTACACCTGGCAGGTTTTAAAAACCTGGCAGGTGTTTATTTTATTAGAACTTCAAGGTTAAACCAGCCATAAAATTGATTCGCGCCTGCGGATAATAACCAACACCTTCGATTGTTGTAACCTGATTTGGACTGGACCAATCATCGTCATAGGTATAGAAAAACCCGTTTGACTGGTATTTGGTATTGAATATATTATTCACCAATCCGGTAATCACAATCGATTTAAAAATCTTTTTCGGTTTGATTTCATAAATGATATTAAAATCAGAAACCGCATAGGATTTTAAGATTGATTTTTCCGAATCGACATTCCCCATATACTGATTCCCAACAAATTTAGACAACAAGGTTAGCTGCAGGTTTTTTAACGGCAACCAGGTAATCGCATTTCCGGCTATAAAATCGGGTGAAAAAGCAATATTTGTTTTCCCGAAATTGTGCAATTCTCCATCTTTATTCGCTACAAAATCGACAATTTTGTTTTGACTGATGGTCGCATTCTGACGCAATACCCATTTCTCCGAAAGAAAAATACTCGCATCCAATTCCAATCCAACGCGGTAACTGTTGTCTACATTAACCCGTTTCGATTCGCCAACATCATTCAACGCACCCGTCAATACCAACTGATCTTTATATTTCATATAGTAGGCGTTTACATTTAACTTCGCCACTCGCGACGCATAACGCCATCCCAATTCGTAATCGTCCATTTTTTCCGGTTTCGGAACGTTTCCTTCATAATCGTTACGATTCGGTTCCCGGCTGGCTTTGGCATACGAAAAATAGAAACTGTTTTTAGTATTCAGCACATAATTCAACCCTCCTTTTGGATTAAAAAAGCGGAACGTATCGTCCACCAATCCGGTTTTAACAGCATTTGCTTTGTAATTTACGTTTCGATATTGCAAATCACCATACAAACTCAACGCCGATGTAATATCATAAGTTGCCTTTGCAAACACGTTCATATCGGTTTTGATTCCTTTGTCGTCATAAAAAAGCTGACCGTAATCGTAGGCTGCTTTTTCCTTTACCCATAGTAATTTCCCAAAGTGACCGCCTTCAAATTTATTGGCACCACCACCGATAACCATATCCAGTTTGTCATTTTTATAGTTGGATGAAAATGTAAAACCGTAGAAATCGTTGTCCAGCCATTTTTGGTTGATCAGATCCGATCTGGAAATTGTTGTTCCGTTATCGACAAACGGTGTTAGTCCGAATTCCGAAAACTTCCCACTTCGTTTATAACTTTCGTAATAGCCTTTTCCTTTGGTATAATGCAAGGCTACGTTTGTCGACCAGTTGTCGTTCCACTTTTCATTCCAGTGCAACTGGTAATGATCCTGATTGAAATTATCCGTTTGATTATCGTAGAACTTCACTTGTCCGTTATCATCAAAATACAAACCGGAAACATTAAATCTCGGGTTGTTATCCAACATATTTTCGTCCAGGCCTAAATCTTTTAAATCTGCACCATCCAAACCGTTCCACGACTGGTATGTTTTTTCCGATCCACCAAAAACCAATGCTTTAATTAAGGTTGTTTTTCCAACATAAGTTCCCTGAAGAAAATACGATTTCAAATCGGAAGACGCCCGGTCGATATAACCATCGGAATTGATTTTCGACAAACGCCCGGCCAATTCGAATTTGTTATTCAACAATCCCGAACTGAATTTTACTGTATGTTTTCGGGTATTAAAACTACCGAAGGAATTGGAGATTTCACCATTTCCTTTTTCCGAATAACCATCGGTTAACATATTTAAACTGGCACCAAAAGCCCCGGCACCATTAGTTGATGTTCCGGCACCGCGTTGCAACTGCAAACTTTCGACCGATGAGGCAAAATCGGGCATATTTACCCAAAAAGTTCCCTGAGATTCCGAGTCGTTATACGGGATTCCGTTAATGGTTACATTCACACGGGTCGCATCGCTACCCCGTACCCGGATTCCGGTATAACCTACGCCATTTCCGGCATCGGTTGTGGTTACCACCGACGGTAGGTAATTCATCAGGATGGGTATATCCTGACCAAGGTTTCGTTCGGATAATTGTTTTTTTCCGACATTACTAAACGTAACCGGAGTTTTATCGGCAGCACGAATGGCCGATACCAATACTTCGTCCAGTTGTTTGGTTTTTGTAGAATCCGGAACGGTTTTTTCCTGTGCAAAAAGCACAACCGGCTGAAGACATAGTAACGCCACAACGGATTGTAATACTGTTTTCATTCGTAAAATGTTACGAATAAAAGGGGTAATTATTCTTTGATTAATAAAAATGATGTTTCCACGACACACGAATACCCTATGGCATTTGTGATGTCTTTTTCCCTAAACAGCATTACCTGTTCCAGGTTCATTGGGTATGATCTCAGCTCGATTGTCCGGTTTTGAATCCGGATATAAGCACCCCTTTGAGACAGGACAAAATTATAAAAAGAAACCGCACAAAATCAAATTCGGATAGAAAAAACTCAAAAAAGAACGTTTTTTCCATATTGCTATTACACAATTCCTAATTTATTCCATTCCGGGTTTCCGGCGCGATTCTTTTTTTTGTGCCTGAAATCGTTTGTTTTGAATCCGTTTTTTAACCGCCGAATGTGGAATACGGGTTGCTTTTCGCTCTTTTTCGACCTGTAAAGCCTGCTGAATCAGCGATAGAAAACGCGTCGTTACGATTTCTTTATTTTTAAGCTGACTTCGGCTTTCTCCACAACTAAGCAACAAAACACCTTCTTTTGTGAGTCGGTTTTCAAGTTTTGCCATCAGAAGTGCTTTTTCATCATCGGTAAAAGCCACAGAACCCGCGACATCAAAAACCAATTGAATTTTGGTCGCTACTTTATTTACATGCTGACCACCCGCACCACTACTCCTTACCGCTTTATAGCGCAATTCGGCAAATAGTATTTCTTTTTGCATATTATCGTGGCTGATGCGCCGGTTTTAATAAGTCGTTTACGGTTTTCACCGGATTAAACGTCAGAAGCGGCACTTCGGCAAAAACCGTAATCCAGTTGGCCATCGCACCATTCCATAAGCCCGGTAACTCATAGGCCTTAATATCTTTACATCCTTTCGTTTTATTGACAATAAACCCGGTATTATGATCAACAAAATTTTCCAAGTTAAACTTTTCTCCTTTATAATCTTTTACACCACAAACCAAATCCACCGGATTAAAATGCGTCGATTCATTTAGAATTAAGGCCTGCTTTTTATTCTGAAGATCTATTTGTGACGATTCTACAATTTGCAGCGAATGCATTCCTTCTTCGCCCGTCACCCAAAACGGTCCGCCACCTGGTTCTCCTTCGTTTTTCACCATACCACATACACGGATCGGTCGGTTTAAAAGCTGAAACAATTGACTCTTCTGATTTTCGAATGTATATTTTGAAAAATTACGCGGCAATACAACATTCAGTTCGCCCGTAGCGAAATCAATTATTTTTTGGACAATCACCGGATCAGTTGTCGTTTCCAACACCTTCAGACTTTCGAAAATTTGTTCCTGTAGTCGTATCAGCAATCCGCCTAATAATTTTTTATACCGGACAATCCCATCAAAATGATTAAAACAAACATTATCAATATTTTTAACGAAAACAATGTCGCTATTCAGTCGGTTTAGATTCTGAATTAACGCACCGTGTCCGCCCGGTCTAAAGAAAAGCGAACCGTCTTCCAGTCGGAACGGTTCATTATCGGGGCTAACCGCTAATGTATCGGTTGCTTTGTCCTGAAAAGAATAGTCAACATCGACCGTATTTTCAGTCGTTAAAACCACTTCTGAAAAACCTTCCAAATGCTCTTCCGAAACTGTAAAATGAATATGATGTTTCCCACCTACATTGGTGTACACCTGTGCCTCTTTAAGATGCTTATAAATTGGGGTTGTGATCGCTTCTTTTTCCTGATGGAATGGCAATACCCCTTTCGGTTTATTCAGAAAATCGAATTTTGCCGGTGACAACATCGTTTCGATAAAACGATAATATTTTTCATCCTGAGAGAAATCGTCAAAACCTTCGTATTCCGATTTTGTCTCCTGAAGTACATCCGCATAAAACGGAAATTTTTCTATTCCAACCAAAAACACCGACAATTCCGATGCTTTCTTTCTATTTACATAGGCATTGATTGTTTCATCGTGCAATTTAAACTCATTCAGAAAATCGACGAGAAATTTAAACATTCTGCTGGCAGCACCCGAAGCCGGCACCAGTTTTTCGATCGAAAACCTATCCTGACGCGCTTCGAAATAGTCGACCAATTCCTGTTCCTGATCTTCGTCAAAGAGTCGGATTCCGTCACCTACCGTTGCAATTTTATGAAGGTTGATTTTCGCAATTCCTTCGCTAAAAAACTTCAATTGTCTTTCGATAGCATCGATATCGGTTCCCCGATGCCACATTTGTAGAAAATCGGCCGATGTAAAACCCAGACTTTTGGCTTTAAGCAACATTTCCACCGCTTTTACCGCTGTTTCAAAACGCTGTTCTTTATTACCCGAAAGGACGATATACGGTTTATTATTTTCGATTAAGGCATTTTCAAAAATCTGAAAGGTTTCTTCCCGCTTTTCCGGACGATCCCTTAGATCATCTTTTTCCCAAGGCACATCAACATCTGTCAGAAAAAACAAATCGTAATTATGTTCGCGTGTAGCATCATCCAATAACTCATCACAAAATCCATAATAGATTTCCGAAAAAACTTTGGTCACCATCAGATTGGTATCACAAAACAACAACCTATTAGCAATCTGAACGGCTTCATTTTCGAGTTTCACCTGACCAATAGCAATAGGAAGCATATCATTTTCATCGCAAATTGCCTGTTGCTCTTCCCACTTTTGCTGTAGATAATTTCGCGCATATTCGGGTATCCAGATGGTTTTAAAATGTTCAGCCAACTGTTTAGACAATGTCGTTTTCCCTGTACTTTCAGGGCCGTACATGGTTACTTTTATAACTTTTGAGTATCGTTGTTTAAGATCTTTCTCCATTCTAAATAGGCCGATATTGCCAATAGTGTAAATATTAAATACTGTAACGACAACATTCCCAACCCTCTATATGCATAAAGCGGTACCGCGATAATGTCGCCGATTATCCAAAGCGTCCAGTTTTCGATTTTTTTATTGGCCATATACCACATACCGGTAAAAAACAGCCCTGACGCCAATATGTCAACATAATTTTCATGTTTGATCTCGTAATCAAACAAATTATAGATTGCGAAAATTATAATAATTGTTATTAAAAACAAGAATACCCCGATAATTTTTTCGGTCAATGTTGTCCTGGATATGGACAAAGAATCAACATTTGTCCTTTTTCGAGCCCAATTGTACCAGCCGTAAATACTCATTATCGAAAAATACAGATTGATCAACATGTCACCGAGATAGCCCGCCTGAAAAAGCAGGTAAACCGTAATGGTTGTCGCTATAAGTCCGGTTGGATATACCCAAATATTTTCTTTTTTAGCATACCATACACTGGCAATACCAAAAACAAAGGCTATAAACTCCAGTACGATCTGTAGCGTTGACGCATTTTTATAGGCATTTAAAAAGAAATCCACCATACCTTATAAATCTGTAAAAAAGTCGGCATTTTTTTCGAAAGCCGTTCCGATTACCACCATGGTTGCTCCAGCCTGATAGACCTGCTCCATATGTCCTTTCGAGCGAATTCCGCCGCCAACAATAAGCGGAATCGTTATATTTTCTGCTACCTTACGAACTGTTTCCAACGGAACTGGCAATTGCGCACCGCTACCCGCTTCGAGATACATCATTTTATGACCGATCATTTCTCCTGCAAGTGCTGTTGCGACGGCAATTTCCGGTTTGTCATTTGGTACCGGCATCGTTCCGCTAATATAGGAAACGGTTGTTTGCCTCCCGCTTTCAATGAGTATATAGCCGGTTGAAATTACTTCCAGCCGGGATTGTTTTAATAACGGAGCCGCCTGAACATGTTGCCCGATAAGATAGTCTGGGTTTCTTCCGGAAATAAGCGATAAAAACAGAATTCCATCGGCACGATTGGTGATATGCGCTGCATTTCCGGGGAAAAGCAAAATAGGCAATGTTAGTTTTGCTTTTAATGCCGCAATAATATTGTCTTGCTGATCATTAAATAACAAACTTCCGCCAATAAAAATATGTGTTGCACCCGACAGGGCAATTTTATCAATCAGGACTTCCAGTTGCTCACAATCCACTTTATCCGGATCGAGCAAAATAGCCAGCAATCGTTCCCCCTGTTGTTGCGCCGTTATAATTTGTTTGTAAATTTCCCCCATCATCTGCATGTATTTTGTTCGAGGGCATACACCAGTGTAAAGTCTTCGATTTCTTCAAAATAAAATTCAAAATCTTTCTGAAAATTATCTTTGGTAACGGTTGCCGTGCCTTTTTTATCCTCCATCACAAACGGATGAACCGTCATATTATCTTTAAAACTCAGACTTCGGGAATTACACATTTTATATTTTGCTTCCTTCGCCCCCCAAATCACGGTTAACTTCCGGATATAATCGGGTTCGGATTTATCGAGAAAAGCAAATTCCGGATCGATAAATTTATCGGCAATTTTACTGATCTTCTCCCGTCGCAGCTCCATATCGATTCCGACATTATTTTTTCCGACAATAATAGCAGAAAATTCATAGGAATGTGTAATTGAAATATTCTTTCCGTCGCTTAGATGTGGTTTCCCAAAAGCATCGTAATACAGATCCAAATCGGTATAACCGAGTTCCGCGAACAGATTTCGCACGCTTAAAAATCCTCTTTGATGTTGTTCGGATTTCATTCCGTTTACGCGTACGCGGCTCGAGTCCTTTAACGGTTTGTCGCGGAATAATTCGTCCAGTGATTCTGTGATTTTCCAAACCAGAACCCGGGTATCAGGATCTATTTTTATTGTTTTATAAAGCGGCATTAGCGCAGATGATTTATATATTGAAACGGTAAATTTTTATTTCTCTGATAACGAAAACGTTAGCTTTTTCAACAAACACGAAATATCCGGTTATCCTTCCAATTTTAAAAACTAATTCCGTAAATTTGCACTAAATTTTTTGTAATTACAAATAATAAAGCAGATGAGCACAAAAACATTGCCTTTCGTGGCTTACAAAGTAAAGGATATTTCTCTGGCTGCCTGGGGAAGAAAAGAGATCGAATTAGCAGAAGCGGAAATGCCGGGATTAATGGCACTTCGTGCAGAATATAAAGAGGAACAACCTCTTAAAGGCGCTCGTATTGCAGGATGTCTTCACATGACGATCCAAACTGCGGTTTTAATCGAAACTTTAATCGCTTTAGGAGCTGAAGTTACCTGGAGTTCTTGTAATATTTTCTCAACTCAGGATCAGGCTGCTGCGGCAATTGCTGCAACAGGTGTACAGGTTTATGCCTGGAAAGGTCTTAATGAGGAAGAATTTGACTGGTGTATTGAGCAGACCTTATTCTTTGGAGAAGACAGACAACCGCTAAACATGATCTTAGATGACGGTGGTGATTTAACCAATATGGTTATCGACCGTTACCCGGAATTAATTCCTGGTATTAAAGGATTATCAGAAGAGACTACAACAGGGGTACACCGTTTATACGAAAGAATGAAAAACGGAACATTACCAATGCCTGCTATCAACGTAAATGACTCGGTTACCAAATCGAAATTCGACAACAAATACGGTTGTAAAGAAAGTGCTGTGGATGCAATCCGTCGTGCTACAGACGTAATGTTAGCCGGAAAAAGAGTGGTTGTTTGCGGATACGGTGATGTTGGAAAAGGTACAGCAGCTTCTTTCCGTGGCGCCGGTTCTATTGTAACCGTTACCGAAATCGATCCAATCTGTGCTTTACAGGCCGCAATGGACGGTTATGAAGTTAAAAAATTAGACACTGTAGTAGGTAATGCTGACATCATCATTACTACAACCGGAAACAAAGACATCGTTATCGGGAAACATTTCGAGAAGATGAAAGACAAAACGATCGTTTGTAACATCGGACACTTCGATAACGAAATCGATATGGCCTGGTTAAACAAAAATCACGGTGCTTCTAAAATCGAAATCAAACCTCAGGTTGACAAATACACAATCAACGGTGTAGATATTATCATTTTGGCCGAAGGTCGTTTGGTAAACTTAGGTTGTGCTACAGGTCACCCAAGCTTTGTAATGAGTAACTCTTTCACCAACCAAACGTTGGCTCAGATCGAATTATGGAAACACAGCGACAAATACGAAAATCAGGTATATATGCTACCAAAACACTTAGATGAAAAAGTAGCCGCTTTACACCTTACCAAATTAGGCGTTGAACTGGAAACATTAAATACAGAACAAGCTGCTTATATTGGCGTTGAAGTTTCTGGACCATTCAAACCGGAATATTACAGATATTAATCCCCAAAATATCCTGTAACAGAAAAGACCTCAAAATTGAGGTCTTTTTTTTGCGCCCTATATAAAACCTGACAGGTTTTACTCAGCGCATGTTTAAACCTGTCAGGTTTACCTAATAAGCACAAAAAAAGCCCGTTTCAAAGAAACGGGCTTTTATATCTTTTCCTGTAAGATAAGATGAATTCTTATGCTTCGAATGGAACTACAGAAACATAGGATTTGTTTTCTCCTTTTTTCTGGAATTTCACCACTCCGTCAACTTTTGCATGTAAAGTATGATCTTTACCCATGTAAACGTTTTCTCCCGGATTGTGTTTAGAACCTCTTTGTCTTACGATAATGTTTCCAGCAATTGCAGCTTGACCACCAAAAATCTTAACACCTAAACGTTTCGATTCTGATTCTCTACCATTCTTGGAACTACCGACACCTTTCTTGTGAGCCATGACGTATTAGTTTTTAATGTTAATTATTCTTCTGTAGCTTCCGCTTTTTTAGTCGCTTTTTTCTTTGTAGCTCCCGCTCCAGTGATACCACTGATTACGATTTGCGTTAAAGATTGTCTGTGACCGTTTTTCTTTTTGTAACCTTTTCTTCTTTTCTTTTTGAAAACGATTACTTTATCACCTTTTAAGTGTTTTAACACTTGGGCTTCTACTGAAGCACCTTCTACAGCTGGGGCGCCTAAAGTTACGTTTCCGTTGTCATCTAATAAAAGAACTTTGTCAAAAGTAACTTTAGTTCCTTCTTCAGAAGCCAAACGGTGAACATAAACCTTTTGGTCTTTGCTTACTTTGAATTGTTGCCCTGCTATCTCTACGATTGCGTACATAACAATAATGTTTGATTAATTTTTAAGTCTGCAAATATACAACTAATTCTTTATGAAACAACCATATACCTTTAATTTTGGTGCACACACAAATATTAATCAAAAAAAGGCACATATTTTCCACAAAACAAAACGATTACCTGTAACTTTTTACCGAAATTGCACACCTATATCGTTATCAAAAATAAATTACTAATTTTTATGAAAAAATCTTTAATGGCTTTGAGTTCACTTCTGATGCTTGGCGGCGTAGCTTCAGCGCAGAAAGTAGCGTTTGAAGAATACAATTTAGACAACGGACTTCATGTGATTTTACACAAGGATCCATCGGCACCGGTAGTAGTTACATCGGTAATGTACCATGTGGGTGCCAAAGACGAAAACCCAAGCAGAACGGGATTCGCACACTTTTTCGAACACCTTTTATTTGAAGGAACCAAAAACATCGCCCGTGGCGAATGGTTTAAAATCGTAACCGCCAACGGTGGAAACAACAATGCCAACACGTCGGACGACAGAACGTATTACTACGAAGTTTTCCCGTCGAACAATTTGGAACTGGCTTTATGGATGGAATCCGAAAGACTAATGCACCCGGTAATTAACCAGATCGGTGTGGACACTCAAAACGAAGTTGTTAAAGAAGAAAAAAGATTACGTGTAGACAATCAGCCTTACGGTAATTTATTTACTGAAGTTAAAAAGAACATCTTTACCAAACACCCGTACCGTTGGGCTCCAATCGGTTCTATGGAACACCTTGATGCAGCGACATTACAGGAATTCCAGGCTTTCAACAAAAAATTCTATATCCCTAACAATGCGGTATTAGTTGTTGCCGGTGATTTTGATTCGGCTCAGGCGAAAGAATGGGTACAAAAATATTTCGGACCAATCCAAAAAGGAACACCGATTACCCGTGAAAAATTCGAAGAAGCACCAATCACACAAACTATCCATGCAACTTACGAAGATCCGAACATTCAGATCCCAATGGCCGTTACTGCCTACAGAACGCCATCGATGAAAACACGTGACGCAAGAGTATTGGATATGATCTCTTCTATCTTATCTGACGGAAAAAGTTCCCGTCTATACAAAAAGATGGTTGACGAGAAAAAAATGGCTTTACAAATCGGAGCTTTCAACTACAGCCAGGAAGACTATGGTGTGTATTTTATCTACGGTTTACCATTAAGCCCAAACACTCCTGCTGACTTAATCAAAGGAATGGACGAGGAGATCACGAAATTACAAACGGAGTTAATTTCTGAAAAAGACTTCCAAAAATTACAAAATCAGTACGAAAACCAAAACGTAAACAGCAATTCCAACCTGGAAGGTGTTGCCGAAAATCTGGCATCTTACTATTTACTATATGGTGATGTAAATCTGATTAACAATGAAATTGACATTTACCGTTCTATTACGCGTGAAGAAATCAGAGACGTGGCGAAGAAATACTTAAACCCGAACCAACGTTTGATTTTAGATTATACTCCAGCAAAAGACAAAGCACAAAACTAAGCAGCCATTCATCATGAAAAAATTTATATATATAGCAGCGAGCTTGTTTTTATCGATTACTATGCAAGCACAAGACAGACCTCAACCGAAACCGGGACCAGCACCAACTATCAATGTTAAAAAACCGGAAACCTTTACTTTAAAAAACGGTTTAAAAGTAATGGTTGTTGAAAACCATAAATTACCACGCGTTTCTTACACCCTTACATTAGATAACCCTCCGTATGCGGAAGGTGATAAAAAAGGTGTTGCCGATTTAACGAGCAGCATGATCGGAAAAGGAAGCAAAAAAACATCAAAAGATGCTTTTAACGAAGAAACCGACTTTTTAGGAGCGAACATCAGCTTTTCTTCTAACGGAGCAAATGCGAGTGGATTATCCAAATATGCCGGAAGAATCCTTGAATTAATGGCCGAAGGTGCTTTACACCCGGTATTCACTCAGGAAGAATTCGACAAAGAAAAAGCCAAATTACTGGAAGGAATCAAATCGCAAGAGAAAAGCGTTACTGCTGTAGCTTCTCGCGTTGAAAACGTTTTAGCCTTTGGAAAAACACACCCTAGCGGGGAATATTTAAGCGAAGAAAGCATCAACAAAGTAAGCTTAAACGATGTGGTTTTAAACTACAACACCTATTTCGTTCCGGGTAATGCTTATCTTGTAGTAATTGGTGATGTAAACACAAAAGAAGTTAAAAAAACCGTTGAAAAACTTTTCGGTTCATGGAAAAAAGCCATTGCTCCACAGTTAACCTATTCTGATCCTAAAAACGTTCAGTATTCGCAAATCAACTTTGTGGATATGCCAAACGCAGTACAATCGGAAATTGCATTGGTTAACACGGTGAACTTAAAAATGACCGACAAAGATTATTTTGCTACTTTATTGGCCAACCAAATCTTAGGTGGTGGTGGTGAAGGACGTTTATTCCTAAACCTACGTGAAAAACACGGATGGACTTATGGTGCGTACTCTTCTATCGGATCTGGAAAATATGTAACTAAATTCCGCTCTTCCGCTTCTGTTAGAAATGCTGTTACCGACAGTGCCGTTGTAGAATTCTTTAACGAATTAAAACGTATCAAAACAGAATTGGTTTCTGCAGAAGATCTTAAAAATGCAAAAGCAAAATACATCGGAAACTTCGTAATGCAAATTGAGAAACCGGCTACTATTGCCCGTTATGCTTTAAACACAGCTACTCAAAACTTACCGGAAGATTTCTACGAAAACTATATTAAAAACATCAGTGCCGTTACACCGGAAGACATCCGTAACGCGGCTAACAAATATTTCCTTTCTGACAACACCCGTATTGTTGTAGTTGGAAAAGCAGCTGATGTATTGCCAGGATTAGAGTCGTTAAAAACACCTATTTTCTATTTTGACAAATACGGAAACCCAACTGAAAAACCAGTGGTAAACAAACCAATTCCTGCCGGAGTTACTGCAAAAACAGTATTCGACAATTATATCAAAGCTATTGGTGGTGAAAAAGCCGTAACCGGAGTAAAATCAATTGCTACCGTTTCAACAGCTTCTATCCAGGGACAGGCATTGGAATTGATCAGCAAACACACTTCTGACAACAAATCGTTAATGGAAATGAAAGTTGCAGGTATGTCAATGTCAAAACAAGTTGTTAGCGACAAAGCGGCTTATGCGGTACAACAAGGACAACGCAAAGACTACACAGCCGAAGAATTCAAAGAGAAAAAAGAAAACGCTGCTGCTTTCCCGGAATTAGCTTACGCTAAAAGAGCCGACCTTAAAATCAAAGGAATCGAAACAATCAACGGAAGTGATGCTTATGCTATCGAAAACGGAAAAACAACCTTATACTATGATGTAAAAACAGGTTTAAAAGTTGGAGAAGCAAAAACGATGGAAAGAGCCGGTCAGAAAATGACACAAATGGTTTCTTACAGCGACTACAAAGAAGTAAAAGGTATCAAAGTTCCTTACAAAACAATCATGAATGTAGGTATGGATCTTGATTTCACTACATCGGATGTAAAAATCAACGAAGGCGTTACTGCTGCTGACTTTCAGTAATCAATAACCCGATTCAAAATAAAAGGCCGCTTTCGAGCGGCCTTTTTTATTTTCGTGCAGAGAAATACACTCCTATCAGAATGATCAACGCTCCTGCAATCTGAAACAGTTCCATTTTTTCATTGTCCAATATTCCCCAGACAAATGCAACCACCGGAATCAAATAAGTCACAGAAGACGCAAAAATAGGCGATGACATCTGGATCAGTCTAAAGAAAATAATATTCGCGATACCGGTTCCTAATATACCCAGAATTGCGATGTACAGTACCGATTCCTGTACTTGCGTCTGACCCGCTACCTGGAAAAAATCGGTACAGGATAATACGATAATCGCCGGAATCATCAACACCACAAAATTTCCGGTCGTAATACTTAATGAATTCACATCCGATAAGTATTTTTTGATCAGGTTTACATTCATCGCATAACAAACCGCTGCAATTACCACCAGAATCGCATAATAATAATTCTGATTGGGATTACTTTTTGCTCCGGAATAAATCAACACCACACAACCGATAAGCCCTATAATGACCCCAAAAAACTGTCGGCGCTGAAATTCAAGTCCGAATAAAAAAGCCCCCAGTAATAATGTATTTAACGGCGTTAACGAATTTAGGATGGCACTGGTTGCACTACTGATTTCCGTTTGCGCAAAAGAAAACAGAAACACCGGCATAAACGTCCCGACAAATGCGGTTAAAGCGATATACTTCCATTTATCCGAAGGAATTTTAGCAAGACTCCTAAATCCGACAATCAATAAAAAAGCGGCCGCAAATAACATCCGCAAAGCACCCAACTGAAAAGGCGTTAATCCAACAAGACCTCTTTTAATCAGGATAAAAGAACTTCCCCAGATTAAAGAAAGTCCAATCAGCAATATCCATTTGACCTGTTTTGTCATTTTAGTATTTTTTTAAGACGTAAAAGTCCAACAATAAAACGGGAAAACGCCCATTTTTTTATAATTTTGTAACGCGCTCCAAAAGAGCTTTTTAATCTTAAAATAGTCCTTATGAATATCACTAAAAAAATAGCCGTATTTGCATTTGCCGCTTTTGCATTGGTTAGCTGTAAAAAAGAAGAGAAAAACACTGCAGAAGGAACGGTAGCTACCGAGAACACTAAAGATGTTGCCGCCAAAATGGAAACTGCAAGTTTTAACATCGAAGGAATGACTTGCGCGATGGGTTGTGCCGCTACGATCGAAAACAAATTAGGACGTTTGGACGGTGTAACTTCTGCAAAAGTTGACTTTGAAACCAAAACAGCTACTGTTGAATTCGATGCCAATAAACAATCGGCTTCGTCACTAACACAAACGGTTGAAGGTGTTGCCGACGGAAAGACCTACAAAGTGTCGAACATGAAAGAAGAACTGAAAAAAGCATAATCAAAAGCTTTCCGATATAAAAAAAGCGAACCAATACGGTTCGCTTTTTTTATATTTCCTATTTTATTTCCATCGCAGACTTTCCATAATTCTACGCATGTCATTTTTAATATAACTTGCCGCCGGCATTATCGAGTCGAAATTTGGTTTGGTATAAAAATAAACCGATCCCACGATAAAATGCTTGGTACTATCGGTCACATAAAACTGAGCGTTGGTTGCTGCATTACCGCCAACCTGATAAAACATTCCGTATACCTTCTCCCTTCCGTTAATAAAAGGCTGCTCCTGTATATCATCAGCTTTGATCACGTGTTCGTAAGTCAGTTTTTGCGCATCCCGTAACAAGACATCAATATTATTATTAACCGGCTTATAATCGATATAAATCGTTCCTTTCATATTCGGATAATTAATATCGAACCCACACGTTCCTTTTTTAGTGATCTTAGTCCGGTTATTTACATCAAAGGTAAAAGTACATCCGTCGTTAAAAGGGGTGTATTCCGGTTTTGGATATTCCAGACTCAGGTATGCTTTTGGCTTTGGCACCACATCGCCTTTACAGGCCGTAAATAGCGATCCTGTAGCCACTAACAATGCAAAAGCGGTATTTTTAAGTATTCTATTCATCGAGCAAGGTAACTTTAATTTGTTTGACCCGGCGTTTGTCTACCGATTCGACGGTAAATATACAATCTGCAAAATTTATTTTCTGATGCTTTTTGGGAAAATTTCCCGAAATCTCCAAAATAAATCCGGCCAACGTTTCCGATTCCCCTTTACTGGTTTCGAAAACCTCTTCGTTTACCGGTACAATCCGATAAAAATCCTTAAGACTGATTTTCCCTTCAAACAAAAAGTTTTTGGTATCGATCTGTGAAAAGACAATATTCTCATCGTCGAATTCGTCACTGATATCCCCTACGATTTCCTCTAAAATATCTTCCAAAGAAATTACTCCCGAAGTTCCGCCATATTCGTCAACAACAATCGCCAGGTGATTTTTCATCCCTTGGAATTCCTTTAACAGGTTGTCCAGTTTTTTATTTTCAGGTACAAAAAATGGCTCCCGAAGCAACTTTTGCCATTCAAAATCGGCTTTATCAATATGAGGAAGTAGGTCTTTTACGAACAAAACACCCTCAATATGGTCAATATCTTCTTTAAAAACCGGTATACGGGAATAGCCTTTTTCTACGATCTGCGCTACAATTTCTAAAAAAGAGTCTTCCATATCCAATGCAAATACATCAATCCTCGGACTCATCACCTGTCGGGCTTCGGTATTCCCAAAGCTCACAATTCCTTCCAGTATCTTTTGTTCTTCTTTGGTTGTATCGCCATAATCCGTCATTTCCAACGCCTGCGATAACTGATCGACCGAGAAATTCTCTTTTTCTCTTCCGATTTTTTTATGCAGATAGATAATGATCTTTCGCAGCGGAATACTAACGGGCGTAAGTAGTTTATCTAAAAAAACCACCAAACGACTAACGCCCTGAGCAAATCTGACATTATTACGGGTCGCATACATTTTAGGCAGTACCTCTCCAAAGAAAAGAATCAATACCGCTACCACTGCGATTTCCAGCAGCGTTTTGGTCCCGATGGCCATCAATTCGGAAAAAATCCGATCGCCCAGATAGGAAAACAGAACCACGATCGTAATGTTGGCAAAGTTATTCGCCACCAAAAAAGTCATCGACAATTTTTTAGGCGCTTCCAACAATCGGCCGATTTGTTTTCCCCGGACAGCGTCAATCGCTATCAGGCTTTCGATTTCTTTTTTAGTAAGTGAGAAAAGTGCGGTTTCGGCACCGGATATCAGTGCAGAGCAGAACAACAGGAAGAGTATCCCTGCAATTAGAAATATAAGGTTAAAATCTATAGTACTTAGTAAACTGACGGGGCCTGGGTCCAAATCAAACAGAATTAGTTAAACAATTAAAACGGCATATCATCATTTTGCATAGGTGTACCTGGTGAATCAAATGATGGTTTTGAAGTATCGCCCGAAGTTGGGAAACCCGGTTTATTGTTTTCGATTTCCTTTTTCGTCGTTAAAAAGGTAAATTCAGTCACCTGGATTTCGGTAGTGTACTTTGTCGTACCGTCTTCGGCTTGCCATTGTCTGGATTTGATACGGCCTTCCACATAAATCTTATCGCCTTTTGAAAGATATTTTTCGCATATCTCAGCCGCTTTATTGCGCACCACAAGATTATGCCATTCTGTAGAAGTGATTCTTTCGTTTGTTGTTTTGTTAATATACACCTCATTGGTTGCAAGAGGAAAACGTCCAATACAATTACCTCCTTCGAAATAATGCATTTTCACATCATCTCCCAAATGTCCAATTAACATGACTTTATTTACCGTTCCGTTCATGGCTCGTACCTATTTATTAACTCAAATATACTAAATCTATTTATTTTTTACATACTCTGTGATAAAATTATATATCACAATAGGAAATGGAAGCTTCTGCACATCATCCCATGACAAACTGCCTGATATTGTATCGGTTGTCTTTAACTCCCAAAAATAAATATGCAAATGTTGGTGCGAAAGCTTATGAAGGATTTGTTTTTCGTTTAAAAGACGTAACTCCTGTAAACGACCTCCATCCGGAATTATGACACTTCTCATAAGTTGTTCCGGCATAACATCGCGATGTATATCAGTTATTGTTTCGACCAACGGAAACTCATACAATCCGAACCAGATACCTTTATCCTGTCGTTTTTGCACGATCGTTTTCCCGGACGGATCTACAAACAGTATATAATTCAGATAGCGATTGGTGATTTTTGTTTTCTTTAATTTTACCGGAAGGCGATCCACTTTCTTTTTTTGCAAGGCCGCACAACTGTCATTAAACACACATGAAGTACAATCCGGATTTTTAGGCACACATTGTAAAGCACCAAATTCCATCATCGCCTGATTAAACAGCGATGCTTTATCTACCGGCAACAATTCGGCAGCCAGAGCCTTAAATTCTTTTTTTGCCGCCAGAGAAGCTATATCCGTTTCCACATCGAAATACCTAGCCAACACGCGAAACACATTCCCATCGACCACCGGAACCGGCTCTCCATAAGAAATAGACGCAATTGCCGCTGCGGTATATTCCCCTACTCCTTTTAACTTTAAAAGACCTTCATAATTTTCGGGAAACACGCCATTTCGTTCATAAGCGATATACTTTGCCGTAGCATGCAGATTTCGCGCCCTAGAATAGTAGCCCAAACCCTGCCAGAGTTTTAGCACTTTTTCTTCATCGGCATTCGCCAGATCAAAAACAGTTGGAAAAGCTTCAACAAACGTTAAAAAATAGGGCAAACCCTGCGCAACTCGCGTTTGTTGCAACATGATTTCTGACAGCCATATACGATAGGGATCCGCCGTTTTTCGCCATGGCAAATCACGCTTAGACCGCAAATACCACTGGATTAACGAGTTAGAAAAATCCATTATAAAAAATTAGGAGACAAAAATAAAACTTTATGTAATTAAATTTTAATTGATTAAGGTTGAAATATTGTATTTTTAATTCCTATATTTGCAAACTCAAAAAATTACACATCAATATAAATACGAAAGAAAATGACGAAAGCAGACATCGTAGCGAAAATTTCCGAGAAATTGGGTCTAGAAAAAGGAGATGTACAAGCAACAGTTGAGTCTTTTATGGACGAAGTAAAAAACTCATTAGAAACTGGTGACAACGTATACTTAAGAGGTTTTGGTAGCTTTATCATCAAAACAAGAGCTGAGAAAACCGGTAGAAACATCTCTAAAAATACTACAATTAAGATTCCTGCCCACAACATCCCGGCTTTCAAACCAGCAAAAGTTTTTGTTGATGGCGTGAAAACGAATACTGAAGTAAAAGTTAACTAATTTATTAATCACTCTAAACACTACAATTTATGCCAAGTGGTAAAAAAAGAAAAAGACATAAGGTAGCAACTCACAAACGTAAAAAAAGAGCGAGAGCTAACCGTCATAAGAAGAAAAAGTAGTTTAAAACTACTTTTTTCTTTTTAAAGTTTAAAGTTCATTGAAATTGAAATCATAAAAAACGGAGTAAATCAGTAAGTTTTTAACTACAAACCAATCGTTTATAGTTATTTCATCTAATATTCCAATTATGGTTTCCCGGGTAAAACCTGTAAATTTAATGTTTAATCCATCTGTACGCTGGTAGTACTATTTTGATAGTCGCTATTATTGTATGGATAAAAATGTACCATGTGAACAAGGAATTAATTATCCGATCCAGTTCAGAAGCGGTAGATTTTGCCTTATTAAAAGATGGAAAACTAATTGAATTACATCGAGAAGAGGGCGAAAAAAACGGCTTTCAGGTAGGTGATATTTTTATTGCCAAAATCCGAAAACCCGTAGCAGGATTGAATGCGGCCTTTGTAAATGTAGGTTTCGAAAAAGATGCCTTTTTACATTATCATGATTTGGGTCCGAACCTATCTTCTCTAATGAAATTCATCAAACTTGTAAGCGCAGGTAAAATAAAAGATTTCTCCCTAAAAAACTTTCCTTTTGAACCTGAGATCGACAAGGATGGCGCAATATCCGACGTGTTAAGTGCCAATCAGTCAATTTTAGTTCAAGTAGTTAAAGAACCCATATCCACCAAAGGGCCACGAATAAGTTCCGAACTTTCACTGGCCGGGCGATATGTTGTTTTAGTTCCTTTTTCGGATCGCATCTCGATTTCACAAAAAATCGAATCGAAAGAAGAAAAAGACCGATTAAAACGTTTGGTTCAATCTATCAAACCAAAAGGATTTGGTGTTATTGTCAGAACAGTAGCAGAAGGCAAAAAAGTAGCTGAACTCGACAAAGACTTACAGAATTTGCTGGACAAATGGACCACAATGTGTAAGCGAATCCCTACAGCTCATCATCCTTCAAAAGTATTAGGCGAACTCAACAGAGCGTCCTCAATACTACGCGATGTCTTTAATGATACCTTTACCGGTATTCATATCGATGATGAGGATCTGTATTATCAAACGAAGGAGTATTTGCAAGAAATAGCTCCTGCTAAAGTATCTATTGTTAAGCATTATCAATCGAAAGAGTTACCTCTTTTTGAGAAATACAATATAGAGCGACAAATTAAGACGTCTTTTGGAAGAACGGTATCTATGAGCAAAGGAGCTTATTTAATCATAGAACACACCGAAGCTTTACACGTAATCGACGTCAACAGCGGTAACCGCTCCAACAAAGCGCAAAACCAGGAAGACACCGCCTTAGAAGTGAATCTGATTGCTGCGGCCGAAATAGCCCGACAATTACGATTGCGCGACATGGGTGGTATAATTGTAATCGATTTTATCGATATGTCAAATCCTGATAACCGTAAAGTTCTTTATGATTTCTTACGAGAGGAAATGAGCGATGACAAAGCGAAACATAAAATCTTGCCTCCTAGCAAATTTGGATTAATTCAAATTACTAGACAAAGAGTCAGACCCGAAGTTAATATCAAAACAAGAGAAGAAAACCCGAATAATGAAAACGGGGAAATTGAAGCTCCTATCCTGATTATTGATAAAATATCGGCTGATCTAGAACGAATTTTTAAGGATCACAAAAAAGTGGTTCTGAATGCGCATCCCTTTGTGGCTGCCTATATAACTAAAGGTTTTCCATCATTACGTTCAAAATGGTTTTTTGAACATAAAAAATGGGTGAAAGTTATACCTCGTGACGCTTACACGTACTTAGAATATCACTTCTTCGACAAAGATGGAAGTGAAATTAAATAAATCCAAAACCGCTCGTTGTGAAACGGAGCGGTTTTTTTATGCCTATTAACTAGCGTCTTTTCTGAAAGAAAGCTTTCATCAAAGCCCCGCACTCCTGTTCCATAACGCCCGTTACTACTGTTGTTTTCGGATGCAATTGCGCTCCCATTTTTCGATAGCCACGATGCTCGTCGTACGCCCCGTAAACCACTTTGGAAATCTGACTCCAATATAATGCTCCGGCACACATTTGGCACGGTTCCAGTGTTACATAAAGCGTACAGTCTTTTAGGTATTTCCCTCCCAGAAAATTGGCCGCCGCAGTAATCGATTGCATTTCGGCATGTGCCGTAACATCGTTTAACAACTCCGTCAGATTGTGACTTCTGGCAATTACCCGATTGTCGATAACCACAATGGCACCGACCGGAATTTCCCCCTTTTCGAAAGCAATCTCCGCTTCCTGGAGGGCCTTTTTCATAAAATAATCGTCCGTGAAAATGTTTTCCATAAAAACAAAAATACAATTTCAAATTGTACCTTTGCACTATGGCAGCAAAACTCTTATCAAACATACTATCTCCCACCGATTTACGCAAGCTCCCTATTGAGCAACTCCCGGTTCTGGCACAGGAACTGCGCGAGTTTATCATCGACATTGTATCGACAAAGGAAGGTCATTTAGGTGCGAGTTTAGGCGTTGTAGAACTGACCATAGCCCTACATTATGTTTTTAATACTCCGGATGACCAACTGGTATGGGATGTAGGACATCAGGCCTACGGTCATAAAATCCTGACCGAACGGGCCGCGGTATTCCACACCAACCGTCAATTGGGCGGTATTTCCGGGTTCCCGAATCGCAGTGAAAGCGTTTACGATACTTTTGGTGTCGGGCACTCCTCTACGGCCATTTCGGCTGCTTTGGGAATGGCCATTGCTTCCCGATTACAAGGCGCTGTCGAAAAACAACATATCGCTGTTGTGGGCGATGCTTCAATTGCCTCCGGAATGGCCTTTGAAGGCCTCAACCACGCTGGTGTGACCGATGCCAATTTACTCGTAATTTTAAACGATAACGCCATCGGAATCGATCCAAGTGTAGGTGCTTTAAAAGAATATCTGACATCTGTAAAAGACGGTAGTAATCCAAAGGACAACAACATGATTCGTTCGTTAAACTTTGATTATTCCGGACCAATTGACGGTCATGATATTCCATTATTGATCAAAGAACTGATCCGATTAAAAAATAAAAAGGGCCCAAAATTCCTGCATATTACCACCACAAAAGGAAAAGGACTCGAACAGGCCGAAAAAGACCAGGTTCGCTATCATGCACCCGGTAAATTCGACAAAACAACCGGAGAGATACTCGCGCGTCCGGACGAAAACCTGCCGCCAAAATTCCAGGATGTATTCGGGTTGACGATAGTTGAACTAGCCCGTCAAAACGAACGTATTATCGGGATTACCCCGGCTATGCCTACCGGTTCGTCGCTTAAATTTATGATGGATGAAATCCCGGATCGCGCCTTCGACGTAGGTATCGCCGAACAACATGCCGTAACGCTGGCTGCCGGAATGACCACTCAGGGAATGGTTGTGTTTTGTAACATCTATTCTACTTTCCTGCAACGCGCCTACGATCAGGTCATTCACGATGTAGCTTTACAAAACTTACCCGTTATATTTTGTCTGGACCGGGCCGGTCTGGTTGGTGAAGATGGTGCAACGCATCAAGGCGTTTTTGATATTGCCTACCTGAACTGTGTTCCCAATCTGATTTTATTTGCCCCTATAAATGAAATCGAACTTCGAAACGGTATGTATACCGCGCAATTAGGACTGAATCATCCGATAGCAATACGCTATCCGAGAGGAAGAGGTTATATTCAAAACTGGCAACTTCCGTTCGAAAAAATCGAAATCGGAAAAGCCCGTAAACTTTCGAAAGGCAGCAAAATCGCTATTTTATCCACCGGAACCATTGGAAATAATGTACTTCAGGCTTTGGAGCAAACAGAAAATCGCGATTTGTTTTCCCATTATCATTTTCCGTTTATAAAACCACTGGACATTGCAACGCTGGAAGAAATCTGTAACAGTCACGAACAACTGATTACGATAGAAGACGGATCTGTATTAGGCGGTTTCGGAAGTACTATTGCGGCATTTGTTAGTGCTCATCATACCGGGTTAAGTGTTAAAATACTGGGTATTTCAGACGAATTTATTGAGCACGGCACAGTTATTGAGCAGCAAAAAAAATGCAAAATTGATGTTAACAGTCTGATAACGCTATTTTCAAGTTACTGATTTTAACCTTTTTTGCGAAACTAAAGAAAATTAAAAACTAAATTTATCATGAAGATTACTCCGTATCTAATCGGATTACTTTTTATTTTAGCCATTCAGAAAAGTAATGCACAAGACGTAGTAAGAACTACAATTCCCGACACCACCTCTTACTGGCACAAAAAAAACAGTGTCGGACTTGATTTTAGCCAAATCGCATTTATCAACTGGAGCGTTGGAGGAAACAACTCCATTTCAGGCCTTTTAAAGGGCGCTTTTTTACGAAACTATGTTAGAGGTAATGTAAAGTGGAAAAACGAACTCATCGTACGCTATGGCGTTAACAAGCAGGAAGAGCGCGAACTTCGCAAGACCGACGACGCGATTCAGCTGAATTCGACCTTTGGTTACCGTCACGACAGTATCTCAAACTGGTACCACAGTGCGAAATTAAATTTCAATACGCAGTTTACCAGCGGATATGCCTATCCGAATACCGATCTGGCAATTTCCAAAGCCTTTGCACCGGCTTATTTATTTCTGGGTGTTGGAGCCGAGTATTCCAATAAAGAACAAAAGCTAAATGCTTATTTCTCCCCTTTAACTCAGAAAACCACCTTGGTATTGGATCAGCGTTTGGCCGATCAGGGTGCTTTTGGGGTTGACAAGGCGATCTATGACGAAGCCGGAAATCTGATTACCCACGGTAAAAGATCGCGAACGGAAGTTGGTATTTTAGTCACCAACCAATGGAAAACCGAAGTCTATAAAAACATATTCCTCGACCATCGCTTAAGTCTTTATACCGATTATATGAACAACTTCGGCAATATTGATGTTGACTGGCAGCTACAACTGGATCTTGTCGTTAACGAATATGTAAAAGCGAATATCGGTACAAATCTTGTTTATGACGATGACATCAAATCGAAGAAAGAGATCGACGGTGTACAGGTCACTCAGGGACCTAAAATTCAGTTTAAACAACTATTAGGAATTGGTTTGAGTTATACATTTTAAGATATAAAAAAAGGTTCCTTTCGGAACCTTTTTTATTTTAGAATTAATTCAATATAACCTTTTGGGTATGATTTAAATTATCACCTTCTACTTTAAGAATATACATTCCGGATTGTAATCCTTTCAGATTGATTGTTTTTTCAATATTGAAGTCGTCAACTTTCTGACTGTATACATTTCTTCCGTTAATATCAAACACCTGTAATGATACTTTACCGGTATAGTTTCCGATAAATACATTAAACGTTCCGTTAGACGGGTTTGGATATACTTTGATCATATCTTTATTTTCAAAATAATCTACAGCCATCGTACAGTTAGGTCCTTGTGGCGGCGTTGTAAAATCTTCCACCTGGTCGTTGATTGCAGCTACACCGCTATTCATACCTGCAGATGCATTTACTCCTAAACCTCTTCTGGCAAAAACATCCCAGATCATACAGTAATTCTGTCCGCCTGTTGTAGCCTGATCGGCTGCAATAATCGCATCCCTTCCGGAAACAAACGAAGGATTACACGGTTGTAATTTTAACGCATCGATGATCAAACGTAAAACTTTATTATTACCACCTGTTCCGGTATAGATATTCGGGTCATAACCATATTTGTTGATATAGGCCCATGTTAAATCCCATAACATAGAAGCCCAAACAGTTCCTACAGCGTGTACATCAACTCGTAACGTACCATTCTGATCGGTATAGGATAATCCGTTGGTATCACCATAGGTAAGTGGGTTGATTCCCATATCGGTTGAATATTTATATTGACGGATTCCCTGACCATTCGTAGGCTGATTGGCAAGGAAAGTTGCAATTCCTTTTCCGGTTACCGGAGAATCACCCGCTTTGATCTGTAATAAATATGCGAAGAAATCCGACCAACCTTCACCCATTTGCTCTGTACTGGTTAAACAGCTCGGATTAGCTGGTCCACCGGTTAAACGGGATGAAATACCATGACCGTATTCGTGTGTAATTACACCATTATCAAAATCACCATCCGAATTTACGAAGTTAACCGTCTCATAAGATAAGGTAATATTAACCGCTCCGGATTGCATTCCGGCAATTAATGCATTTCCAACCGACTGACTTACCAAGATAGCCGGAATAGTGATCCCTGCATTTGCACCACCCATAACCATGTATTCATCAAGGTTATTAATTACGATAACCGCCAATGCACCGGCATTTTGAGCAAACATTACTTTATTTACGAAATCACAAGATCCTCTTCGAACCAAAACGATTTTACCCGTTAACTGCGCTCCGTTGATCGCTGCAGTACAAGCATCGGCATTATCCGGCACACCATCATCAAAAAGTGCTAAATCGGCTGTAATACCGGCTGGTGCTGTTGGCACTGCCACGTGACCGCTTGTAAAGTTATTATCCACGGCAAAATAGGCTCCCGCCAAAGACGACGGTGCATGCACGCGGAAAAAGTTAGGTCGTGGTCCTACGTCCCACAAATACATTTGCATACGTGGCGACTGACCATCAGCCGGAGTTGAAAAGTTTGCGTTGTTTACGCCACTTCCATCCTGAGCATCTGCTAAAACAGGATCTCCGTTAAACGTCACAGTTCCACCGCGACCATAGTTATTTTGCTGGAAGTTACCATTAGCCTCGTTAAACCCGTACTGATACATAATATCGTGCATGATATTATTCATATAGAACAGGTTCGTTGTAGCCGCACTGGTATAGGTCGATGCCGCAACACCGGTTCCTCCGTAAGGGAAGTCAAAAGTTAAACTTAAACCACCATTTGGACTCGCCCCAGTAGTAGCGTTATTTCCGGCAATATCTTCTTTTGCCCAAACGTTATTCCCTCTGGTTGTTGTAAACTCCGGACCGGTAGCCCCGTTAGTATCGTGCCATTCGTAAGGAGAAGCCAACGCATTATGTGGTGAAACCAATAATTCGCGGTTCCCGTGATTCGGGCTTTCTACGTTATATGGATAAACGCGATACGATCCTCCCTGAACCTGAGCCAATGCACTTGCATCTTTAAATGCTTTACTGCTGAAGTTCATCGTATGGTTGTGTTCTTTATGATTGGCATCACCGAAGTTACAGCTCAATACCAGATCAAAATTTTCCAGCATCGCACCGTTTACCGCATCAATACGAACACTCCACAAATGTTTATAATCGGACGTATAGAACGTATAATCCCAGGCCAATCGCAGGGAACCGTCTTCCATTTGCTGGAAAACCAGTTCTGCACTAACCGGATCATCTGTTAACGTTCCGTTGGTTAATTTATATTCTTTATCACTGATTTTGGTAGCAATCTGCGAACTGAAAGCAGGCGCCTTTAAATGGGTTTGCGCCTTTAACAATCCATCTGTTACCGATAAAACCGGCGTCAGGGTATTAATTTTTCCCGCCACATCAGCTATAAAACGATTTCCAACATTAACCACTTCTCCGTTTTTAACCGAAAAGTTTGTCACCGCGTTAAAAATCTCAATTCCTCTGTAGCGTTGCTTTACGTAGTAGTTATTGATATTCGTTGATGAAGAACTCGCTTCACTTTCCACAAACCAATCGGCGATATCTTGTCGGGATAAGCCTAACTTTTGATGGTTATTGGTTAGATAGCGTTGAATTTGCTCATTTTGAGATTGTGCAAACCCCGCACTACCAGCCAATAGCAACATCATTAGGGTAGTTTTTTTCATAATTTTTTAGTTAGCTTTTTTTAATTCAAGTTTCACAAAATTATAATTTTATTCAACTTAACAAAAAAATATTGCTAACTTATCAATAATATCACACTTAACCTTTAATTATGTTAAAAATTTGTAGGGCTTTACCGTCAGTTAACATGGATATAAAATGACAGATATGCATAAGTCGTTCGTACAGGCTCATTTTTTCGGTTACGAATTTTTCAGGAAGTAATTTTAGTAATAACTGATCGTAATTTGTAGCCGTTCCTTCAAACTTATTGTTATACGCCGTACAAAACTTATCCAGCAACGTATTGATCACCTGATACCCCATAATTTCCTTTTCGATCACATCGTTACTCTGGTAAATATTTTTAATACTAATCTTAATAATATCGTCCATCTGCGCTTTATACTGACTTTTATCCATCAATGCCATGTGGAATTTCCCTTCGAGAATTGCTTCTTCATTTTCGAGAAACACACGAACCGCATCGCTGATCAGACTACTAATAGCCAATGCTCTCAGATAACTGATTCGATCTTCTTTAGTAATAAGGCTATTGTATTTCTTTCGATCCATGATATGGCCTACCAGCTTAACCAGATATTCCAATGCAAAATCCTCATCGACCAATCCGAGGTTAATTCCATCTTCAAAATCGATAATCGTATAGCAGATATCGTCGGCCGCTTCTACTAAAAACGCCAGCGGATGTCTTTCGAAACCGACATCATCACCTTCTTTGTTGGAAAGAAGTCCTAACTCAGCCGCCACATCATTAAAAAACACTTTATCCGTCTGAAAAAAGCCAAATTTTTTATCCGCTATATTAGACGTTGGTTTTTTCGGCAGACTCTCTTTCGGATATTTCATAAAAGCACCCAGGGTAGCATACGAAATCCGCAAACCGCCTTCGTTACCCGGGCGCGAACCCGTGAGTACCGAAAAACCATTGGCATTTCCTTCAAAATCGATCAGATCCTGCCATTCTTTAGGTACCAATTGTTCTTTATACTTTATTCCTTTTCCGGTTTTAAAATATTCGCCAATTGCCTTTTCACCCGAATGTCCAAAAGGTGGATTTCCGATATCGTGCGCCAATGCCGCGGCTGCCACTATGGTTCCGAAATCGTTCATATGAAAACCGTGCACTTCTTTCAGATAGGGATATTTTTCCAGTATTTTTTTCCCAACCAAACGCCCCAGTGAACGTCCCACAACCGAAACCTCCAAACTGTGTGTAAGTCGGGTATGTACGAAATCGGTTTTGGATAAGGGTATTACCTGTGTTTTGTCCTGCAAACTACGGAAAGCCGACGAAAAGATAATCCGGTCGTAATCCACTTCAAACCCCAAACGGGTATCATCCTGTTCCTTACGCAAACGTTTGCTTGTATCGCCCTGTCTTTTTAGCGACAGTAATTGTTCCCAATGCATCATAGGAGTATATTTTAAATTCCCAAACGGGATCTAGTTATTTTGTTGTTTTTCGATTTCAGCCTGAATAATATTATTTTTTACCGCTGTAAACACATGGTTTTTAGCTTCGGCAAACGACACATCGTAAATCCGTTCCAACTTACAAAATTCGGCCGGATATTTCGACAACAGACTATTATAATACGTATCGAGTACTTCGCGGGACGGAAGTGTAAATTCCAGTTTTAATTCAAATCTCCGTACCAAAGCCTCGTCGATCATTTGAATCTGGTTCGTCGCTGCGATGAGTATCGATTTTTTTGGAAAATTATCGATAAGCTGTAAAATGGCATTAACCACGCGTTTCATTTCGCTACTGTCTTTATTATCGTAATCCCGTATTTGCCCTAACGAATCGAACTCGTCGAAAAACAATACAGCACTTTCATACAGCACTTCTTTAAACAAGCCCTCGATGTTTTTGGCCGTCTCCCCCAATTTGGACGAAACAATACTCGCCAGATTTACGATAATGATTTTTTTGTCCAGCTTTTTGGCAATCGCCTTGGCTGTCATCGTTTTTCCGCAACCCGTTTTTCCGTATAACAGCATTTTATTCACCACCGGCAATTCATAGCGTTCCAACACTTCGCGGAAATGATATTCTTTTAAAAACTGGTTGATTTGCGCCGAAACGGCTTCGTTAAAAACAACATCTTCCAGATTAACATTACTTCTGTCGGTAAAATATAAAGTACTCAATTGATACGGTTTTAGTTATGTTGCGAACAAATGTACAAATACAATTTGGCTTAAAAAGGAAACAGCCATCTCAAAAGACAGCTGTTTTATATATTTGTTTTTTCAGATTATGAACCACACATTTCACAATCGTCCGGTTCTGCATTTTTGGAACGTTCCAACATCGCGCGGAATTCATCAACAGCGATTTCTTCCTGTTTTGCTGGTGTTTCCTGCTTCACCTCGTTGTTTAGCGTAAATTTAATCGCATCGACAGCACTCTTCGTTCTCAAATAGTACATTCCCGTTTTTAAACCGGACTGCCATGCATAGAAGTGCATTGATGTTAATTTTGCAAAAGTAGCCCCTTCCATAAAAAGGTTTAACGATTGCGACTGGTCGATAAAGTAACCACGCTGACGGGACATATCGATAATATCTTTCATACTCATTTCCCAAACCGTTTTGTACAGTTCTTTAATGTCCTGAGGAATGATGTCGATATTCTGGATCGATCCGTTGGCACGCATGATTTCCTGTTTCAGGTTTTCGTTCCACAAGCCCAGGTTTACCAAATCCTGTAACAGGTGTTTGTTTACCACGATAAACTCACCGGATAATACACGACGGGTATAAATATTGGATGTATACGGTTCGAAAGCTTCGTTGTTTCCTAAAATCTGTGATGTTGAAGCTGTTGGCATCGGCGCCATCAACAAGGAGTTACGCACTCCATTTTGCATTACTTCTTTTCGCAGACTTGCCCAATCCCAACGACCGCTTAAATCACCATCGTTCAATCCCCAAAGATTATACTGGAATTCTCCTTTTGAAATCGGAGACCCTTCGAAAGTCGAATACGGTCCTTCTTCTTTTGCCATTTCCATCGATGCGGTAAGCGCCGCGAAATACATGGTTTCGAAAATTTCCTGATTTAATTGTTTAGCGGCATCACCGGTAAACGGCATACGCAATAAGATAAAAGCATCGGCCAGACCTTGTACGCCCAATCCAACCGGACGGTGACGCATATTGGAGTTTTCGGCTTCCTTAACAGGATAGTAATTCCTGTCGATTACTTTATTCAGGTTACGGGTTACACGTTTGGTAACATCGTAAAGTAGCGCATGATTGAATTCTCCGTTTTCCACAAACATCGGAAGTGATATGGAAGCCAGATTACAAACCGCAATTTCGTCGGCTGAAGTATATTCCAGAATCTCTGTACAAAGATTCGAAGAACGAATCGTTCCCAGGTTTTTCTGGTTTGATTTACGGTTGGCCGCATCCTTATAAAGCATGTATGGCGTACCGGTTTCGATTTGTGATTCCAGGATTTTCTCCCAAAGCTCACGGGCTTTTATGGTTTTTCTACCTTTTCCGGCATTTTCATAAGCGATATACATCGCCTCGAATTCGTCACCATATACATCATATAATCCCGGACATTCGTTCGGGCACATTAATGTCCATTGCGCATCTTCCTGAACGCGTTTCATAAACAAATCGTTCATCCACATCGCATAGAAAAGATCACGCGCACGCATTTCTTCTTTTCCGTGGTTTTTACGTAAATCCAGGAAATCGAAGATATCAGCATGCCATGGTTCTACATAAATTGCAAAACTACCTTTACGTTTTCCACCACCCTGATCAACATAACGTGCGGTATCGTTAAATACACGCAACATCGGCACAATACCGTTGGATGTTCCGTTTGTTCCTCTGATATACGAACCGGTAGCCCGTACATTGTGGATTGACAAACCGATTCCTCCGGCCGATTGCGAAATCTTAGCCGTATGTTTTAAGGTATCGTAAATTCCGTCGATACTATCATCCTGCATCGTCAACAGGAAGCAAGACGACATTTGCGGTTTTGGCGTTCCGGCATTAAACAACGTTGGCGTTGCATGCGTAAAGAACTTTTTCGACATCAATTCGTACGTCTCGATAGCCGATTCGATATCATTAAGGTGAATCCCTACGGAAACACGCATTAACATATGTTGCGGACGTTCCACGATTTGCCCGTTGATACGCAACAAATAAGAACGCTCCAAAGTTTTAAATCCGAAATAATCGTAGTTAAAATCCCGGTTATAGATAATTGTGGAATCCAATCGTTCGGCATTGGCCATGATCACTTCATAAACCTCATCCGAAATCAACGGTGATTCCTGGTTGGTTCTCGGATTTACGTACTGATACATATCCGTCATGGTTTCCGAGAATGATTTTTTGGTGTTTTTGTGCAGGTTCGACACGGCAATTCGCGCGGCCAACTGTGCAAAATCCGGGTGTGAAACCGTCATTGACGCTGCTGTTTCGGCAGCCAGGTTATCCAGTTCTGATGTGGTTACACCATCGTATAAACCTTCAATAACTCGCATAGCTACTTTTACAGGATCAACCAAATCGTTTAATCCATAGCATAGAATTCTAACTCTGTCTGTAATCTTATCAAACATTACAGGCTCACGTCGTCCGTCTCTTTTTACTACATACATCGTATTGAAAATTTATGAATTGATACAAATAATTTTATAGAAAACACATTGGTTTTCGCCCCAATCGCCATTTAATATGGCCGATTACAGTTCTTTAAAAATCAGCGTCGAAGCTAATTTTTTGCGAGTCGGTATCTTTGTTTAATACGCCCGCTTTTTGGTATTCGGATACCCTTTTTTCAAAGAAATTGGTTTTACCTTGTAACGAGATCATATCCATAAAGTCAAAAGGATTGCTCGCGTTATATACTTTTTCACAACCCAGTTCCACCAACAATCTGTCGGCTACAAACTCCAGGTATTGTGTCATTAGTGTGGCATTCATTCCGATTAAACTAACCGGCAATGATTCGGTAATAAATTCTCTTTCAATATTTAAAGCATCGGTAATGATCTCCACAATTCTTGATTTCGGCACTTTGTTCACCAAATGGTGGTTATGCAAGTGAACCGCGAAATCACAGTGTACCCCTTCATCTCTTGAGATCAACTCATTCGAGAAAGTAAGTCCCGGCATCAAACCGCGTTTTTTCAACCAGAAAATCGAACAGAAAGCTCCGGAGAAAAAGATTCCTTCTACGGCAGCAAACGCAATTAATCTTTCGGCAAACGAATCGGATTCGATCCAACGTAACGCCCAATCTGCTTTTTTTCGAATTGCAGGAAAGACATCTAACGCATGGAATAATTCATTTTTATCAGCCTCGTCTTTTACATAGGTATCAATCAGAAGAGAATAGGTCTCACTATGAATGTTTTCCATCATAATCTGGAATCCGTAGAAAAACTTCGCTTCCGGATATTGCACTTCGTTTACAAAGTTTTCCGCAAGGTTTTCATTTACGATACCGTCGGAAGCTGCGAAAAATGCCAAAATATGTTTGATAAAATATTTTTCGTCGTCGTTTAACTTTGTATTCCAGTCGGTCAAATCCTGATGCAAGTCAATTTCTTCTGCCGTCCAAAAGCTAGCCTCCATTTTTTTATACCAATCCCAAATATCATGGTGCTTGATTGGAAAAATAACAAAACGGTCTTTATTCTCTTGCAAAATTGGTTCTATCACCGACATAGTACATTGACTTTTAAAAGATTAATTTTGTGCTTTTCTTAAGAAAAACACACTACAAAGATTAGTATTTGAAACGGAAAAAGAAAGACAAAACAAGTCAAACTTATTCACAATTAAGACGAGTTTTTAACAAGCGAAGAAAATTCTTTCAAGCTAAATTTAAAAACTTATAATTTTGAAAAACAATATGTTACGAAATAACGTAAAGTTAAAAAAAGAAGCACTCTCAGTGTTAACACACCAGATTAAAGCCTTCCGAAAGAAAACCAGGCAACCTACTTTTTAAGTTCTTCGGCCACCTTTTCAAGTTCGCTATACCATTCCGGCCCAAACTTGCGAACCAATGCTTCTTTTACGAATTTATACACCGGAACTTCCAGCTCTTTTCCAAGCGAACAAGCATCGTCGCAGATATGCCATTTATGGTAATTTACCGCGGCAAAATCGGAAAAATCTTTAACCCGTATCGGGTACAAATGACAGGAAACCGGTTTTTTCCAATCGACCAAGCCCTGGTTGTACGCCTGCTCGATACCACAAAGCGCTGTTGGCCCGTCAAAAATAACATAAGCGCAATCTGCTCCGTCAATCAGCGGTGTTTCCAGTTCGCCATCCGAACCTACGATCGAGGTTCCCTGCTCTTCGATTGCAGCGACACCTTCGGGACGTAAAAACGGTTTTACGATGGGATAAATTTTTTCCAGAATCGCCACTTCATTCTGATCAAGTGGCGCACCGGCATCACCATCCACACAACAGGCTCCTTTACAAGCCGACAAATTACACACAAATTCTTTTTCAAGAATTTCCTCAGACACGATGGTTTTCCCTAACTGAAACATGATACTCGGAATACATTAATTAGCCGACAAAGGTACAAATTAATACCGACTTTAAAACGGGGCAAAACACCCTCTTTTATTACGAAATAGACAATAAACAAAGTCATTTCGAGGTCAATTTTATTTTTATGTTAAAAATTAACCTTGTTTTTAGATTTTTTGTTATATTTTTATATAATTTTGCACTCTTAAAAAAAAACAATAGCTATGGGATTCGATTGGAAAGAAATTTTTACGGTAGGAATGGTTTTATTTGCGGTGATCGATATTTTCGGAAGTATCCCGATCATTGTTGATCTACGCAACAAAGTAGGCCATATACAATCTGAAAAAGCCTCTATAGTTGCGGCAGTTATCATGATTTCCTTTCTTTTTGTGGGAGATGAAATTTTAAAACTTATCGGAATCGACGTTAACTCGTTTGCCGTAGCCGGTTCGTTTGTATTGTTTTTCCTGGCATTGGAAATGATCTTAGGTATCACACTTTATAAAGATGACGCACCCAATACAGCATCCATCGTACCCATCGCCTTTCCTTTAATTGCCGGCGCCGGAACGATGACCACTTTATTATCATTGCGTTCGGAATATCAGACTATCAACATTATCTTTGGTATCCTGGCCAATATCCTAATCGTATACCTGGTTTTAAAATCATCATCCCGAATCGAAAAAACATTGGGTAAAAACGGACTAGGCGTTATCCGTAAGGTGTTTGGCGTTGTTCTTTTGGCCATCGCTGTTAAATTATTCGCAGCGAATGTTAAAGGTCTGTTTGTTTAAGCAGATTTTTACTAATTTCACCGCCATAATTTAACTACTCGTAGTTCTTTTTTTATTTACAATGAAAATTTTCTCATACATACTAATCGCTGCCGCGTTAGGGTTAATTATTTTTAACGTAACCCTATTGGATTTTTCGAATCTTTTTGAAGGCAACAGTTTAGTAGCGTTAATCGGCATTGTGGCCTCATTATGCGCTGTTTGTATTTTATTAATCTTCAAGATGTCGAAAGCCATCGAAGAAAAAACAAAAGGAAACTAAGACATGTTTGATGTTTTGCTAATTGGTGGCGGAGTAGCCGGGGTTTCGTGTGCCCTTATCTTAGGGTCGGCTCATAAAAAGAGTTTTGTAACCGATAAAAAAATAGGCATTATCACCCACCAGAAAGCGTCGTCGTTACAAGACGCGCTATTTAATAACGCTTATGGTATTCCGGCAGGAAAACTGGGCTCGGAAATTCTAACCGAAAGCACAGAACATCTGGCACAAACTTATCCCCATATCCTACAAATTCCGGACGAAAAAGTAATTAAAGTCGAAGGTACATCAGGTGACTTTACCGTGACGACAAACAAAGCATCTTATAAAACCCGTGCAATTGTAGTTGCAATCGGTTCCTCCAACCTTTTCGGAATAGAAGGACTGGAACACTACATTGAACCGCACCGTAAAGCTTTACCGGAGAAGAACCGTATCCAACTTAAAAATAATGATCATCTTGTTGCCGACGGTATTTATGTAGCCGGAACTCTGGCCGGATGGAGAAGTCAGCTTGCGATAGCCGCCGGAAGTGGCGCATCGGTAGCAACAGACCTTCTTACATTATGGAACAACGGTATCGAAACCCATTCGCACGACAGTATACGAAAATAAAAAAGGGAGCTTACGCTCCCTTTTTTATTGCTTTATTTTTTAGCAGCTTCCAATACCGCTTTAATCATCGGATCTTCTTTTAGAATCAACTGATAATAATGCTGCTCATCAAATAACTGACGTACAAATTCGGCAGCCAGATATTGTTTTACTTTATCTTTATGCTTATCCAGATTAAAAATCAGTCCGCTTTTTGACAAATGTTTACGGAAACCATCGTAATAAAAATCGGTCTTGACCACTTTACTTTCCACTTGCGGAATAGTTAGCTTTTGAAATTGCGCTCTTTCATGATCCAGTTCTTCAAAAATAAAATAACTCACGATTCCGGATTGCATAATCATATTCAGCGCTTCATCGCCGTGTTTCCCTTCCATCGGTACAAAAATATCCGGAATGATTCCACCACCGCCATAAACCGTTTTTCCTTTTTTGGTTTTAAACTTCAGACTATCCGCAACTTTAATACTATCGAATGCGTATAGTTCGCCATTTTCGAAACGCTTTTCAAAATCGCCGTAATATTCTTCCAAACCTTTGTTATACGGTTTTTGAATGGATCGCCCCGAAGGTGTATAATAACGTGCTACCGTCAGACGAACCGCCGATCCGTCACCTAAAGGCATTTCCCGTTGCACCAGTCCTTTTCCAAACGAACGTCTTCCAACAATCAGTCCGCGGTCGTTATCCTGAATTGCTCCGGCCAGAATTTCACTTGCCGATGCACTGTTTTCATCGATCAGAATATATAGTTTACCGTTTTCAAAACTTCCTTTCGAAGTAGCATTACTCACATCCTCTACTCCTTTACGGTTTTTGATTTTAACGATCTGTTCTTTATCTTTCAGGAATTCGTCTGCGATTTCCACCGCGCGTTCCATATAACCACCGCCATTATTCCGAACATCGACAATCAACTCTTTTACACCGGCAGCTTTTAACTTCGTCAATCCCTGATGGAATTCTTTAAAAGTCGTCTCAGCAAAACGATTGATTTTAATATATCCGGTTTTATTATCGAGCATTAAAGCCACATCCACACTTTTGATTGGCACCAAATCGCGGGTTACATTAACTTTAAACTTTTTGTTTTCCGTTTTTCTAAAAATGGTCAGCTCTACTTTGGATCCTCTTTCTCCTTTCAGTTTTGAAAAAAGCGTATCGTTGGATATTTTCTTTCCGAACAACTTTGTGTTACCCGCAAACAGAATACGATCACCCGCACGGATTCCGGCTCTTTCCGAAGGTCCACCGGCAATGGGTTTGATAACTGCAACCGAATCTTTATAGGTGTAAAAATTAACCCCAATTCCCACAAAGTCACCTTTCATGCTTTGCGCCACGGATTCAAACTCGTTTTTAGCAATATAAACCGAATGTGGATCCAGTTTTTCCAGAATACCGTTTACGGTAATATCCACAATCGAATCGGTATTGACCTCATCGACATATTCGTTATTGATAAAATCCAGTAATTTATTGAGTTTGTTTTTACTGGCGTTTGAAGAAAAATTCGCCGTTGGGGCAGAAAAGTTAAGATAGCCCCCAATAAGCACACCCACAGCGAGTGCCGTAGTGATTATTACCGGCAAGTATATTTTTTTAATTTTCATATCAATCCAAATCAGCAATATGCTCTACATCTACACCTGCTTTTCTCAGAAAATCAAGTCCCTCTTCATCTTTATATCCCTGATAATAAACAACCCGTTTAATTCCGGACTGATGAATCAGTTTACTACAATCTTTACAAGGCGACAAGGTAATATATAAGGTTGCCCCTTCGCAGGATTGTGTGGATCGCGCCACTTTCGAGATTGCATTCGCTTCGGCATGCAACACATACCATTTGGTATAACCGTCATCGTCTTCGCAGCAATTCTCAAATCCGGATGGTGTTCCGTTATAACCGTCGGAAATAATCATACGGTCTTTTACAATGATTGCACCAACCTGTTTTCTTTTACAATACGACAACAGGCTCCATTCTTTAGCAATTCTCAGATAGGCCTTATCGTATTTATTCCGTTTTTGTTCTTTCATTCAATGTATTAGTTACTTGTAAACCATTACAAAAGGTAATGGCCTATCCCTATAGCCCTGATGGGAGCGACATCCTTGTTGCACCAACACGATATAGCGGACAGCAGGAATACGGAATACAAAAATACGCAAACGTTTCGCTACTGATACTGAAAAGATAAGCATTTTTTTTAGCGGTTCCAAATTTCGCTACTAATGATCATCGGCAATACCACACCGATAACAAAAGCCGACATAACCAGTGTCCAGTCGCGTTTGGAAAAGCGGAAAAAAGTCTGAATAATATAGGAAAGGATTAATACTACCAGCACCACAATAATTTGCGCCGTTTCAATACCGAGTGCAAATTCAAGTAACGGCAGTAATTTTTCGGAAGCAGCGCCCGGCAGTATGGTTTTAAAGTAATTGGAAAAGCCCAATCCATGAATAATTCCGAAGAAAAGCGTCACAAAAGCCACAAAACTAACGCTTTCGTTTTTAGATGATTTTCCGGCAGTAAACAAATGAAACAATGCCGTAACCAGAATGGTAATCGGGATTAGAAATTCGACCAGATTGGCTTTGATATATACGATCCCATAAACCGAAAGCATTAGCGACAAGGTATGTCCCAGAGTAAAAAGCGTTACGAGCAACAACACCCGTTTCCAATCTTTAAACGCATAGGGAACCACCAAAGCGATCAGGAACAAAACATGATCATAAGCATTGATATCGAGCACATGACGCAATCCGATATTAAAGTATATCCAAAATTCTGACATAGTATTTCTTTTAAATTGACTTGGGAATCCAAACTTACAATTATTTTTGATATTTATATACTCCGTCAACAAAAGCTGCTATTTTGTTTTAACAGGATCGGAAATAAAGTATATTTGTACCTGCACAACACCATTTAATTGTAAAAGTTATGTCATTTTCAGATTTATTTGATAGCGAATTCAAGTCCCGAAATAAGGGTCATTTTTCGGCTATCGTACGCGTTGCTATTGCAGACGGCGACCTGACTCAGGAGGAAAGAAACTTCTTAGATAAGTTGGCCATTCAGTTGGAGATTTCGAAAGAGGAATATGAAGAAATCCTGGAGAATCCTTTAAAATATCCGATTAACCCTCCTTATTTATACACACAACGTTTAGAGCGTTTGTATGATTTATCCCGTATGGTTTATGCGGATCATATTTTGGGTCCGAAACAAAAAGAAATCATGATGCGTTTTGTTTTGGCACTAGGTTTTACTCCAAGTAATGCTTCTTATATTGTAGACAAAGCGTTTTCGTTATTGGTTTTAAATGTAGATCTCGATACATTTATATACGAAATGCAAAACATGAACAAATAATCCGGTTATACCGAATAAAAAAAGTCCTGAATTCTCAGGACTTTTTTGTTTTACTTATCTTATCTTATTGAGCCGCGTTGGCCATAAATTCCTCTGCTTTTTCCACCATGTTCCGGCTTCCGCAGAAAAACGGTACGCGTTGGTGTAATTCGGTCGGTTTAACTTCCAGGATACGATCAAAACCATCGGATGCTTTTCCTCCGGCCTGTTCGGCGATAAAAGCCATCGGATTACATTCGTATAACAAACGCAATTTTCCATTTGGCGCTTTGGAACTGGTCGGATAAATATAAACGCCGCCTTTGATCATATTTCTATGAAAATCGGACACCAAACTTCCGATATAACGGGATGTATACGGACGATCGCCTTCTTCCAGCTGACAATATTTGATATAATCTTTTACCCCTTGTGGGAAATGAATATAATTTCCTTCGTTAATCGAATAGATTTTTCCGTCCGGTGCATATTTCATATTCGGGTGCGACAGATAGAAGGTACCGATAGCCGGGTTTAACGTAAAACCATTTACCCCGTGACCGGTCGTATAAACCAACATCGTTGACGTTCCGTAGATCACATAACCTGCGGCTACCTGATTTACGCCCGGTTGTAAAAAATCTTCCAGTGTTACCGGTGTTCCCATAGGCGTGATTCTGCGGTAAACCGAGAAAATTGTTCCCACCGATACGTTCACATCGATATTGGATGATCCATCCAACGGATCCATTAACACTACATATTTGTTATTATGACTGGCATCTTTTCCCTGAACGGTAATAAAATCGTCGTTTTCTTCAGACGCAATTCCGCAAACAATCTCACGATTGATCAATGTTTGAATAAAAACCTCATTGGCATACACATCCAGCTTTTGCTGATCTTCGCCCTGGATATTTTGCTCGCCGGCCGCTCCTACGATATCGACCAATCCGGCTTTATTTACTTTGTGGCTCACCACTTTTGCCGCCAGACGGATAGAGTTAATAATTCGGGACAATTCCCCGGATGAGTACTTGAATTCTTCCTGTTTTTCAATGATAAACTCACCTAACGTTTTATTGCGATCTTTCATTATTAATTAGAGTTGTTGTTGTGTTTTCGAGTACAAATATCGCTATTTTTGTGCAATGCTAATATATTTTATTCCGGCAATAACAAAACGCTTAATTTCCGTAAAATGAACATCCGAAAAGGACAAAAAGAAGATATGCCAGCCGTACTCGGACTGATCCGCGAACTGGCGCTATTTGAAAAAGAACCTGATGCCGTAGTGGTTACTACCGAAGAACTGGTGCGTGACGGTTTTGGCGAAAACCCGCTTTTTAAAACCTTTATTGCCGAAGTCGACCATGAAATTGTTGGTATGGCTTTATTCTATTATCGCTATTCGACCTGGAAAGGCAAAACGATTCATCTGGAAGATCTGATTGTAAGTGAAAAAATGCGCGGTACCGGATTGGGACATGCTTTATATGCCGAAGTGATCAAGCAAGGTGAAAAAGACAATGTTCGCCGTATCGAATGGGCCGTACTGGACTGGAACCAGAACGCGATTGACTTTTACGAAAAATCGGGTGCAAAAGTTTTAAAAGACTGGTATGTCGTACAAATGGACGAAGCCGGAATAAGCAATTTTACAAACAGCTTACAGCCTCGCTAAAGCGAGTGTAATCATACTATTATACAGGTCTAATTTTTAAACAATGAGAGTATTCAAATTTGGTGGCGCCTCTGTAAAAGATGCCGATAGTATTAAAAACGTATACGACGTTTTGCAGCAAGTAGGTTTTGACGATGTTCTTCTGGTTGTTTCGGCAATGGGAAAAACCACAAATGCTTTGGAAGTGGTTATAAAGAACTATTTTGATAAATCGGCGGAGCTTAAGGCTTCCATTCAGGAAGTCAAGAAATACCACAATCAGATTTTACTCGATTTGTTTGAAGACGAAAAGCACGAGGTATTTACGGCCGTAAACCGCCATTTTACCGATATGGAGCACTTTCTGGACATCAACAAATCACCAAACTACAACTTTGTTTACGATCAGATTGTAGGTTATGGCGAAATTGTATCGACTACTATTCTGAGTTATTATTTTAATCATAGTGGTATCCGAAACCAATGGGTGGATGTACGCAATTTGATCAAAACAGATAATACCTATCGTGATGCGATTGTCAACTGGGAACTAACACAGAAAACCATCTCCAAAAACATCAAAAAGAACGTTCTGAATATTACTCAGGGATTTTTAGGATCGGACGAAAACAACTTTACGACTACTCTGGGACGGGAAGGTTCCGATTATACGGCGGCTATTTTCGCCTATTGTCTGAATGCCGAAAACGTAACCATCTGGAAAGACGTACCGGGTGTTTTAAATGCCGATCCGCGGTATTTTGAAAACGCTGTCCTATTAAACCAGATTTCCTATCGTGAGGCAATTGAGCTGGCTTTTTACGGAGCTTCGGTAATTCACCCGAAAACCTTACAACCACTACAAAAAAAGGAAATTCCGCTATATGTAAAATCGTTTGTCAATCCGTTATTACCGGGAACCAGTGTTTCAAAAGGCGCCGATCTGGAGCCGCAAACTTCCTGTTTTATCGTTAAGAAAAACCAGTTGTTGATTTCTCTATCATCGATTGATTTTTCATTTATCATGGAAGAAAACATCAGTGCGATTTTTGGATTATTCCATCAATATAAAATAAAGGTAAGCCTGATCCAGAATACGGCGATTAGTTTTTCCGTTTGTATTGAAGACAAGTTTAACCATTTTAACGAACTAAAAGCGGCACTGTCTAAGAAATTCAAAGTGACTTATAACGAAAATGTCTCTTTGTACACGATTCGTCATTTCACAGACAAAGCGGTACAAATGGTTGAAAAAGACAAAACGGTACTCGTAAAACAAATGAGCCGTGAGACAATGCAGATCATCACTAAAGAATAAATAAAACCGCAAACCGGTAAAAAGAACAACCAAACAATAGTTCTTTTTACCGGTTTTTTGTGGTTACACTTCCCGCTTTTTAAAATTTCTATTGAAATTACACTACTTTTGGCATTTTGGAGTTATATCTGTATGCTGAAAAAATGGATTTTGATTCTGGTATTGTTTTGTATTTCCGGCCTTTATGCCCAGGAAATTGAAACGCCCTATAAATCCAAAAAAATCCTGGTCACCCAGGATACCATTGCGATCGACAACGTTAGCATCAACAAAGCCTTTTTTAAAGTATTGGATAAAGCCGGAAATGAAATTGACACGACCTATTATGCTGTCGATTTTCAAAAAGGCAAATTGCATTTCAAAAATAACTTCCAAAGTAGCGACACACTCACCGTTCGTTATTTAAAATTCCCGGAATACCTCACCAAAAAATATACGATTTACGATCCGTCGCGCGTGGTGAGCAACGGAAACGGTCAGCAATTATATACTATTAAAAGGGAACCGGTTAACAACTTTAAACCGTTTGACGGATTAAATACGTCTGGAAGCATCACCCGTGGTATCACAATCGGAAACAACCAAAACACCGTTTTAAATTCCAATCTTGACTTACAAATCACCGGAAAGATTTCCGATAAAGTAAGCCTTCGCGCATCGATTCAGGATAGCAACATTCCGTTACAGGAAGGCGGTTATTCACAGAAACTGGACGAATTTGATCAGATCTTTATCGAATTGTTTTCCGACAAATGGAATGTCCGTGCCGGAGACTTATTTTTAGAAAACCGACAATCCCGTTTTCTGAATTTCAACAAAAAAGTACAAGGACTATCCACGCATTTTACCTTTGGCGACAGCGGCAACAAAACCGATGTTTTCGCAGCCGGAGCCTTGGTTCGCGGACAATATACCCGAAGTACCTTTGTGGGACAGGAAGGCAATCAGGGACCTTATAAATTAAAAGGTCCGAATGGCGAATTATACGTATTGGTTATCTCCGGATCCGAACGCGTTTATGTGAATGGAATCCTGTTGAAGCGCGGTGAAAGCAACGATTATATCATTGATTACAATGCGGGCGAAATCCGTTTTACGTCGTTATTTCCGATCACTTCCGAAATGCGGATCAACATCGAATACCAATATACCGACCGGAATTACACCCGATATGTCGCTTATGGCGGCGTAACCCACGAACGCGATACCTGGAGCGTAGGTGGATTTTTATATTCCGAAAGCGACATCAAAAGTCAGCCGTTACAACAAAACCTATCGGCCGAACAAATTCAGATTTTGAGCGAAGCCGGGAACGATCCCAACCAGATGAATGCACCTTCGGCCTATCCGGACAGCTATTCCGAAAACAAAATTCTATATAAAAAAGTCATCGTTAACGGTGTAACCACCTATGTCTATTCCAACAATCCGCAGGACGAATTGTATAACGTTCGCTTTACCTTAGTTGGCAATAATCAGGGGAATTATATTCTGGCCAACAACCAGGCCGTTGGACGTATTTATGAATATATCGCTCCGTTAAACGGCGCTCCGCAAGGAAACTACGAACCGATTGTGCGACTGGTTGCACCAACGAGCATTCAGATTGCAACTTTCCTCGGAAAATTCAATCCCAGCGAAAAAACACTCGTTGACTTTGAAATTGGTTTGAGCAATAACGACAAAAACTTATTTTCGACGATCGACGATCAGGACAATCAGGGATTGGCCGGACGCTTTAACGTCAAACAACGACTATGGTCCAAACGTTGGGAAATAGATGGTTTTGCGAATTATCAGTTTGTACAACAAAAATTCAAAACCATCGAACGTCTTTTCAGCATCGAATTTGACCGCGACTGGAACCTGACGAATCCACTAGGTGATCAAAGCTTATTGGTTTCGGGATTAAATTTCCGTTTACCGCAAACAACCCATTCCCGCAATAACGGTTTTGCGCGCTATCAATTGGAGAAACTCGATTTTTCCGAAAGCTTTTCCGGAACACGACACGTAGTCGAAGGTCAGTTTCAATTGGACAAATGGACAATTCGCAACAATAATAGCTTCCTAAATAGCAGTAGTACGTATTCCACATCTAAATTTATCCGAAGCAATACTCAGGCAAAATATCATATTGGTAAAAACTGGGTTGGCGGTAGCGTACGTATGGAAAACAACGAAGAAAAAATAAAAGAAACCAACCAGTTCACCGCCTTAAGTCAGCGGTTTAAAGAATTTGGTGCGTTTGTAGGTCGTGGTGACAGTACAAAAGTTTATATGGAATTCGGCTATTTACAACGTACAAACGACAGTTTGCAAAACGGCCTGCTAACCAAAGTCAACACGTCCCGTTCCTATTATCTGAAATCGCGTTTACTACAAACCGAAAAAAGTGATTTATCCTTATTTGTGAACTATCGGAATCTGAAATACGAAGATCCGGCACGTGGCAGCGAACCTTCTTTAAACTCTCGTTTATTGTACAATGACCGTTATTTTAACCAGCTGATTCAGGTTACAACCGCCTACGAAACCACTTCCGGGCGCATTGCCCAACAGGAATTTACCTACTTACAGGTAGAAGCCGGACAAGGGATTTATATGTGGAACGATTATAACGGAAACGGCATTCAGGAACTGGAAGAATTTGAGATTGCGCAATTCCCGGATCAGGCAAAATATGTCCGCGTATTTTTACCGAACCAGATTTTTATCAAAACCCATCAGAACAAATTTTCGCAATCGGTAACCTTAAATCCGAATCAATGGCAAAACGAAACCGGGTTTCGAAAACTGTTATCCTATTTTTATAACCAGACCTCTTTTATCATCGATCGGAAAATTATCCGCAAAAGCGACAACTTCGATCTGAATCCTTTTTTTGGAAAAGACGACGACCTACTCGGACTCAATTCCAGTTTTCGAAACAGTTTGTTTTACAACCGCGGGAAACAGGATCATTCCGTGACCTATACTTTTTTAACCAACCGTTCGAAAAACTTACTATCGGTAGGATCGCAGGAAAACACCAACTCGTCCCATCAAATCCAGTATGCGCATTTGGTTCAGAAAATCTGGTTGTTTGGATTTAACGGAAAAACCATTCAATCCAACACCTATTCCGAAAACTATGCGAGTCGGAATTTTGAATTAAAAGGCTATCAACTGGCTCCCAAAGTATCCTATTTATTCTCCAAAAATGCCAGTTGGGATGTTTTCTACGAATACCAGTTAAAAGAGAATAAAATATCCGATTTTGAAACACTCAACCAACAACGGATCGGAACGTCGTTTAGCTATGCGTCTGACAAACGTTTTACGATAAACGGAGAGTTATCGTACTACCAGAACAAATTTACCGGAAACGAACTATCACCGGTGGCCTATCAGATGCTGGAAGGATTACAAGCCGGTGAAAACCTAACCTGGCGACTGCTTTTACAAAAAAACCTGACGCAATACCTGGATGTTAACCTAAACTACCAGGGACGTAAAAGCGAAACAAGTCAGACGATTCATACCGGGAATATCCAATTGCGGGCTTATTTTTAAAATTCAGACCGAAACTTTCGATTACTCATAATATTCCAAAATCAAGTATCATTTTGACTTTCAACGCATAAAAAAGTCACTTAAAAAGAAACACTATAAATTACCACTTTAGGGGGGATAGCCGAGGATCTGACAGCCTTTTGTAATAAAAATATTCTATTTTTGCCGCCAATTTAAAAAAACCCAAAATTCATGCAAAGACTATTTTTTAGCATTGCTTTACTGTCATCTCTTCTTTCATCGGCGCAAACCACTATTATCAATGAAAAAATAGAGAAAGACAACAACCCGATGGGCTTTGAAATCTTATCCAAGCAAAACAAGTTCCTCCTCAAAAAAGGAAAATCGTATGGTACTATCCGAGGAATCAACAAAGTAGAACTATATAGCTTTGACGATCCTAAACCAATGGAATTGGTTAAAGATGGAAAATTCTCCTCTTTTTCATCATCGCTATTTGGCGACAACATCTATACCGGTGATGAATTTAGCACTGTGGGTTGGTACACTGATACTAAAATTTACGACGGAAATAAAGTAATCGCTACAGTAGATGGTGACAAGAGACTCTTTCTTTTTTCAAAAGACTTTTCCTATGGTCTGGGAAGTGAAAAAAACAAAATCGTTGATAATATTGAAAAGCATGATTTATTTTGGCATAAATACGACAACAAGCTAAAGAAAACGCAGGTTATCAAATTAGAGAAACCTTCTTTTTTTACTAACGTAAATAAAAAAGACTACTATGATTTAGATGACCTTGCTTATACAACACGCTATCACAAAAACTCTTTTGAGATCGCTACTAAATATATCAATAAAGACATTAAGTCTTTTGTTCTTCACAGGGCTATTTTTGATCTTAACGGAAAGAACATTAAAACCATAACGTACAATGTAAATATTGGAAAACCACTTATATTTTCGAATAATGGAGGTGGTAAAATGGATATGAGTGCTCATGTATCATCAAACGCCTTGAAATTTGTTGATCAATTATCTATTAATAATTATCTCATAGATAAAGACACAAATGAGCTATACATTTATGGATTGTATGGAAAAAAAGACAAAAGGTTATACAATACTGACGTAGGCGGATATTATGTTGTTAAGTTTGATGCCGAAGGAAAACTGCTATGGCAAAAAACGGAGGAATTTTCAGATGACGACCTAACTCATGATGCTTCTAAAACACGAATCAATCTTGATTTTTCAATAGTGAACAATCAAGGGCGTCTTACCTTTTACCAACACTTCTCCAGAAAATTTTATTACTATAGCCAGATCGATTTAGCATCGGGAAATATGATAAATTCGTCTAAAACTTTATTCAGTGTTGATAAAATGTGGCAAGCAGAATTTCGCAATACTCAGGTTTTAGCTTTTTTCACATTAAAAGAATACAAAAAATTAAAGTTTGATTTTACAACGTTGTATTTTAACGGTAGTAATAAAAAAGTTCAGGATTACCTGATTGAATTAAATAAATCATCGAAAAAAGAAATATCCGTTAATAGTGAAGCATCCGAAAAAGGGGTCTGGCTAATCGAATCCGATAACAGCAATTATTATAAGGTTACTTTTTTTGAATTTTAAAACGATAAAATGTCTCTATTGGAGCAGTCGGAGTCGGAAGGAAATCTTCCGGCTTTTTTTATACCTTGATTTAAAACAAAAAAACCTGCACTTTACAGTACAGGTTTTTATTTTCAAGTGGAGAAGATGGGGCTCGAACCCACGACCTTTTGGCTGCCAGCCAAACGCTCTAGCCATCTGAGCTACATCCCCGTTTGAATTCGGGTACAAATATAGCTTTTTCGGGGAACCTACCAATACTTTGTAGCAAAAAGTGTATTTTTAAGGCAAATTATTTTTACGCATGACAACAGACAGACAAAACGGTTCTTTATATACCCGAATTGAAAATAAAATCGCCTTTGTGGAATTTGGTCACCCGGCCAGTAACTCTTTTCCCGGCGAATTACTACAACGCCTTACCGACGAATTGAATGCACTAAGCACAAATTCTGAAGTTTCGGTAATTGTTTTAAAAAGTGAAGGCGACGGTGCTTTTTGTGCCGGTGCTTCGTTTGACGAATTACTTGCCGTATCCAATCTGGAAGACGGTGCGAAATTCTTTTCGGGCTTTGCGAATGTGATCAATGCAATGCGCAACTGTTCCAAGCTAATCATCGGCCGTATTCACGGAAAAGCCGTTGGTGGTGGTGTTGGATTAGCAGCTGCCTGCGATTATGCGCTGGCTACTGAACAAAGTGCCATCAAACTTTCGGAATTGGCGATCGGAATCGGGCCTTTTGTAATCGAACCGGCCGTTTCCCGTAAAATCGGAAAAGCCGCATTGGCCGAAATGACCTTAGCCGCACACGAATGGAAAAATGCCTATTGGGCACAGGAAAAAGGATTGTATGCCAAAGTACTCGAAAACGTTTCCGATCTGGATAAAGAACTGGATCTGTTTGTTTCGAAATTGGCCAGCTATAATCCGGAAGCCTTATCCGAAATGAAAAAAGTTTTATGGGAAGGAACCGAAAACTGGGACACTTTACTATACGAACGTGCCGGGATTTCCGGAAAACTGGTTTTATCCGATTTTACAGTAAACGCACTAAATCAATTTAAAAAGAAATAAAATGAAGGCTTTATTCCTGTTACTACAAGTCAATATTGAAGAGAAAATCCAGAATGCGCCCGATAAAAATTATGAAATCGGCGTTTTTATCGGTTCTCTGGTTCCGTTTGTAGTACTCGCCGGTATTGCATATCTGATGTATTACCGCGCCAAAAAGAGGAATAAAAGCAACTCCTGACTAAAAAAACACCTGACAGGTTTTGAAAACCTGTCAGGTGTACTAAAATATAAAATAAATGTTTTTAATTATCGGGTTCGCAACCAGCCGGTAATACTTAACCGCGGTTGTTTTACGGGTTTTACCTCGTGTTCCAGCACCTGACTTTCAAAAATAACCATACGCCCTTTTACCGGGTAAATCGTTTCGGTCACTTCTCCGTCCTCTTTATTGATATAAATCGCCAGCTCGCCACCATATTCCGGTTGCCAGTCCTGCTCGTTCAGATAACATACGATTGACAATTTCCGACGGTCATCATTCTGAAACGTATCCAGATGTCTTTTATAAAACGTCCCTTCCGGATAATAGGCATAATGAAACTCCTTGTCGCGGATTCCCATAAAACACGTCCGATTCAGGTATTCTATAAAATCGTTGATCTTATCGAAATAGGCTTTTTCGGCGGCATTACTTTCGGCTTCATTCAACCAGAAAATAAAATCTCCGCGAACGGCTGTCATGATCTGTTCGTTGGTTTGGTTTCCGATAGCCGATTTTTTAAACTGATCTTCTTCGTATTTATCGAGCAAACTTTCGCGCAAGGCAACAACCTCGTCGTCCGAAAAGAAATGGTCAGCAATGCTGAATTGTTGGTTTAACAAATCGTCGATGATTTGTTCGTATAGTGGATTCAATTGGAAATCGCTCATACAGTGCTATAAAGTGTCAACAAATATATGACAAAAGTGAAATTCGATCGCTTAAATTTATTTACTAAATTTGCAATCTAATTTCTACAGGATGAGTAACATCAGAATCACCAAACAATTTACTTTTGAAACCGGTCATGCGCTATATGGCTACGACGGCAAATGCAAAAACGTACACGGACACAGTTATAAGTTATCGGTAACGGTAATTGGTACTCCGATCACGGACAATTCGAATGTAAAATTTGGTATGGTTATCGATTTTGGCGATTTAAAGCATATCGTAAAAGAAGAGATTGTGGATGTTTTTGATCATGCTACGGTTTTCAATCAGAATACGCCACATCTTGAACTGGCGAACGAATTAAAGAACCGTGGTCATCATGTAATTTTGGTCGACTATCAGCCGACGAGCGAAAATATGGTCATCGATTTTGCTGCAAAAATCAAAAACCGACTTCCAAAAGGCATTCAATTGCATTCCCTGAAATTACAGGAAACGGAAAGCTCATTTGCAGAATGGTATCAATCGGATAATCTGTAGCCTTATGAACATTCCGTTAGACAAAAAAATATATTTTGCCTCCGATCAGCATTTTGGTGCGCCAACTCCGGAAAAAAGTTTCCCCCGGGAACAGAAATTCGTGGCCTGGCTGGACATGATCAAAAAAGATGCTGAAGTACTTTTCCTCCTTGGAGATCTTTTCGATTTCTGGTTTGAATACAAAACGGTAGTCCCGAAAGGATTTATCCGGGTTTTGGGAAAACTGGCCGAATTGCGCGATAGCGGCATTCAGATTTATTTTTTTGTGGGTAACCACGACTTGTGGATGTACGATTATTTTGAACGGGAATTAAATATTCCGGTATATCATACGCCACAGGAATTCACCTTTAACAACAAGCTGTTCCTGATTGGTCACGGCGATGGCTTAGGTCCTGGCGACAAAGGCTATAAAAGGATGAAAAAAGTCTTTACCAATCCGTTTTCGAAATGGTTGTTCCGTTGGTTACATCCGGATTTAGGTGTACGTCTGGCGCAATACCTTTCGGTAAAAAACAAACTGATTTCGGGTGCTGAAGATGTAAAATACCTGGGCGAAGAAAACGAATGGCTGGTACAGTATTCCAAAATGAAACTGCAATCGAAACGATATGATTATTTCGTTTTTGGCCACAGGCATTTACCGCTCGAAATTACACTTTCCGAGACAGCTAAATATTTCAACCTTGGTGACTGGATTCATTATTTTACCTACGGTATTTTTGACGGAGCCACTTTCGAACTGAAAAAATTCACCGATCAGTGATGATGTGGTCTGGGCTTTAGCACTTTACCATGCCAATATTGCATTAATAAGATACAACCCACTACAGAGGACGCAATTCCTTCAAATAGTAGTCCGATACAATATTCGTTTACTTTTGGTTTTCCACCTACAAACAGGAAGCCATCCGAAAGACGCGCCAGATACGGCTCGCCACCTCGTATATGCACATAAACAATAAGCGCGACCACACTGACCACGATACCGATTACACAGGTTTTAAAACTTGAAAGCATATTGTTCAGATATTCGGTATTGCCATCTCTGAAGTTTTCTTTGATGGTTCTGTTGGCACCATAAAGTACAATTACCGCATTAAACAATCGCAAATACAATTTATCGGTTAGCCCTAATAATTCCATAATCAGGAAATACAGTGCAATTCCGATAAAAATAACCATCCCGTTTTTAAATTCTCTTGACTTAAACATAATCGTAAATTTTAAAGTGAGACATGGATTTTGTCTTCGAAGCTAAAAAACGAATGATCTTAGCCTCAAGCACTTATCAAATTTACAAAATTTTAAGCCTGGTTATTTTAATTTGACAAATTAATCGTTAAAGTGATTTATTTTCTCTTTCTAAAAAATAGTTTTTGGCAGTTTGCTTATCCAACGCCAACTGTTTTTTCAGATCGTCGAGAGAAGGGAATTTTTGTTCGTCTCTGATTTTTTCATAGATGAAAACACTTAGTTTTTGTCCGTATAAATCACCGTCAAAGTCCAGGTAATTCACTTCTACGGTTAACGCCACACCATCGACGGTTGGACGCACACCGATATTCATCATTCCCGGCACAAATTGACCATCAATTACAGACGACACAATATAGACACCATTTTGCGGAATCAGTTTGTAGTCTTCTTCAATCTTAAAATTGGCTGTCGGAAAATTAATGGTTCGCCCCAATTGATTTCCTTTTACCACTGTTCCGGTAAAAAAGTAATGGTATCCGAGGTAGGAATTGGCCAGTGCCACATTTCCTTCGGCCAGTGCATTTCGTATTTTGGTAGAACTAATAGACACGTCGTCAATTTCCTGAGCCGAAATCTGCTCAACTTCAAAACCATATTCTTTTCCAAAACGAATCAGATCGTCGATTGTCGCTGTTCTGTTTCGTCCGAATCGGTGATCATATCCGATAATTATTTTACAGATATTAAACTGATCCACGAGTATGTTTTTCACAAACTCTTCCGCTGTCAATCTTGAGAATGATTGATCAAACGGATGAATAATCAGATTTTCGATTCCGAATTCGCGTAGTAAAATAATTTTTTCATCGATTGTATTCAGTAATTTGATATCGGAATCCTGCTGTAATACCATTCTCGGATGTGGAAAAAAGGTTAGCAACAGGCTTTCGGCCTGCATTTTTTTACTACTGGCCATTACTTTTTCCAATATACTTCTGTGTCCCAAATGAACACCGTCAAACGTTCCCAGCGTTACTACGGTTCTGGTATTTGTTTTAAATTCCTGAATTGATGAAAATACTTTCAATGGATTGATTTTGATTGGCAAATTTACGTGTTCCCGTTTATATAAAAAAAGAGGATTGCAATAAAACAATCCTCTTTGCCGCAATAATTAGAACATTGCTTTTAAATTTTAACAAACTTTATCTTTTTTAAAGGTTCCGATTTACCCGGTTAAACAAAATAAACACCATACTTAAGTCGGAAACAGCTGCCACCCAAATATTTTGATTCCAGGCAGATATCCAATCTTTACAATACAAAACTTTTAATCTACCTCAGGAAAACCTGTTTTTACAAAAAAAGCTGCGGAAAACCCCGCAGCTTTACTATAAAAATAGTGTATCGCTTTTTAGCTTTTAATAAACTTGATAGTTTTAACACTATCTGCTTTAGCAACTTTAATAAAATACACTCCGTTACTTAATGCGCTTGTATTAATTGTTAGGTCGGCAGTTACCAATCCATTTCGTTGCAATACTGTTTGACCAAGGTTGTTATAAACCACATAGCTATCCGGTAAATCGGTTCCTTCCGGCACAACGATATTTAAAATTTCTTTTGCCGGGTTTGGATAAACCGATAACGCATTGAGCATTGTAAAATCGTTTGTTCCTAAGGCATTTATACGGAACGCTTTTGCTTCTGATTCACCAAATTGTGCTCCTGAAGCGATAACTGTCCCGGTTGGTGTTTCAATACGGTAATAACCATTACCATAATCACAACAAAAACCATCTCCATAATCGTCGAAAATAGTAAACGTATAACAATTGTTACTTGGAAGTGTCCAGTTTTGTGTGATCAAAGCCGGTGAATTTGGATACGCATCCGTATAACCTCCACCCTGATAAACAATTGTTCCGGCACTGTTTTTCAGATTCCAACTTGTTTCCGAACCCCATGCATCCAATTGTAATTTAAACACAACCTGATTGGATCCGTAATTTTCCGGTATAGCAGGCACTACAGTTCCGGTAGCCGAATTGTTCGAGCTTCTCTGATCGGCTACACCATTTGCCGTCACCACTGCTATCGTAAAAGGCACAGTTGCCGTTGCCGTTACCGGAATACTAAGCACCGCATAAGCATTTGGCACTAATGATCCGGTCCAGTTAAAAGGCGTTGCTGCACCACCATTAACCGTATAATTCAAACCGGCAGACGTTAATGTACTTGTCCCTCTGTTATACAACAATACTTTTCGGATTGTTTGCGCTCCGCTTCCGCAGGCCGCACCTAAAACAGCGGTACAATCAGTATCCAAAATTACTTCTGCATCATTTGCAAAAAGCGCAATAGGCTGATCTTTTGTAGATGTTTTTAATTCCACTCTACGCAGTGCATTGTTCATTACTGCAGTAATTCTCGCCTTCTGATTATTTGTAAATATATTCATACAAGCATCATCTGTATAATCCATATAATTTTCGATCATATCCACTCCCGGACTTGACGGACAAGAATCCGTTCCAACAGGACATTCGAAGTTTGCATCCGAAGCAGCCGGTGTATCCAGACAGTAATCTTTAAAACTATCGGTCGCATCAACCGTACAACTACTGGTATCTCCCCAGATATGACGTAGTCCCAACCAGTGTCCTACTTCGTGTGTCATTGTTCTTCCCTTATCATAAGGCGCAGCCAGGATAAAAGTACCGTCGTTATAATCGGAGCTACCAAAAGTAGAGTAGTTCGAAACGACACCATCTGTAGCTGCCGGTCCTTCGTCCGGATCCAGTCCACCTAAACCGGAATTTGAAGGAAACTGTGCATATCCCAGCAATGTATCATCCAGGAAACTAACCGACCACATATTCAGGTATTGCGTCGGATTCCATATTGTCCCTGGTTTCAGGATTCCTTCAATATCATCTTCCGACCAAGTATCTTTACACATGTTCACACGATGAATACCGTTTGTAGGGTTCCCGTTTGGATCCTGTTTTGCCAGGGCAAACTGAATCATGGTATCGGCTCCCGCCGGATTTGTATTGAATCCCGGAGTACCGGCCAATCTGCGGTAATCATTATTCAATACCGTAATTTGCGACATTACCTGTGCATCGGTAATGTTTGGAGCCACACCCAATTGCTGACCACTATGAATTACGTGAACCACAACCGGAATTGTAATCACCCCTCCTACTTCGGAACGATTAGTCTTTGCCTGCTCTACCAAAGGAGTTAACCAAGCTTCGAAAGCTGCTGTAGTACTACGTTTCGGATTGTTTGCCCGTAAATATGTTTCATATTCATCTGTCGCACATCGCACAAAACCGTTTTTAGGATTAACCGACGTTGGTAACGCTGGTTTTCCAAAAAGTTTGGGTTCTTTTTTTCGTTGAACTTCCTGAGCGGACGTTGTAGCGGAAAACATCCCCATTGCCACACAACACCCTAAAGTTCCCAATAATGTAATTTTTTTCATAATATTCTAATAAGAATTATTTAACCTCTAAATTTAAGTATTATTTTTTCATACAAAACACCATATAACTGATAAAAAGCAAAATTAACCGCAATTAAATCACAAGAAACACTAATTAACAATTGTTTTTTAACATTTAAAACCTGTATTTCACATTTCAAAACACTAAAAAAGTTACAAGCACAATTACTAAATCTAACTATAATATACAGTATCAATGCTTTTAGTATGCCGTTTTTTGTTAAAAAAGGGAAAAATCTTTTTTTTTTATATAAATGGTGTACTTTTACAAAACTTAACTGTTTAACAACCTAAAATCCCTGAAATGAAAAGAAAAATACTTTTGTCTTTCGCATCAGTATTTGCTATGTCCGTCGGTTATGCCCAAAATGGCCGATTATGGACTCCAGCAAAACAAGAAAGAGTAGTTATTTCAAAAAAAGCACAGAGAGAATCATTCCCTACTAACTATTCTCTTTATAATTTAGACTTCAGTAGCTTAAAATCAGAGCTTTCAAAAGCACCAAGTCGTTTTTCTAACAATTCGGATGTTATTATTTCCATCCCGAATGCAGACGGAAAAATCGAGAAATTCAAAATTTACGAAGCCTCTAACTTTGCCCCGGAATTACAATTACAATTCCCGGATATTCGTTCTTATATTGGAATCGGAATAGATGATCAATATGCACAATTACGCTTAAGTATTTCACCTGAAGGCGTTCAGAGTATGGTATTCAGAGCCGGTAAAAAAGCGGAATTCATGGAACCTTATTCTGTAGATGGTAAGACCTATGCATTCTATACTTCAGCAAGAGAAAAAGGAAAACTTCCTTTTAACTGTTCTACGCCACACGAAGAAGCATTAAACGACGAATTATTACATAAAATCAGCCCATCGCAACAACTTTCCAACACTGGACAGTTAAAAACGATGCGTTTGGCATTATCCTGTACAGGAGAATACACTACTTTCCACGGTGGTACGATTGCCGGAGCTTTAGCAGCTATGAATGCAACAATGGCACGTGTAAACGGTGTATTTGAAAAAGACCTTGCTATTCACTTAAACATCATTGCCAACAACTCATTGATAATTTATACCAATGCCGCAACAGACCCTTATTCTGATGCAGCAGCTGGTGCCGATGGTGCGTGGAATGCTGAATTACAAAACAACTTAACCAGTGTTATCGGGAATGCCGGATACGATATCGGACACTTATTTGGTGCTTCCGGAGGTGGTGGAAATGCAGGATGTATTGGTTGTGTTTGCGTAGACAACAGCAAAGGTAGTGGTTATACTTCACCATCAGACGACGTACCGATGGGAGACACTTTTGACATTGACTATGTTGCACACGAATTAGGTCACCAATTAGGAGCTAACCACACGTTCTCTCACAATATCGAAGGAACAGGTGTAAATGTTGAGCCAGGTTCAGGATCATCTATTATGGGATATGCCGGAATTACTGACTATAACGTTCAGGCACACTCTGACGACTACTTTACTTACAGAAGTATCTTACAAATCCAAACCAATATGGCTGGTAAATCTTGTCCGGTAACCACTCCAACAGGAAACCAGGCACCGGTTATCAGCGCAGGAGCAAACTATACTATTCCAAAAGGAACGGCTTTCGTATTGAAAGGTACGGGAACTGATCCGGACGGAAACGCACTTACTTACAACTGGGAACAAAACGACACTGCTGTATCTGGTAACACAGGAGCAAATAGTGTGGCATCGCCAACAAAAGCAACAGGTCCAACTTTCCGTTCTGTAGCACCGTCTTCATCACCGGTTCGTTATATGCCTGATTTCGCTACTGTATTACAAAACAAATTAAGCACTACATGGGAATCTGTATCCGATGTAGCAAGAACCCTTAACTTTACCCTTACAGGAAGAGATAACGTAGCCAACGTAGGACAAACAAACACGTCATCAATGGCTGTAACCGTTAACGCTTCTGCAGGACCATTTAAAGTAACTTCTCCAGCAAACGACAACGTTTCATGGACACAAGGATCTACACAAACCATTACATGGGATGTTGCCGGTACAACCGCTAACAACATCAACACTGCTAATGTTAACATTTTATTCTCAAGCGACAACGGAGCAACATTTACTACTTTAGTAGCAAACACTCCAAACGACGGTTCACAGGCAATCACCGTTCCAAACGTAGCGGCACCTTACTGTAGAGTTAAAGTAGAATCTGTAGGAAATATTTTCTACGCTTTATCTAAAAACATCTCTGTAGGTTATACTGTAACAGTACAAAAAATCTGTACGGATTACACCAGAACATTCAATGCACTTGAATTACCAACAGGTTACACAGGATATGGTATTCCAGTTCCGGACAACTTTACGATCTCTGATTTCAACATCAAAGTAGACATCAACAGTCAAAGAACAAGTGATTTGAGTTTAGGTATTGCCTTACCAAACTCTTCAACAATTAACTCTTTGTTCTTTACAGGAGGAAACTGTTTAGCATCAATCGGTAACTTAAAAGCTACTTTCGATGATGACGGAGCCAACTTCAGTTGTGCTGCAACAGCAACCAACCAGACATTCAAACCAAGTTCACCATTAAACGTATACGAAGGAATGAGCTCTGGCGGACAATGGATGTTAGCTGCTAAAAAAGCAAACGCGTCGAGATCGGCAACTTTAAACAGCATCACGTTCCAGTTCTGTAAAACAGAAACTTCGGTAACTCTTGGATCGGAAAGCTTTAATTTACAAGATTTCAACATCTATCCGAACCCGAACACCGGAAACTTCAATGTAGAGTTCAAATCGAATTCAAACAACGAAATCAAAATGGTTGTTCACGATATCAGAGGTAGAGAAATCTTCAACAAATCGTACCAGAACTCAGGCTTATTTAACCAGAACGTACAGTTAAACAATGTACAATCGGGAATTTACCTGGTAACTGTTCAGGATGGCGACAGAAAAGAAGTTAGAAAGATTGTTATAGAATAATCCAACTTAATAAAAAGCCTCAGAAAAACACTTCTGGGGCTTTTCTATTTATACATTTCCTACGAAATATACAATTCTAACCTTATAATTATTAACTATAAATCAAATAACTAATGAAAAGAAGATTACTATTCGTAGTATCAGCCTTCTGCCTTGCGGTATCGGGCTATGCACAGGGTTCTCTCTGGACGAAGGTCAAAGAAGAGCGAATCCAGATGTACGAAAAGATGGAGCGTGCTTCCCAGCCATTGAAGTTTGAAGTGTTTTCACTTGACCTTCAGGCGATGAAAGCCAAATTACAAAATGCTCCTTTACGCGATGTTTCCAATGGCAACTCCGATGTTGTTCTAGCATTCCCTAACCCACAAGGAAAATTGGAAAACTACCGTATTTTCGAATCACCGGTAATGGAAGCTGAACTAGCAGCCAAATATCCTGGTATTAAGACCTATGTTGGTCAGGGTATTGACGATCCAAGTGCGACTATCAACTTTAGTGTTACCCTTTTTGGTCTTCACACGATGACTTTATCCGGGACAAACGGCACTTCGTATATCGACACATATACTAAAGACCTTAACAACTATATCGTTTATTCAAGAAGCGAACTAACAACGAACCGTTCTTTTAGCTGTATGACTGAAGACGACGCTGAAGAAGTAGCCGGACGAGTAATGAACGATAATGCAACTGCTTTAGCCACTGACGGAAAATACAGAGTATACCGTCTTGCTATGGCATGTACAATCGAATATGCTGCTTTCCACGTAAATGCAGCCGGAGTTGGTAGTGGTACAACTGCACAGAAAAAAGCAGCTGTATTAGCCGCTATGAACGTTACAATGGCACGTGTTAACGGTCTTTACGAAAGAGACATGGCAATACACATGAACCTTGTAGCCAACAACGATGTAATTATCTTTATCGATTCGGATAACTTTAGTAACGATAACGCAAATACATTGATCAACGAAAGTCAGACTGTAATTGACGCGAACATCGGTTCATCGAATTATGATATCGGACACACTGTAAGTACAGGTGGTGGTGGTTTAGCACAGTTAAACTCTCCATGTACAAGCAACAAAGCAAGAGGAATCACAGGTTCACCTTCACCGGTTGGAGATCCGTATGATATCGATTTCGTAGCACACGAAATTGGTCACCAGTTCGGAGCAACGCACACTTTTAACGGAATTGGTGGTAACTGTACTACTTCAACACGTAGCGCTGCTACAGCTGTAGAACCAGGTAGTGGTAACACGATTATGGGATACGCTGGTATCTGTCCTGGAGTTGACGTTCAGAACAACTCAGATGCACACTTCCACGCTGTGAGTATTGCACAAATGCAAAATTTTGTAACTACAACAGGAACCTGTGCGACTATCACAAACAACGGAAATACTGCACCGGTAGTAAATGCTGGAGCAAACTATACTATTCCTTACGGAACTGCTTTTATCCTTAAAGGAAGTGCAACCGATACAGCCGGAGAAACCTTAACCTACTGTTGGGAACAAACCGATACTCAGATTTCGACACAACCACCGGTAGCGACATCTACATCAGGACCGAACTTCCGTTCATTCCCTCCAACAACGTCACCAAACCGTTATATGCCTCGTTTCGAGGATGTATTGGCTGGTAACCTTACTCCAACATGGGAAGTTGTACCAAATGCAGCCAGAACGATGAATTTCGCGCTAACTGTACGTGATAACAAAGCACCAAACGGAGGACAAACCAACCGTGGAAACATGGTAGTAACTTTTGCAAATACAGGACCATTTAGAGTAACTTCTCCTGCTACTGCAGACGTTACCTGGACACAAGGTTCTTCACAAACTATTACATGGAACGTAGCTGGAACTACAGCAAACGGAATCAACACTGCAAATGTTAACATTTTATTCTCTAGCGACAACGGAGCTACATTTACTACATTAGTAGCAAACACTCCAAATGATGGTTCAGAAGCAATCACTGTTCCTAACGTAGCTTCTCCAAACTGTAGAATTATGATCGAAGCTGTAGGAAACATTTTCTATGCTTTATCACCAAACATTGCTGTTGGTTATACTGTAACTACAACTTGTAACACGTATACTGCAAACCCTAATACAGCTATTGCAGGTTCTGCACAACCGGCATGGGCAATTCAAGGAAGTGTAAACGTTCCGGATAACGTAACGATTTCAGATCTTAACTTAAACGTGAACATCACGCACACAAGAATTAACGATTTATATATCGGTTTATTAAAACCGGGAGCTACAACAGTAGGTGAAATCCGTATTGTATACCAACAAGGTTGTTCTACATTGTTTAGCAACATGAACACTACTTTTGATGATGCAGGATTAAACTTAAACTGTTCTGGTATTAACACAGCTGGTAATGCTTACAAACCACTTAACACGTTAGACATTTTTAACGGACAAAGTTCTTTAGGAGCATGGAGACTTGTTATTGCCGATTTAACAGTAGCAAACAGCGGAACTTTAAACAGTTTTGGTGTTAACATCTGTTCCAGAACGGTAACATTAGGTAGCGAAAGCTTCGGATTACAAGATTTCAACATCTACCCGAACCCGAACAACGGAAACTTCAAAGTTTCATTTAACTCAAATTCAAGCAATGAGATTAAAGTAGTATTACACGACATCAGAGGTCGTGAGATCTACAACCAATCGTATCAAAATGCTGGTTTATTCAACCAGGATATTCAGTTAAACAATGTTCAGTCTGGTATCTATATCGTTTCTGTTCTTGACGGAGATCGTAAAGAAGTAAGAAAGATTGTTATCGAATAAGACAACATTCATACAAACAAAAAAAGAGTCCCAAATGGGACTCTTTTTATTTTGCTACGGTAGCTTTTACTTTTGTATACAGTTGCGGCACCTGATCCACTTTAAAATCGAGATCAAAAGTCACCTGATCTGCTTTTTGCGACGCGTTTAACGTTCCTTTACCAACAGCAAAGAATCCCGCCTGACCGCGGCAAAAGCAATGCCTTCCAAACAACATTTTAACTTCCTGCAATTGATCATCTTTTAAATGAAGCTCGGAAGTCTCATTAGCAATTTCAAAGATAACTTCTTCCTTATGTTGTCCGTCCTGCAATCCTTCCTCTACATTTCGGTTATACTCGTAGATAACGACCGAAGTATTATTCGCATCCACCAACTGATAATACAACTTTCCGGTTGTATCTAATTTCAGATCCATCCCTTTATTTTTAAGCAACTGAACGGAACACTTTCCATCACTCGGACATTCAGAAGTTATTGCAGTAGTCATATTCGTTTTCTTAGTATTAGCTGTATTGCAAAACATCATGGTTAACAATACCGGGGCCAGTAATATTTTTTTCATACTTTAAGGATTTAATCATCAAGTAAATATACTAAAAGTATTACTTTCCATTAAAAGTATTCATCGTAATATCCAATCCCGAAAGTGCAAACGACCGTATTGCCTCTAAAGCAACATCCAATCGCTCCGGAAGTTTAGCCTTCTCCTCTTCTGACCATTCTCCTAAAACATAATCGACCTGTTGTCCTTTTTTAAACTGATCGCTAATACCAAATCGGAAACGCGGGTATTCAACAGAATTGAGCAATAACTGAATATTTTTAAGTCCATTATGACCTCCATCACTGCCTTTGGCTTTGATACGGATTGAACCAAACGGCAGATTAAGATCGTCGGTAATAACAAATATATTTTCTTTAGCGATTTTTTCCTTATCCATCCAGTACTGAACCGCTTTACCGCTCAGGTTCATATAGGTATTCGGCTTAAGCAAAAACAAAGTACGCCCTTTTATTTTATACTCTGCCATAGTGCCCAGTTTTACGGTTTCGAACGAGAGACCTTCCTTTTTCGCCAGGTGATCCAACACCTTAAACCCAATATTATGGCGTGTATTTACATATTCTGCTCCTATATTACCCAAGCCTACAATTAAAAACTTTTTCATCGGATCTGTATTTTCTTCTATTTCTTTTTTCCGGAATAACCAGTCAATTATTTTCATGTTGCAAAAGTAAACTATTTCCAAACGCGATCACACCCTTACCGCCGGGCTATAGTCATAAAAAAAGCACCGGGATTCCGGTGCTTTTCAAGTATTTGAAAAATAAAATTATTTTTTCTTTCCTTTTGCTGGTGCTTTTGCAGCTTTTGCAGCTTCCTGAGCAGCTTTCATAGCAGCACGTGAAATTCTCACCTGACATACTACTGTATTGTCCGGGTGTAATAAACGGTAGTTGTTTGTAGGTAATTTAGTCACATACAATTTGTTACCCATTTCTAATTCAGTGATATCTGCTTCAACGAAATCAGGTAAGTTAGCAGGTAAAGCTCTTACTTTAAGTTTACGTTGGTTTAAACGTAAAACACCTCCGGCCATAACACCTTTAGAGTTACCAACGATTTTCACAGGAACTTCCATAGTGATTTCTCTATCTTCGTGTAACTGGTAGAAATCGATGTGTAAGATTTTGTCAGATACCGGGTGAACCTGGATATCTTGTAAAATAGCGTTGAAAGTTTTACCGTTTTCCAATTCAACTACAACTGTGTGTACGTTTGGAGTGTAAACTAAACTTTTAAACGCTTTTTCTTCTGCGTTAAAATGTACTGGTTGTTCTCCTCCGTATAACACGCAAGGAACCATTCCAGCATTACGTGCCGCTTTCGTTGCCGACTTGCCCACGCTTTCTCTTTCAGATCCTTTGATCGTAATTGATTTCATTTTGAAATATAATTAAATTAATAAAAAATTCTTAAACAATAAATTTGCTGCTGATCGAATTATTATTGTGTACCATGTGCATTACATCGGCAAATAATTCGGCACAGCTAACCACTCTGATTTTCGGGCTTGATTTTTTTAACGGTATGGAATCCGTAACAATCAATTCCTCAATTTTTGAGTTTTCTATTTTCTGGTAAGCGTCACCTGATAAAATAGCATGCGTACAGATTGCACGTACACTAAGGGCTCCCCTTTCCATCATCATATCAGCTGCTTTTGCAAGCGTACCCCCTGTATCGATCATATCGTCAACCAGAATCACATTTCTTCCGGTAACATCTCCGATCAATTCCATAGTATCGATCACATTAGCCTGTTTTCTTTGTTTGTAACAAATTACCACATCCGACTCCAGGAATTTCGAGTATGCATAAGCACGTTTCGACCCACCCATATCCGGCGAAGCAATTGTTAGTTTATCCAGGTTCAGACTTCTTACATACGGTAAGAAAATTGTCGACGCAAATAAATGGTCAACCGGCTTTTCAAAAAAGCCCTGAATCTGATCAGCATGTAAATCCATCGTCATAATTCGGGTAGCTCCCGCCGCTTCAATCAGTTTGGCCACCAATTTCGCCCCTATCGGCACTCTTGGTTTATCTTTCCGATCCTGACGCGCCCATCCGAAATATGGAATTACAGCTGTAATGTGTCGGGCCGAAGCTCTTTTAGCCGCATCGATCATTAATAAAAGCTCCATCAGATTGTCGGAACTCGGAAATGTCGAGCACACTAAAAACACACGTAATCCGCGTATTGATTCTTCAAAAGACGGCTGGAATTCTCCATCGCTGTATTTTGAAATTGTAACTTTACCAAGCGCCACACCATAGTGTTTTGCTATCTGTTCAGCAAGATATTCACTTTGAGAACATGCAAATATCTTTGCTTCTGGTTCTATATGTGACATTTTAATTCGTTGTTTAGTAGTTAGTTAGTGTTGTCGTGTTTAAACGAGGTGCAAATTTAGAAATTAAATTCCACACTTAAAGAATAATTTCCTTTATTTTTTTGATTATTTCTAAATTTTTTATTTACATTTGCACCCACAATTGACAACCAGTTGTCCACAAGCCTAGGTGGCGGAATTGGTAGACGCGCACGACTCAAACTCGTGTACTTCGGTGTGTGGGTTCGATTCCCACCCTAGGTACAAAAAGCTCCAAACGATGTTTGGAGCTTTTTTTTTATTTAGCACTCGCAGAAGAAAACAACTTCCAACATATAAAATCCAACACAATACATTTCCTTGTTAATTTAAGGTATTAAAACAACCAACTCTAATTTCGGAATCATCGGTTAATCTTTCGTTTTTGGTTTGCGCGATAACCGGTGTTTTTCGGTTATTATCCGAATTTATAAGCTTCAAAACCCGGCCCGATTGAGGCTTTACACTTCGAATACTATTTTTATAACACCCACATTTACCTACAAAATCCAAATCATCACATCTTTACAAAAGAAAAGACTCTCAAATTCCGATTTAGAACTAGTACATTTTGCGTTTGCATATTTTTCACAACAGTGTGAAAATAAATATTTTAAAGAAAACCGCTACAATAGTCACGCAAAAAAATGTCCGAAATGCGCATTTTTAAAAACCGCAAATATTTCGTCAAAATTTAATTTTTTCTTCATAGACAGACGAACTTTAACAACTTCAAAACAATCAATCTTCGCATACGAAAATAAAATATAACAACCACATAATCAACAAACAAACTACTGAAATAACGGCATTTAAATTTCACATTTCGACCTTTTATTGTTATTTCTTAAAAAGGCGTAAAATCCGCATAATGTAATCCTAATTTTACATCCGTGCATTTTATCGATTTTTTACGTCTGTTTAAAGATTTATTAACGCAATCATAATAATCGAGTCTATATTCGTGACACTATCAGAATAATATAGTATAAACTTTGACAATATAGCAAAAATGAAATCTCCCAATCTTTTTGTTTTTTCACTGCTTTTTTCCATTCAATTATTTGCACAAGGACAAAGTAGTTTTACTAAAAACATTAAAATACCGCAAAGTAACGGTTTTAGTTTCACAACCTATGACGCAGGTGTAAATAGTGAACTATCGGAAATTGGCACAGCCTTCTTTATGAATAAGTACCTGATCTTATCCAATAAGAAAAGAGGTTTTTCCAATGTTTCAATCGATCCGAAAACAAATACCCCAAACCACAATCTGTTCTGTGTTGAATTCGACAAACAGGGCAACCTGTCGCGCCCGGTAATTTTTTCCAAACTATTGGATAGCGACGGTAATGAAGGTGGTGTAACTTTTTCGGCCGACGAGAAAACGATTTACCTAACCCGTTCTAAAGAAAACAACAGCAAACAATTTTCACTTTATAAAGCTACGCTTGATTTAGAAGCAAAAGGATTCTGGAAAGACATCCAACCTTTGGCTATTAACGGAAACTACTCTATCGAAACCCCATTTATGGGTCCTAATGGTCAGAAAATATACTTTTCATCGGATATGAAAGGTGGTTTTGGTGGTTACGATTTATACAGTGCTGACGTAATGACCGACGGTACCTTAACGAATGTTACCAATCTTGGTCCGACGGTTAACTCGGCCAAAGATGAAAAATATCCATATGTAACCGGCGACAACCGTTACCTGTATTATTCGTCTAACGGACATGAAACGTTTGGAGGATATGATGTTTTCCGTGTTTCATCGGTAAATGGTGACTTTATCAACCGTTCGAACCTGGGCGAAACGATCAACTCCAACAATGACGAGATTGCTTTTACATTTAGCTATCAGAACAAAGGTTATATTTCATCCAACCGAAAAGCCGACAAATCCGATTTTGATATTTACAAATTCGAATTGGATGTATTGGAACAAAATTTCAACGGTGTTGTGGAAGAAAACAAAACCAAAACAGCATTACCAAACGCTACAGTTGTTGTTAAAAACGAATTTGGTGATATCATCAAAACCCTTAAATCTGACGACCACGGTAAATTCGGCCTTAAAATGGATCCATTAGTAGATTACACTATTGAAACATCCAAAGAAGGTTACGAACCGAATACCCATTATTTTAAACCAAACGGAAATAGTGTTGCCTACAGCGGTAAAATCGACTTAAGTCAGTTAAAAGCAAAAGTAACCGATAACGCTATCGAGATTGAGAACATTTATTTCGATTTCAACAAAGTGACCCTTAAAAAAGAGTCGGAATTATCATTAAACAAGATTCTTGAAGTATTGCGTGACAATCCGGAGATGAAAATCAACATCAACGCGCACTCCGATTCCAAAGGTAAATCCGATTACAATATGCTTTTATCCGAAAAACGTGCACAATCGACTTACAATTATTTAATCAACAGCGGTATTTCCAAAGATCGTTTGGCCTACAAAGGTTACGGAAAATCGCAACTTAAGTTTAAATGCAACGGCAATTGTACTGAAGAACAGGAAAGCCAGAACCGCCGAGTTGAATTCATCATAAAAAAATAAACCACTATATAATTACTTAAACAAACGCCATGAAAAAATTATTCATCGCAGGTATTATTACTGTATCTGTTTTATCCGCATCATGCTCAAGCGGTTGGAATTGCAAATCAAGTTATGTAAAAAATGACCTGACAAAAAAGAAAGAAATGCAAAAAGAAGCATAGTAAAAAGTCCCTAATAAGGGACTTTTTTGTTAGTTTTGCCGTCCTTAAAAAAACAGCATAATTTAGATGGGGGCATTTGTAATCACCAAAAGAGAAAACGGACAATACCGCTTTAATTATACTTCCCGGAAAGGAAAGATCATCCTTACCGGCGCGAGTCATAATCAGAAAGTGAGTTGCGTACGGGATATTCAGATGCTAAAACTCTACCATGCCGACACTTTGTTTTTAAAATTTAAAACCCCGGGTGGAAAGTATTTTTTCCGCGTGGTGGTTCAGGATCATATTTATGCCACCAGTCGGAAGTTTACAACCGAATTACGGATAGCCAAAGGAATTGAAGAGATTCAGCGTAATGTCGAAAATGCCGAAGTACTGGATTTTAGCGTTGACGTTTTCTTTTAAAAACACTTATTTTACTTTTTTTGAATCGCTAACCGTACTTATTTTCAGCATCATTCGAAAAACCCAGTAATTTAAAGGCATTCTATTACAAATAAAGCTTGCAGAATTAAAATATAATACTACCTTTGCAGCCGATACCAAGAAATGCTCGAGTGGTGGAATTGGTAGACACGCTGGACTTAAAATCCAGTGAACAGTAATGTTCGTGCGGGTTCAAGTCCCGCCTTGAGTACGAAAGCTCCAAACAACGTTTGGAGCTTTTTTTTATTTTATAAACTTGACTTCAACATTCGCATTTTCTTCAGAATAGGAAAAATTTAAAGTTTGTAGATTTTTTCTCACTAATGTTATCCGTACTGGCTTTTTTATTATTTTAGTCAACGGCTCGCTGCATTGTCTACGTTTCCACGAAATTGAACTTTCCGTCCAATTTACCCCTACTTCACCAAGCTGCCGAACCATTAGCTGCAATTAAAAAACCATATGGCAAAAAGAAAAACATTACCGAAAGACTTTGTGGAGCTTCTAAAGAAAGGAGACATTCCAGAACTTATTCAACTATTTGACAAATGCGAGATAGAAGCTCGTGGCGGATACAGCAAAGGAACAGCCTTGTCGTTTGCAGAATGTCCGCACGAATTAGCCAAATGGCTGATCGAACAGGGAGCAGATACAGAAGCGCTTAATGATTATAGCCTCACTCCGCTGCAGGAGCGCTCTGGGAATCGTTATTCAGGCAATATCAGGAGTTTATTAGAATTGGGCGCAAACGTAAACACAAGCACCCCTAAAGGAACAGCGTTACATTGTGCCGCAAAAAACCATAACACCGAGAACATAAAAATACTACTTGAATACGGAGCAGAAATTAACGCTTTGGTTTCGGAAGGTTATGGCGAAAAAAGAGCCGATTATACCGCGTTAGAGTTGGCTTTGATGAGTTGTCGCAACATCGATATAGAACACACCCTTGAAGCTTCCAAAATATTGTTGAACGCAGGTGCTCAGAAAACCGAAAAAATGAAAGGGTTTGTCACTGAAATCGGAAAAATGTTTGAACAATACCGACCGAATTTTTATGATGAAGAAACGGAACAAACCAGTAACGCTTTAGACGAACTTTACAGCATTTTTGAGGTTACACCTGTCCCAAGACGGATTATATATGATGGCACATCGCCTATTACTGTCACAGCTACAACCTGGCAGAAGCAACATGAAGAATTATGGGAGCTATTGGTTCCCGGACGTGGTATTGCTCAAACTGTACAGGGAGAAGTTATTCGTATTACAGGAAAGGTAGCCCGGGAATTATTAGATAACGGAGGTGGTAACTGGGACATTGAATTTAAAAAAATGGTAGACGGTTATTTCAAATATATTCAGCAGGAAAATCCACTTTCCCAGGAAGAAATAGAGGAACTGGCTATTATTACAAGTGAAGTAAAAGCTAGAAACACTGAAAACATATATGTAATGAGTGAATTAGGTGTAAAATGGGTCCTTAACAATCCTATTCCAACACATCTTACCACTACAGATTATAACCGTTAATAAACTTCCTTTCTTTTCACACAGTAACCAAATAAAAAGAAACATAAAAAATGCCCTGACAAACAGGGCATTTTTTTATTTTATCCTTTTCGGACGATTTTGTTTTCTTTATTAAAACGTACCTCAACGGAATCTTTAAAAACTTTATTCAGCATCAAACCTTCCACTTCCTGACCTTTATGAAGGCGATGCATTTTATTTCCGATTTTAAGCATAACCAATTCGTTTTTACTACCGCTTTTGATATAACCGTAATACGACACTATTGGCCAGTATTTCGCTTCTTTTGGTTTTTCAATAGCTTTTGCCGGCACAACCCTTCTCGTTCCGGAAACAGCCGCTCTTGGCACGACAGCATGATTACTTTCGGCGCGCAGCAATGCCTTGTTTAGAAAAGGATCGCGGTTTATTTTTTCAAGTGCAAACGTATCTCTTTCGATCTTTCTTGCTTTAAAATTATAATCGGATGCAACGGCAGCAGTTTTTATTTCCTCCGAAAAAAAATATTGAGACACGGCTTTATAACCCACGGTTCCCCATAGTCCCAAAACAGCCAGAATCAGCACAATATTTATTTTCTTTTTTGCCATAGTAGTTTAGTTTAAAACAATTTTAAAGCCTGCGCTATACGTTCCTTCATTACCCGCTTTATCCTTAGCTTTTACACGCCAGTAATAGGTTCCTGCCGTGGTGAATGTTTGCTGAAAAGAAGTTGACGTCACATCAAATTGCTGAGAAATACTTGAAAAGCTCTGATTATCTGAAAACTGTAAAACATAGCTTATTGGCGATTGTACCGTTCCGGAATCCTGCGAAATCGACCAGGAAAAAGTGATTTGCTGGTTAAGACTCAACGTAGCATTATTTGCCGGAGCCGTATTTTGCGGCTGATTCGGATTTACTCGATCGATATTGAACTTACGGGTACTGAATTGCGTTTGTGTGCTATTGTTACTGTTCATCGCCTGAACTTTCCACTGGTAAACACCATCTGACGTCAAGGCCACATTATCCAACGAAATAGACGTTGCCGTTAGGTTGGTATTGGAATAAACCGACTGACCGGTACTGGTATTTACTACTTCGGCACTATAATTTGTAGCCGCCTGTAGATTTTGCCAGCTCAGTGTCATCGTAGCCAGATTGGTATAAATATCGGAATCCGGGCTGGATAGTACGACCAACTGATTCGTTAGATCTTCGGTGATTTGAGTGGAAAACGCAATCGGGAAGGTATATTGTGACTGATACGCAAAGTTTTCCGCGCGTACACGCCATTGATACTGACCCGATGGCAATTCTTGTTCCAAATGCAAATCTTCCGTTTCTTTTTCGGCAATCAGCGACTGATGGTTATCAAAAACCTGAACTCTATAGGTTTTGGCACCATCCATTTTATTCCACTGGAAATTCACCACATTGCTCTGAACAACTGCCGCATTTAACGGATAAGTCGCCTGAACCGTACTATTGGAAATATCCTTTTCCAAAATATCTTCACAGGAAGACATAAAAACCGCTACCAGAAAAAGGGCAATCTTACTTATTGTTCTCATAGTTTTGAAATATCATTTTTAAATGTAAAACTTCTTCTTTATTATTCTTTTTTGCTGTAAACAATTTGATTCCGACCATTCGCGAATAGTCGTATTGCTTTTCGAAATCATAAGCCATTTTCAACAACTGATTGGTATTTCCGACCACATCCAGCTGGTTGGTAAAAACCGTATAATTCTCATCCGAAAAACTGTGAATTGGCGCCAATTCATGGATCGACACTCCCGGTTGTGACCGCGTAGCAAAATCGACCATTCCCTGCTGCACCATTTCTTTCGTCACACCTTCTTTACCCAGCATGGCATCGAGATAAGCAATCTCTTTTCGCAATTCGTCGGCATTTTTGGCTTTCTTATTAATATCCTCCACGCGCGATGAAAGCTCCCGGTACTCTTTTACCACCTGAAACAGGGACGAAAAAGACCTTTTATAGGCGGTAACCGACAGCATGATAAAAACCACCACCAGCGCACCGCATTTCTGTTTATAGGAATAATTCTCAAACATCTTTAATCGTGATTTTTACTTCAAACTGGGTTTTATTCTTTTTATCCTTTTTTAGCTGCGTAATCTCAAACTTTTTAATCCATTTGTTATTTTTCAGATTGCCCATCCAGTTGTTAAACGACGCTTCGTTATAGGTTTCTCCTTTTAATATGATCGTACCCGGATCAAGTAATACTCTTTCGGTCGCTTTTACCTCTTTGGCCAACGGTACAACGTTTAGCTCATTCAACACGATATCGCCCGGTGTCATTTTGATCAGTTCGTAGGAATAGAACGAAAGAAAACGCGACGACCCAAAGCCCGATTCTTTAAGGATATTTTCTTTTTTCTCCTTTTGCTTTTCCATATCCAGTACCAATTGATACGACTGATTGGAATAGACGCTCTGAAGATTTAATTCGGCATTTTTACTTCCGTAATAGTGGATTAGCATATAACTCGTAAGCAAACTCAGTAAAAAGCCAACCAACATCACCGTTCCGAACAGCGTAAATGCTTTTTTATAAATGATCTCCTCTACGTTGAGCATACCGCTTTCCGTTTTGGTAACGGCTTTTGGTTGTAAAAAGAAATGCACCAGTACCCCATAAAGCGGGATAAAATCGCTGTTGATTATATCTTCGTTTATTTTGTATTTCAGTTTCATCGGGATTTCGGCGAATTGTTTTTCAAAACCCGAAAGCCCGGTATCGTCAAACTCCAACATCAGATCGCTCGCCAGAATTTTCGGTTCCCCGATAGCCGTTTGTAACAAAGCCGCCAGAAAGGCACCCACATATACATCGATTATCTGGAATTTTTCGGCGGTGAATTTTTGCAGTATTTCCGTTACGGCATTTTTCCGGCAAAAACTCATATAATTGGCCGTTCCTGATTTATAGGCCGTAAAGTAAATCGAATTATAATCGACATTCTTTTGCCAGTTTACATCGGCTTCATTATTAAAATCGATCTTTTTATTTAGTACGCCTTTACCGTCGAGCGCAATAATAACCGGCAATTTGAGATCGATCTTTTTCTTTAGATTTTCGAACGAATCGTAAGTGGCTGTTTCGACAATATCAATTTTATTGCCCTTGCGTTTCACCGTAAGCAGATTATAGGTTTCCGTATTTTCATCTCTGGAAACCCCAACGATATTGACCGTGTTGATCTTTATTATTTTAGACAGATAAGTCAGCATTAGTAAACAACGGTAGGTTTAATAAAAATATGCAGTTTCGAATCGTTTTTCGCTTTTTTACGGCTACTGAAAAACCATTTAATAATCGGAATACGGGAAATTAACGGAACACCCGAACCGGAGTTTTCCTTTTTCAACTCATCCAATCCTCCTAATAAAATCATTTCATTGTTTTTCACCCGTACCAGCGATTCAAACTTTTGCGTTGCTTTGCCCGGAGGCGCAGTATCTCCTGCTCTTCCCAGAAAGGAACTTTTTTCCACCGCAATATTCAATGTTACGTTTTCGTCTGCCGACACATACGGTTTGATCGACACACTCAGGTTGGCATCGGTTGACTTCCAGGTACCGGATTGTAAAATATCGTTACCGATACTATTTGTTAGCAATCGGTTATTTTGCTCAAAATAATAACTGGTTTCTCCGATTGCCAATTTCGCCTCGTGACCGCTAATTGTTGCAATTTTAGGTGTCGATTCGATTTTTACGATCGAGTTGTTCTCCAGCAATTTCAGATTCAGATAAAACGCCTCGGTCACTTTTCCAAGTTTAAATAGTCCGAAGCCATTGAATGCATTGATCAAACTATTAACAGACGAGCCGTTTAAGGTCATATCCGCAGACGGGAATAAACCACCGCTTGTTTTCGGGATATTACTTTTATCAATACCCGCTTTAATTCCCGACTGGATATCGTAGGATTTATTGTATTGTGCGATGATCACTTCAATCTGTACCAAAGGCACCACTTTATCGATCTGCTTCATATATACCCGAAGCTCCTCGATAGTCAATTTAGAACCCGACACCACCAATCCGTTAAGCTCTACAAACTCCTTGATCTCCAATTTTTCGGAAAACACTTTTGGCAATGACGTCAGTACGGACTCGATTGAACGATTTTCCAGAGCGATCAATTCGGTAGCGCGTAGTCCTTCCGTAACGTGTTCTCCAATCAGATACAGGTTATCCTGTTTTCTAAAAATATATTTTTTCCCTTTAAAAACGTGTTCCAGTAAGTCATCGAACGTAATATTATCGGCTGACAAGGTCGTTTTCTCATTTTCAGGTTTGTTATACAAGAAATAATTGATGTGTAATTTTTCGGCGGCTTCGGTAATCAAATCCGAAACATCGGCTACATAGGCTTTTACCGACAGATAACCGGCTTTATTCAGATCGACTTCATAATACCCCGGAACACCTACCGACGCTTTGGCCTGTTTGTTACGGTTACTACCGCTTCCGGACATACTAGTGCTTCCCGTATTTACGTTTACATCTTTATTTTTTTCAAGATAAAAGAATCCGTTTTCGTCTTTGGTAGCAATCAAATCGTTGGATTTCGCCATCATATCGATAACCTGATCAAATGGTCGGTTTAAGATATACGACGACACCTTCATTCCTTTAATATCCGGTGCCAGAATTAAGTTCTTACTGGATTTATCGATAATCGCTTTGGCTACAGCCGGAAGGGAATCGTTTTCCAATTTTACCGACAGAAAGTCGTTTTGCGGATTGTAAGTGACATCGACGAATTTAGGCTGTTTCTTTTCGATGATTTTCACCTCTTTTCGCTTTTTAAAGGTGATAATATTACTTACAAAACCGATCTCCAAATCGTATTTTTGCGCCAGGAATACAAACACATCCTTTACCGTAACATCAAAAAAGTTATTCACCACCGATTGTGTCAAATCGGCATCCGGACTTACGTTTAGCTGGTGCTCTTCGGCAATGGAAATGATAAAATCATGCAATGTCAATCCGGAGACATCAATTTTGATCACTTCATTCAGTCCTTTTTTCTGTTTTGCAAATTCATCCAGTTTTTGCTGCAGATCCGCATCCTGTGCTGATGCCAGACCAGTAATCAGAAGACTTATAATTAAAAAAACGGTTTGTTTCAACATTATTTATGCGTTAATTAAAATAGAGTATATTTCTTCCAGCGAGGTTTCTCCTTCGGCCAAAATAGCAAAGGCTTTTTCGGACAACGACTGGTGTTTTTTATCATTCCCCATCGTTTGCGCGATGGTATTATTTTTTATGGATTCCGAAACCGTATGATTGATATTCAGCACTTCATAAATGGCACGTCGTCCTTTGTAACCGCTGTGGTAGCATTTATTACAACCAACCGGTTTAAAATAGGTTTCGATTTCAAACGGAAAATCAAAATGCGATGGAAAATCGTCTTTATTGCAAACGGTTTCTTTTTTACAATCGTTACACAGCTTTCGAACCAATCGCTGCGCTACGGAAAGGTTTAACGTTTCCGCGATCAGATAGGATGGCACCCCCATATCTACCAATCGGGAAATGGTTCCGATGGCCGAATTGGTGTGGATGGTCGATAATACCAGGTGACCCGTTAAGGACGCCCGAATCGCCATTAAAGCTGTTTCGGAATCCCGAATCTCCCCCAACATGATCACATCCGGATCCTGACGCAGGAACGATTTTAAAGCCGAGGCAAACGTTAGTCCGATATCTTCTTTTAATTGTACCTGATTGATCCCTTTAAGCGTATACTCAATCGGATCCTCTACGGTTACAATATTCCGTTTGGAATCGTTCAGTAAGCGTAAAGTTGCGTATAGCGTCGTGGTTTTACCGGAACCCGTAGGACCACTGATCAATATAATTCCGTTTGGTTTTTTTACCGCTTCCAGATAACTTCTCAGCTCCTCTTTTTCCAATCCGAGCGTATTCAGATCGATATTGGACGCATCCTGACCCAATAAACGCATTACGATTTTTTCACCGAACAAGGTTGGCAAAATCGAAACCCGGATATCGAACGTCTCGTTGGTAATCCGGCCATCCTGTGGCAATCGTTTTTCGGTAATATTCAGTTTCGAGCGAATCTTAACCTTATTAACCAACTCCAGGTAATTTTCCTTTTCGATTTTATAGCGCTCGATCAACTGACCGTCGATTCGGAAACGGATTCGCGCCGATTCTTCGTACACTTCAAAATGGATATCACTACTTTTAAGCGATTTCGCCTCTTCCAACAGGTTTTCCAGGAAATCCCCTTTTTCGATATTCAGCGATTTCTTACTTCCGGTTTCCCGCTCTTTCCGGTAATGAATGGAAAGTGCTTTTTCGATTTCGACTGCATCGCACAATTCAAACACCACCTGTTTCCCAAGCAATAACTCCAATTCGTCCTTCAAGTCGTTACGATCGCCGGAGCCATCGCTATACAATTCGATAGTCGTTTCGGTGACCGCTTTTGGCAAAACCCGGTAATGGTTGGCCATGTCACTTGAAATAATATGCTGTATATCTTGATTGATCATTATATTCATATCTTGTTGATCAATGTAATTTTATAAACATTTAAAAAGAGATCTTTAAGAATAAGCACCACTAATAAAAGCGATGCAAACCCCGCCAATGGTACGGTTTGATGTTTCATACGCTTTTTCAGCGTTAGCTGTAACAGTATGGAAAAAAGCATCGATCCGATAAAATAAACCACATAATTTTTGAGTAAAAACAACGGTGTTATCGCCAGATAGAACAGCAAATCGCCCAATCCGAAATAATGTTCGAACGGATTTAGAAAGCCTTTATTTTTCCAGCTCATATAGCCAATCAGTCCTACAAATGTTATCCCGAAGAAGGCAACATTATAAGCTGTTATAGTCCAAACTGTCGCGCCGTAATCCTGTTTTACCTGCAACAGGGATAACACAAAAACCACCACGGGCAATGCCACATGGATCATTCTGTTTTTCCAGTCCTGAAAAACCATTAGTAGTAAACAAAAAAGGAGTACCGCGAGTAGCATATTATTCTTTCGTAACCTCTGTCAGTACTTTTTTATTATCGATTTCCCAGGTGTTAAAATTTCCGTCGCCGTCCAAATCGGAAACCGAAGTAGCTCTTGCCATAAACGAATCGTTTGACGCTTCGATAATTTCCACTTTATAAACCGCCTGTCCGCCTTCCTGAACGGTTTTTTCCTGTTCAAAACCCAATTCTTCCAAACTATTGGAATATTTCGAATGACGGTAAAAATAACTTTTCTGCAAACCGTACACCTGATTAAGCATCGCCTGTGCTTCGATTGCTTTCGCCTGACTGATTACCGACGTCTGATTAGGCAATACCATCAGTAATAGAATTCCAATGATACATAAAACGATAAGAATCTCCGTTAAGGAATAGGCTTTAACAGCAGCTTTCTTTATTTTTTGAAGATATTTTTTAGTAGTGTTAAACATCTTTATATTATTTTATTTATTAAAAAAGTGTTAATTATAAACGCGCGCTAAAATACAAACATTAATGACACGCGTATTAGTTCCTAATTATTTTACTTAAATCGAACATTGGAGCATACATCGATACCATGATAACACCGACAATGACGCCAATTACAATGATGATCATTGGTTCTAAAACCACACCAATCATTTTGGTTTGGTGACTGATTTCTTCATTATACTGATCCGAAAGCCTTTCGAACATGGTATCCAACTGATTGACCTGTTCGGCTACTTCGACCATCGAAACCATTTTATTTTCAAAAACAGCATGTTTTTTTAAGCTATCGCTTAACGAAACACCCCGGGTAATATCGTCCTTAATCGCTTCGATCGCGACTTCAATCGGATAAAAACCGATCATCTTGGACGTAAGCGTAAGCGCATTGATCAAGGTTGTTTTTGATGTGATCAATAAATTCATAGCCTGACAAAACCGGGAGATATAAATCTTGCGAACCAGGTTTCCGAAATACGGAATCCGAAGCAGCAAACCGGTTGTAAAAGCCCGATAACTGTTTTTTCCTTTTAGCAGAAAATGAACCGCAATCAAACCAAAAATCACAATGGCAACCATCGTAAAAATGGTTCCCGAATGATTTGAAATTTTCAGGATCACCTGCGTACTTTTTGGCAGCTCACTTCCGAATTGTTTAAATACGGAACTAAACATCGGTACCACTTTATTCAACATAAAATACAGCACCAATATCGTCACTAGCATGACAATCGTCGGATACGTAAGTACCGAAACAATTTGTCGTTGCATCTGGATTTTACGGTTAAAATATTTTTGCAACTCCATTAGTACTTCTTCCAGCTTTCGGGTTTCTTCCCCAATCTGAATACTGTAATATTCGTAGGGCGAAAACTGATTGGTTTCCCGCATCGATTCGTAAATACTTCTTCCTTCGATAACCCGTTCTTTAATTCGCAGGATGATTTCCTTTTCCAGTTTATTCGCCGACTGGTTGCTTAATATTTCCAGCGCTTTTTTAAAATCCACACCCGATTTTAGCAGCATTCCCAATTCGCGGTAAAAAACTTCCTTCTTTTTATCGGATAGCTTTTTCGAGAACTGAAATTGCCCTGTATCGAGTTTAAACTCTTTTTTTTCCGGGGCTTCTTTTTTATAGGTATTTAAATCAAAACTCATGGTTTCTGTATTGCCTGTATTAATTCACTGGCATAAATCTGTTTATAAAAATGCAATCCCATTTCTTTTTCATTCACATCGAGCTTTACATTTAGTTTTCGGAAAGCCAGTTGTTTGGAACGACTGTATACCGAATCCAGTTGTATTTCTTTAATCTGAATTCGAAACGTGTCGACAAACTCCCCTTTTGTCCGCAACAGATACTCGTTTTCGATATTATATAAAACCTGTTCGCCGGCATATCCGGTAAACACGAGTGCTTCTTCCTGAAGCTTTATTTTTTCGTTTTCAAAAATGTCTTTATTCACCGAATAGGTAAACCGATTCAGATCGTTCACCGGTTGATTCTGGTTTTTAAAATCCAGTAGTCTTTCGGCAACAATTGAAAACACCACAAATATCAGGCTCATGATAATTGCCGTGATGGCCATACTCACAATCGCCTCAATCATTGAAAAGGCTTTTAGCTGCGTTTTATTCACCGTTGCCTTGTATGTAAAAACTCTTTTCAAACTTGAAATTGGTACTATCTTTATAGTGTACGAATATTTTTTTTACTCCGGGATTCACGGTTTCTTCTTCAATTTCCAGATTCGGATCTTCACCTTCATATTGCAACGAATCGCCTTGCAACTGCATCAGATAAAACATTTCATTGACTTTATTCTGCGTATTGTAAAACTTCGCCGAGGTACGCGGTGTAAATACGGCTGCATAAACCGAAATCGCGATATAGAGACAGATCGAAATGATCGTTAGCGCGATTACGGATTCCAAAATGGAATTTGCCGGAATTTTACAATACTTTTTTAATAATGCCATATTTGTTTTTTTTCGACTCAAAGAGCGGAATCGCCATAAAATATTCCGGTCGCTTTTGCGGATCGATTTCAATATCCACAATCATATTATCGTTGACGGAAGATCCGTTTTTATGAAAAAAATAATTGGTATAGACCGAACCTTGTACGTCGCTTTTCAAATCCAGTTTTCCGGTACAATAGATATCTCCCATTATCCTACTCTTTTCGTCGACTTCCATAAGATTCTTATTAATCGTGAGAATCGAACTTCCAAACAACACTATGGCGCCTTCAATTTCGCATTCCTTTTTGATTTTAAGCTTACTTTCCCCATCGGTATCGTTATACACACAAACGACTGACGGATATTTTAACGTCACTTTTTCCTGTAATTCGATTCCTTTGGTAGCAAAAGCCTGAACCGTACCTTTGAAACCTTCCTCAAACGTTATCTTCGGCGCGATTAATATCACGTCTTCCAGAATGGCATTTTTACTCACCACGATGGAATCTTTGCCTCGCAATACAAAATTCCCTTTTACATTGAGACCAGAAAGCGTGTTTACGCCCACTTCAATTTCTTTGGTTTCCTTTAGAAACGAATTAAAATAGGGCATTCCTTTTTCTTTTTCAAAATCAGACAAGGCCACTTTTTCCGTTTTGATTCCTTCAAAGATCTTTTTAAAACTTGTATTGATCTCCGGAAGCTTAATATCGGATACCGTGTTTTGTCCGGTAACCGTAAGCTTACTCGCTTTGTTGGTGAGATACGATGTTTCGATAAATGTTGACGGCAATTGATTATCCCCATTTAACCGAACCGTTCCCGAATAACGAAGCGACTTCGATAGATTTGCCAAATGAATGGCGGTTTTATCTTTGGAATAACTTCCTATGATATGTGCCGAGACAACCGTATCGTTTCGAAGCATTGTTTTAGCCAGCAACACATGAAGTAAGCCGTATGGTTTTGCTTCATAACTTCCTTCCACTCCGGATTCTTCGTCTGTTGGAAGCTCTTCGCCAGCCAGTTTATTCCCCAAGGCATAATTCACCACCGACTGATTGTGAATGTATAATTCCTCTTGTAAATTGTAATATAAATTCAACTGATTGTACAAACCGGAGAAATATAACAACGCTCCGCAAATGATAGATACAATCAGACAGATATAGACTGCGTATAACAGACTATGCGCCTTTACCATTGGTATTTACTTTTGGTTCTTTTTTGCGGAATAATCGTTTAAAGAAACTTTCTTTTTCCTGAGGCTGTTGTTGCTGTTTCAGGTTTTTCTGCTCTTTTTCGCGTTCTTTCTGTTGTTTTTTATTTTCTTTATCGCGCGCTTTTTTCTCTGCATCCAGTTTTTCCTGCGCTTTTTTAGCTGCTTTTGCCGCTTTTTCCTCTTCTTTTAATTTGGCTTTTTCTTCTTTTGTAAGCTTTGGTTTGGCCACAAAAACAACTCCATTTTTATAGACTACCGTATCTTTTTTTGCCAGATCGATCCATTTACCATGTCTTTGATCATTTTTAAAATAACCTTTTTCGATCAGCTCTCCTTTGTCATTAAAATGGTTAAAAGCTCCGGTTTTTAAACCGTTGTTCCAGTATTGGGTTGTTTCGAGCGTTCCGTTGGTATACCAGGTTTTCCACCAGCCGGTTTTTAGTCCTTCGTCAAACTTCCCTTGTTCAGCGAGTTGGTTACTGTGATACATTTTGGTATAACCGTCGTGTAGCAATTGACCGGCAACACCTCCCTGTGCGTTATGGATAGCACCACCTTTAAACCAATAATAGGTTTTTCCGGATTTAGGGTTTATTCTTTTATCGGTTGTATAGAACTCGTAACGAAAGCTACTATCAGAAATTCGCTTTATCAGGTACGGATCCGTAAAAGAAAGGAATAGTACGACTAATGGTATGTAAAAAAAACGAAATAAAGTCTTTGTTTTCAAGGGATTCAATTATATTTTTAACCGACGCAAGATAATATTTTTTCCTTAACCTGAGAAAAAACCTTTTTATACCGATATTATTTCTAAAAGCACGTTAATTTGAGGGCTTAAATCCTACTTTTTTAGTTAAAAAAAAGAGGCTTTTTTTGCTATAATTTGTATTTTTATCGAGTTACAACTATAATTCAAATTATTATAAACATGAGAGTTACATAAATATAATTACTATCCGTTTGGGATGCTAGTACCAAACCGTCACGAGTCCTCAGAATCATATCGTTATGGATTCCAGAACCAGGAGAAAGACGATGAAGTTAAAGGTGAAGGGAATAGTATAAACTATAC